>Ga0214247_1000014_pt1 | contig 157609 bp, 137 predicted proteins | sample TroBogypolimnion_18_FD_153085 | JGI IMG/M metagenome (GOLD analysis project Ga0214247, IMG submission 153085) | Freshwater microbial communities from Trout Bog Lake, WI - 03JUN2009 hypolimnion | ecosystem: Environmental > Aquatic > Freshwater > Lake > Hypolimnion/Profundal zone ... | reverse complement strand
GGCTCGTGGGAGGACATCGGGGTCATGGACGCACTCCGGCATGATGCTCAGCCGGATGGGTGCCCGGCTCGTGGGAGGACATCAAGTCCTCCCTCTCGCCACCCATCACGGCTTCGCCATCCCGGATCTCGACCCGGCGCTCGGCCAGGGCGGCGATGGACGGGTCGTGGGTCACGAGCAGCAGGGTGTTGCCCTGCCGGTGCAGCTCGCGGAAGAGATCGAGCACCTCGGTGCCTGTCTTGGAATCCAGCGCGCCTGTGGGTTCGTCCGCCAGCAGGAGGGCGGGTCGGTTGGCCAGGGCCCGGGCCACGGCCACCCGCTGTTTCTGCCCTCCGGAGAGGGTGGCCGGCAGCTTGTCCGCCTTGTCGGCGATGCCCACCTTCTCCAACAGGGCCAGGGCCCGCTCGCGGCGCTCCCGGCGACCCACGCCCGCGTAGAGCATGGGCAGCTCCACATTGCGCACGATGCTCGCCTTGGGCAGGAGGTTGTAGCTCTGGAAGACGAAGCCGACCTTCTCGTTGCGGATCCGGGCCAGCTCGCCGCCCGAGAGCCCCTGGACCTGTCGCCCGTCGAGCGTGTAGGTGCCGGCCGTGGGGAGGTCCAGGCAGCCCAGGATGGCCATGAGGGTGGATTTGCCGGATCCCGAGGGGCCGATGAGGGCCACGAACTCGCCCTTCTCCACCGTGAGGTCGATGCCCCGGAGGGCGTGGACCGCCGCCCCGTTGGCCCCGTAGACCTTGGTGAGACCGCGAGTCTCGATGATGGGCGCGCCGCTAGTTGTTTTCGTCATCTTTCTCGACCTTCTTCTTGCTGGGATCTTCCAGGCTCACCTGGTCGTCGGCCTTGAGGCCCGACAGGATTTCCACCCGCTCAAGGGTGGCGATGCCGGCCCTGACGGGCACCACGTCGAAGTATTCCTTCCAGTGGTCCGCCAGCCAGATGAATTTGCCGCGGCCGGTCAACCCGTCCTTGGCCCGGGCGAGGTCCTTGGAGGTGAGGCCCTCCTTCAGCCGGTAGACCACGGTCTGTCCCTCCCGTCGCTGCAGGGCCTCCAGGGGGACGCTGACGGCCTTGTCGCGCTTCTCGCCCAGGATCTCCACGTTGGCGCTCATGCCGGTCTTGAAGGAGTCCGTGAGTGCGTCCAGGTCGATCTCCACCCGGAAGACCTTGATCTTCTCCACCAGGTCCGCGGCCGGGGCCACGAAGCGCACCTTGCCCGTGAAGGCATGCTGGGGATAGGCGTCCAGGGTGATGCGCACGGGCTGGCCCACCCGCACCTTGGCGATGTCCACCTCGTTGAGGTTCACCTTCACGATCAGCGAGCCCAGGTCGGCCACCGTGAACACCACGGTGCCGGCATTGAAGGAGCTGACCCCGGAGGTGATGGTGTCGCCCAGTTCCACGCCCTTCTTGATCACCACGCCGTTCATGGGGGAGGTGACCCGGGCCAGCTGGGTGGAGGCGTTGCCGCTGATGGGAATGCCCCGATCCTCCACGATCTGGTAGCGGGTCTGGGCGCTCTTGTAGGCCTCCTCGGCCAGGTCCTTCGTGGTCCGGGCCAGGCGGTAGGCCTGATCCGAGATGAGTCCCTCCTTGAAGAGGGCCGCCTGCTGAGTGAAATCGCGCTCCGCGTTCTTGAAGCTCACCCGGGCCTGGGAGACGCTGCCCTGGACATCGGAGAGGGTCTGGGCCTGGTTCACGTCGGGTTCCACCTCCGCCAGCACCTCGCCGGAGCGCACCTTGGCGCCCTCGCGGACCTTCAGCCCGACAATGCGCCCCGAGACCGCCGACTTCACGTCCACCTTGATGAGGGGATCGACCACCCCCACCTCCCGCACGCTCACCTGCAGGTCCTCGGTCTGGACCTTGCCCACCCGGAAGGGGGTGTTGGCCTCGGCCTTCTTGGCCTTGCCATCCCCGCCCCTCAGGGTGAAGAACATGCCGGCCGCCAGCGCGGCCCCGGCCACGGAGACGACGACCCATCGCTTCTGCATGCAACCCCCCTGATGGGAAAGACGCCGGACCGGTCCGGATGATGGAAGGACTACGGACCAGAGTCTCGCCCCGTTTAGAACCGGGGCGGTCCTGGAATCGGCCACCGGGCGGGCGGAGTCGGCCAACGCCCACTCAGGCCAGGGAACCAACGGCCCAGGGTGGACCCGGATTGGCGGGGAAAGGGGAGGGGATTAAGCTGACGGTTTCCCATAAAGACGGCATCTTGTAAGGAAAACCCCAGGAACGGTTCAGGAATTCTCAGTGGAGAAAGGGTCTCAGAGGAGGGTTTGATGTTGGATCTTGGGACCGTCACCCGGTTTCCTCCCAATGCGGTCGCGTTCAAGATTGCAGTCGCTCTGGCCATCGGCATGCTGGTGGGCTTCGAGCGTGAATCCGCCAGCAAGGATGTCGGCATCCGGACCTTCGGGCTGACCTCCCTGCTGGGGGCGGTGTCCGTGATGGTCTCGCCTGCCTATGGCCTTGTGGCCATGGTCGGTGTGATCGTCCTGGTGGCGCTCCTCAACCTCCGGAGCCTGGTCGCCAATCAATCCCTGGAAATCACCACTTCAGCTGCGCTGCTGGTGACCTATGCCCTGGGCACCCTTGTGGGCCTCGGTCACAGTTTCACGCCGGTGGCAGCGACGATCCTGATGACCCTGCTGCTGGCGTGGAAGGTGGAACTGAGGAAGTTTGCCGGCGGCGTGACCATGGATGAACTGCGCAGTGCTGTGCTGCTCGGACTGATCGGCCTGGTGATCTACCCCATCCTTCCGGACCGCTTCGTCGATCGCTGGCAACTTGTGAATCTTCAGGAGGCCTGGATCACCGTCGTGGTGATTGCCGGAATCGCCTTCGTCAACTACGTCCTGCTCCGGCTGTACGGCAATCGGGGCCTGTACTGGACGGCCTTCCTGGGTGGCCTGGTCAACAACCGGGCCGCCATCGCCGAACTTATGAACGTGGTGGCCGGTTTGCGGATCGTGGGTGTGGTCCTGCTCGCCACGCTGGCGATGTACCTCCGCAACATCGCCCTCCTGGCCCTGTTCGCACCCAGGGCGCTGCTCACTGCCATCGGCCCCCTGCTCGCAATGGCAGGGGTCTCCCTGCTGCTCCTGACCGGCAGGCGGGAGGATGAGCCGGGCCGCGACCTGGCCCTGACTTCTCCGATTTCCTTGCGACGCGTACTGTCCTATGCCGTCCTTTTCCTCGCCATCCAGGTGATCAGTACCCTGGCCGAGCGCCTGTTCGGGAACTTGGGCTTCCTCGCCGCCAGCGGTCTCAGCGGGATGGCCAGCAGTGCCAGCGCCACTGCGGCGGCCGCCAACCTCAGTGCCGCCGGGAAAATCGTCCCCGCGTTGGCTGGCACGGCCGCGGTCGTCGCATCCATGGCCAGCACCCTGACCAATCTGCCCCTGGTCTTCAAGCGCCTGCCGCACGCCCTCCGGTTGAAGATCGCCGTTTCAACGACGCTGCAGATCGCGATGGGGCTCGCTGTGCTCGGGGCCCAGAGGCTCCTCGGCTTTCACTAGGGGGCCAATTGGGCCAATCGGCCCGGACTGTCTCAGGGGAGGGGCAGGTCCGGCCCTAGCGGATGGTTTCCCGGGCGATCATGAGCTCTTCGTTGGTGGGCACGACCGTGACGACCACGCGGGAGTCCGGGGTGCTGATGATGCGTTCCCCCTTGCCGCGCTCATTGGCTTCGTCATCCAGCTTCACGCCCAGGAAAGTGAGCTTGCTGCAGACCCTCGCCCGGACGTAGCTGCTGTTGGTGCCGATGCCGGCGGTGAAGGTGATGGCGTCCAGGCCGTCCAGGACCGTGGCGTAGGAACCGATGAACTTGCGCACGCTGTAGGTCAGGAGGTCCCGGGCCAGCCGGGCCCGGTCATTGCCCTGGTCGGCGGCCAGCTCGATCTCGCGGAAGTCCGAGGACACGCCGGAGATGCCCAGGAGGCCGGACTTCTTGTTGAGGAGCTCGGTGACGGCCTTCTGGTCGAGGTGCTCGTACTCCATGAGCATCTCCACCACGCTGGCGTCGATGGAGCCGCTCCGGGTGCCCATGATGACGCCCTGGAGGGGGGTCATCCCCATGCTCGTCTCCACGCTCTTGCCGTTCTCCACGGCACAGATGCTGGTGCCGTTGCCGATATGGCAGGTGACGATCTTGAGGGCGCGGAGGGGCCGGCAGAGCAGGATGGCCGTGCGGGCCGCCACGAAGGCGTGGCTGGTGCCGTGGAAGCCGTAGCGGCGGATGCCGTACTTCTGGCTCAGCTCGTAGGGGATGCCGTAGATGCGGGCGTAGTCAGGCATGTTGTGGTGGAAGGCCGTGTCGAAGACCGCCACGTGGGGCACGCCCGGGAAGGCTTCCATGGCGCTCCGGATCCCCATGGCGTTGGCCGGATTGTGCAGGGGGGCGTACATCGCGAAGGTCTCGATGTCCTTCACCACCTCTTCGGTGATGAGGACCGAATCGCCGTATTTGGGCCCCCCGTGCACCACCCGGTGGCCCACGGCGTGGATGGGAGTGTCCTTCAGGACCGTGGCCCGGAGGCGCTCGAGGATGGCCTCCAGGGCCTCCCGGTGGGTGGGCAGGTGGAGGGCCTCCTTGCGGCGGTCGCCCTCGATGGTGAAGTCCAGGATCGACTCGGCGAGGCTGATGCGCTCTGCGATGCCTTCGGCGATGGAGTCTTCCTTGTTCATGTCGAACAGGTTGAACTTCAGGCTCGAGGAGCCTGCATTCAATACGAGCACGAGCACTTTTTCCCCCGGATTTAGCCAGCCAGTTTAGCTCATCGGGGGTGGGAATGGTACCTAATTATCGATCCAGCCGTCATCAGAGCCGCCCCAGCCTCCCGGGAAGGTGCGGGACTGCCCGGTGGCCCCGACCTGAGGGGTCCCGGGAGGCCAGGCCAGAGGGCCGGGGCGGCTCCGAGTGGCTGGTGCCCTGTCCTCCCGGGGAAGGTGGATTTAAAAATTCAAAATTAATCATGCATGCACCATCATTCCGTTGGGTCACTTCCGCCCTTCCCCACCCTCGGGTGGCCGGTGGAACTCGGTGCTGTCAAGATCAAGGGCCTGGGCCCGATTCGATTCCACATCGCACACTGGCCCAGGCAACCTGCTATTTGAACCAGACCTTCTGTGCATTTCCGTCCGTTCGCTCGGCGCGACTTGGCCCTTCGGATCGGCACCGCAGAGAAGGCTCTTCGGGTAGCCATGGACTTGAAATTGCCAGGATCCGGCACTCGAACAGGCAGGCAGTCGTCATGCAGATCGTCGAAAAAGAAGTGAACCTGGAGTTCCCCCTCGGGCACCACCTCCATTGCCTGGTGGCCCAGATCCCCAACCACCTGCGCCGGTCGGAGAACGGCTGGGCCCTGGCGGATCCGGACCGGAAGTGGGATCAGGTGCGCTCGGTCCTGGACCTGGTGGCGGCTGGCAAAGGCAACCTGAAGAAGCTCCGCTTCCTCATGTTCCCCGAAGCCGCCATCCCCTTCGCCCGCTTCGACGACATGCTGGCCTTCCTCGGGAAGAAGTTCAGGCCCAATACGGTGACCATGTTCGGGGTGGAGCAGGTGCGCCTCCGGACCTACCGGGACCTGCTGGAGCGGTTCAGGGCGGATCACGGCGAAGCGATCGAGTTCGTGGATCTGGATATCGAATCCGGCGACGTGCTGGAGATGCCCGTCAACTGGTGCTGCACTGCCGTCAAGGAGGCGGACGGCCGGCTGCGCGTCTTCCTCGAGGCGAAGTCCCATCCGTTCTCAGGCGAGGAATTCCTCGACAAGTTCCAGGATCTCTACCGGGGCCGCCATTTCTTCCTGTTCCGCAGCCAGCCTGCCTGCTTCAACTTCATGACCCTGATCTGCATGGACTACCTCTATCGCGACCTGTACGCCTCGAACATCAAGCAGATCATCGACCACGCCAACCGCCTCTTCTTCACCACCCGCCAGGGGCTGGACGCCCTGTTCGTCATCCAGTGCAATCCCAAGCCCGAGCATCGGGCCTACCAGGAGGTGATCAGCGGCTTCTACGGGGAGTATCTGGAGGACACGCCGGGGGTGCGGGAGACCATCACGGTCTTCGGCAACACCTCCGATGAGACCAACCTGGAGGATGTGGCCATCGAAGGGGGCTTCGGCCATTCCTTCGTGGTGATCAACCCCCGCCACAAGCTGGCGGCCGTCCAGCGCTCCGAGTTCGCCACCGATGATTTCGGGGGCGCGCCGGTCTGCCGGCTCCGCTTCGGCCCGGGCACGCGGCTCTACTACTTCAACCTGCCCCTCCACCACGAGCTGGACCCCCGCACGAGCCGGGTCGCGCTCAAAGTGCACAGCATCCTCCGTTATGCCGAGGAAGAAGGGTGGGTCCGGGTGACCGGGCCGGAAATGGTCGATGCTTAGCCGGGGATCCTGACCCCTGCAGGGAGCCCCGTAATCAGGTCAATGGAGCTTGAATCTCCGGGTCAGGCCCTGGAGCTCCTGCCCGAGGCGGGCCAGCTCCTCCGTGGTGCGGGCGGTCTCGTGGACGGTGGCGGAGAGCTGTGTGGCAGCCGAGGCGTTGCGCTCCACCATCTGGGTGGCCGAGCCCATGGCCTGGACCACCTCCTCGCTGGCCCGGCCCTGTTCCTCCATGGCCGTCGCGATCTCCTTGAGCTGACTCGCGTTGTCTCCCACCAGTTCGCCGATGCGCTGCAGGCTGCGGGCGGCCTCCTTCGCGGAGTCCGTGCCGAGTCCCACCCGCTCGCCGCTCTCCTGGATGAGGGCCGTGATCTCCTTGGCCGCGGCGCCACTCCGCTCGGCGAGCTTGCGGACCTCCTCGGCCACCACGGCAAAGCCCTTGCCCATGGCCCCTGCCTTGGCCGCCTCGATGGCCGCGTTGAGGGAGAGCAGGTTGGTCTGCCGGGCGATGTCGGTGATCACCGTGATGATGCGGCCGACCTTGGCAGAACTCTCCTCGATGGCCTCCATGGCCCTGCCTGTGGCCTGCACGGCCCCCAGCCCCTCCTGGCCCGCCTGTTGGGACCGCGAAGCCAGTTCCTCCGCGCGCCGGGCGCTCTGCTTGACCTGCTGGATGTTGGCGTTCATCTGCTCCAGGGCGGCGGAGGACCGCTCCATGGCCAGGCGCTCCTGCTCCGCGCTGTGGCGGAGTTCCTCCGTCGTGCGGTTCACCTGTTCGGTGGTCGCGGCCAGTTCCGTGGCACTGGAGGCCGTGCCCTCCGCCGCCTGAGCGATGGCGTGGATGTCCTTCCGGAGCCCCTGGACCACCTGCCCGAGGCCCGCGGCCACCCGGGCCAGTTCGTCCTTGCCCTCGGAGGCGGGCCGGGCGGTCAGGTCCCCCTTGGCGACCGTGTCCATGGCTGCCTCGATGTCTCGGGCCGCCTGGCCCACCCGGTTCCCGATGGACCAGCTCAGGGCGGCGCCCACGAGGATAGAGCCCAGGCTGATCGCAAATATCCAGACCTTGCCGGCGGCGGCGCGGCCCCGGTCCGCCAGGATGGCGGCCTCGGCGTTCAGCTCCGCTGCCTTCTGGAGCTTGAGGATCCGGTCCCGGGCCAGGCGCATCACCTCGACGTTCCGCTCCATGAGCCGGGAGACGGTCTTGGCGCCGCGGTCCGAGCGGGCCTCGGCCAGGAGGGCGGGGAAGCCATCCTCGTACTTCTTGAAGGCTGTCAGGGCCTCGTCCAGGAGGGCCTTGTCCTCCCTGGTCCAGGAAAGCCCCTGGAGGGTCTTCAGGTCCTTCTGGAGGGTCTCCGAGTATTCCTTGAGCTTGGCCTCCCGGGCGCTCAGGTAGTCCGGGTCCGCGGCCCCTCCGATCAGGCTGGTGTGCAGGGTACGGGCGATGTTCATGCCGTTCAGCACCCGGGAGAGGGCAGCGGTCTTCGTGAGCTGGAGCGAGAGGTTTCCCTGTCCCTGCTGGAGCCCGGCCACGATTCCCCAGCCAAGGCTGCCCACCAGGATCAGGGCCAGGGTCTGGATGGCGAGGATCAGGTTGAACTTCCCCCGCATTCCGAGGTGGTCCGTGAATTTCCCGAGATTCATGTCGCCGCCTGAATTCAATCTAAATTCTCTTCGACCTGAACGCGGGAACCCTGAATATCAGCGGGGAGCGGCGGAGAACAGGCCGGCCATGAGCGAGGCCGGATCGGGCCAGGGGGCCTCCAGTGCCGCCTCGGCCGCGGCCAGGAGCTCGGCTTCGAGCCGGGGGCCGAGACCGGGGTCCAGGGCCCAGCCCCGGAGCCCCATCCAGGCCTCGAAGCGGGGCAGGGGGTCCTTGGCGGCCCATTCGGCCAGCAGGGCAGGGTCCACATAGCGCTGGTCGTCGTGCTCAGCATGGCCGGACATGCGGAAGGTCTCGCAGACGAGGAAGACGGGGCCCTTCCCCTCGAGGCAGCGCTGCCGGGCCTGGGCCGCGGCCTGGTAGACCTTGGCGGCGTCGTTGCCATCCACGGTCAGGGTGAAGGCCCCCTGGGAGCGCTGGGACATACGGCCGGCCATCTGGCGCTCCGGCGGGGTCGAGAAGGCGTAGCCGTTGGATTCACCCACCACGATGAGCGGAAGCTTCTGGACCACGGCGAAGTTGAGGCCTTCGTAAAAGGCGCCGGTGGAGCTGCCGCCATCGCCGATCCAGGTCATGGCCACCCGCCGCTCGCCCTTCTGCCGGAAGGAGAGGGCCACGCCCGCCATGACGGGGATGAGCGCCCCCAGCATGGACGTGGGCGCGATGATCCCCCGTTCCACCGAGCCGAAGTGGTTGTTGTGCTCCCGTCCACCCGTAGGACCCGGGGCCCGGCCCAGATACTGGAGGAAGACTTCCCTGGGGGTCACCCCGCGGACGAGCATGGATCCCAGATTGCGGATGAGCGGGGCGATCACATCGTCCGGGCCCAGGGCCATGGCTGAGGCACAGGCGGTGGCCTCCTGGCCCAGGCTGCGGTACACACTGCCGAGGGTCAGGCCCTGGCGGAACAGCTTCACCAGACGCTCCTCCGTGAGGCGCGTGAGCAGCATGAGCTCATAAAGGCTCAGGGCGGTGGCTCGGTCCATGGGGATAGGATAGACGCATGCTGACCCTCCGTCCCGCTGCCCCCGCCGACGCCCCCCAAATCCTGCAGTACATCCGCGAACTGGCCGAGTACGAACGGGAACCGGAGGCCGCCGTCGCCACCGAGGCGGACATCCTGAAACATGCCTTTTCCGAGCCGCCCCTGGTGCACGTGACCATGGCCGAGTGGGAAGGGCGGCCCGCCGGCTTCGCCCTCTGGTTCCTCAACTTCAGCACCTGGGAGGGGAAGCCCGGGATCTACCTGGAGGACCTCTTCGTTCGCCCGGCCCTCCGGGGCAAGGGCATCGGCAAGGCCCTGCTCCAGCACCTCGCGGCGCGGGCCGTGCGGGAGGGCTGGACCCGCTTCGTCTGGCAGGTGCTGGACTGGAACACCCCGGCCATCGAGTTCTACGAGGCCCACGGCGCCAAGGTCATGCGTCCCTGGCTCACCTGCCGGGTCGAGGGCGAGGCGCTCCTGCGCCTAGGCAGGGGGGTGGATTGACCTGGGGCCCCCTGCTCCGGCTCAAGGAGGCCCTGGGCCCCGAGGCGGAGCTGATGGTGGTGGGCGGTGCGGTCCGGGATGAGCTGCTGGGACGGTCCCATGCGGACTGGGACCTGGCGACGCGGCTCCTGCCCCAGACCGTGATGGAGAGGGCGCGGGCCGCCGGCCTGCGGGTGATCCCCACGGGTCTCCAGCACGGGACGGTCACGGTGCTCCTCGAGGACCTTCCTGTGGAGGTGACCACCTTCCGCAGTGATGGCGGCTACCTGGACGGCCGCCGGCCCGAGTCGGTGCGCCTGGGCGTGGACCTGGAGGAGGACCTGGCGCGCCGCGACTTCACCATCAACGCCATGGCCCAGCCCGTGGGCGGGAGCGACCTGGTGGACCCCTTCGGGGGCCAGAGGGATCTGGCGGCGCGGACCCTCCGGGCCGTGGGGGATCCCCTGCAGCGCTTCGCGGAGGACGGGCTCCGCCCCCTGCGCGCCTGCCGCTTCGCCTCGCAGCTCGGGTTCACGGTGGAGCCGGCCACCCTCGCCGCGATTCCCCTGCGCCTGGGAGTGGCCCGCAAGGTCGCCGTGGAGCGGGTCTTCACGGAACTGGACAAGCTGCTGCGGGGGGATGAGCCCCACCTGGGCCTGACCCTGCTGGCGGAAAGCGGCCTCCTGGACCTGTGGCTGGCCGAGCTCCGGCCCATGCTCGGCTGCATCCAGAACCGCCACCACCGCCACGATGTCTGGACCCACACCCTGGAGGTGGTCCGCCAGGTGCCCGCCGAAGCCGGCCTGCGCTGGGCCGCGCTCCTGCATGATGCGGGCAAGCCCGGGACCCGCAGCACCGGACCCGACGGGGAGGTGCATTTCCACGGCCACGAGGCCCGATCCCTGGAACTGGCCGAGACCATCCTCGAGAGCCTGAGGTCCAGCCTCAGCCTGCGCCGGGAGGTTGCCGCCCTCATCAGGCACCACGGCACCCATCCCACCGAAGCCTGGAGCGATGCCGCCTGCCGGCGGTTCCTGGGCCGCCTGGCCGAGGACAGCCTGCCCCTGGAGCGCTGGGCCGCCTTCCGGCTGGCGGACCAGCGGGGCAAGGGGCTGGATCTGGAGGCCCGGCTGGACGGGCACCAGGGCCTCCTGTCCCGCCTCAGGGCCCTGGCGGCCGCGGCCCCACCCCTGGCGGTGCGCGACCTGGCCCTGGACGGCGCGGCCCTCATGAAGCTGGCCGGGCGTCCCGGCGGTCCCTGGCTGGGCGAACTCCAGCGCCAGCTGCTGGTGGCCGTGCTGGACGATCCCGGCCTCAACCGGGCCGAGGCCCTGGCCGAGGTGGCCCGGAAGCTGATGCCCCCGGACTAGCCCAGGAAGGCGAGGACGAAGAGGGGGATGCCCGACAGGCCCAACAGCACGGAGCCCCACCAGACCGCTCGGCTCCGGGTCAGGGCCGCCAGGGCGCCGAGGGCGATGGAGACCTGGAAGAGGGCCACGGCGTTGGCGAACCGATGGTGCCGATGCAGCAGGTGGTCCGCTTCGGCGGATTTCTCATCGCGCTCACGCTCCTTCTCCTCGGCAGCCTTCTTGATCTCCGCCTGTTCCTCGGCATAGCGCTTCGACTGTTCGCGCAGCCTGCCTGGAACGGGCTTCCCGGCGGCCTCCCAGCTGGCCGCCATGGCTTCCTGGACGGCGGCCTTCAGGCCCTTGGCCTGGTAGTAGGCCCACTGGTCGGAAGCCTGGGCCTGGAGCCGCGTGGATTCGGTCTTGAGCAGGAGGGACTCATTCACCGTGGCCCCCGCCTTCAGGGCCGCGATGGCGGCAAAGGCGGCGAGGATGGCGGTGCTGAGGGCGATCCGCTTGAGGAACCCGCCTCCTTCCTTTTCCATCTCCTCCTGGATGGCCTCGTGGAGCCGTTCGGTTTCGATTTCCGGACCTTCGGGCATGGCATCCTCCCTGCCTTCTTCATACAGCAAAACGCCCGGCGGGTGCCGGGCGTTTTGCTGGGAACGGGTGTGATCAGCCCGCGCCGCCCCCGCCCGCGGTGGCGGGCCGGTAGGTGAGGCTGGCCTTGATGAAGTCGCGGTTCATGCGGGCGATGTTCTCCATCTTGATGCCCTTGGGGCAGGCGGCTTCGCACTCGCCGTGGTTGGTGCAGGTGCCGAACTCCTCCGCATCCATCTGGGCGACCATGTCCCGCACGCGGGTGTAGCGCTCGGGCTGGCCCTGGGGCAGCAGGCCCAGGTGGCTGATCTTGGCGGAGAGGAAAAGCATGGCGCTGGCGTTGGGGCAGGCGGCCACGCAGGCAGCGCAGCCGATGCAGGCGGCGGCATCCATCGCGAGATCCGCGTTTTCTTTGGAAATGGGCAGGGCGTTGGCGTCCTGCGGGGTGCCCGTGGGGGCGCTGATGAACCCGCCGGCTGCGATGATGCGGTCGAAGGCGCTGCGATCGACCAGCAGGTCCTTGATGACCGGGAAGGCCTCGGCGCGCCAGGGCTCGAGGGTCAGGCTGTCCCCGTCCTTGAAGCTGCGCATGTGGAGCTGGCAGGTCGTGGTGCGCTCCTTGGGCCCGTGGGGCTGGCCATTGATGACCATGCCGCAGGTCCCGCAGATGCCCTCGCGACAGTCGTGATCAAAGGTGATGGGCTCCTCACCGTTGTGGATGAGGCCTTCGTTCACCACATCGAGCATCTCCAGGAAGGACATGTCCGGGCTGATGTCCTTGGCCGGGTACTCGACGAACTTTCCGTCGCACTTGGCGTTCTTCTGCCGCCACACGTGAAGGGTGAGATTGAGGTTCTTGGACATGATTCAGCTCCTCACTTGTAGCTGCGGGTCGCGAGGTGGATGTTCTCGAACACCAGGGGCTCGATGTGGCGGACGGGCTTCTGGCCGTCGCCCTTGTATTCCCAGGCAGCCACATGGGTGAAGTTCTCGTCGTCGCGAAGGGCTTCGCCCTCCTCGGTCTGCCATTCCTCGCGGAAGTGGCCGCCGCAGGATTCGCGGCGCTCGAGGGCATCCAGGCACATCAGTTCGCCGAGTTCCAGGAAATCGGCCACACGGCCGGCGACCTCGAGGGTCTGATTGAGGTCGTTCCCCGTGCCCGGGACCTTGAGGTCGCTCCAGAACCGCTCGCGCAGTTCCGGAATGGCCTGGAGGGCCTTCTTGAGACCAGCCTCGTTCCGGGCCATGCCGCAGAACTCCCACATGATCTTCCCCAGCTCGCGGTGGAAGTGGGTGGGGGTCTCCTTGCCGCCGATGGCAAGGAACTTCTGGGTGCGGTCAGCGGTCGTCTGCTCGGCGGCCTTCACGGCCGGGTCGTCGGCCTTGATGCGGGTGCCGGGCTTGATGCCGGCGAGGTAGCCGCCGATGGTATAGGGGAGCACGAAGTAGCCGTCAGCCAGACCCTGCATGAGCGCGGAGGCGCCCAGGCGGTTGGCGCCGTGGTCGGAGAAGTTGGCTTCGCCCAGCACGAAGAGGCCGGGGATGGTGCTCATGAGGTTGTAGTCCACCCAGAGGCCGCCCATGGTGTAGTGCGAGGCGGGGTAGATGCGCATGGGCTCTTTGTAGGGGTTCTCGTCGGTAATGCGCTCATACATCTCGAAGAGGTTCCCGTAGCGCTCCTCGATCTTCGGCTGGCCCAGGCGCTTGATGGAGGCGTCGAAATCGAGGTAGACACCCCGGCCCGTGGAGCCGACGCCCCGGCCCTCGTCGCAGACCTGCTTGGCGGCGCGGCTGGAGATGTCCCGGGGGGCGAGGTTCCCGTAGGAGGGGTACTTCCGCTCCAGGTAGTAGTCGCGGTCCTCCTCGGGGATCTGGTGGGCCGGCTTCCCGCAGTCCTCCTTGCGCTTGGGCACCCAGATACGGCCGTCGTTGCGCAGGCTTTCCGACATGAGCGTCAGCTTGGACTGATGGTCGCCAGTGACGGGGATGCAGGTGGGATGGATCTGCGTGTAGCAGGGATTGGCGAAGGCCGCCCCCTTCTGGTGGGCGCGCCAGATGGCGGTGGCGTTGCAGCCCTTGGCGTTGGTGGAGAGGTAGAAGACGCTGCCGTAGCCGCCGGTGGCGAGGCAGACCGCATCGGCCACGTGGGACTCAATCTCGCCGGTGACCATGTCACGGGTGACGATGCCCTTGGCCACGCCGTCCACGACGATCAGCTCCAGCATCTCGTGGCGGGGGAACATCTTCACGGCACCGAGGCCGATCTGGCGCTCCAGGGCCTGGTAGGCACCCAGCAGCAGCTGCTGCCCGGTCTGCCCGCGGGCGTAGAAGGTGCGGCTCACCTGGGCCCCGCCGAAGGAGCGGTTGTCCAGCAGTCCGCCGTATTCCCGGGCGAAGGGCACGCCCTGGGCCACGCACTGGTCGATGATGTCGACGCTGACTTGGGCCAGGCGGTACACGTTGCTTTCCCGGGCGCGGAAATCGCCGCCCTTCACCGTGTCGTAGAAGAGCCGGAAGACACTGTCGCCGTCGTTGCGGTAGTTCTTGGCGGCGTTGATGCCGCCCTGGGCCGCGATGGAGTGGGCCCGGCGGGGGCTGTCCTGGTAGCAGTAGCACTCCACCTCATAGCCGAGCTCGGCCAGGGACGCGGCGGCGGCGCCACCGGCGAGGCCGGAGCCCACCATGATGACCTTGTACTTGCGCTTGTTGGCCGGATTCACGAGCTTGAGGTCGAAGCGGTGCTTGTCCCATTTCTTGTCGATCGGGCCGTCGGGGGTGCGGGAATTGAGTTCCATGGATGGCTCCCTAGGGTCAGTGGATGAAGCCGGTGAGGACGGCGATGGGGAAAGTGATGTTCACGCCCACCACGAGGATGGATAGACCGTAGGCGAAGTTCCGCCGGAGGCCGTCGTAGCGGGGATGGGCCAGGCCCAGGGTCTGAGTGAAGCTCCAGACGCCGTGCCACATGTGCAGACCGAGGCAGAGCTGGGCCACGATGTAGAACGCGGCGACCGCGGGCACCTTGAAGCCGTTCACGAAGTTCATGTAGGGATTGGCGTGGTCGAAATTGGGGTGGACCGTGCCAGTGGTCAGGTGGAGCAGGTGATAGACGATGAACACCGCCAGGATGACGCCGGTCCAGCGCATGGTGCGGGAGGCCCAGGTGGAGGCGACGCTCTGCTGGGCGCGGTAGCCCTGGGGGCGTGCGGCCAGGTTGTCGAGGGTGAGGCTCGTGGCGGCCCACACGTGGAACCCGGCGGCCAGGAGGAGCACGGCCCGGAAGACCCAGATGCCATCGCCGTGGATCATGGTGTGCAGGAACTTCGCGTAGCCGTTGAAGGCCTCCTCGCCCATGTAGGCCTGCGTGTTTCCTAGCATGTGCACCGTGACGAACCCGAACAGGATGATCCCCGTGGCGGCCATGATGACCTTTCGGCCGACCGATGACGCCATGAAGCCGTGGCCGCGTGCTTCCGCGCCCGCGATGCTCTTTTCAGCGACGGACATAGTTGGACTCCTTGAAGAAGGCAAATGAAGGAAACAGGGATCCCGGGAAGGGCATGGGATCGACGATGGGCTTCGGGTTCATGTGTGATCCGATTATCTTCTACGGGCCGGGAAATCCAAGCCCCTAGGTTCGGACCTAGGTCACACTGCACCCCTGGGGCCCGGCCGGGTTGAAACTGCCGCGATCCGGGTCCATAGGTATTGCCGTGCCTGGCTTTTCCACGTTAAAGTCACACACGATCCAAACAGGATCTGCGGGTAGTTCGCCCCCGGTCATGGGCTTGAACCGCTTTCGCACAGGTCAATCCGATTGGGCATCAACCGCCAATTCCACGCCCCGAGTACCCCTTCCCTGAACCCATCTGGAGGAAAGTCATGGAGACGATGAAACGACTGTTTGGCGCCCTGGCGTCAACGCGCATCTTGAAGGGAGGGGTGACCGCCGTTCTCCTTTTCCTGCTCGGGACCCCGGTCTTCGCCGGTGGCGAGGCGGAATTGAAGATCCCCGCCCTCCAGGGCAGCTTCCTGGGCATGACGGGCCACAACCTCCTGCTCATCGGGCTCGTCATCTGCCTGCTCGGCGTCGGCTTCGGGCTGTTCCAGTACGCCCAGATCCGGGACCTTCCGGTGCACAAGTCGATGCTGGAAATCTCCGAGCTGATCTACGAGACCTGCAAGACCTACCTGGTCACGCAGATCAAGTTCATCGCGGTGCTCTGGACTTTCATCGCCCTGGTGATCGTCGCCTACTTCAAGTACCTGTCGACGCCACAGATGAGCTGGCCCCAGGTGATCGTCATCCTGATCTTCTCGATCATCGGCATCCTCGGCTCCGTGGCCGTGGCCTGGTTCGGCATCCGCATCAACACCTTCGCCAACTCCCGGACCGCCTTCGCCAGCCTGGGCGGCAAGCCCTACCCCACCATGGAAATCCCCCTCAAGGCGGGCATGTCCATCGGCATGCTGCTGATCTCCGTCGAGCTGTTCCTCATGCTCGCCATCCTGCTCTTCGTCCCGGGCAACGCCGCCGGCCGCTGCTTCATCGGCTTCGCCATCGGTGAGTCCCTGGGTGCTGCCGCCCTGCGCATCGCCGGCGGCATTTTCACCAAGATTGCCGACATCGGCTCCGACCTCATGAAGATCGTCTTCAAGATCAAGGAAGACGATGCCCGTAACCCCGGCGTCATCGCCGACTGCGTGGGCGACAACGCCGGCGATTCCGTGGGCCCCACGGCGGACGGCTTCGAGACCTACGGCGTCACCGGCGTCGCGCTCATCACCTTCATCCTGCTGGCGGTCAATGAAAAGTCCGCTGGCTTCAACTTCCAGTCCATCCAGGTCTCCCTGCTGGTCTGGATCTTCGTCATGCGCGTGGGCATGGTGCTCACCTCCGCCGCCTCCTACTGGATCAACGGCCTGTGGGCGAAGGCCAAGTTCGGCGCCGCCTCCAAGTTCGATTTCGAAGTGCCCCTGACCACCCTGGTGTGGCTGACCTCGATCCTCTCGATCGTGGTGACCTACGTGCTTTCCTACATGCTCATCGGCAACCTGCCGGCCCACCTCTGGTGCAAGCTCTCGACCATCATCACCTGCGGCACCCTCGCCGGCGCCCTCATCCCCGAACTGGTGAAGGCCTTCACGTCCACGAATTCCGGCCACGTCCGCGAAGTGGTGACGGCCTCCAAGGAGGGCGGTGCCTCCCTCAACATCATCTCCGGCCTGGTGGCGGGCTACTTCTCCGCCTACTGGATGGGCCTCACCATCGTCGCCCTCATGGGCGCCGCCTACTACGTGTCCACCTTCGGTCTCGGCGCCTTCATGGAGGCCCCGGCCATCTTCTCCTTCGGCCTCGTGGCCTTCGGCTTCCTGGGCATGGGCCCTGTGACCATCGCGGTGGACTCCTACGGCCCCGTGACGGACAACGCCCAGTCCGTCTACGAGCTTTCCACCATCGAGGCCATCCCCGGCATCGAGGCGGAGATCCAGAAGGACTTCGGCTTCAAGCCCGACTTCGAGAACGGCAAGATGTACCTCGAGGAGAATGACGGCGCCGGTAACACGTTCAAGGCGACGGCCAAGCCCGTGCTCATCGGGACGGCGGTCGTGGGTGCCACGACCCTGATCTTCTCCATCATCCAGGTGCTCAACGGCAAGTTCGGAACCCCGAACGTGGTCGAGGGGCTCTCCATCATCAACCCCCTCTTCCTGCTCGGCCTGATCACCGGTGGCGCCATTATCTTCTGGTTCTCCGGCGCGGCCTGCCAGGCCGTGGCCACTGGCGCCTACCGGGCCGTGGAGTTCATCAAGCAGAACATCAACCTGGACTCCGGGGCCACCAAGGCCTCCGTGGAGGACTCCAAGAAGGTCGTGGAGATCTGCACCCAGTACGCCCAGAAGGGCATGTTCAACATCTTCCTGGCCGTGTTCTTCTCCACCCTGGCCTTCGCCTGCCTGAACCACTTCTTCTTCATCGGCTACCTGATCTCCATCGCCGTCTTCGGCCTCTACCAGGCCATCTTCATGGCCAATGCCGGTGGTGCCTGGGACAACGCGAAGAAGCTCGTGGAAACCGAGCTGAAGGCGAAGGGCACCGAACTCCATGACGCCTGTGTCGTGGGCGACACCGTGGGCGACCCCTTCAAGGACACCTCTTCGGTGGCCATGAACCCGGTCATCAAGTTCACGACGCTCTTCGGCCTCCTGGCCGTCGAACTGGCCATCGGGCTGAACCCCATGACCGCCCACATCGCGGCCCTGGTCTTCTTCCTGATCTCCACGGTCTTCGTGTGGCGCTCCTTCTACGGCATGCGCATCCCCGTCATGGAGATCAAGTAGCCCGCGCCATAACCGACAAGGAACCAGCCCACAGGCCCCTCCACCGAGGGGCCTGTGCTTTTATGGTACGGTGGACACCGTGTCTTTCCGGAGCCCTGCATGCCCACCCTCATTCCCTGCCTCCTGGCGGCCCTGGTGACCCTGTCCCCGCACCTTTCCGCTGAGGCCCCGGCGGCTCCGGCTGCCAGGCAGGTCGAGCACATCTCCGTGTGGCACGGCGAGCAGGTGAACGATCCCTGGTTCTGGCTCAGAGAGAAGACGAACCCAGAAGTGGCGGCCTACCTGAACGCCGAGAATGCATATACCGAGGCCATGACCGCGGATCTCAGGCCCTTTTCGGAGGCGCTCTATAAGGAGATGCTGGGCCGCCTCAAACAGACGGACCTGGGCGTTCCCACGCGCCGGGGGGCCTTCTGCTACTACTCCCGCACGGAGGAGGGGAAGCAGTATCCCATCCAGTGCCGCCGGCGGGCCGCGAAGGACGGCGCCTACGATGCCAATGCCGCCGAGGAGGTGCTCCTGGACCAGAACGAGCTGGCCAAGGGGCTGAAATTCCTGAGTCTCGGCGGCTTTTCGGTGAGTGACGACGACCGCACCCTGCTGTTCACCACGGACGTCACCGGCTACCGCCAGTACCGCCTCTTCGCCAAGGACCTGGCCACGGGGAAGATCAGCGGGCCCCTGGCGGAACGGGTGACCTCCATGGCCTGGTCGGCGGACCACCAGCATTTCTTTTTCGTGACCGAGGATGCCGTCACCAAGCGCTCCAACCAGCTCTGGCGGACGGATCTGAAGGAAGGCAAGCCGGGCCTGGTTTTCGAGGAGAAGGACGGGCTCTACCAGATCGGGCTGGGCCGGACGAGGGACCGCAGGTTCGTGCTCCTCCATCTCCAGTCCACGGACACCTGGGAAACCCGGTACCTCTCCTCCGATGCACCCCTCGGAGCCTTCCGAGTCTTCCTCCCCCGGGAAAAGGGGCACAAGTACGAGCTGGAGCACCGGGAGGGGCTCTTCTACATCCGGACCAACAAGGGCGCCAAGAATTTCCGCCTGGTGACGGCCCCGGAGAAAGCCCCGGACCCCAGCCACTGGATCGAGCTGCTGGCGCATCGTCCCGACGTCCTCCTGGAGGGGGTGGACCCCTTCCAGGACTTCCTCGTGGTGAGAGAAAAGAGGCATGGCCTGGACCGGTTCCGGATCTACGACGTGAGGGCCAAGGCCTGGCGCGAGGTCACCTTCCCCGAGAGCGTCTATGCGGCCTTCCCCGGGGGAACGCCGGAATTCACCGCCACGGCCTTCCGGTTGAACTACCAGTCCATGGTGACGCCCGCGAGCATCTACGACTGCGACATGGCCTCGGGCCGCCAGACGCTGCTGAAGCAGACCGAGGTGCTGGGCGGCTATGACAAGTCCCAGTACGCCACGGAGCGGCTCTGGGCCACGGCCAGAGACGGGGTGAAGGTGCCCCTGTCCGTGGTCTACAGGAAGGGCCTGAAGCGGGATGGCAGCGCGCCCCTCCTCCTCTACGGCTATGGCTCCTACGGCCTAGGCATGGCCCCGACCTTCTCCAGCCCGCGCCTCAGCCTGCTGGACCGGGGCATGGTCTACGTCATCGCCCACATCCGCGGCGGCAATGAGCTGGGGGAGGGCTGGCACGACGACGGCATGCTCATGAAGAAGATGAACACCTTCACCGACTTCATCGATGCCGCCGAGTTCCTCGTGAAGGAGCGGTGGACGGCCCCGGATCGTCTGGTCATCGAGGGTGGCAGCGCGGGCGGTCTCCTCATGGGGGCCGTCACCAACCTCCGCCCTGACCTGTTCAAGGCCGTTCATGCCGCCGTTCCTTTCGTCGATGTGATGAACACGGAATTGGATGCGACCCTGCCCGGCACCGTCGAGGAGTGGCTGGAGTGGGGCAATCCCAACGAGAAGGCCGCCTTCGACTACATGCGGGCCTACAGCCCCTATGACAACCTGGCCAAGAAGGGCTATCCGGCCATCCTCGTCACCACCAGCTTCAACGACAGCCAGGTGATGTACTGGGAGCCGGCGAAGTACGTGGCCAAGCTCCGCACCCTCAAGACCGACCGCAGCCCCCTGCTGCTGAAGGTCAAGATGGACCCGGCCGGACACGGCGGCGCCTCGGGGCGCTACGACGCCCTGAAGGACAAGGCCTTCGAGACCGCCTGGCTGCTCGGGCAGGTGGGGATCACCAAGTAGCCTGTCCTGATTCCAGGGGCAGCAGTGGACGTCGAATCGTGGAGGTGGATCATGGCCGTAGCACCCGTTCCCCCTGGCTATCACCGGGTCACACCCTACCTGGTCGTGGCCGATGGCGAAGGTCTCATCGGGTTCCTGGTGGCCGCTTTCGAAGCAGAGGTGTGCAGCAGGGCCATCCGGCCGGACGGAACCATCGCCAACGCCGAAGTGCGCATCGGCGACTCCATGGTGATGGTGGCCCAGGCCCGGGAACCCTGGAAGCCCATGCCTGCCGGGTTCTATCTCTACGTGACGGACACGGACGCCACCTACCAGGCGGCCCTGGCCGCGGGGGGCGCGTCCGTGCTGGAACCCTCGGACCAGTTCTACGGGGACCGCAATGCCGGGGTGCAGGATCCCTGGGGCAACAACTGGTGGATCGCCACCCACATCGAGGATGTGGACGAAGCCGAGGTCCAGCGGCGGATGGCGGCCCGGGGCTGATCGCAGCAGGCCGGTTCCTCGGGAAGGAAACCTCAGCGGCCGGGGGGGGCGGGGCGGACCTGCGGAGGAATCCGGGTCAGGCCGCCGGTCCGGCTTCCTCCTTCGCCCGGAAGAAGAGCCAGAGCATCCACGCCAGGGCCGCCAGCATGAGCAGGAAGCAGGCCAGGAAGAGGAGGAAGGGCGACCACTGGGGGGCGATGCGCCAGGAGGCGGGAGTGAAATCCTTCCCGAGCCTCAGCAGGCGGACGACGTGGCGGACGTAGACCATCCCGAAGACCGACAGGAACAGCGCGAGGCCCGAGACCCAGAACTGCCTCCTGACGTAGAAGTGGAGGGCGGCCAGGGAGAGCAGGATGGCGGCCATGAGGACCGTGATGGCGGGGGACCGCATGAAGGCTTCGAGGTAGGGCATGAGCGAGATGAGGTAGGCGGCGCCCACGGCCGCGGCCACTGCCATGCCGCCCACGAAGGCCGCTTTTCCGGTGGCGAAGACCTTGGGGTGGTCCTGGCCCAACATCCCCACGAAGAAGCCTCCGACAGTCAGGGCGCCCAGCAGCATGTGAAGCCAGCGCAGGGCGTAGGCTCCCAGGGCCGGGTTCCAGGCCCACCCGGACTGGTTCTTCGCGTAGAGGGAGCGGACCAGGGCGGGCTGCTCTGCCATCGAGAACACCGAGCTGTAGACCAGGGAGACGTAGACCAGGCCACCCAGGGCCACGGCCAGCATGAGGTGGCTGGCCCGGCCCCTCCGCTGGCCCTCGAAGGAGGCGCGGTAGAGGGCGTAGTAGGCCGCGATCACCGCCGCAGGCACCAGCAGCCAGAACCAGCCACTCACGATGGCCGCCGCGTAGACCTGGCCGGGATAGACCAGCTGCAGGAAGAGCAGGGGCGCCACGCCCAGCGTCACGGTGGCGGCGGTCGCCGCCGGGAACAGCCTCGAGAAGTGCACGGCCTGGGTGCCGTCCCATCGGCTCCGGGTGCTCGACCACAGGGTGATGGCCGCCCCGCCGAACAGGATGTTCATGGCGAAGAAGTGCAGGGTCAGGGTCAGCAGGTGGAGGGACGTCACCAGCCAGAGGGGCGCCGCGAGGAAATGGTAGTCGGGGAGCCTCATGGCCGGCCTCCTTTGCCAAGGGTCTGGAGATGGGCGACGAGGGCCTTCCGGTCCGCGTCGGTGGCCGTGAAGGCGGGCATCCCCTCGCCCATGCTCGCCGCCATGTCCAGGAGGCCGTTGAGGTCCTCGGCGGACTGCCCTTCGAAGGACTTCGACTTGTCACTGTCGGTGCCGGGGACATGGCACTTCCCGCACCGGATGTCGTAGACCTTCCTGCCGAGGGCGGCACCCTCGAGGTGGTAGATGGCCGCCAGGGGCCGCGGGTCGACCCGCTGGTAGATCTGATCGGCGATCAGTCCGGCCTCGGCGGGGGTGCCCAGGAAGGGCGGCATGTTCCCCCTAAGGAGCTGGGTACCCTGGACGATGGCCGCGATGAAGGCGCGATCGGTGCCATCGAAGGCGGGCTTCAGCGCCTTGTAGCCGTCCAGGGTATGGCAGTTCCTGCAGGCATGGCGGAACAGGTCCGCGCCGTCCTTGCCGGTCCGGTAGGGGATCTGGGCCAGGTAGCCTTCCTGCCTGTACTGGTCGGTGTGGGCCAGCTCCAAACCGTTTCCGTAGATGTAGCCGGTGATGATGTAGGGCTTGCGGAGGGATTCCCGGGACCATTCGAAGGCCCCGAACCAGGCCAGGCCCAGGGCCATGAAGGCCAGCGCCATGGGGGTGCCGAGCCTGCGTGGGGCCAGGATCGCCAGGGTCAGCATCGCGATGGCAATGACCCCGGCCAGCCCGAAGGAGGTCTCGATGGACCGGATGGGCGTCGGCATGGCCTGCAGGGCCTTGGCGGTGAGCTCCAGGGGAATGGCCTTCCAGTACCACACCTGGGAGAGCACGGTCACCGCCAGACCGCCCAGGCTCCAAAGCGCGGCCTGACGGACAGTCCTGGCCTTGAAGTCACCGGACTCGAGGCGGGAGGCCACCAGGAGGGCGTAGAGACCCGCCAGCATCACGCAGACGCCGGTGCGGAGCACCAGGGAGGGCCAGTAGGTCGGGTTGAAGAAGCCGTCCCAGAAGTTGCCGGTCGCCAGCCAGCGGCCCGGGGTCAGCATGAAGGTCAGGATGCCGTTGATGATGACCAGGGACAGCCAGGCCGCCACGAAGTAGATCCAGCCCACCGTGAGGTGGGCGCGCGCCGTCATGCGCTTCCAGCCGTAGTAGTAGATCATCGCGGCGGCGATCTCCACCACGAAGAAGGTCCATTCGATGGCCCAGCCCCAGACGTAGTTGTGGATGAGGGCCTCGGTGGCCGCGGGCGCCAGCAGGCCGATGACGAACCAGATGCCCACCCCGGTCACGGCGCCGGCGACCAGGGTCGCCAGGGCGAAGAACTTCGACAGCTTCTCCAGGTAGTCCAGGCGCTGGCCATCCCCGGAGCGCCGGGCCAGCTGCTCGTTCACGACCAGATAGAGGCCGCCGCCGATGGCGAAGTGGGACACGAACACGTGAAAGACGGCGATCGCCGCCATCAGCACGCCGTAGCCGATGGGCTGATCCCAGAATGGATAGTGCATGGCGAGCCTCCTCTACAGGATTCGGGGTCTGACCCGAAGCCGATCGCCCAGGCCGGGAGAACCCCTGCCGGGACCCATCGTCAAGCAATGCACTTGAATATACTACTTTGAGGTCATTTTGTGGTGCCTTCCCTGGCGCCAGCCATTGGCGGTCATCGCGGCGTTTGGCGAGTCCAAGGTTGAGTCCCGGCGCCACAAACGCGACAATGGAGCCACGCGGCCTCCGTCAGATGCCAATCGGGGCCTCCGGGCCCGTTCGTCAGCTTCGCGGAGACGGATCCCCCGCCGCGTCCTCCCATGTCCGGAACCCCATGTCCCTTCCCCAAGAAATCCTGCGGCGGCGAACCTTCGCCATCATCTCCCACCCCGATGCGGGCAAGACCACGCTGACCGAGAAGCTGCTGCTCTATGGCGGAGCCATCGACCGCGCCGGGTCCGTGAAGGCCCGGGAGGGTGGCGCTGCGGCGCATTCGGACTGGATGAGCATCGAGCAGGAGCGCGGCATCAGCGTCACCTCGGCGGCCATGCAGTTCGAGTACCTGGGCAAGGCCATCAACCTGCTGGACACGCCGGGCCACCAGGACTTCAGCGAGGACACCTACCGGGCCCTCACGGCGGCCGACAGCGTGGTGATGCTCCTGGACTGCGCCAAGGGTGTGGAAGAGCAGACCAAGAAGCTTTTCCGGGTGGCCCGGGAACGCCGGCTCCCCATCTTCACCTTCGTGAACAAGCTGGACCGTCCGGGCCGCGAGCCCGTGGAGCTCATCGACGAGGTGGAGGAGCTCTTCGGGCTCCACGCCGTGCCCATGACCTGGCCCATCGGCTCCGGGACCGACTTCAAGGGCGTCTACGTGCGCGCCACCGGGCAGATCCAGGTCTTTGAGCGGGCCAAGGCGGGCCGCAAGGCGAGGGTGGCCGGGAAGGGCGGGCTGGACGATCCGGAGATCGCCGCTCTGCTGACGCCAGGCGAACTGCAGCAGCTCAAGGACGACGTGGACCTCATGGACCACGTGCTGCCGCCCTTCGACCGGGAGGCCTTCCTGCGGGGCGAGCAGTCCCCCATGTTCTTCGGTTCCGCCGTGAACAACTTCGGGGTGGCCGAATTCCTGGAGGAGTTCCTGGACCTGGCCCCGGCTCCTGGAGCCCGGCCCCTCATGAACGGCGGAGAGGTCCTGCCTGAGCAGCCCTTCACGGCCTTCGTGTTCAAGGTGCAGGCCAACATGAACAAGGCCCACCGGGACCGCGTGGCCTTCGCCCGCATCGTGTCCGGCCGGTTCGAGCGGGGCATGGACGCCCTGCATGTGCGCGAGAAGAAATCCATCAAGCTGAACTACCCCCACATGTTCTTCGGCCGTGAGCGGCAGATCGTGGACGAGGCCTACCCGGGCGACATCCTGGGTCTCATCAACCCCGGCCTCTTCCGCATCGGCGACGTGCTGAGCGCCACCGGGCCCGTGGAGTTCCACGCCGTGCCCCGCTTCGCCCCTGAGCAGTTCGCCTCCGTGCGCCTGGCGGACCCCGGCGCCCGCAAGGGCTTCCTCAAGGGCCTGGGCCAGATCGCCGAGGAGGGCGTGGTGCAGGTCTTCTGGCCGAAAGGCGGCGCACCCCTCCCCATTCTGGGCGCCATCGGCCGCCTGCAGTTCGAGGTGCTCCAGCACCGCCTCAAGGACGAGTACGCCTGCCCCGTGCTGCTGGAGGTCCGGGGCTTTCAGATGGCCCGCTGGATCCAAGGCGGCTGGCCCGAGCCCAGCCGCTTCTGGGGCGAGCTGGTGGAGGACACCGAGGCCAACCCGGCCATCCTCTTCGAGAACGACTGGCAGCGCCGCACCACCGCCGAGAAGTGCCCGGGATTAAGCTTCTTGGAGCACCCGCCGAAATGATGGGGAACCCTCAGGAGCCGGTGGAGTCCAGATGAAACTGCCCATCGCCTTCCTGCTTTTAGCCCTGCCCCTCGTGGCCCAGGGCGATGCCCGTTGGGTGAATGACCTGGACAGTGCCCTTCGCAGGGCCCAGGGCGAACGGAAGCAGGTCTTCGTGGATGTCTGGACGGAGTGGTGTGGTCCCTGCCAATACCTGCAGAAGAGCATCTTCCCCACTTCCGAGGCCTCCGCCGCCCTGGCCAAGGTGGTCCCCGCCTCCCTCATGGTCCAGTCCAAGGACGGCAAGGACCTCCCCGGGGGCAGGGCCATCCTGGAGAAGTTCCGGGTGAACGCGTTCCCGACCCTGCTGCTGCTGGATGCGAATGGCAAGGAACTCCGGCGGAAGGTGGGCATCTTCCGGAGTGGTCAGGAACTGGCGGCCTGGATCGCGGGGGCGGACGGCCCACCCAGGGTCGGTTCTGGGGATCGGCAGCTGAGGCCCTTCACCCCCGGAAGGCCCACCGAGGCGGACCAGATCCGAAGCGCTGGGGCACGCCAGTACGAGACAGAGCTCGCCAGGATCTCCAGGACCGCCGACCAACTTGAGACGGCTTTCAGCAGCTTTCTGGAACGCCAGTGGGACGGCAAGGTCCGGGGCCACTTCGACCGGAGTTTCTATGCCCTGTGGGAGGATGGAGCGCTCCAGGGAAGGCCTTTCCCGGGGGCTGAATTCCGCTTCAGCGACCTTCGACGCAGAGCAGAAAGCCTCAGGGGGATTTTGCGCCTGGCCGAGGAGCAGGCGCGCCGGGCGGATGTCTTCCCCGGTGACCGGAGGGACCTGCGGGCCAGGTACAGGCTTGAGCATCGAGGCTGGGAATGAAGTGCCTGGAGGGCTTGAACCACCCTCGTCTCCGGCCCTAGCATGGCTCGTCAGGGGAACCCGAAAGGCTCAGGATGAAGCGTCTCTCCCTCACGGCTGCAGATACGGTCCAGTTCTCCAAGATCGTGCGGGGACTGAAGTTCTTCGGGTCCATGAACATGGCCATGCTGGAGCGGGTCCTGGAGGGTCTCCAGCTCTGCGAGGGTGAACGCGGCGAGAAAGTCTGCGTCCAGGGCGAGGTCGGGGACACGTTCTTCGTGGTGCAGAAGGGCGGCCTGACGGTCTCCGTCAGGAAGGGGCGGCTCTCCTGGTCGAGAAGGATCGCGAGGCTAGGGCCCGGGGACTGTTTCGGCGAGATGGCCTTGTTGAACGATGCGCCCCGGAACGCCACGGTGGCCTGTGACTCCGTGAGCCGGCTCTTCGTCCTGGCCGCCTCCCACTTCCGGGCTGTGCTCGACCAGAATCCTGAATTCTCGAAGGAGATCAACGAGCTGGCAAGCGCCCGGCAATTCGAGCTGGACCAGAAGGCCAGGTTCGACTGACGAAGCCGGGCAGACATGAAGAAGCGGCGCGAAGGCGCCGCTTCTTCATGTCGGAACGCGCAGCCTACTTCGCGTTCTTGAAGATATCCATGACCGCGTGCAGCAGCTCGATGGCTTCCTTCTTGGGTCGCTGGAAGGCGTTGCGGCCCATGATGGAGCCAAAGGCCCCGCCGGCGGCGATCTCGGTCACTTCCTTCAGCACCTCATCGGTGCCCTTGGCTTCGCCGCCGCTGAAAATCACGATGCGGCGGCCGTTGAAGGCGCTGCGCACCACTTCCTTCACCCGGTCGGAGAGCGTGTCGATGGGGATGCCCTGCTTCTCGAAGGTGGCGGCGGCCTCCTTTACCTCGAGGTGCTTCTTGGGCGGCTTCACCTTGATGACATGGGCTCCCAGCTGGGCGGCGATCTGGGCGGCGTAGCCGGCCACGTCCACGGCGGTCTCACCGTCCTTGGAGAGGCCCGCGCCGCGGGGGTAGGACCAGACGATGGAGGGCAGGCCGACGGCCTTGGCTTCCAGGATCAGCTCGCGCAAAGCCTCATACTGCTCGTTGCGGGCACCGCTGCCCGGATAGATGGTGTAGCCGATGGCGGCGCAGCCCAGGCGCAGGGCGTCCTCCACGCTGCCGGTGATGGCGCTGCAGGGCTCGTGGCCCTTGCTCAGGCAGTCGCTGTTGTTGAGCTTGAGGATGAGGGGGATGTCGCCCGCATAGTCCGAAGCCACGTGCTCGATGAAGCCCAGGGGGGCGGCGTAGGCGTTGCAGCCCGCCTCGATGGCCAGCTCCACGTGGTAGCGGGGATCGTAGCCTGCCGGGTTGGGCGCGAAGCTGCGGGCCGGACCGTGCTCGAAGCCCTGGTCCACGGGCAGGATCACGAACTTGCCCGTGCCGGCCAGGCGGCCGGTGTTCATGATGCGGGCCAGGTTGGCCTTCACACCCGGTGTTTCCGAGCTGTACCAGGACAGGATTTCGCGCACGCGGGCGGTGGCCATGGAGTCTCCTCGAGAATCGTTCGAAGGGGACATTCTACCGGTAATTGGCTAGAAATGGGCCGATAGGCTGGCTCCGAGGCCCATGTCCGCGGTGTTCCCCTCGTGGGAAATGTTGTTGAGGTAGCGGAAGGTCAGGGTGCTGTGCGGAGTCCAGTGCCAGTGGACGCCCAGGTCGTGCTGGAGGCTGGGCTGGTCGAAGTGCTGGTAGGGCTGGGGCGGCAGGTAGCCGCTCTGCCAGTAGAGCTGGACGTAGGGCTGGACCGCCCGCCACTTCCGGTACTCCCAGGTGGCGTGGAGCCCGACCCCGTCCCGGAAGCCGAGGGCATTGTAGTCGGGGCTCCCGCGGGGGCGTTCGATGAAGGCCCCGCCGAAATAGAACATGTGCTGCGGGGCGCCCCGCCACTGGGCCGTGAGGCCATAGCTCTGGTCCCAGCCCGAGCGGTAGACGTCATAGGTGTGAGTCAGGGGCGGCTTCAGGCTGAAGGTGGCTGAGACCCTCCAGTCCCTGCTTCGGAGGAGGCTCTGGGTGATCCCCAGGACCGGATCCTGGACCTTGTTGAAGATCCGCTCATCGCTGAAGAAGGTGACCTGGCCATTGTGGGCCACGGCGATGGTGACCTGGTTCTGCAGCACCAGGTCGCGCCCGTACTGCTCGAAGCCGATTCTGTGAAAGTCCTCGATGAGGGGGTCCAGGAAGCCGCCCGTGTGGTCCTGGACCGGGAGGAAGCACCAGAGGTCCGTGCGATCGGTGAGGCCATAGCGGCCCTGCAGTTCGAAGCGGGCGATCTCCTCGTCGAAGAAATAGAGCGTGGAGACGTTGGGGTAGCTGGCCGCGGTGGTTTGGAAGAGGCTGCGGGTGACGGCGATGCGTCCGGAGACGTCCCGGACCGGGTTGTTCTCGAAGAGGTCGGAATACTGGAAGGTGTTGGCCTCGATCCAGTTCAGGGCCCAGCGCCAGCGGCCCCGGCCCAGGGGGGCCGGATCCACGGGCTGGTAGGCCAGGGCGGGGAGGTACAGCGGGAACATCTCCCGGGTGGGGAAGGGGCCCATCTCGTGGAGGGGCTCTTCCGCGGCCAGGCCCAGGGCGGCCAGGAGGGCCAGCAGTGCACGGCGCATGCCATTCCCGGGCGCTCAGGCCTTGCTGTAGTCGTAGAAGCCGCGGCCGCTCTTGCGGCCCAGCCATCCGGCATCCACGTATTTGATGAGCAGGGGGCAGGGACGGTACTTGGGATCGCCCAACCCCTCATGCAGCACGTTGAGGATGTAGAGGCAGGTGTCCAGGCCGATGAAGTCCGCCAGGGTGAGCGGTCCCATGGGGTGGTTCATGCCCAGCTTCATGATCCCGTCGATGCTCTCGACCGTGGCCACGCCTTCATAGAGGGCGTAGATGGCCTCGTTGATCATGGGCAGCAGGACGCGATTGCTCACGAAACCCGGGAAGTCGTTGCAGGCGATGGGAGTCTTGCCCAGCTTCCTGGCCAGCCCCATCACCGCCTCGAAGGTGGCGTCATCGGTGGCCAGACCGCGGATGATCTCGACGAGCTGCATGACCGGCACGGGGTTCATGAAGTGCATGCCGATGAAGGCCCCGGGCCGCTCGGTGAGGGCCGCCAGCTTGGTGATGGAGATGCTGCTGGTGTTGGAGGCCAGGATGGTGCCGGGCCTGCAGAGCTTGTCCAGGGTTTCGAAGAGCTGCTTCTTGACCTCCCACTTCTCGGTGGCCGCCTCGATGACGAGGTCGCAGTCCGCCAGGTCCTCCAGCCGCGTCGTAAGCCTCACGCGGTCCAGGACGGCCGCTTTCTCCTCCCCGGTCAGCTTGCCCTTGTCCACCCCGCGCTGGAGGTTCTTGTCGATGGTGGCGAGGCCCTTGCGCGCGAAGCCGTCCGTGACGTCCTGCATGAGGACGGCGTAGCCTGCCTGGGCGAAGACATGGGCAATGCCATTGCCCATCTGGCCGGCGCCGATGACGCCGATGGTCTGGATGCTCATACCGACCTCTCCTTAGAAATATTGATCAGGGGGATGTGTGGGATGGGGGTCCCGCGCCTTGCCATGAGAGGTCTCGCGTATCTGCGGAGCAGATGCCGAGATAGGGATCCCTCCAACCGCCAAGCTTACTCTTGGAAGCGTGTGCTGTCCGTCATCGTGACTACAATGAGATCTTTCCGAGGATTCCATGGCCGCCTCCAAGACGCGCACGGATTGGGCCCTTTTCCTGCTTCGCCTGGCGGTGGGGGGCATGGCCGTGCTGCAGGGGTTCGAAGTCCTTCGCCACGCCCACGGCGCCGTCACCCTGGCCCACGCCTCCACCTGGGGTTGGGCCCTGGGTGAGCTGGCCTGCGGGACCCTGATCCTGGTGGGCCTCTGGGTCCCGCTGATGGGCCTGGTCCTGGTGGCGGTGCTGGGTTGGCCCCTGGTGCACGCCTGGATCCACGGCGCGGGCCTGCTGTCGAACCTGGGGGGCCTGTTCCGCCTGCTCGTGGGCCTGGCCTGCGCCATCGGCGGCGGAGGCATGTGGGCCATCGACCGCTGACTCCATGAATCCTGCCTGGACCGATTGAGGGGGGTGGACCATGCTTCGACCTCCGCACCACCAGCTCTTCGCCTTCGACGCCGAATGGGTGCCGGACCCGGCCACCGGACGGCGCGTGCTGGACCTGCCAGGGGATCTGCCCGATGAAGAGGTGCTGAACCGGCTGTGGGCCTATGGCGGCGCCACGGAGGCGGAGCCGAGGCCCTACCTGAAGACGGTACTGTGCCGGGTGGTGTCCATCGCGGCCGTGATCCGGACGGTGAAGCAGGGAGAGGTGCAGCACCGGCTCTACGCCCTGCCTGAGGGCCCCGAGGCCCTGCCCGAGGACGAGCTGCTTCGCCGTTTTCTGGTGGCCATCGGCGACCGGAAGCCCCAGCTGGTGGGCTTCAACTCCCGGGACTCGGACCTGCCCATCCTGGTCCAGCGGGCCATGGTCCACCGCCTCTCCATCCCGGGCCTGGGGCGGAGTGCGGAGAAGTGGGCGCCGGGCGACTTCTTCGACCGCTACGGCAACCAGCACGTCGACCTCCGGGAGATCACCGGCGCCTGGGGGAAGGCCTCCTCGACGCTCCACGAACTGGCCACGGCCTGCGGAATCCCCGGCAAGCTCGGCACGGACGGGCGGAGCGTCATCGACCTCTGGCGGACCGGGGACATCCGGGGCATCGTCCGCTACAACCAGTTCGACGCCCTGACCACCTTCCTAGTCTGGCTGCGGGCCATGACCCTGGCGGGCCACCTCACACCGGAAAACCTGGAGGCCGAGGAGGCCCAGGTGAGGGCCCTGGTCCAGCAGAAGACCGCCGTGGATCCGGCCTTCGGGCTGTACCTCGAAGGCTGGACCCGGCTTTCCTAGGCAAATTGGCACGGCTTGAGCAAACCAGGCTCCGGGCCGATACACTCATGACCAGGAGCCGACATGACCCAGGAGATCCGTCCCGAGGACCTGATCGTGACCGAGCAGGACGGTACCCGCCGCATCAACCACGACGTGATCGAGAGCTATGGCCTCTTCAACCTGCCCCGGGCCACCATGCGCCAGGCCCTGATGGTCTATTACGACAATGCCAGCCGGCAGGGCCGGGGACCGGCCCAGACCGTGCGAACTTTCATCACCCTGGCCAGCTCCATCACCCGCTTTCCCCGCCAGGTGGCCATCAACTTCACCAGGGGCGTCGCGTACCGCAGGAATATGCGCATGCTGAGGCGGTACTCCCGCTGAACTCGCCGCGCGATCTCTGCGCAGGAAAGGCTAGAGCCTGCGCAGGATCCGTTCGATCGCGGTGGCCCGGCGGCCTTCGGTGGTGATGAGCACGGCATGGAGCTGCAGGTCCCCTTCGGCGACCTCGTACCGGGGGCGCTGAACCTTCAGGAAGCGGCCCAGGCTGGCCTCCTTTTTCATGCCGATGACGCCTGCGTAGGGCCCGGTCATGCCGATGTCCGTCACGTAGGCCGTGCCGCCGGGCAGCACCTTGGCATCGAGGGTGGGCACGTGGGTATGGGTGCCCAGTACGGCCGCGGCCCGGCCGTCCAGGTGGTGGCCCATGGCCTGGGCCTCGCTGGTGGCCTCGGCGTGCATGTCCACGAGCACCAGGTCGGCCCGCTCCTTCTGCAGGATTCCATCCACGCAGCGGAAGGGGCAGTCGCAGGCGGGCATGTGCACCCGGCCCATGAGGTTGATGACCAGGACTTCGGCGCCCGAGGGGCTATGCAGTTTCACCCAGCCGCTGCCCGCCGTGTCCGGGGGGTGGTTGGCGGGGCGCAGGAGGCGGGGCTCCTGGCGGAAATAGCTCTCGATGCCCTTCACATCGAAGGCGTGGTTGCCGGTGGTGATGACGTCCACGCCGTAGCGGTCGAACCACTCCCGGGCCATGGCGTCCGTGATGCCATGGCCGTGGGCGGCGTTCTCGCCGTTCACCACCACCAGGTCCGCCCCGGTTTCTCGGCGCAGCTCAGGCAGGAAGGCCTCGACCAGGCGCCGGCCCGGTTCCCCCACCACATCGCCCAGCGCAAGGATTCGCATGCAACCAGCCTAAGCTGGACCGGAGATTCTGACCATCTTGCAACTTCCGTCGCATCCGTGAAACGAAAGCCCCTTGCGCGACACCTGATGGTCACAGGGAGGTCCGCGGGGGGCCGTCTGTTAGGCTTCTTTTTTCGCTTGAGATCCCCATGAAACTGGCCGCCATCGTGCTCGCGTTCTTCTCCCTGACCGGTCTGCTCGCCCAGGGCCCGGCCACCCTCGGCGTGGCGGAGATCCGGGCGGGAATGAAAGGCTATGGGAAGACCGTCTTCCAGGGCGGGAAGATCGAACGCTTCGAGTTCGAGGTGCTGGGAGTGCAGAAGAACTCCGCTCCGGGTCGGAGCCGCATCATGGTGCGGGCCTCCGGCGGCCCCCTGGTGGAAACGGGCATCCTGGCGGGCATGAGCGGCAGCCCCTGCTACATCGATGGCAAGCTCATCGGCGCGCTGAGCACGGGCATCCCCTGGGAGAAGGAGGCCATCGGGGGCATCACGCCCATCGCGGAGATGCTGGAGCAGTTGAGGGACATCCCGGAGACCGCCCCCAGCCGGACCCCCCTGATCCTGCCCAAGCTGGAACCCCCCAAGGTGCTCAAGGCGGCCCTGCTGGGGCAGATGCTGGATTTCCAGACCCTGCTGGGTGAACCAGACCCCCAGGCCCTGCCCATGGCCCTGGCGGGCAGTCCCCTCGGGACCGAGGCCCGGCGGCTCTGGTCCGGCTGGCCGGTCACCTTCGCCGCCGGCCCCCTTCTGTCCGGGGTCGGGCGGGAGGAGGCGAGTCCCCTGGAGCCCGGGGGCATGGCCACCATCACCCTCATGCAGGGCGATCTCGACCTCGGCGCCTCGGGCACCATCACCTACGTGTCCGGGAAACGGGTGCTGCTGTTCGGCCACCAGCTGTTCAACCTCGGCCCCGTGGACCTGCCCCTCTGGTCCGCCACGGTCGCCACCACCGTCTCGACCTACGAGTCGTCCTTCAAGCTGGCCCTGCCCGTGGCGCCCATCGGGGCCCTGCGGCTGGATCGCAGCTCGGGCGTGGCGGGGATCCTGGGCGCCGAGGCCCACATGGTGCCCCTCCGCATCGGCCTGAACCTAGCCGGCCGGCGCACCCTGAACTTCCGCTTCGAGATCATGGACCACCCGGTGGCCACCGCCTCGCTGGCCGCCACGGCCGTGGCCCAGACCCTGGATGCCCACACCCGGGGCCAGGGCCTCCAGAGCCTGTCCATGCAGGGGAACATCAAGCTGGCGGGCCAGCCGCCCATCGTGATCGAGAACGTGATCGCGGACCTGAACCCCTCCCGCATGGCCCAGTACGTGGGCGCCTTCCTCCAGGCGGTCTGCCTGAACCCCTTCGAGAAGCCCGTGATCGAAGGCATCTCCCTCACCATCAAGGCCGAGGAGCGCCTCGACCTGACGGCCATCGCGGGCGTCCGGCTGCTGAAGGCCCGGGCCAAGCGGGGCGAGGTCCTGCCCGTGCTGGTGACCCTCCAGAACATCCAGGGGGTGCGCGAAACCGCGACCTTCAACATCCAGGTGCCGTCTTCCGCCGCCAAGGGCCGGGCCATCCTGATGGTGGGCGACGGCTTCAGCCTCACGGCGGCCGATCCCGACGAACGGATGATCGAGGTGGCCAGCCTCGGGGACGTGGTCCGCCTGCTGAACGGGGCCATGCGGAACAACCATGTCTATGCCCTGCTGGTGCAGGCGCAGCCGGGCGCGGGCCTGCGCGGGAGCCGCATCGAGGGGATTCCGCCGACCGTGGCCAGCCTGGTGGGCGGCGACGGCGCCTCCAGTGACAACCGCCTCCAGCGCCGCATCATCGGGCGCGCCCTGCTCCCGCTGGAGCGCGAGGTGCGGGGGATCAGCCAGTTGGAAGTCGAGATTGAATAGTTGCGAGAGGACCCTATGCGCTGGATGACGCTCCTGCTTTCCGCGATCCTGAGTGTGGCCGCCCTGGCGGACCAGCCCCATGCCACCTTCTCGGCCTTCAACGACTGGCTCGGCTCCGAGACCCGGGGCGTGCGCATCGGCGCCGATGGCCGCCTGCGCCTGGCTCCGAACCTGCGCCGGGTGGGCCAGCTGCCGGAGGGGGTGATCTGGTCCGCCGTGTCGGACGGGAGCGGTGGCGCCTACCTGTCGGCCGGCACCGAGGGGAAGATCTTCCACTACATTGATGGGCAGATGAAGCCGCTGGGGCAGGTCAAGGGCGGCATCGTCTTTGCCATCGCCCGGCTGGGGCTGGACCTTGTGGTGGCTCCCACCGGGGAAGGCAAGCTGTTGCGGATGACGCCTGCCGGTGACGTGAAGCCCTTCGCGGACATCGATGCCCGCATCGTCTGGGCCCTGGCGGTGGAGGGGGATGCGGTCATCGCCGCGGGCGGCGCCGAGAAGGGCGCGGTGCTCGTGCAAGCCCGCGAAGGTTCCAGCCGCCGCCTGGCGGAGCTGCCGGACGAGACGGGCTTCACGGCCCTGGCTTCGGACGGGCAGGGCGGCTGGTATCTCGGAAGCCACGGTCGGGGCCTGGTCCTGCGCTACAACCGCCAGGGCGATCGGCTGGAAACCCTCATGGACACCAGCTTCGAGGAAGTGCGGGCCCTGGCCCTCGCCGATGGCCAGCTCTACATCGGCGCCGACAACGGCCTCACCCCCAAGTTCAGCACGGGGCAGCTGGAGCGCCGGGAAGGCTACCTCCACGCCGACACCCTGGCCGCCACCCGCTCGGCCGTCATCCGGCTGGACCGGGATCGCGTGCCCGCGACCCTCTGGCAGAGCGCCCAGAGCCAGGTCTATGCCCTGGCCGCGTGGAAGGGGCAGCTGCTGGTGGGCACGGGCAACCGCTCCCGCCTGTTCTCCCTTCCCTTGGGAACAGCGCGCGACACGGACCCCTTTGCCGTAGTGCAGGAACTGGGCACGGCCCAGGCCACGGCCTTCGTCCCCTCGGGAGGGGACTTGCTGGTGGTGGGCTCCAACCCCGCGGAGCTGCACCTGCTGTCCGAGGCCCAGGCCACGGAGGGCACCCTGGAATCGAGGATCCTCAAAGGGGAGCCCATCGCGGACTGGGGGCGCGCCTACCTGGAGGCGGAGCTGCCCACGGGCACCAATGTGGAGTTCCAGTTCCGCATCGGCAGCACGGAGACCCCGGATGCCACCTGGGGACCCTGGACGCCCCCCCTGCGCAGCGGCGAGCGGCCCGCCCTGCCGCCGGCGCGGTTCGCCCAGTTCCGCCTGCGCCTCAGCAGCACCCGGGGCGGAGCGACGCCCATCGTGGAGACCGTGAGTGTCTACTGGGCGCGCCGGAGCCTCGCCCCGGTCTGGGGAGGCGTGGACCTGATGCCGCCCGGGCTGGTCATCGCCCGGTCGGCGCCGCCCGAGGACATCGGCCTGGAGCGAATCCCCCTCCAGACCCAGAAGCTCATTCCGGCCATCGGATTCATGGGCGCGGAGAAGCGGAGCTTCCGCCGTGGGAGTCAGAGTTGCGTCTTCCGGGTGACTGATCCCGACGGGGACGTCCTCCAGTTCAGCATCCGGCTCCTCCCGGACCACGGGGCCCCCATCCTGCTGGAAAAAGCGTGGAAGGAAAAGTTCTTCAGCTTCGACACGCTTGCCGTGCCCGACGGCCGCTACCGGCTCGAGGTCACGGCCTCGAACGCGCCGTCGGCCCCGTTCAACGCGGTGCTCACCAGCACCTGGCGCACGGCCCCCTTCATCATCAACCATACGCCACCGGCCATCTCCGAACTCAGTGCCGTGGCCGAGGGGGAGGGCGTCCGGGTGCGGTTCCTGGCCAGGGATGCGACCTCGATCCTGAAGGAGGCCGCCATCAGCGCCGACGGGGACCGCTGGCTCCAGATCGTGCCGGAGGATCGCGTCTTCGACCAGAAAGAGGAGCGCTTCGAGGTCCTCGTGCCCAGGGCCGAGATCCGCGGGGATCGGGTGCTGGTGAAGGTCGTGGACCAGGACAACAACGAGCAGACCGCCGCGGTGACCATTGGCGCGGTGGGCGCCAAGCGTTAACCGTTTCCTTCGTAAGCGGAAGACTACAAACCCATGAACTGCGCCGGCCGCTTCTCCAGGAAGGCGCCCATGCCCTCCTGCATGTCCTGGGTGGCGGCCAGGAGGCCGAAGAGGGCGGCTTCGTACTGGAGACCCTGCTCCTGGGGCATCTCGAGGCCTTCGTTCACGGCGGCCAGGGCGCTGCGCAGGGCCAGGGGGCCGCGGGACAGGATGGTCCTGGCCAGTTTCTCGGCGGTGGTCCTGAGGTCCGCCTGGGGCACGACGCGGCTCACGAGGCCCATGCGGAGGGCCTCGGGGGCAGGGGCCATCTCGCCACTGAGGATCAGGTCCAGGGCCACGCCCTTGCCCACGAGGCGGGGCAGGCGCTGCGTGCCGCCGTAGCCGGGGATGATGCCCAGGCTCACTTCGGGCAGGCCGAACCGGGCGTTCTCGCTGGCGATGCGGATGTGGCAGGCCAGGGCCAGCTCGCATCCGCCTCCGAGGGCGAAGCCGTTCACCGCGGCGATCACGGGCTTCGGAAAGGATTCGATCCGCTGGTAGACCGCCTGGCCGCGCAGGGCCTGCACCCGGGCCCCGGCGGTGTCGAGAGCCTTCAGCTCCGCGATGTCGGCCCCCGCCACGAAGGCCTTTTCGCCGGCCCCGGTGAGCACCACGACGCCCACCTCGGCGTCGTGCTCAAGCTCGGCGAAGAGCTGCTCCAGCTCCTTCAGCACCTCGTTGTTCAGGGCGTTGAGTTTCTCCGGCCGGTTGAGGGTGACCCAGGCGATGCGGTCGGCTTTTTCGACGAGGATGAAAGACATGGGGGCTCCCTGTTTGGGATGATTGTAGGCTGAACGGGGAGAATCCCATGTACCATCCCCCGCATCCCGAGACCTACCGCGACCAGCTCCGTGCCTTCCTGCGGGAGGACTGGGGCACCCAGGACTGGACCACGGCGGCGGTGCCGGACCGGCCCATGGCCGCGCGCGTGGTCGCCAAGGGCGAGCTGGTGCTGGCCGGCCTGCCCGTGGTCCGGGAGGTGTTTCACCTGTCGGATCCGGCCCTTGAGATTTCCCTTGCCGCCGCCGACGGCCAGCGCGTGACCAAGGGCAAGGAGGTGCTGCGGATCGAGGGCTCCAGCCACGGCATCCTGCTGGCCGAGCGGGTCATGCTGAACCTCCTCCAGCGGCTCTCGGGCACTGCCACCCTCACGCGCCAGTTCGTGGAGGCCGTCGAGGGTACGGGCGCCCGGATCCTGGACACACGCAAGACCACGCCGGGCCTGAAACTGCTGGAAAAGTACGCCGTGCGCTGCGGGGGGGGCGTGAACCATCGGCTCACCCTGGGCGACGGCGTGCTGCTCAAGGAGAACCACCTCGCGGCGGCCGGCGGCATCCGCGCCGCCGTGGAGGCGGCCCGCCGCAGCGCCCCGAACCTGGTGAAGATCGAGGTCGAGGTGGAGACCCTGGGCCAGCTCAAGGCCTGCCTGGACCTGCCCGACGTGGACGGCGTGCTGCTGGACCACATGACCCTGGATCAGATGCGCGAGGCCGTGGCCCTTCGGGACCGCAGCGGGCGCCGCCTCTTCCTGGAGGCGAGCGGCAACCTCACCCTCGACCGGGCCAGGGCCGTGGCCGAAACAGGCGTGGACTTCCTCAGTGTCGGGGCACTCACCCACAGCGCGCCGGCGGTGGATCTCAGCCTGCGCATGGACTGAAGAGACCGGCCCCGCCGCTGCGCGGCGGAGTTGATGCCAAAGCGAGCCCCGTTCGGGGCTCGCTTTGGCGCGGGTCCAGAAGCCCGGCTTACTTCACTTCGAGATGCCGGGCCTGCAGGAGCTGTCCCACGGCCTGGTCGAAGGCCGTCACGGCATTGGCATAGGCGATCCGGGCCTGCAGCTCATTGCCCTTGGAGGTGTTCAGGTCGTTCAGGGCCGTCAGCACCAGGAAGCTCGTGCTCATGCCGTTCTCGAGCTTCTTCTTCTCGGCGTCGAGATTCTGCTCCCGGAAGACCCGGGTCTTCTCGGCTGCGACCACGCCCTTGGCGAGGGAGTCCAGGTTCCGGTAGGCCGTGCGGACCTGCAGGATGATGCCCAGTTCCTGGTCGTGGCGGGAGAGTTCGCTGCTCCGGCGGTTGGCCCGGGCCAGGGCCTGATTGCCCTTGGCGGTCTGGTTCAGGATGGGCAGGGAGAACTGTAGGCCCACCGAGTAGCCAGGATTCTTGCCCTGGATGAGGTCCGAGTTCACGGGACTGAGAGATGCGTAGTTATTGGTGCTGCCGTTGTAGGCGACATTGAGGTCTAGCTGGGGCAGGGTCCGGTTGTTGGCGGCGGTCTCGAGGGCCCGCTTGGAGAGCAGGTCCAGGTCCGCGCTCTTCAGCTCCACGCGGTTGGCCAAGGCCAGCTTTTCCGCGGCATCCTCGTCCATCGCCAGGGGTTTCAGGTTGGGCAGGTCCACGGTGTCCAGGCTGTCCGGGCGGTCCGGAATGGGATAGATGGTCCGGATGAGGGCATCCTTGGCATTGGCTAGGTTGGCCTCGGAGGTGATGATGTCCTGCTCGGCCTGGGCCACGGAGGCCTCGTCCTGGAGCAGGCCGAGGGGAGCCAGGGTGCCGACCCGGACGCGGGTGGTGTCCTCCTTGAGCTGCTGCTGGGCCAGGGCCAGGGCCACCCGCTTGTTCTCCAGGTCCAGCTTGGCGTAGACCACGGCCCAGTAGGCCGATTCCGTGCTGGCCACCTGGTTGATGATCGCCAGCTGGAAGTTGAAGTCAGCGGCCTTGGAACCGTAGCGGGCCACGATCAGGTTGGCGGCCGTGGCGTCCCGCCCGAAGTTCCGCAGCAGACTCTGGGTGAAGGAGGCGGTGAAGCTGCCGGTGTAGGGGTAGGGTGAAGATTCCGAAATGTTGACGGTTGGATTGGGCGGAGTCGCACGGCTTTGCAGGTTCTGGTTGTAGTACGTGAAGAGTGGGTTGTAGTTCAGCTGAAGGGTGCCGCCCCACTCAGTGGGTTTGGCGAGGCCCACGGTCCAGCTCCGGTTGTCGGCCACCGTGGTTCCAAACAAGGGGTCCCCATAAAGGTCGAAGGATTTGCCGTCAGCAGTGGATTTGGCGTGCTGGATGGTGAGCCCACTGGTCAGCTGCCAGTCGAAGACGCCGGCATTGATGGGCACGCCCGCCCGGACCGTCTCCCGGGTCTCCGCCGAGATCTGCACTTGCAGGTTGTTCCTCAGGGAGGTCTCGATGGCATTCTGCAGGGTGAGGTGGGAGGCGTCCACCTGGGGCGCGGCCGCTCTGGGTGCCTCCGCCTTGGGCAGGTCCAGCCTGGGGCCAGCGGGCTTGGGGTCGGTCTGGGCCACCAAGGTGAAGGCCACCAGCAGGGCCGGGAAGATCGGGAAACGCGTCATCACCACTCCTTGAACATCCACCACGAAGCCGCCACAGGGACAGGGTGCCTACGGGCGGGCCCTGGACCCGGTTTAGATGGGGCCTGGCAACCAGAATGCCTCCCCCGCATGGCGGGGGCAAGCCGAGTTCCGACCCGCGTTGAACTTGTCTACTTCAACAACTCGCGGGCGATGACCATGCGCTGGATTTCGCTGGTGCCCTCGTAGATGGTGGTCACCCGCACGTCGCGGTAGAGGCGCTCGACGAGGTACTCGCGGGAGTAGCCGTAGCCGCCGTGGATCTGGACGGCCCGGTCGCAGAGCCAGACGGCGCTTTCGGTGGTGAAGAGCTTGGCGGTGGCGGCTTCCACCGTGCAGGTCTTCCCGGCCTCCTTCATGGCCGCGGCCCGGTAGACCAGCAGCCGCGCGGCCTGGAGATGAGATTCCATCTCGGCCAGGTAGGTCTGGATCATCTGGTGCTCGCCGATGGGCTTGCCGAAGGAACGCCGCGTCTTCGCGTAGGCCACGCTCTCGTCCATGGCCCGCTGGGCGATGCCCAGGGCCTGGGCCGCGATGCCGATGCGGCCGCCATCGAGGCCGCCGAAGGCCACCTTGAGGCCATCGCCAAGCTTGCCGAGGAGGGCATCCTCCGACACGAAGGCGTCCTCCAGGGTCACCATCACAGTCTTGCTGGAGCGGAGGCCCATCTTAGCCTCGGGGGGGCCCATGATGACGCCGGGCTGATCCGCATCGAGGATGAAGGCGCTGATGCCCTTCTTGCCCTTGTCGGGGTCCGTGCGCGCCATGATGACGAAGTAGCGGCCCACGCCGCCATTCGTAATCCAGGCCTTGGAGCCGTTCAGCAGCCAGCCGCCCTCCACCCGGTTGGCGCGGGTCTTCAGGGCGGCGGCGTCGGAGCCCGCATCGGGTTCGGTGAGCATGAATCCGCCCAGCACCTCGCCGCTGGCCAGGGGCTTCAGGTATTTCTGCTTCTGGGCCGGGGTGCCGAACGTAAGGATGGGGGCGCAGGCCACGGAGTTGTTGACACTCATGGTCACGGCCACGGAGGCGTCGGTGTAGGCGATCTGCTCCAGGGCCAGGATGTAGCTGAGGAAGTCCGAGCCGCCCCCGCCATAGGCCTCAGGCACGGTCATCCCCAGGAAACCCATCTCGCCCAGCTTCTTCAGGATGTCCGCGGGGAAGTCGCCGCTGGCGTCCCGGGCGGCCGCGCCCGGGTCGATCTCGGCCATCGCGAAGGCCCGGGCCGCATCGCGGATGGCAGACTGATCCTCGGTGAACTGGGGGAACATGGGTACTCCGGAGAATGCCTCAGGGTATCAAGCCCGGCCGCAGGACCCGGACCCAGCGACCCCGGTGCCGGTCACGAACCACAGACCGCGCAGCCCGGATCAGGGGCAGAGCGCCTTCCTCAGCAGCTGAAGCGCGGCCTTGGACCCCTCCCACTTCATGCGCCGGTAGGCCTCGTCCAGGTCGCACCACAGGAACTCGCTGTGCTCGGTGGGCTCCAGGCGCACGACCGCCTCCGGGGCGGCCTCCATGGAGAAGCAGATCTCGGTGTTGAAGCGGGGCTCGGCATCGGGGAAGTGCACGATGGAGGGATCCACCCAGAAGCTGTGGGACAGGCCGAGGGGGCGCAGGGTGCCCACGAGGCCCGTCTCTTCCATCAGTTCGCGGTGGGCGGTCTGTTCCGGGGTCTCGCCGGGTTCCATCATGCCCGTGACGCTCTGCCACCAGAGGCCATGCTCCGGACGCCGCAGCATCATGAGGATCTCGGGCCCGACCGGACCCCGGCGCCAGGTGAGGGCCGAGACGCTGCGGCTGGGCGCGGGCGATGGCTGCAGGTCCAGGGCCAGCTGCTCGACGAGGTGGGCCTGGAGCCGGTCGGCGGCCTCCTCCCAGGTCGGCGCGCCCCCGCCCAGGAGCGAGGCCAGGCTGCACACGCCCTTGTCGGTGAAGCCGCAGGGGGTGATCCACTTGAAGTGGTCCAGGTTGGGTCGCACGTTGAAGGCGATGCCGTGAGTGCTGATCCAGCGGCTGAGGTGGAGCCCGATGGCGCCGAGCTTCTCGGGTCCCCGCGCCGTCTCCACCCAGATGCCGGGCGCGCCCGGGAGGCGGTCCGCCTCGACCCCGAAACCCGCCGCCGTGCGGATCATGGCCTCCTCCAGGCCCCGCACCAGACGGCCCACATCCTCCCGGCCGCCCCGGAGGTTGCAGATGGGGTAGACCACGACCTGGCCGGGGCCATGGTAGGTGACCTCGCCGCCCCGGTCGGTGCGGTGGACGCTCAGCCCCTGGGCGGCCAGGAAATCGTCGCTCATGTGGATGTCCGCGGGGGTGGCGTTGCGACCCAGGGTGAAGACCGGATCGTGCTCCAGGACCACCAGCTGATCGGGCCGGCCCTCCTCGCCCACATAGTCCGCCAGGGCCTTCTGCAGCCGCAGGCCCGCCGGATAGAACACGCGCCCGAAGCGGCGGAGCTGGGCAGGGCGGGGCACGGAAAAACCGGTTTCGGACATGGCCTGGAGTGTACCAGCAGGGCTGAACCTCGCCCGCTCTGGCATGATCAGGGGGAGATGAGTCCGGGCCCCTCCACCATCGGCCGCTACAAGGTCCTCGGCACCCTCGGTTCCGGGGCGATGGGCACCGTCTACCTGGCGGAGGATCCCCTCCTGAAGCGGACCCTGGCCATCAAGGTGGTGCGGGAGGGCACGGGGGATGCGGAAGTCCTCCAGCGCTTCAAGCGGGAGGCCGAGGTCTCCGCCCGCCTGAACCATCCCCACGCAATCACGGTCTTCGATGTCGGGGAAGAACCGGACCTGGGACCCTACCTGGTGATGGAGTTCGTCGAGGGCGAACGCCTGTCCGACCGCATCCGCCGCGCGCCCCTTCCGCCGGCCGAGGCCGTGGGGTTCCTCCTGCAGGCCGGCGAGGCCCTGGCGGCGCTCCATGCCCTGGGATTCATCCACCGGGACATCAAGCCCGGGAATTTCATGGTGGGCCGGGACGGCCGCATCAAGCTCATGGACTTCGGCATCGCCCGGGACGAATCGAGCCGGCTCACCACCACCAACACGTTCCTGGGAACCCCCGCCTACGCCGCGCCCGAAGTCGTGAACGGGGCCGGGGCCACGGTGGCCTCCGACCAGTGGGCCTTTGCCCTCACCGCCTACGAGATGCTCACCGGGGACCTCCCCTTCCTGGGTGACAGCGTGGGGGCCACCCTCTACCGGATCATCCACCACGAGCCCGTGTTCCTGGAGGAGCTGCCCGAGGAGACCAAGGCGGTCTTCCGCAGGGCCTTCGAGAAGGAGCCTGCCCGGCGGCCTCCCGACCTGCAGACCTTCCTTCGGGATCTGGTCGAGGCGCTGCCACTGGAACCCGCCCTGAAACACGGCTGTCTCGCCCGGATCGAGCTGCTGGGGACCGAGCGCGCTCCCGGGGTGATGCCCCTCAGGCCCTCCCCCCCCGGGGGATCCTGGAAGCGTTCCCGGCTCCTCTGGGCCGGCGCCCTCCCGGTGGGGGTCCTCCTCGCCTGGATGGCCTTCTTCCGGCGGGACACCAGCCGCGTGCTGTCCATCGATTCCCGGCCCGAGGCCGCCGAGGTCTTCCTCGATGGCACGCACCTGGGGCCCACGCCCCTGCGCCAGGTGGTGGTGAAGGGCAAGGCGGAGCTGCTGCGCCTGGAGAAGCCCGACTACCAGACCCTCGAAGTGCGCCTGCAGCCCCAGGACAGCGACCTGCTCCTCCGGCTCCAGCCGGCCCCTTTCGAAGTCGCGGTCCACAGCGATCCGGCCGGGGCCGAGGTCCTCCTGGACGGCGAGGCCAAGGGGCGCACGCCCCTCTCCCTGGCGGTGCCGGGGACGGGGACCCACCAGCTGCGCCTGACCCTGGAAGGGCACCGGCCCTGGAACACGGTGCTGGAGCGGCAGAAGCCGCTGCCGGATCCGGTGAAGCTCCAGAAGGCGAGGACCCGGATGTCCGCCGAGAAGCCGGGGCGGCTGCAGAAGTTCTTCACGGGCGTCTTCCATCGGGAGATCCGGCCATGAGGGCCCCTTGGCGAGGGTGATCGTGGTGGGCGGCGGGGCCGCGGGACTGGTGGCGGCCTGGCGGGCGGCCACCCTGGGACACTCCGTGCGACTGCTGGAGGCCAACGGGCGCCTGGGCGTGAAGCTCCGCATCAGCGGCGGCGGCAAGTGCAACATCACCCACGACGGGACGCCCCAGGCACTCCTGGCGGCCTTTTCGAAGGCACAGGGGCGATTCCTGCGCACCTCCTTCCACGCCTTCGACAACGGGGCGCTGCTGGCTTTGCTGCGGCGGGAAGGCGTCGAGACCTACACCCGGGACAACGGCCGGGTCTTCCCCCTGGATCGCCCGGGCAGCGCCGCCGCAGTGGTGGCGGCCCTGGAGACGCTGGCCCGGCGGGCCGGCGTGGAAGTCCACACCGGGGCCCGGGTGACTGCCCTGAAGGGCACTGCGCCGAGGCTGGAGGCACTGCTCCTGGATGGCGAGGCCCTCAAGGCGGATGCCTACATCCTGGCCACGGGGGGGGCCAGCTATCCGGAGACCGGCACCCGGGGCGAGATCCTGGGCTGGCTCAGGGACCTGGGCACGCCGGTGCGGCCCTGGTTCCCGGCCCTGGCCCCGATCCCGCTCCAGCGTCCGCGCCCGGCCTGGGAGGGTGTGTCCCTCCGCGGGGGGGAACTGCGCCTCAGCGCCGGACCCGGGGGACGCCGCCTGGGGGCCTTCGCGGCGGACATCGTCTTCACCCGGTCGGGCATCAGCGGGCCCGCGGCGCTGGAACTGAGCCAGGCCGTGGAACGGGCCCGGCGTGCCGACGGGGCCTGGCTGACCTACGCCTCCGTTCCCGAGCCGCCGACCGACCTGGACCTGGTCCTCCGGGCTGAACAGGGGGCGAATCCCCATCTGCTGGCGGCCAGCTGGCTCAAGCGGGTGCTGCCGGAACGGCTCGTCGAGGTGCTGCTCCAGGAGGCGGGGCTGGGCCCGGACCTCAGGCTCAAGGATCTGCCGAAGGCCGGGCGGAGGGCCATGGTGGCCCTGGTCACGGAGCTTGACCTGGGCGAACCCCAGGCGGTGCCCCTGGCCCGGGGCGAGGTGGCCGCGGGGGGCGTGGAGCTCGGCGCGGTGGACCCCCGCACCATGGCACTCCGGGGCTGGGAGAACCTGCGTGTGTGCGGAGAGCTGCTGGACATCGACGGACCCGTGGGGGGCTACAACCTGCAGGCGGCCTTCAGCACTGGGTTCACGGCGGGCAGTCTCGGCTGATGGGCACCGGGACCCGGGAGTGGTCGCGCTGGGCGGAGCCGGGTTCAGTTGGCCAGGCTCACGGGGCGGAGCCTGCTCGGCGGGGCCTCGAGCTTCTTGGCCAGCGTGTTGCGGTGGATGCCCAGTTCCCGGGCAGCGGCGCTGTGGTTGCCCTCGTGGGCCGCCAGGACCTCCTCCAGGTACACCCGCTCGAATTCGCGTCGCGCCAGCTCCAGAGGGATGCCGCCACGCACCATCTCGGCTACGAGCATTCGCAGCTTCTCGCGCATTCCATCGTCTCCAGGAAACCGTATCGGAAGATCGAAAGGTAGCACTGCGGTGACGCCGTGGAAAGGCCCCGTGATAAGTTTGTAACCGAGTTGCAACCTGTGGAAAAGTGTGTGGAATGCCTGTGCAGGGCTTGGGAGAAACGGTGCGCAAGACCAAACTCGTGATGACCTTGGGACCTGCCCTCATGCAGGGGGATCGGCTGCGGGAAGCCCTGAAAGAGGCCGATGCGGTCCGCCTGAATGCCAGTCACGGGGACCCTGAGTCCCGGGCCGAGGGCCTCCGCCAGGTGCGAATGCTGGCCCAGGATCTCGGCCGCTCCATCCCGGTGTTCCTGGACCTGCAGGGACCCAAGTGGCGCATCGGCCTCCTGGAGGCAACCCTGGAACTGGCCGAAGGCAGCGAGGGGGTCTTCTACACACCGGGAACGCCGGTGCCCACGGGGTTCGCCTGGGCGGCTCCCCTGCCGCATCCGGAGCTCTTCGAAGGGGCCGAAGCTGGCCAGCACTGGCTCCTGGATGACGCGGCCATCACCGTGAAGATCCTCGCCAAGGGCCCTGACCTGGTGAAGGCGGAGGTGGTCATCGGGGGGCCGCTGAAGGCGCGGAAGGGCATCCATCCCATCGGCATGGACATCGCGATGGACCCGCTCACCGAGAAGGACCACGTCGACATCCGCTGGGGCGTGGAGCACCAGGTGGACCTCTTCGCCCAGAGCTTCGTGCGCCGGGCCTCGGACGTGCAGCAGCTCCAGGCCATCGTGCACCATCTGGGGGGCACCCAGCCCGTCATCGCCAAGATTGAGCATCCCACCGCCCTGGCCCACCTGGGCGAGATCCTCGACGTGGCCTGGGGCGTGATGGTGGCCCGCGGGGACCTGGGCGTGGAACTGGGCGTGGAGCGGGTGCCGGGGCTCCAGAAGCAGATCATCCGGGCGGCGCGCAAGGCCCTGAAACCTGTGATCACCGCGACCCAGATGCTGGAGAGCATGATCGAGCACGCCCAGCCCACCCGGGCCGAGGCCAGCGACGTGGCCAACGCCATCTGGGACGGCACCGACGCCGTGATGCTGAGCGCGGAAAGCGCCTCCGGGGACCACCCCGTGGAGGCGGTTCAGTGGCTGGCCCGCATCGCCGCCGAGGCGGACGCCAACGTGAAGCAGCGGGTCACCACGCTGCCCGAGGATCTGGCGGAGAAGGTGCTCGCCCGCACGGACATCTCGGTGGCCTTTGCCGCCTGCCGCACCGCGGACGAGATCAATGCCCGCTGGATCGTGGCCTTCACCGAAGGGGGCGGCACGGCCCGCATGGTGAGCCGGCTGGCCGGGCGGACCCCGGTGCTGGGCGCCACTGTGGACGAGCTTACGGCCCGCCGCATGGGGATCCTCCGGGGTGTGACCGCGCTCATCATCCCCCGGGTCTCCAGCACCGACGAGATGGTGGAGGCCGTCCGGGCTCTGCTCATCGCCAAGCACGACGTGGGCGCCTTCGACCGGGTCGTGATGACCATGGGCCTGCCCCTGTGGAAGTCCGGCACCACGAACACCATGAAGGTCATGTCTTTTTAAAGGAGGGACGCATGGGCCTCACACGACCGCTTCCGGGCGAATACGCCGAGGGCTACGCGCCCTACCTCGCCCAGGCCCCCGAGGGGGATGTACTGGCCCTCCTCGAGGCCCAGCTGGGCGAAGTGGCGGCACTCTACGGGGGGCTGTCCGAGGCCCAGGGCGGCTACCGCTATGCGCCCGGCAAGTGGAGCCTCAAGGACCTGCTCCAGCACCTCAGCGACTCCGAGCGCATCTTCGCCTACCGCTGCCTGCGCATCGGCCGGGGGGATGCGACCCCGCTGCCGGGCTTCGACGAGAACAGCTTCGCGGCGGCCGCCGCTGCCGATGAGCGTGCCGTGAAAGACCTGCTGGCGGATTTCCGGGCGGCCAGGTCCGCCAGCCTCGAACTGTTCCGCAGCCTGCCGGAGGCCGCCTGGGCGCAGCAGGGCACGTCCAATGGGCGCGCCCTCACCGCCCGCTGCATCCCCTACATCGGCCTGGGCCACGTGGCGCACCACATCGCCGTGCTCCGGGAGCGCTACCTGCCCGGACTGAAGTAGGCCCCCCACTCCTCCAGGGCCCCGGCCAGCTTGGCCAGCTGCGCCGGTTCCGTGGTGCGGAAGCGGCTCACCAGCTTCCAGCCCTGGGCCACCTTCTGGTAGCGGTGGAGCCACAGGAAGGGGCCCTCCCAGTCGCCTTCCGGGTCGGTCTTCGTCCTCACCAGGAAGGCCACCGTGGTCCAGGGACCCCTGGCCAGGAAGCGGCGCCCCAGTTCCTGGAGCCCCGATTCCTCATCGGATTCCAGCACCAGGTCGTCGAGATCATGCACGATCATGGAGTGTCCTTTAAGGCATGATTCTACAATGCGCATCGAATGCATCGCCATCGGCACCGAGCTCCTGACCACCCGGCGCCTGGACACCAACTCCGTCTGGCTGGGGGAGCGGCTGGCGGACCTGGGCCTGGCCTTCCACCGTAAGACGGCCGTGGGGGACAGCCGGGAGGACCTGCGAGAGCTGTTCCAGGAGGCGCTGCTCCGTTCGGACCTCATCATCGCCACCGGCGGCCTCGGCCCCACCTTCGACGATTTCACCAAGGAGCTCTTCGCCGAGATCCTGGGGGCGGAGCTCGTGGAGGATGCCACGGCCCGGGCGGACATGATGGCCTTTTACACCGCGCGCAACCGCGTCCCCCCCCAGGTGAACTTCAAACAGGCGCTCATCCCGGTGGGTGCCGAGGCGCTGCGGAACCCGGTGGGCACGGCCCCCGGCGTCTGGTGGGAGGACCCGCCGGGCCACCCCGGGGTGCGGATCGTGATGCTGCCCGGCGTGCCCCGCGAGATGAAGCGCATGTGGGAGGAGCAGGTCGAACCGCGCCTCCGGCCCCTGGCGGGCCGGGCCAGGCAGACCCTGCGGATGGTGGTGGCGGGCGTGCCGGAAAGCACCCTGGACGAGCGCACACGGGCGGTCCGCGAAGGCCATGGCCACCTGGACTGGAGCATCCTGGCCAGCCTCACCCAGGTGGAACTGCTGGTCCGCAGCGATGACCCACGGGCCCTGGAGGGGGTGCTCTCGGACATGAGACCGGTGCTGGGCAGCGACCTCGCCGCGGTGGGGGATGGCAACCTCGAGGATGCCGTCCTGGAGGGCCTCCGGCTCCGGGGCCACACCCTCGCGGTGGCCGAGAGCATGCCGGGCGGGCTGCTGGCGGCGCGCCTCACGGCCATCCCCGGCGCCAGCCGCAGCTTCCTGGGAGGCGCCACGGTTTACTCCCCGGTGGCCAAGAGCGCCCTGCTGGGGCTTCCCGCGGCCTTCCTGGCCGAGCATGGCACCGTCTCCGAGGCCACTACCAGGGCCCTGGCCGAGGCGGTGCGAAGGGCCCTCGGCGCCACCTGGGGGCTGGCGGTGACCGGGAACGCCGGTCCCGGAGCCGAGGGGGAGACCCAGGTCGGGACGGTGTTCCTGGCGGTGGCGGGTCCGGGGGAAACGGTCTCCACGGGCCGCCTGATTCCCGGCGATCGGGCCGATGTGCAGCTGCGGAGCACCGCCGCCGCCCTGGACTACCTGCGACGGCAGATGGCTTGAAAACAAAGGCTGCTTTCGATTGAGCTGTTCCGTGGCGCGGGGCCGGGCCTGCGGAAGGCCGCCGGTGCTGATAACCTGCGGGGATGAATCCCATGCCCCTTCCCACCCTGGCCCTCGGCTGCCTCGGCGCCTTTCTGTGCGGCAGCGTCCCCTTCGGCCTCCTGCTGGTGAAGGTGGCCGGGAAGGGGGACGTGCGGGAGCATGGCAGCGGCAACATCGGCGCCACCAATGTCAGCCGCGTGGGCGGCAAGGCCCTGGGCCTCCTTACCCTCCTGCTGGACATCGCCAAGGGCTTCCTGCCGGTGTTCGTCGCGAAGCAGCTCGGCTGGGGTGAAACCGCCCTTTCCCTGCTGGCCCTCAGCGCCGTGCTGGGTCATGTGTTCACCCCCTGGCTGAAGTTCCAGGGAGGCAAGGGCGTGGCCACCGCCCTGGGCGTGGCCCTGGCCTTCCGCGCCGGCATGGTGCTGCCGGCCCTGGGTGTCTTCATCGTGCTGCTGCTGGTCTTCCGCTACGTAAGCCTGGGCAGCGTGCTCTCGGCGGTGGCCCTGCCGCTCGTCCTGGCCTGGAGGGGCGGGCCACCCCCTGTCCTCATCCTGTGGGCCGCGCTTTCCCTGCTCGTCGTGATCAAGCACCACGAGAACATCCGGCGCCTGCTGAAGGGCACCGAGTCGCCCCTCTGGGGAGCCAAGAAGGAGACCGCCCATGTCGAGGGCTGACATCGGGGTCTTCGGCTCGGGCGCCTGGGGCACGGCCCTGGCCATCACCTGGGCCCGGAAGGGCGCGAAGGTCGCGCTCTGGGGGAATTTCCCCGATGAGATGGCCCAGATGGCCGCCACCCGGCGGCACCTGCGGCTGAAGGATGTGGCCTTCCCGGAGGGTCTGACGACGTCCGACGATCCCACGGAGGCCTTCGCCGCCCCGCTGTGGATCTCGGCCATGCCCACCCAGGTGACGCCCGAGGCCTGGCGAGGGCTGCTGGCCCGCACCTCACACCGCCCCGAGCTGGTCGTCCACGTCAGCAAGGGCATCCTGCAGAGCACCCATCAGACCCTGTCCCAGGCCCTCACGGGGGTGCTGGATGTGCCCGTGGGCGTGCTGTCCGGACCCTCCTTCGCCGATGAGGTGTCCCTGGGCGTGCCCACGGCCATCGTGCTGGCGATGCCGGGTACCGTTTCGGATGAGCGCGCCAAGGCCCTGCAGGCTCAGCTCGCCTGCGACAAGCTGCGCATCTACCTCAGCCGCGACGTGGTGGGCACGGAGCTCTGCGGCGCCCTGAAGAACGTCCTGGCCATCGCCGCAGGGCTGGTGGATGGACTGCAACTGGGCTACAACGCCCGGGCCGCCCTCATCACGCGCGGCCTGGCGGAGATGTCTCGGCTCGTGGAGGTGCTGGGCGGGCAGCCCGCCACCGTCATGGGCCTCGCCGGCATGGGCGACCTGCTCCTGACCGCCACCGGGCCCCAGAGCCGCAACCGAACTTTCGGCGAGTTGGTGGGCCGGGGCCAGAGCGTGGGCGCGGCCCGGGACGCCCTGGGCGGCCAGGTCATCGAGGGCATGTTCACCTGTGACGCCGCCCTGGCCCTGGGGAAGGCGCACGGCCTCGACCTGCCCATCGCCGCCGAGGTGCAGCGGCTGCTCAACGGCGAATCCCCCCAGGAGGCCGTGCGGCGGCTCATGACCCGCTCCTTGAAGTCCGAGTGAAGGGCCCGCCCCGGGCCGGGCCGGTCTCCCCACTGGGTGGCGGGCGGAACCTGAGCGGGAAAGTCCGCCCATCTCCTGCTAGAATCATCCGTTTGCCTTTGGAGCTCCCGTGAAAGTTCTCATCCTCGGCGTCAACGGTTTCATCGGTTCCCATCTGGTGGACCGCATCCTGGCGGACACGGACTGGGAGGTCTACGGCCTGGACCTGGGCACGAACAAGGTGACGGACCACCTGGCCAACCCGCGCTTCCATTTCGTGGAGGGCGACGTGACCATCTCCAAGGAGTGGATCGAGTACCACATCAAGAAGTGCGACGTGGTGCTCCCCCTGGTGGCCATCGCCACGCCCAAGGTCTACGTGACGGATCCCCTGCGGGTCTTCGAGCTGGACTTCGAGGAGAACCTGCGCGTGGTCCGCCAGTGCGTGAAGTACAAGAAGCGCGTGGTGTTCCCCAGCACCTCCGAAGTCTACGGCATGTGCCCCGACGAGGAGTTCGACGAGTACGAATCCCCGCTGGTCACCGGCCCCATCCCCATGAACCGCTGGATCTACAGCACCAGCAAGCAGCTGCTTGACCGAGTGATCTGGGCCTACGGCTTCCAGCAGGGCCTCAAGTTCACCCTCTTCCGCCCCTTCAACTGGATGGGTCCCAAGCTCGACAGCCTCAACACCGCCAAGGAGGGCAGCTCCCGGCTGGTGACCCAGTTCAGCTGGAACCTGTTCAACGGCGAGCCCCTCAACCTGGTGGACGGGGGCCATGCCCACCGCTGCTTCTGCGACGTGAGCGACGCCATGAACGGCATCATGGCCATCCTGCGCAACGAGGGCGGCAAGGCCGACGGCGGGATCTTCAACATCGGGAATCCCGCCAACGACTTCAGCGTGCGCGAGATCGCCGAGATGATGATCGCCATCTGGAAGGACCATCCGTTCCGCATCGAGCGGGGCCTCCCCGAGGGCCGCACGGTGGAGACCGGCAGCGGGGAGTTCTACGGCAAGGGCTACCAGGACGTGGCCCGCCGCACCCCCAGCATCAAGCGCATGCAGGAGACCTTCGGCTTCGAGCCCAGGGTGTCCATGAAGGATTCGCTGAAGAAGGCCATGGACTTCTTCATCGAGGAGCACAAGCTGCTGGAGAAGGTCGTCGAGACAGAGAATTAGGTTCCGACGAATTCGGTTCCAGCCCGCTCAGCGCGGCGGTTGATGAAGACCCACCCGATGGTCGCGGAGCCGCGCTGAGATAGAAAAGAAGTTTTTTCTTGGTGCCTTGGTGTCTTGGTGGTGAATCTTTTTCTTCTGGATAATCCTCAAACCATGACGCGCCGCGAACGCACCTCCCTTCTTCTGCTCTGGTTCTTCCTCGGCTTCCTGCCCCTGCTGGTCCGGCCCCTGTGGGAGCCGGACGAGGGCCGCTATGCGGAGATCCCCCGGGAGATGCTGGCCACGGGGGACTGGCTCACGCCGCGGCTCAACGGGGTGCTCTACTTCGAGAAGCCGCCCCTGCAGTACTGGCTGTCGGCCCTCAGCATGAAGCTCTTCGGGGTGAACGGCGCGGCGGCGCGCCTGCCCCTGGCCCTGGCCTCCGGCCTGATGATCTGGGCCGCCTGGCGCCTGGCCCGGCGCCTGGGGGCCCGGGAGCCGCTCTGGGCGCCCTTCATGGCAGCCACGGGGCTCCTGGCCTTCCTGGTGGGGCAGATTCTCACCCTCGACGCCCTCTTCAGCGCCTTCCTGGTGGCCGCCACCGCAGCCTTCGTGGAGGCCGTGGCCCGGCGCCACGAGGGGCTGGCCTCGACCGGCTGGACGCTGCTGACCTACGCCCTGCTGGCGGGCGCCATGCTCACCAAGGGGCTGGCCGAGGCGATCCTCAGCGGGGGGATCCTGATCTTCTCCCTGGCCTTCGCCTGGCCGGACGCGGACCTGCGAAGGGCGGTGGTCCGCACGGCCCTGGATCCCCTCGGCTGGCTGCTCTATCTGGTCCTGGTGGCGCCCTGGTTCTGGGCCGTGAATAAGTTGAATCCGGGCCACGCCCAGTTCTTCTTCATCCACGAGCACTTCACCCGCTTCCTCACCCACGAGCATGCCCGGCAGGGCTCGGACAACTGGCTGCTGGACAAGCTCTACTTCGTCGGCATCCTCGCCCTGGGCCTGCTGCCCTGGCTGTCGGCCTCGGTCACGGGGCTGAGGCGAAGCTGGACCTTTCTCAAGGGCAAGGGGCCCCAGAGCCGGGACCCGCTGGCCCGGTGGACCGTGGGGATCACCCTCCTCGCCTTCCTCTGGCCCCTGGCCTTCTTCAGCCTGTCGGGCTCCAAGCTGCCGCCCTACATCCTGCCCTGCATCGTGCCCCTGGCCGCCCTGGCCTGTGTCTTCGAGCGCGAGGGCGAGGAAGGGCTGGCCCTGCGCCGCATGGGCGTGGAGCTGATCCTGCTGGGGGGGCTCTTCCTCCTGGCGGCGGCCCTCTTCCGCCGGGACCTGGGAGGAATGCTCTGGGTGTTCGCCCTGGGTGGAGCCTTTGCGGGCCTGGGCGTCTGGACCCGCCGACCGAGGGGACTGACCCCGCTCCGGTTGAAGGCGGCCCTTGGCGCGGTCCTGTGGCTGCTGATCCTGGCCGCCCAGGCGGCGGCCGGGCCGGGCAAGTCCGTGATGGAACTGGTCCGGAGGAGTCCCGTGAAGGCCCAGTGGATCAGCTATGGCACCTACTTCCAGGGCCTCCCCTTCTACGCCCGGACCCGGGCTGTGGTGGTGGCGGGCACGGGGGAGCTGGCCTATGGCCGCGATCGCCTGCCGGACGCCGGTCGCTGGTTCAACGAGGATCCCCGCGCCCTGGGTGCCATGGCCGAACGCATGAAGGTCGATGACCCCTCCAGGCCCGTGCTGGTACTGGCCAAGCCCTCCAGCTGGAAGCAGCTGAGCGCCGAAGAGAAGGCCCGCTGGGAGGAAGTGGCCCGCAGCCCTGTGGCGGTGGTGGCCCGCAGACCGTAGGGCCCCAGACTGGAGGCTACTTGACCGCCTCTTTGATCCCGTGCCCTGTATCCTTGGCGCCCTTGGCAATGCCCTTGGCCGCGGTCCTGGCCCCGTGGCCCACGGCCAGACCGCCCTTCTTGGCCGCGTGACCCACGGCCAGGCCGCCCTTCTTGAAGCCCTGGCCGATCTCCTTGCCCGCGTGCTTGAGGTCTTCCTTCGGGCTGTCGATGGTGCCCAGGCCGGTGAGGAGGAGGAGGCTGAGGAGCGCGGGAGTCATGGTCCATTCTATCGCGCTGGGCGAGGGGGCCGCTTCCGGGGAAGATGGAAGGATGGATGAACCTACGCCTCAGCCGGGATCCAGGGTGCGCCTCGCCGGCTGGCTGCGGGCCCATGCACCCGAACTGCTCCTCGCCCTCCTCCTGCTGGCCGTGCTGCCCATCCGCGACCTCTGGGCCCCGGACGAACCGGACTTCGCCCAGTGCGTGAAAGAAATGAGGCTGCGGGGCGGCTGGCTGCTGCCCTACCTCAACGGCGTGCCCTACAGCGAGAAACCCATCCTCTACTACTGGGTGATGAAGGCCTCCTCGGTGCTGCTGGACACGCTCACGGGGGGGCTTGGCTTCACCCAGGGCGTGGCGGCCTGGGCCCTGCGCCTGCCTTCGGCGATCGCCGCCGTGGCGTTCCTGTCCGCCTTCCGCCGCTGGGCCGCCCACTTTCTGGAACCAGACCTATCTGAACCAGCCGCCCTGATCCTGGCCACCACGCCCCTCTGGTTCTGGCAGAGCCAGTTCATCCAGATCGACCTCCTCTTCTCGGCCCTGCTGGCCTGGAGCTGGCTCTGCTGGCTGGGCGGCTACCTGCTATTGAGCAATCCCCCCACCATTGAAAAAAATCAACAGATCTACCACCAAGACACCAAGTCACCAAGAAAAGCAATTCTGTCTTTCTATTTGGTGTCTTGGTGTCTTGGTGGTGAGTCCTTTCCTGAAAGTGAATCTCGCCGCTGGTTCCTGAAGGCCTACTTCTGGCTGGCCCTGGCCTTCCTGGCCAAAGGGCCGCTGGCGCCGGTGCTGTCGCTGCTGCTGCTGGCGACCTTCCTCGGCTGGCAGCGGGATCTCAAGGCCCTCCCGCGCACCCACGTCCTGGCAGGACTGGGGCTCACCCTGCTTCTCGTGGCGCCCTGGTACCTCGCGGCGGGCCTGCAGGGCGGCGCCCACTATGTCTACGAGCTGGTCGTCCTCCAGAATTTCGAACGGGCCACCCACGCCTGGGACCACATCCAGCCCTGGTGGAAGTACGGCGAGTACCTCCTGGGGGACTTCTACCCCTGGGTGCTGCTGCTGCCGGCCCTGGCCCTGCACCTGCGCCGGGAACGCCGTCTGGTGGAGCCGGCGCGGCGCTTCCTGCTGCTGGCCTTCCTGGTGCCCTTCGTCTTCCTGAGCCTGGTGCAGAGCAAGCAGGGCAAGTACCTGCTCATGGGCTACCCCTTCCTGGCCCTGCTCCTGGCGGACCTGTGCCGGCGGATGGAGCCAGCCCGGGCCCGGCGCCTGGGCGGCCTGCTGGCAGGGGGGCTGGCGCTCCTCGGGGCGGCCCTGGCGGCCCTGGCCCTCGGTGTCGGGGGACCGAAACTCCGGGGCCAGGTCGGGCCCTTTCTTGGCCCCCTGCGGCTCATGGCCCTGGGGATGATGGTCGGCACGGCCTACGTGGTGGTCCAGGCGGGCCGCGGACGGGCGGCCCGGCTCATTCCGGGAGTGGCGCTGTGCCTGGGATGGCTGTACCTGGTGGGGGGCACCTGGGGCTTCCGCCTCCTGGATCCGCCCAAGTCCTACCGCCGCTGGACAGCCGCTGTCCAGCCCCTGATCCAGGGACGCCAGGTCTATTACTGGCAGACCATCCGCAGCGGCGTCATGGTCTACACGGATCACCTCATGCCCGAACTGCGTTCAGCCCAGGCCCTGGAGGCCCTGGATCCCCAGGCCCGTCTGGTGGCCCAGCGCGGGGAGTGGGAGCAGGATGCCTGGGGCATGACCCCGACCCTGCGCTCGCGCTTCGAGGTGCTCCTCTCGGTGCCCACGGGCGGGGGCGAGATCCTGCTGCTGAGGAAGAGACCATGATCCCGAAGGGCGCCCACTGGATCCGCATGCCCCGGTTCGTGGGCGACGCCATCATGATGCACCAGGCCGCGGCGCCGCTCCTTGCCGCGGGCCTGCCCCTGGTGGCTTGGGGACCCGCGGCGACCGTGGAGCTCTTCGAGGGCTCCCCGGGCTACGTTGGCGCTTGGGCTGATCCCGCGAAGAAGCCCAGCCTGCTGGATGGCGCCGCCCTGCTGCGGACCCGCCGCCCTGCCTCGCTGCTGGCCCTGGCCAAGAGCCTGCGGGCCCCCGCCGCCGCCTTCCTGGCCCGGGTGCCCCGCCGGGTGGGCTGTGGCGATGGCGGTGCCTCCCTGCTGCTCACCGCCAGCCTCCGGTACTGGAACCGGGACGACCACTCCCTGGACCGCTACCGCGACATCGTGGGTCTGGGATATCCCGAGCTGGGACTGCCGGCCTTCAGGCCCTTCCGGCCGCGCACCGAAAGTGCCGAGGCCGTGGCCCGGGCCCGCCGCGACCAGGGGCTCGACCAGGCTCCCTACGTGGTCTTCGCCATCGGCGCCGCCGCGGGCGCCAAGCGCCTGGGACTGGAACTGCTGGTGGACATGGCCCACCGGATGCTCGCCCGGGGCCTGCGCATCGTGGTGCTCGGCGGCCCCGGGGACGATGTCCTCTGGGGCGGCCGCCTGCGGGAGCAGGTCCCCGAGGTGCTGAACCTCACGGCGCAGGTCCCCTGGTCCCAGAGTGCCGCCTGGCTGTCGGGCGCCGCCGCCGTGCTGGCCAACGACTCGGGGCTGGCGCACCTCGGAGCCGCCTGCGGCGTGCCCGTGGTGGCGGTCTTCGGTCCCACCATCCCCCGCCACACGGCGCCCAGGGGCCCACGCGTGACCGTGCTGCGCAAGGAGGACCTCGGCTGCCTCGAATGCCAGCAGTGGCACTGCCCCCTGCCGGACCACCCCTGCATGACCCAGCTGCCCGCGGACACCCTCTGGGCGGCCCTCGAAGCCCACCTCAGCACCCCCGTTCCGGAGGCCCCATGAGCCCCAATGTGAAGGCCATCCCCCTCATCGTGCTGGGCGTGCTGCTCAACGCCGCCGCGCAGATCTGCCTGAAGAAGGGACTGCAGGCCGCCGGTGGGATGCAGGTGGCCCTGGGCCCCCTGTTCCGGCTCATGCTGGAGCCCTGGGTGCTGGCGGGCCTGGCCTGCTACGCCGTGAGCGTGGTCGTGTGGCTGGGCGCCCTCTCCCTGGTGCAGGTGAACTACGCCTACCCCTTCCTGGCCCTGGGCTTCATCGCCAACGCCCTCATGGCCCGCGCCTTCCTGGGCGAAGCCATGACCCCCATGCGCTGGGTGGCCCTCTCCATCATCGTGGTCGGCGTGGGCCTCCAGGCCTGGAGCGGGCGGGGGCAATGAACTGAATCAGGAAGCCGCAGATGTCGCAGATTTAAGACGACGAAGCTCACTCCCTGCGCCATCTGCAGTGAACCATGCTTCATTTCATACCCGTTCCGCAGGTCCTGGTCAGTACGCCTGAGTTCAGATCCGCGGTGCTGAACACGCCCCGATCCAGCACGAGGCTGGTGACCAGGTCCACGGGGGTGACATCGAAGCTGGGGTTCCAGGCGGGCATGCCTTCCGGCGCCCAGCGCAGGGAGCCGTAGCCGCGCACTTCGGCCGGGTCCCGCTCCTCGATGGGGATGGCGGCGCCGTCGGGGCAGGCCAGGTCCACGGTGGAGAAGGGCGCCACGGGATGGAAGGGGACGCCGTGGTGCTTCGCCTGCACCGCCAGGCCGTAGGTGCCCACCTTGTTGGCGAAGTCGCCGTTGGCGGCCACGCGGTCCGAGCCCACCAGCACGCGCTGGACCTTGCCGTCGCGCAGGAGCAGGGCGGCCATGCTGTCGGTGATAAGGGTGGACGGGATGCCGAGCTTCCTCAGCTCCCAGGCCGTGAGGCGGCCGCCCTGGAGCAACGGCCTCGTCTCGTCCGCGTAGACCTGGATGCGCTTGCCCTGCTCGAAGGCGCGCCGGATGACGCCCAGGGCCGTGCCGATGCCCGCGGTGGCCAGGCCGCCGGTGTTGCAGTGAGTGAGGATGCCTTCGCCGTCCTGGATGAGGGCCGCGCCATGGGTCGCCATCCCTTCGCAGAGCCGCACGTCCTCCTCGAAGATGGCCTGGGCCTCACGCACGGGATCGGAGGCGCCTTTCATGCGGTCCATGGCCCACATGAGGTTCACGGCCGTGGGCCGGGCCCCGCGCAGGGCCGAGCAGGCGGCGGCGTACTCGGTGGCGGAGGCGCCGGCCTCGGCGAAGGTGGCCAGGCTGGCCGCCGCCGCCACGCCAATGAGCGGTGCGCCGCGCACGGCCAGGCTCCGGATCAGCGCGACCATGGCATTGGGAGCGCTGCCGTCCAGCCACACCTCCGCATCCGGCAGCTGCGTCTGGTCCAGCACCCAGAGCCTGCGGCCGTCGTGGCGGAGACCGAGGGAGTCGAAAGGATTCATAAAGATTTTCTTTCCACAGATTTCACAGATTACACAGAAAAAATGTCCGCCAGAAATCTGTGTGAATCTGTGGAATCTGTGGACCCATTTCTTTTTAGATAATCTTCGGACCTATCTTGGACCGGAGCGCACGCAGTTCCTGGAGTTCTTCGGTGGACAGAGGTTTTGCGCCGCCCAGGGCCTCGGCCTTCCAGAGGATCGTGGCGACCTGTTCCAGGCGCTCCAGGCCACCTGCGGCCTCGTCCAGGTGCTCGCCCCAGCAGAGGCCGCCGTGGCGGGCCAGGATCAGGAGGCGGTGCTCCGGCAGGAACGGCATGAGGTTGGTGCCCATGTCTTCCGTTCCCGGCAGGGCCATGGGCACGATGGGGATGCGGCCCGCGGCGAGGATCACCTCCGGGAGTCCGTCGGAGGGCAGTTCCCTCAATTCGGGCCGGGCCAGGGACCAGGCGATGGCCGTGGGTGGGTGGGCGTGGACGATGGCCCTGGCCGCAGGCACGGCTCGGTAGATGGCCAGGTGCATGGCCCGCTCGCTGCTGGGGCGGCCCGAGAGGATGGTGCCGTCCAGCTGCAGGTGGGCCAGGTCGCCCAGTTGCACCCTGACCTTGGGCACGCCACTGGGTGTCATGGCGATGAGGCCGTTGGGCAGGCGCACGGACAGGTTGCCGTCCGAGGCCGCCAGCAGGCCCCCTGCGTGGAGGCGGCGACAGGCGTCGAGGAGATCCTGAAGCAGGGCGTCGGACATGGGACCAGTGTAGGACACCGGAGGACCCGCCTGGGATCCCCGCTATCCTGGTGCGTTCCCCGGGAGAGCCCATGATCCGTCCAAGCCTCTTGACCCTGAGCCTGCTGATTCCCGGCCTGGGCTTCGCCGCCGAGAACCCGCAGGTGGCCGCCCTGGCCCGGGAAGGCCACTGGCTGGACACGGGCTGGGCCGCCCATGGACCCATGCTCGGCAGGCCCGCGCCGGGCCTGAGCCTGTCCGGCTGGCTGAACGGCGAGGTGAGTCCTTCCGCCATGAAGGGCAAGATCGTCGTGGTGGATTTCTGGGCCACCTGGTGCGGACCCTGCCGCGCTTCAGTGCCCCACAACAACGAAATCGCCAAGAAATTCACCGGCAGTGGTGTGCTGGTGATCGGCGCCTGTGGCAGTGGCCGGGGCGAGGAGAAGATGGAGGAGGTCGCCAAGGCCACGGGGCTGGCCTATCCCACGGCCCGGGTGGCCAGCGCCAGCACGGCGGCCTGGAACGTCCAGTGGTGGCCAGCGCCAGCACGGCGGCCTGGAACGTCCAGTGGTGGCCCACTTACGCCGTCATCGACCGCCATGGCACCCTGCGCGCCCTGGGTCTCCGGCCCGACTACGTGGAGAAGGTCCTCGAAGCCCTGCTGGTGGAGCAGCCCTTCTGACGCCGTGGTCTAGGGTCTGTTTTCAAGGTGGGGTGTGGCCGCGCAAGGGGCGCCGCCCAAGCGAGACAAGGAAAGCGACGAAGGCGATAGCGGCACTATCGACGAGGAGCTTGACGCAGTATCGCGCCGGGCGCCGCCCCTTGCCCTACGGGACGGGGCCAGCCGCGCGCCCAGCGGCGTCTGCGGCCTTGAACGACGAACCACGTCGCCCTGCGGCCACATCCTTGCTGGATCACGCGGCTGGATCCGTCGCGGCTCGCATCCACTTTGAAAACAGACCCTAGATCATCCCTTTCTTGCCCAGGTCCTTTCGCAGCGCGGCCTTGAGGGCTTCGGCCTCGGGGCTGGCCACCGTCGTAGGGGCCACGCCCGCCAGCTGGCCCGCCTTCTCGCTGAGCAGCAGGCCCAGCAGGCTTTCGATGAGGCTGCCGCCGCCCTTGTCGCCACCGCCCATGAGGATCTTGGGGACGACGTCCACCTGCGACTTCTCGATGGCCTCGGCAAAGCGGTTCATGACCTGCTGCACCAGCTGGAACTGGGGACCGCCGTAGGCCCGGACCTGCTCCTCGATGGCCATGGCCTGGGCGATGCCCACGCGGGCGGCCTGCTCGGCCTGGGCCTCGGCCATGACCTTGATGCGCTTGGCCTCGCCCTCGCCCATGAGGCGCACCTTTTCGGCCTCGGCGCCGGCGAGCGTCTGGATCTGCGCCGCCTGCTGCTGGGCCTTGGCGTAGTCGGCCTTGCCCTGGTTGCTCTGCACCTCGATGCCGATGGCGGATTCCGTCAGCATGGTCTGCTGCTTGGCCCTGGCCTCGGCCTCGCGGAGCTCCCGCTCCTTCACGGCGGCGGTCTCCTGGCGGGCGTAGGTCTCCACCTGCTCATTGGCGATCTGCCGGCTGCGCAGCTGGACCAGGATCTGCTCGATCTGCCCGCCGGGGGCCCCGCTGGTGGGGGTGCCAATGAGCACTTCCTGGAGCTCCAGGTTGTACTGGGTGAACTTCTCCTTCATCTGGACGCCGCTCAGTTCCTGGATGGCACTGCGGTCCTGGATGAGCTGGATGAGGGTCCGGGTCTGGCCCACGTTCTTGAAGTAGGCGCTCACCATGGGATCGAGGGTCTGCTCCACCAGCTTCTTGATGTCGCCGAAGCGCTGGATGACGAGGGGGGCCTTGCGGTAGTCGATGTGCACCACGACGCTGAGGGGCAGGTTCGGCTCGAAGGCGTCCTTGGTGATGAGGCTCACTTCGCTCAGGTTCTCGTCGTAGTTGTGGCTGCCCACTTCGCCCTTCGTCCACTTCAATATAAAGTTAGTGGTCGGCACCATGAGTACCTTGCCTGCATAGGTGTTGAAGGCGTACTTGCCCGGCAGCAGGGGATCGCTCCAGACGCCGCGGCTGCCAGGGGCCACCAGCTCCCCATGGCGGTACTCAGACCCGCTGATGTCGTCGCCCAGGGCACCCGTGTAGCTCACCACGACGCCCACCGTACCTACCTCGACGGTGGTCTTGGGGATGAGCTCCACGGTGGCGAAGAGACGGTTGATGTAGTAGGTGCCCTCCACCAGCACCTGGTGCTGGCGCCCGCGCTGGCCGCCCGCCGCCAGGAACTTGTCCGCGTCCTGGAAGTTGTTGTGGTAGGTGGGGGCCTGATGGGGATCCTCGCCCACGGTGGGTGCGATGATCTCGCCGCTGCCCAGGCTGGGTCCATCGTGGACGGTGACGATGCCCACCGAGTCGTCGGCGCCACGGATGATGACGGGCCGCCAGCCGCCGCGCTCGGCGATGATGGCGCTCATCTTCTGGAAGGTCTCGATCTCGCTCTTGTCCAGGGGCAGGTAGTAGACCTGGTCCTCGGTGAGCACCACGAACTGGGCGAGGTTGATGGCGTACATGCCCTCCCGGAGGATCTGCCGCTGGGGGCCCTTCTCGCCCCCGGCCTGGATGAAGGCCAGCACGTCCTGGAAGTCCGCCCCCCGGGCGTTGCCGGCCAGGGCCTGGGAGGGGGGCAGGTCCTTGCCGTCCCGGGCGAACACGTAGCCGATCTTGCCCTGGGGGATGGTGACCAGGGGCATCTTGTGGATGCGGTACTGGAAGGGCGTGAGGAAGTGCCAGCCGCCCCGCAGCAGGTTCGGCTGGAACCCCGCCTCGCCGCCCAGCGCCATGAGGCCGGTCTTGACCGAGCCCTTGCCGCTGATGAGCTTCTCCACGATGCCCACGCGGTTGTTGGGGATGTAGCGGATCCACTTGCTGAGCAGGATCAGGGCGAAGGCGCCGCCGAGGAGGACCAGCAGGAAGAGGCCGGGGAAGGCGGTCAGCCAGGAAGAATCCATGACGGCTCCGGAGGTGGGTCGGTGCAAGTGTATCGATAACCGGGGTGGGGACAGCGGACCAACCGGGGAGGTATGCTGGCAGCATGGCTGACCTTGTGGACTGGCTCCGGGAACGCGGCGGGTGGTTCCTGACCGGGGTGCTGGCGGTCCTGCTGGGGGCCTGGTGGTGGCAGGGGCTTCCCCTGGCCCAGCCCCCGGGGATCCTCGCGCCCCAGGATCCCCTCCAGGCCGATCCGGACCCTGCGGTGCCCTGGACCTTCCGGGACCACAGGATCACGCCGCTGGCCCGCTTCGAGCTCCGGGCCCGGGTGCTCAGCACCGAGCGCTACCGCTTCGACCGCGCGGCCGAGCTGTCCCCCGTGGACTTCGCCCTGGGCTGGGGCCCCATGTCCGACACCCGGGTTCTCGACGCCTTCACCATCCGGCAGCGGGACCGCTGGTACTTCTGGAGCTCCGGGAACATGCCGATCCCCGCGGCCGAGGTGATCAGCCACAGCGCGAACATGCACATGATCCCGTCCAGCGGCTCCGTGGAACGACGCCTGCTGGCCGTGCGGACCGGCCAGGTCGTGGAACTGAGCGGGCAGCTCGTCCGGGCCGACGGAAGGAACGGGTGGCACTGGGTCAGCAGCCTCTCCAGGACGGATACCGGGGATGGCTCCTGCGAGGTGGTCTGGGTGGAATCGGTAAGGGTCGCAGACCGCTGAGGTCACTTAGAGCTCATAACAAAACCCGACGACGCCGCGGAGCGCCTGCCTGGCTTCATCCCTCCGGGCGAGGGCCGGCGGGCGTCGCCATGCAGCGTCACGCTCGTCGCGCGTAGTACCCGCTACGCTTTGACTCGCGTTCCTCACCTCGCTCGCCCGGCGACCCTCGCGCGGCTATGTGGGTTTTTGTTATGAGCTCTTTTGACCTTCCGGTAGAAAACGGTCCCCGGTCCCCTGATAGACTCGGCGGACGAAGGCCCCTGGTGGCCTCGGAGCCCCATGTTTGACATCGAAGCCTCCCTCGATACCCGTCTGCTGGCCGAGTCCCGGAACCGCCCCACGGTGATGTTCCCGGAAGCCCTTGATGCCCGCACCCTGGAAGCCGCCTGCTTCCTGGGCCGCTTCATCCGGCCGGTCTTCCTGGCCCCTGAGGCCGAAGTGCGGGCCCTGGCCGCCCGCGCGCTGGGCCACCTCGGCTCGGACCGGGTGGCCTACACCCTCGCCGAAAGCGCCTTCGTCAGTCCCGATTCCCGACCCGACCTGGTGGAGGCCTTCGCCGCCGCCTGCCTGGACTGGTGCCAGGTCCACGAGCGTCCCATGAGCCTGGACGTGGCCCGGGCGATGGTGTCCGAGCCGGGGCGCTTCGGCATCTGGGCCGTGAAGCTGGGCCATGCGGACATGGTGGTGGGGGGCGCCATCCACGAGCCCAAGGCCTTCTTCCGCCCCATGGTGGACCTGCTAGCCCAGCGCAGCGTCACCTGCGAGGCCGGCGTCTTCGTGCTGCCGGACGAGCACCCCGAGGAGGTCTATCCCCACAACATCGTGGTCTTCGGGGACGTTGGAGTGAACGCCACCATGACGCCGCGCATCCTCGCGGAGGTGGCCGTGGGCACCTGCGCCGTGGCCCGGGACCTCATCCCCGAGGAGGTGCTGCCGGAGATCCGCTGCGCCATGGTGTCCTACTCCAACCGCGGCAGCGACGAGGGGCCTTCCCCGGAACTGGTGCGCCAGGCCGCGGACCTGGTGCCCGAGATCCTGGCGGAGCGCATCCAGCACGCCGAGCGCTACCGCAGCATCCAGATCCGCGGGGAGGTGAAGGTCAACGTGGCGCTGTCGCGCCGGTCCGCCGACCTCTACCACGCCGAAGGAATGCCCTGGGAGGGCGCTCCCAACGTGATCGTCTGCCCCAACCTGGACATGGGGAACCTGCTCTACAACCTCTACGCCACGCGCTTCCCCGACGCGCGGAAGTTCCCGGTGATGTTCGGCCTCCTGTTCCAGGGGGTGGACCTGCCCATGGACTGCACCCCCGAGGACATCCGGCTGGCGGTGAAAGCCTCCGTCCTGCGCCTGCACCACTACGGTCAGTGGAAGCGCTCGCCGAAGGACACCTTCTTCCGCCGGCACCGGGTGCTGGTGCTGAACCCCGGATCGACCTCCACCCGGACCTCCATCTTCGAGGGCGACGAGGAGCGCTTCACGGAAGAACTCCAGCACCCGGCCGAGGCCCTAAAGGCCTTCGAGGGCCGGCCCATCACCGCGCAGTTCGCCTTCCGCAAGGAGGCGGTGCTGGGCTTCCTGTCGGACCACGGCCTGGCCCTCTCGGACCTGGATGCCGTGTCCGCGCGGGGCGGCCTGCTGCGGCCCATCCCCCACGGCACCTGGAAGGTGGACGCCGCCATGCTGGAGGACCTGAAGTCCGGCGGCCGCGGCGAGCACGCCTCCAACCTGGGTGCCCTCATCGCCGCCGAGCTGGTGGCGGGCACCGGCAAGCCCGCCTACATCGTGGACCCGGTGGTGGTGGACGAGGCCGAGCCCAAGGTGAAGGTCTCGGGCCTGAAGGAGCTGCCCCGCCGCGTCATCAGCCATGCCCTCAACCAGATCGCCACGGCCCGCCGCTACGCCGAGGAGCGCGAGACCTTCTACGAGCGCATCAACGTCATCGTGGCCCACATGGGGGGCGGCATCACTGTGGGCGCCCACCGCAAGGGCCGCTACGTCGACGTGAACAACGGCCTGGACGGCGAGGGCCCCTTCTCGCCCCAGCGCTCGGGCAGCCTGCCGCCTGGCCAGCTCATCGACCTCTGCTTCTCCGGCAAGTACACCCGGGCCGAGCTGAAGCTCCTGAACAAGGGCCGCGGCGGCCTCATGGACCTGCTGGGCACCTCGGATCTGCGCGAGGTCGAGCGTCGCGCGGAATCGGGAGACGCCGAGGCCCGGCTGGTCTTCGAGGCCCTGGCCTACCAGGTCGCCAAGGCCATCGCGGCCCTGGTGCCCGCCTTCGACGGCGAGCCCATGGACGCCATCCTGCTCACGGGCGGCATGGCCCGCTCGGCCAGGCTCGTGGGGGAACTGCGCCGTCTCACGGCCGCCCTGGGCTGTCCGGTCCAGGTCTACCCAGGCGAGAACGAGATGGCAGCCCTGGCCAAGGGCGCCCTGCGCGTGTTGTCCGGACGAGAGGCCGCCAGGGACTACCCTCCGAGTCCCTGAAGGATCCTGGTACTCCCCAGGAAATCATGGTTCCCGCGACGGATCCGCCTAGACTGGGCCTATCCCGTTCCACGAACCACGTTTCCGGGGAGGCCCCTTGAGCCGTTGCCGACGCTTTGCCCAGATCCTGCCCATCCTCCTCGCCACCCTGGGCCCGCTGATCCTGGCGCTACCCCTCCAGGCCCAGTCGGCCCCGACTCCCACTCCTCTCCCCAGCCCGGATCCCAAGGGCATCCTGGTCCAGGCTCGCGCGGCCTACTACAACCTCGCTTCCCGGGGGTTCAGGCAGTACCGCTTCAAGGCAATCCCGGATTGGGCCCAGTTGCTGGGGGACCTGGGGAGGACCAACCCCGCCGCCTTCGACTCCGCCATGGCCCTCTTCGCGAAGGTGCGCTTCGACGTGGTGGTGAATGCCAAAGGCGAGGCCAGGATCACCCACAATGACGTCGAGACGCCCAACGCGCAGGCGAAGGCCGGCATGGACCAGGTCTACGGCGGCATGGACCAGATGCTCACGGGCTTCTTCCAGACCTGGCACCCCTTCATGCTCCAGACCCCGTTCTCCAGCCCGGGCAAGGCCCTGAACCTGGAGGAGGCCGGCGACACGGTCCGGGTCCGCTGGGTGGAGGAGGAGAACATCAAGGTGGACATCCTGATGGACCGCTCCTACGCCGTCACGGAGATGAAGGTCAACAGTCCCGCCTTCGATTCCGTCATCTACCCGGTGTTCGACCGGCAACGGGAAGGCTTGGTCCTCTCCAGCTATGAGGCCGACTACAAGGACAAGTCCGGAGGTCCCAGGATCCATGTGAAGGTCCTGATCAAGTACCGGCCCATCCAGGGGCTGGTGGTGCCTTCGGACCTCGATCTGACCGCCCAGGTCGGCGAGGCCAACACGCACATCCTGGTGGCCTTCACCCAGGGGAACATCGACAAGCTCTAGGAATTCCTAGGCCAGCAGGGCTGCCAGGGCGATGGAGCTGAGCTTGGTCTTGGCGCTGTCGCCGCGGCTGCTGAGGACACAGGGAACCCGTGCCCCGGCCACGACCGCGGCCACCTCGGCGCCGCCGAGCTTGGTGCCGGCCTTGTAGAAGGTGTTGCCCGCCTCGAGAAAGGGGAAGAGCAGGCAGTCCGCGTCCCCTGCAACGGGACCACTGATGCCCTTGATGGCGGCGGATTCGGGGTCGATGGCCACGTCCAGGGCCATGGGGCCGTCCACGAAGGCCCCCTTGATCTGGCCGCGGTCCGCCATCTTCGAGAGCAGCGCCGCCTCGACACTGGCCCTCTGCTTCGGCTGCACCTGCTCCGAGGCTGCCAGCACGGCGACCTTGGGGACCTCGATGCCCAGGGCCCGGGCCGTCTCCACCAGGTAGCCGAGGATGGCCAGCTTCTCCCGAAAGTCCGGCTCGGGGATCACGGCCACATCGCCGGCGATGAGGAGCTTCGGGTGGCCCGGATGTTCCATGACGGTCACGTGGCTCAGGATGCCACCCGGTGCCAGGAGGCCCTGCTCCTTGTTCAGGATGGCCTTCATGTACTTGTCGGTGCTGAGCAGGCCCTTCATGAGCAGGTCGGCCTCGCCGGACTGGACCATGGCCACGGCCCTGGCCGCGGCCTCGGCGTCCGTGGCGGCGGGGACCAGCCGGAAACGCTCCTTCGGCAGGCCCAGGCCCTGGCAGGTCCTCCCCATGGCCGGCTCATCGCCCACGAGGACGGCTTCCACCAGACCGGACTCCACGGCGGCATTCACCGCCTCCAGGGTGTGGGCGTCGTTGGCCCAGGCCACCACCAGGCGCTTGCGGGGGCGGTCCTGCACGGCGCGGAGCAGCTCTTCGAGGGTGCGGATCGGCATGGCAGGACCTGTGAAAAGACACCGAGGAAGCTCGGCCTCTGGGAGAGTAGCATTCCCCCATGGCCGTCTCTGTGAGCTTCCGCACATACCTTCTGGAGCAGCTGGGCCAGGTGCGCCCCGTCACCACCCGGCCCATGTTCGGCGGTCTCACCTTCTTCGCCGAGGGCCGGGCCTTCGCCCTGGCCGATGACGGCGTGATCTATTTCAAGGTGGACGAGAGCAACCGCCCGGATTTCGAAGCCGCGGGCATGGGGCCTTTCCTGCCCTTCGGCGATCCCGACCGGCCCATGCAGTACTACGAGCTGCCCGCAGAGATCCTGGAAAATCCGGAGGAGCTGGCCCCCTGGATGGCCAAGGCCATCGCCGTGGCCATGAAGGCCAAGCCCAAGGGGAAGCCCAAGGCCGGCGGCAGGCCCAAGGCGGGACGGAAGTAGGCCCGTGAACCTGGTGCTGCTCCTGCCCGAGGATCTGATCTCCTCCGACCGCGCTCGCCTCACGGGTCGCCGCCTCCGGCACGTCCGCGAGGTGCACCGGGCGGTGGTCGGCGAAGACGTGGCAGTCGGCCTGCTGGGCGGGAGGATGGGCCGGGGCAGGGTGCTGCGGCTGGACGACGAGGTGCTGGAGCTGGCCCTGGACCTGGACCGGGACCCGCCCCCCAAGCTGCCCCTGACGCTGGTGATCGCCGTCCCCCGCCCCAAGGTGCTGAACCGCGTGGTGGCGGCTGCCGCGAGCCTGGGTGCCGCCCGCCTCGTGCTGCTCAACGCCTGGAAGGTGGAGAAGGCCTACTGGGGCAGCCCGCGGATGGACCCGGAGCACCTGCGCGCCCAGCTGCTGCTGGGACTGGAGCAGGCCAGGGACACGGTGCTGCCGGAGCTGCGCCTGGCCCGGCTCTTCCGGCCCTTCGTGGAGGACGAACTCCCGGAGCTGCTGGGCGGGGGAACCGGGCTGCTGGCCCATCCCGGCACCGGGCAGTCCGCCCCGAGGCCGCTGGTGGCGCCCGTCACCCTGGCCATCGGTCCTGAAGGCGGCTGGATCGAGGCCGAGGTGCAGAGCCTCCTGCGGGCGGGCCTGCGTCCCCTTGACCTGGGCCCCCGCATCCTCCGCACAGAGACCGCCCTGGCGGCCCTGGTGGGGAAGCTCTTCTAATAATATCGTGACGCGAGGTATATTGTCCGACCGGTTCCTGGAGTCCTCGATGCTGAATTTCCGCCTTTCCGTGTTGTTCTTTGCCGCCTGCATCCTGGTGGCCCAGGAGCGCCCCCCCCGGTTCGTCAGCTCCCCGGATGTGAACGGCGACCTGGTGGTGTTCACCTGGGAGGACGACCTCTGGCTGGGGTCCCTGAAAGGGGGCCCGGCACGCCGTCTCACGACCCATCCGGGGGTCGAGACCAACGCCCGCTTCAGCCCCGACGGCAAGTGGATCGCCTTCAGCGGCGGCTATGACGGGACGCCCCAGGTCTACCTCATGCCGGCCGAAGGGGGCATGCCCAGGCGCCTCACCTGGGGCAACAGCGCCACGGTGCTGGGCTGGACGCCGGATGCCAAGAAGGTGCTCTACCGGGAATTCCGCGAACGGACGGCCAATCCCGTGCCGCGCATCTTCGCGGTGGACCTGGACGGCCACGAGCCCGAGGCCCTGCCGCTGAAGAGGGCCAGGGACGGCGCGTTTGGGCCGGACGGCGCCTTCGCCTTCAGTACCAAGGGGGATCCCGAGTACTACTGGAAGCGCTACAAGGGTGGCCAGGCCTCGGACCTCTGGGTCGGGGATTTCAGGACCCACCGGTTCGAGAAGCTGACCACCTACGAGGGCAAGAACGGCCATCCCATGTGGGCGGGCCATCGCGTCCTCTTCACCTCGGACCGCGGACCTTCCGGCCTGATGGACCTCTATGCAGCGGACCCCGCCTCCAAGGCCGTCGAGGCGCTCACCCGGGCCCAGGACTTCGACATCCAGCAGCCGAGCACCGATGGGCGCACCGTGGTCTTCGTCCAGGGTGGCTACCTCAACGCCCTGGACCTGGCCAGCCACCGGACCTGGCGGATCGAAGTCCGGGCTGCCAGCGACGCCTGGAAGTTGCTGCCCCGCACGGTGAACCCGAAGGAATGGATCCAGTCCTTCTCCCTCCACCGGGGGCAGGTGGCGCTGGAAGCGCGCGGGGACGTGTTCCTCCTGCCCACGGACGCCGCGAAACCGGCCCTGAATCTCACGAAGACGCCAGGAGTTCGGGAGCGCATGCCGCGCCTCTCGCCGGACGGCAAGCGGGTCGCCTACTTCAGCGATGCCAGCGGCGACTACGACCTCTATGTGCAGCCCGCGGAGGGCGGCAAGGCGGAGCGGATGCCCACGGGCCTGAAGACCGCCCTCTATCACCTCGAATGGAGCCCCGACGGTTCCAAGATCCTGTTCGGGGACAAGAGCTTCGCCATCCACGTCATGGACCTGGCCACCCGGAAGCTGAGCACCCTGGAGACCTGGCACGAACTCAAGAACGACGAATTCACCTGGGAGGTCAGCGACTACGCCTGGTCCCCGGACTCCAAGTGGGTGGCCTACACGGTGGTCGAGCCCTCCCGCAACGGGCGGATCTGGCTCTGCAATGTGGCCACCCGGCAGAAGCTCGCCGTGACCAACGGCTTCTACGACAGCCTCAACCCCTGTTTCGAGGCGGACGGCAACGCCCTCTACTTCCTGAGCTACTCCCGTTTCGACACGCGGCTGGACCCCAGCGAGGACAACCACATCCAGCCTGAGCCCGTCGAGGTGATGCGGGTCCGGCTGGCCGCCGCCGAGAAGGTGGACGGCTTCCGGATCGAGGCCGATGGCCTCCAGGACCGGGTCGCGCCGCTTCCGGTGAAGGCCGGGAACTATTTCCACCTCAGGGCCGGCAAGGGCCTGGTGGCCTGGGACGAGGCGGAAGGCTGGGACGACAGCGTGGTGGAGGAGGTGTGGCAGGCCTCCGGCCAGGACAAGTGGAAGGTGCACCTGTACGACCTGGCCGCCAAGAAGGAGTCGGTCCTGGCCGAACCGGTGGGCCGCTGGGACTTCGACGCCGACGGCAAGCAGCTGATCCTGCAGAAGGCCGGGGCAATCCATGTGGGCGAGGCCTCGGCCGTGTTCACCTCCAGGGCCCTGCCCGAGCGGGTGGACCTGGAGCGCCTGAGCCTCACGGTGGTGCCACGGCAGGAGTGGCAGCAGGTCTTCGAGGACTGCTGGCGGTGGTACCGGGACTTCTTCTACGACCCGGGGATGCACGGCCACGACTGGCAGGCGGTGCACGACCGCTTTGCCGCCTGGCTGCCGGAGCTGAACTCCCGCCAGGAGCTGAACTGGCTCCTCTCCCAGATGGTGGGCGAGCTCTGCGTGAGCCACACCTATGTGGGAGGCGGCGACATGGGCCCGCGGGCGCTCTCCCCGAGCCCCGTGTTCACCGGCCACCTTGGCGCGGACCTGACCGAGGCGGATGGCCACTACCGGTTCACCAGGGTCTTCGGGCCCACGGCCTATGCCCGGGACCTCAAGGCGCCCCTGGCCGATCCCGAGCCCAAGGTCCGGGTCGGCGACTACCTGCTGGCCGTCGACGGCCGGCCGCTCCTGCCACCGGAAGCCATCGGCGCCCGGCTGCAGGTGAGCAAGGGCCAGAAGGTGAAGCTGACGGTGAATGCCAGGCCCGACCTGGAAGGGGCCCGCGTGATCGAGGTGGAGCCCGCGCAGGGCGACATGGACCTGCGCTACCAGGCCTGGGTGGCCGGGAATATCGAGGCGGTGGAGAAGGCCAGCCAGGGCCAGCTAGGCTACATGCACATCACCCAGATGGATGCCGCCGGCCTGGGTCAGTTCGACAAGTACTGGCGGGCCTTCCGCTACCGCAAGGGGATCGTGGTGGACGTCCGGGGCAACCACGGCGGCTGGACCCAGTACTTCATGATCGACAAGCTGGAGCGCCAGACGGTGGGCCACGACGTCCTGCGCGGGATGGGGCACTTCCGCGTGCCCGTGAACGCCTCGGATGGACGGTTCCTCTTCCTCAGCGACGAGGAGAACGGCAGCGATGGGGAGGCCTTCTTGTCCCATGTCAAGGCGCGGGGACTCGGCACCATCGTGGGTGTCCACAGCTGGGGCGGACTGGTGGGCATCATCAACACCCAGCACACCCTGGATGGCGGGCGCGTGGAGCAGAGCAACAACGCCTTCTACGGCCGCGAGGGCAAGTGGTGGGTCGAGAACCACGGCGTCGATCCCGACCTCACCGTCGAGAACGACCCCGCGAGCCTCATCCAGGGCCAGGACCGTCAGCTGGAGGTGGGCATCGGGACCCTGCTGAAGCAGCTGCAGGAACATCCGACACCGGCCTTCCCGCCGGTTCCGGCCTATCCGAAGCGGTGAGAGCCCAGGGCGGCGAACGGTCGCCAGTCAGGCTTGGTGACAGAGATTAGGACCCTCAGGTGGATTCCTGCCCGGCAAGCTCCTGCGACAGGCCCGGCCGCTTCCGCAGGGAGGGCGGGAATTCGATCCTGAAGAGGGTCCCCTCGCCGGGCTCGGATTCCACCTGGATCTGCCCAGCGTGGGCAGCGACGATGTTCGCCACCATGGACAGGCCGAGGCCCGTCCCCCTATCGGGGGCCTTCGTGGAGAAGAAGGGCTCGAAGACACGCCGTTTCACGTCCTCGCCCATGCCGCAGCCCGTGTCCTTCACTTCCAGACAGACCTTCCCGTTGGCCTGGTAGGTTCGGAACAGGAGCAGCCCCCCCTCTGGCATGGCATCCCGGGCATTCAGCCCTAGGTTGACCAGCACCTGCTGGAGTTTGACCGGCTCGCCGAACAGCGGGGGGATGTCGCGTGAAAGCTCTGCCTCGATCCGGATGGTCCTGCCCAACACCCGCCGCAAGAGCGAGACTGCGGCCTCAACCACGGTGTTCAGGCTCAACCGCTCCCGGTGGCCGTGGTTGGGCCGACTGTAATCCATGAGCGCCCGGAGCACCTCCGCGCACTGGATGGTCGCGCCTTCGGCCGCCCGAAGGTGGGGCTGGAGCTCGGGGTGCGCTTCGAGCAGGGTGCGGCAGGTCGTGATCTGGCCGAGCACCAGGGTCAGCTGGTTGTTCACGTCGTGGACGATGCCGGGGGCCAGCATGCCCAGCGAGTCCACCCTCTGGCTGTGTTCCACCTGGTGCATCATGCGCTTCAGCTCGTGGTCAGTCTGGCCCGCCAGGTGCAATCTTTCGCCGACGCGTTGGAGCTCCCAAATGTCCGAATTGAAGTTCATGGTCTCCGACTGCTCGCCTGCCTGCGCGGGCAATCCTTCCGCAAGCAGTCGCATGGGCCGCACCAGACGCCGGTGGAGGTCCAGCAGGGTCCAGGCCACACCCGCGACGGCGGCAAGCGCCAGGAGGAACGTGACGGCGGCGTAGCGGCGCTGTCCGGGAAAGAGGTCCTCGTCTGGGATGGCGATGTGGAGGTTCATCCGGGGGGTCCCATCCGAGGAGAAGGGACCGGTGGCTCTCTCGTAGGCTTTGCCGGGATCCAGGAGGCTTGGTGCAGCCTCGGGCGGGGCGGCCATGGCGCCGCCCTGGAGGTTCCTCAGGAGGCCCGGGGTCAGGGGCATCAGATAATGGGCGAACCGGCTGACGGAATCCATCATCGCCGGGGTTTGAGGTGGCACGAGCATCCGGCCAGCAGGATCTGTGACGAGCATCCGGGCGTTCGCCGTGGGCTGGTGAGCCCAGATCAAACGGGTCAGTTCCTCCAGCGACACGTCCACCCCGATGACGCCCCTCAGGGCCCCTTGCGGGTCGCGGATCGGAACGGTGTAGGTGAAGCCGGCCACTGAAGATGAGAAATACCGGTAGGCATCTGGGGTCCAGCTGGGTGCGGCCTGGCTGGCCCCGAATTGGTACCAATGGCGAGTGCGGGCGTCATAGATCTCACGGTCATCCGTGAGCCCGGGGATCCACCTCCCCCCCTGCACCAGATAGCGCTTGGGGTTCCTGCCGGCCTTGAAGAGCAGCAGGTTCCACTCCCCGTCCAGCCGCACCACACAGGCGGAGTCCCCGTTCTCGCGGCTCAGGATGAGATTCGTGATGATGGCCCCTTTTCCCAGGAAGGGGATCACGCTCTGGAGACTCTCGGGGCTGTCCAGGCGGCCGCCTTCCTGGGTCCACCAGGCCCCGAAGGCACGTCCTGTCCCCTCCGCCCGCTGGAACTCCCGGGAGATGGTCTGCCGCATCTGGATCAGGGCGTCCTCGGCACGGGCCAGACCCTGGGTCTCCACGGAATGGATCAGTCCCCACCACCACAGGCTGAAGATCACCAGACTGCACAGGGACGTGAGCAGGGCGGCCTTCCAGAGGACCATGCTCTTGAGGTGAGACATTCTGGAAGGCCCCCTGGGAACGGACCCCCCTCGCCGGGTTCCCGAGGCCTTCCGGACCGGGCAAGTTGGGCATTCCATTCAGCCTAGCAAAACGATGTAGAAATCCCATGGGCTCTTTTCCTTCCACCCGATTCAAGTTCACCCAAAGGAACGAGCGCGGAGACAGACCTGGCCGGCGGTGGGCGCCCCTCGGACGATGGAACATGGAACGTTCCGGTCCATCGGGACTCGGGTCAGAATCCCACCACGTACTCCCCGTCCCGCATCAACGCCAGCCTGCCGCCGTCCGGAAACTGGAGGTCCACGGCGAGGACCTTCACGTCCGGTTGGGTTTCGGGCACGTAGACCCGGTCGATGTGGATGACCGCACCGGGGCCGGAGAACTGGGCCGGTCCCACCTGGCCGCCGAAGTGGTCGCTGCGGCCGAAGGCCAGGTGCAGGCCCAGCTTCTCGTCCAGGAGGATCTCGCCGATGGGCTTGAGGCCGAAAGCGGAGAGCACGCCCAGGCCCAGCTCGGCGAGGTTCCCATAGGCCGGTTCCCGGGCCAGCAGGGCAGCCTCATCACGGGATTTCGGCCCTTCGCTGAGCACCTCCAGGGCGCGGTTCCCCGCGATTCGGTAGCGCACCACTTCGTCGCCGAACTGCACGGGCATGACGCCTTCGGTGCGGCTGGGGTCGCCCGGGAGTTCGCCCTCGTAGGGCACGATGTAGGCCTCGCCCGAGGGGAGGTTGCCCGCCATGCCGGGCTCGGTGAGCAGGCCCCCGGAGGCGTGGCCGGGGCGGTGGCGCAGGTCGAGGTGCAGGCCGCAGGGGCCGCCCGGCGTATCGAAACGGAAGTCCGCACCTTCCGCCTGGTCCAGCAGGTTCTTCAGGAGGTGCACGCGGCGGTTCACCTCCGTGTAGTCCAGGCGCAGGGCGGGGATCATGTCCGCCCGGAAGCCCGGCATGGTGGCGGCGCGGATGGGGTGCCGCTTCGCCGCCAGCTTGAGCGGCGCCGTGGCCGAGAATTTTGTCAGCGCGAGGAGGATGGGGTGTGTGGCGTAGAGGTCGGCCAAGGCGAGGGACGCCGCGGGATCCAGTGAATCGGCGGAGGGCAGGGGGCCGCCCCGATGGACCCAGGCCCGCTCCGGCAGGTCGCCGTTGTTGGTGTGGACATTCGGGTAGACCACCAGGTCAGTGTCGAGTCCGAGGTCGGCGTGATGCGCCCTGAGCTCCTGGGTCCAGGCTTCGGCGATGGCTCGGCGGGCGGCCCAGGGGGCGTCATCGGGCACCCTGGCGTCGGGCAGATCCACCAGGATGGCCATCGCCGTTTCATCAGGCCGGGGTTGGAACACGCGCCGCACCAGGGCCACCAGTTCCGGGCCGCTCAGCGCCGCGCCCATTCTGTCCTCCGCAACGTCAAAAGAAAGGCTCACCACCAAGGCACGAAGACCACCAAGAAAAGCTAACAGATAATAACGGCTGCAGTTCTTCTCGGGATCGCCTGCAGCGATACACGAGACACAAGGAAATTTGGTGCCTTGGTGCCTTGGTGCCTTGGTGTCTTGGTGGTAAAGCTTTTCCGTTTTGAATGTCGCGAGCATCAGGCCAGGAACAGCCGGTAGGCGGGGTTGGCGCCCTCGTCCACCCAGGCATAGCCGAGCTGGTCCAGGAAGGCCTGGAACTCGGCCTGGTCCGCGGGCGGCACCTGGATGCCCACCAGGACGCGCCCGTAGTCGGCGCCGTGGTTGCGGTAGTGGAACAGGGAGATGTTCCAGCCCGCGTTCATGCGGTCCAGGAAGCGGAGCAGGGCGCCGGGCCGTTCCGGGAATTCGAAGCGGAGTACCCGCTCGTGGGTGACCGAGGGGGCCCGGCCGCCCACCAGGTGCCGGATGTGGAGCTTGGCCATCTCATTGTCGCTGAGGTCCTCGGCCTCCAGGCCGTCGGCCCGCAGGTGCTCCAGGAGTTGCCGCGTCTCGGCGCGGTCGGCCACCTGCATGCCCACGAAGATGTGGGCCCTCGCCGGGTCCGCGTAGCGGTAGTTGAACTCCGTGATGGAGCGCCGGCCGATGCGTTCGCAGAAGGCGCGGAAGCTGCCCGGCCGCTCCGGAATGGTGACCGCCAGGATGGCCTCCCGCTGCTCGCCCAGTTCCGCCCGCTCCGCCACGAAGCGCAGCCGGTCGAAGTTGGTGTTGGCGCCCGACAGGATCGCCACCAGGGCGCCGGGATCGGGGCGGCGGTCCGGGTTCCGCTCGGTCCAGGCCTTGAGGCCCGCCACGGCCAGGGCGCCGGCGGGCTCCAGGATCGAGCGGTTCTCCTGGAACACGTCCTTGATGGCGGCGCAGATCTCGTCGGTGCTCACCAGCACGACCTCGTCCACGAACTGCTGGCAGAGCGGGAAGGTGTGCTCGCCCACCTGGCTCACGGCCACGCCGTCGGCGAAGAGGCCCACCTGCTCCAGCTTCACCCGGTGGCCCGCCGCCAGGGAACGGTGCAGGGCGTCGGCGTCGGCGGGCTCCACGCCGATGATGCGGAGGCCGGGCTGGAGGCGCTTGAGGTAGGCGGCGATGCCGGCGATGAGGCCGCCGCCGCCCACGGGGACGAACACCGCCTCGATGCCCCGGGGCATCTGGCGCAGGAGCTCCATGCCGATGGTGCCCTGGCCCGCGATGACGTCCAGGTCGTCGTAGGGGTGGATGTAGGTGGCGCCGCTCTCGGCCTGCAGCCTCTGGGAATGGGCGAAGGCCCCTTCGAACGTGTCGCCGTGCAGCACCACCTCGGCGCCCAGGGCCCGCACGGCGTCCACCTTGATCTGGGGCGTGGTCACGGGCATGACGATGGTGGCCCGGCAGCCCAGGCGCTGGGCGGCGAGGGCCACGCCCTGGGCGTGGTTGCCCGCCGAGGCGGCGACGACGCCGCGGCCCCGGGTGGCTTCATCCAGGTGGGCGATCTTGTTGTAGGCTCCGCGCAGCTTGAAGGAGAACACCGGCTGCAGGTCCTCGCGCTTGAAGAAGACCTGGGCGCCCAGGCGCTTGCTGAGCTGCTGCGCGGGCTCCAGGGGCGATTCGATGGCCACGTCGTAGACCAGGGCCGTGAGGATGCGTTCAAGGAGGTCCCGGGGTGGGGGCTGGACCGTGGCTGGGCTCAAGGCTGCTCCTGGTAAAGAAGAACCCCCCGACCTTGCGATGCGGGGGGTGGCTCGGAATCTCGGGTGGATCCGGCCTAGGCCCCCTGGCGCGACGTAATGATCGCGATGGCATGGTGCAGGAGTGGCCGGTGGTCGGGAGTCATGGTGGTTGGCGTGAAGGTCAAACTATCACCGGGCCACCGGATTCACAAGCCGTCCAGCCGCGGGACCCGCGCTGGGGAAAGCCGGTCAGCCCCGGGCCTTCTGGGCCAGGGCCCGGTTGCAGGCCTGTAGGTGGGCCAGTTCCTCGGTGCTGAGGGCCCCCGGTGAACGTTTCTCGTCGAGGGTCGCCTGGAGGAGTTTCGACAGCCCCGTCCAAAGGGCCTGGTCCTGGATATGCAGGGCCAGGAGGGCGTCGGCAATGCGCTGGCGGTAGGGCCAGGGATTCCTGGCCGACCAGCCGCCTCGTGTGACCGCGAGCAGGGACGGGGCTGCCGTGCCGGGTAGGGGCCGGTCCCAGGTGCCGTGGGCCCTGGCCAGGGCCTCCACCGCCACGGTGCAGAGTTCCGGGAGTTTCTGCTCCTGGGCCTTCTCGCTGAGTCCGAGGGCGCCGGCTTCATCTCCCAGGTCGCGAAGGGCCTCGGCCAGAGCGAGCTGGACCCTCGGCCTCAGGCAGGTCCGCAGAAATCCCAGCAGCGGTTCCACGGCCCGGGGGGATCCCACCTGGCCAAGGGTTCCGAAGATGGCGATGAGCACGGTCTCCCGGCTCTCCCGCTCCGCGAGTTCCAGGAGCCTGGGCACCAGGTCCTCCAGCTTGTGGATCGCGATGAACCGGAGGCCCACCAGGACCTCCCCGGGATCCTGATGATCGAGGAGGGTCTTCGCGGTACCGACCGGATCCGGCAGGTGGCCCAGGTGCCAGAGGCTGCGGTCCGCGATATCCGAGATGGCATCCCGGCGCAGCTTGAGGAGGGCGGCTCGAAGGGCCGGATCCCTCCGGTTGCCCAGGACCTCCAGGGCGGCACTCCGCATGGCTTCCTCGGGCTGGTCCAGCAGGAGGTCGACCAGGTCCTGGGCCCCGGCGGGGACGAGCCGGGCCAGTGCCGTTGCGACCCCGGCGTTGCCGGTGTTCTGCCGAAGCGGCTCGGCCAGTGCGGGGAGCAGCCGCTCCGCCTGGATGTGGCCCCGGTCCGCCATGTCGGCCAGCCCCTGGGCGGAGACCTGGAGGGCGAAGTCCCGGCGGCGCGACCGCTGGTGGGCGAGGTCACCGGCCTGGGTGAAGAACCTGGCGAGCCGGGTGGGATTCTCATCCAGGGCGGCGAGAAGGGCGTCGAGCAGGAGGGTGTCCAGAGCCGTGGCTCCGGAACTGCGCAGGGTCTCGGCCGCCCCCTGGATCCGTTGCGCCTGGCCCGAGTCCAGATCGGCCATGGCCTCGGGCTGCCTCTCTTGCCAGCGGGCGGACAGGGCCTGGAGGGCCTTCGCCTGGACCTCGGGACGGGGGAGGACCCGGAAGGCGGTGAGGAGGGTTCGGGCCTCGTGATCCTCCCGGGCATCCTGCTGGAGTTCCTCCAGGTATCCCAGGAGGAAGGACGCGGCCTCCTCGGAGGGGATCTGGCAGATCAGGCGGAGGGCATGGCGGTTGACCAGGGGATCCGGGTGGCTGAGGGCCCCCCGAAGGGGTTCCAGACTCTCAGGCCGGAGGAGCCTCGCGAGCTGATGGGCGCCTTCATTGGCCTCCGCCGGACGGGCACTGCCCTCCAGCAGGCGGGAGAAGTGGTGCTGGAAGGCCTCCGCGGGGTCGGATTCCAGGAGCACCTGGGCCACGACCTCGCGGAAACCCGGCGTGGCGCGGCTCAGGGAGAGGGTGCGAAGGGAGTCCAGTGACTCCGGCGTCCGGATCTTCCCCAGCGTTCGCGCGCCCGTCTCGAAGAGTTCCAGGTTCTTCTCATACCGGATGAGGCGTTCGATGACGGGGCTCAATTCCGGCCATGGGAAGTAGAAGCCGAACTCCAGCGTGAGCTGCCTCAGGCCCACGGAGCAGGAGGCCCGGTGGACCCGTCCGGCCAGTTCCTCCACCGCATCGGGTCCCGCCGCGGCCAGGACCTTGAAGAAGGCCAGCTGGTGCTCGCGCAAGGTCGGGTCGAGGTGGTTGAGAAAGGTCTCAAGGGGGGATTGCGTCATGGTGCGGCCAGGTCCTTCCGGTTCGCATCGGCAGGGTCGCGCGGTGCCATGACCCCACCGTCGCTCAAACCTCCGTGAGCTGGGCCGTCACGTGTTCGGCGATGAGATTCCTGGCGAATTCCGTGATGCCCTGGAATTCGACCCCCATGAGGGCGTAGCCGTGGGTCTTCCCGGGCACCTTCCCGAGGATCCGCATGACCACCGCAGACAGGGGCACCGCGGGGAGGTCCAGGTGGTCCAGGTAGAGGTCCTCCACACTGTCCCCCACTTCGATCGCCCCCATATCGCCCATGTCGACTTCCATGCAGCAGCCGCCGGCGCTGAGGTTGACCAGCCGGTTGCCCCGGATCGCCCTGTCCTTGACCCTGAAGTGGACCCGATAGTCCCCGCCCGTGACACTCATGCGTGGATACTTCCGCTGCTCGTGCTGGACCCGCATCTGGGTGGTCCTCCGAGTGATCCGATCCCGGGTCCCGGGAATCCCCGGACCCACTGGAGACTCTTCGGCATCCGGCTGGCAGACTGGTGTTTTCGATGGGAACGGACGCGATGGCGAAGAAGCGGGGCTGGGGGCGGCGCATTCTGGTGGGGCTGGGCTGGGCCGTGGGCCTGTTCCTGGTCCTGAACTTCCTGCTGGTGGCGGTCTTCCGGTTCCTGCCGGTGCCGACCTCGGGGCTCATGGTGCAGCGACGCGTCGAGGCCTGGTCCGAGGGTCGGCCCTATGTCGCCCACCAGCGCTGGGTCCCCCTCGAGGACATCTCACCCAGCCTGGGTGTGGCGGTGATCGCCGGGGAGGACCAGAACTTCACCGAGCACTTCGGGTTCGACTGGCAGGCCATCGAGAAGGCCGTCCAGCACAATGAGCACAGTCGCCGGAAGCGGGGGGCCTCCACGGTATCCCAGCAGACGGCCAAGAACCTCTTCCTGTGGAGCAGCCGTTCCTGGACGCGGAAGGGGCTGGAAGCCTGGTTCACCCTGCTCATCGAGGTGGGCTGGTCCAAGAAGCGCATCCTGGAGGTCTACCTGAACATCGTCGAGTTCGGGGACGGTATCTACGGCGCCGAGGCCGCGGCCCGCGCCTTTTTCGGCAAGCCGGCCAAGCGCCTCAGCCCCTCGGAGTCGGCCCTGCTGGCGGCGGTGCTGCCGAATCCCCACCGGTTCCATGCCAACGCCCCCAGCGAATACATCCGCGGGCGGCAGGCCTGGATCCTCAACCAGATGCGGCAGCTGGGGGGCGACCAGGTGGTGAAGGACCTGGAAGGCTAGGCGGCCGGGGAAAAGGTTGCATCCGGGTGGCGAATCCCGGGCAAAGGTCACGATTCCCTACCCGCTGGTTTTCTTGGCTGAACCGGGGTATAGAATGGGGCCCAATCATCCAGGAGGATCCAGCATGAAGCCCCCCGTTCGTGTGGCCGTCACCGGCGCTGCCGGTCAGATCGGATACAGTCTGCTTTTCCGCATCGCCAGCGGCGCGATGCTCGGCAACGACCAGCCCGTGATCCTCCAGCTGCTGGAGATCACCCCGGCCCTGAAGGCGCTGAACGGCGTCGTCATGGAGCTCAAGGACTGTGCCTTCCCGCTGCTGGCGGGCGTGGTCACCTCCGACGATCCCATGGTGGCCTTCAAGGACGCGGACTATGCCCTGCTGGTGGGCGCCCTGCCGCGCAAGGCCGGCATGGAGCGCAGCGACCTGCTGAGCGCCAATGGCGGCATCTTCAAGCCCCAGGGCCATGCCCTGAGCGAAGTGGCCAGCCGCAACGTCAAGGTGCTCGTGGTGGGCAACCCCGCCAACACCAATGCCCTGATCGCGCTGTCCAACGCCCCCAAGCTCAAGCCCTCCCAGTTCCACGCCATGGTGCGCCTGGACCACAACCGCGCCATCTCGCAGCTGGCCGAGAAGACCGGCAAGGCCGTGACCTCCATCAAGAAGATGACCATCTGGGGCAATCACAGCGTCACCCAGTTCCCGGACCTCTACCACACCGAGGTCGAGGGCAAGATCGCCTACGACCTGGTCAATGACCACGAGTGGTACGAAAAGACCTACATCCCCACCGTGGCCAAGCGCGGCGCGGCCATCATCGAGGCCCGCGGCCTCAGCAGCGCCGCCAGCGCCGCCAGCGCCGCCATCGACCACATGAAGAGCTGGGCGCTGGGCACCCCCGAGGGCGACTGGACCAGCATGGCCTTCCCCTCCGACGGCACCTACGGCGTGCCCCAGGGCCTGGTCTACGGCTACCCCGTCACCGTGAAGAACGGCCAGGTGGAGATCGTGAAGGGGCTGGAGATCAACGCCTTCTCCCGCGCCAAGATGGACGCCACCGCCAAGGAGCTCGAGGAAGAGCGCCAGGCTGTGAAGGACCTGGGCCTCATCTGACCCCTCCATCCATCCATGAACAAGCAGGGGGGCGACCCCCTGCTTTTTTTTGCGCCAGCTTCCGGGGCCCCGGAGGCCGGCCTCCCCGACCGGTTGTCTTGACAGGAAGCCCCTCCGGGAGAGACATTGGCGGGTCCTCCGTGGATCCCATGCCCAGCGTCGCCTTCACCCGCAACCTCCAGCGCCATGTGGCCTGTCCGCCCTGTGTCGTGGCCGGCGGCACCGTGCGCGAGAGCCTGGAGGCGGCCTTCGGGCTCTACCCGCAGGTCCGGAGCTACGTCCTGGACGAGCATGGCGCCCTGAGGTTCCACATGGCGGTCTATGTGGACGGGGTGCCCATCGCCGACCGCAGGGGGCTCAGCGACCCGGTGCCCGACTCGGGCGAAATCTACGTCATGCAGGCCCTGTCAGGAGGTTGAAATGGCCGATCAGCTGCTGGTGTCCACCCGCAAGGGACTCTTCTCGGCCCGACGGAAGGGTGGCTCCTGGGAATTGGAAGCCGTGTCCTTCCTGGGGGACAACGTGACCCTCAGCATGATTGATCCCCGGGATGGCGCCTGGTACGCGGCCCTGGACCACGGCCACTTCGGCGCGAAGCTGCACCGCTCCCGGGACCGCGGCGCCACCTGGCAGGAGGTCGGCGTGCCGGCCTATCCCACGCCGCCCGAGGGACACCTGGAGAAGGACTTCCTGGGTCGGGAGATCCCCTGGCGCCTCATCCGCTTCTGGAGCCTGGCGCCGGGGCTCGCCTCGCAACCGGGCCTGCTCTGGGCGGGCACCGTTCCGGGCGGTCTCTTCTGGAGCGAGGACTGCGGCGATTCCTGGCACCTGGTGGAGGCCCTCTGGCACATGCCGGAGCGCCGGAAGTGGGCCGGGGGCGGCGCGGACGCGCCGGGCATCCACTCCATCTGCGTGGACCCCCGGGACGGCAACCGGGTGGTCGTGGCCGTGTCCAGCGGCGGCGTGTGGCACACCTCGGACCTGGGGCAGACCTGGAGCGCCCACACCGAAGGCATGCGGGCGGACTACGCCCCCCCCGAGCTGGTGTCCGCCCCGGAATCCCAGGATCCGCACCGGATGGTGCAGTGCCACGGGGCGCCGGACAGCTGGTGGATCCAGCATCACAACGGCATCTTCCGCAGCACGGACGACGCCATGAGCTGGACCGAGATCGTGGACGTGAAGCCCTCGGTCTTCGGCTTCCCGGTGGTGGTGCACCCGAAGGATCCCGACACGGCCTGGTTCATCCCGGCCATCAAGGACGAGCGCCGCATCCCAGCCGAGGGCCAGGTGGTGGTGAACCGCACCCGCGACGGAGGCCGCACCTTCGAGACCCTGCGCCGGGGCCTGCCACAGGCCTGGGCCTACGACCTGATCTACCGTCACGCCCTCGATCTGGATGCCTCGGGCGAATGCCTGGCCTTCGGCTCCACCACGGGATCCGTGTGGATCAGCGAGAACCAGGGGGACGACTGGAGCACCCTGGCCGAGCACCTGCCGCCCGTGCATGCGGTCTGCTTCGCGTGATCCGCTAGCGGCCCCCGAGGTACCTCGGATCGGGACCGTTCTCCACGGATAGCACCCGGCCCCTGGGGTCGATGGTGATGCTCATGATGGAGTGCCAGACCCCGTCCTCGAAGAACGGGTAGTCCCAACGGGCATAGCCCGGGCCATGGCGGGAGGGCACGATCCGGTCCGGCCGGCCGAATTCCCGCCGGATCGAGTGGGCCGTATCGACCTCGACCCGGATCTGTGCGAAGTGGTTGGAAGTCAGGACCTGCCGGACCTGGAGGGCCCGGCCGTCGGGTCCGAAATCGACCATGTAGGTCCTCTGGCCGAAGGGCCCCGTGTCGTATTCGAAGCGCACTCCCTCCGCTCTGCCCGGGGTGCGGTACTCCGCACTGGGAGGGCCGAACCGCGCCACGACCTGCGCTTCCGGGGTCCCCGGCGCCACGCAGAGCGGGCCCGCGCAGCCGGCCACCAGCAAGAGGGAACCGGCCACCAAGCCCCAAGCCCAACGCACAATCATCAAGCGTCTCCAATCCATGCGAGTGCCCCTGCCGCCAGGTGCCGGGTCTCGGCCTGCCCTGCGGCGCCCTACCTTCATAACTTGGTCCACTCCGGCCTGCCGGCAAGGGCTGGGCCGGTCCGCGAGGGGTGCCGACCTGGAAAAGAACCTGGCCAGACGAATAATTGAGACCGCCCTGGCCCGGGCCGATAGGCACGGCAAGGTTCCCAATGAGGATTTCATGCCGGATGAAGCCAGTTCGGGAGGACAAGGTGCTCGCCCTCTTTCAGAAGCGGACCTCCTGGGGGATCCCCGGATCCTCCGGAGCCTGCTGGCCGTCTCCTCTGGCCTGGTCTATGTCTACGACCTGGTCGAGCGGCGGAATGTCTACGCCAACCAGGACCTGCTGGCCTTCCTCGGCTACACGGCCGAAGAGATCAGGAGGTTCGGATCCGGGCTCATGGCGACCATTCTTCATCCCGAGGACCGGGACCGGGTGGCCCGGCACCATGCCCAGTTCGACCAGGTCATGGATGAACAGGTCCGCAGTCTGGAGTACCGGGTCAAGGATTCCGATGGGCGGGTGCGCTGGCTCCGAAGCCGCGATGTGGTGCTGCTCCGCGGGAGGGACGGATTGCCTCTCCAGATCCTGGGGGTGGCCGAGGACATCACGGACCGGAAGGGGACCGAGGAGGAACTCCTGCAGAGCGAGCGGAAATTCCGGGCGCTCTTCGAGAGCCTGCAGGAAGGAGTCGCCCTTCACGAAGTCGTGAGGGATGGAGCCGGCCAGGCCGTGGACTACCGCCTGCTCGAGTTGAATCCCGCCTTCGAAGTGCACACCGGACTGCAGGCGACCAAGGTGAGGGGGCTGCTCGGTTCGGAGGTCTATGGGACGGAGGTGGCCCCCTATCTGGAGGAGTACGCCAGGGTGGCCTTGGGAGGCGGTCCCATCACGTTCGAGACCTTCTTCCCGCCCATGGCAAAGCATTTCCGAATTTCCGTGATGTCCCCCAGGCAGGGGCAGTTCGCCACGGTATTCGAAGACATCACGGCGCGGAAGCGCGACGAAGAAGAACTCAGGGCAAGCGAGGCGCGCTTCCGTTCCCTCTTCAACAACGCCCAGGTCGGCATGTTCAGGACCCGGCTGGACGGCAGCGAGATCCTCGAGCTCAATGACAAGTACCTCCAGATTCTCGGGAAGACCCGGGAGGAGGTGGCCCATCGGCCCTCCACCCTGGTCTGGGCCGATCCAGGTGCCAGGGAAGAGATGGTCCGTCGCCTCCAGGCCGATGGGCAAGTGACGGACTTCGAGATGAGCATCGCCCATTCGAGCGGGAGGGCCATCGAGTGCGTCACTTCCATCAAGCTCTTCAGGGATGAGGGCATCCTCGAAGGGTCCCTCCAGGATGTCAGTGGACAGAGACAGGCCGAGGCCGAGAGGCTAAGGCTTCAGGCTCAGCTGCAGCAGACCCAGAAGATGGAGAGTCTCGGGACCCTGTCCGGTGGCATTGCCCATGACATGAACAACGTGCTTGGGGCCATCCTCGGACTGGCCTCGGCCAACCTGGATCTCCAACCCCCGGGGAGTCCCGCCCACCGCTCCTTCGATACCATCGCCAAGGCCGCCGCCCGGGGTGGAGAAATGGTGCGGGGTCTGCTGGCCTTCGCCCGCCAGCGCCCTTCCGTTGAACAATGCCTGGACGTGAACGCCCTGCTTCGGGAGGAAACGCACCTGCTGGAACGGACCACGCTCGCGAGGGTGCGCCTGGTGGTGGACCTGGAGCCGGACCTGCGCCACATCCTCGGGGATGCCGGTGCCCTCACCCACGTATTCATGAACCTCTGCGTGAACGCCGTGGAGGCCATGCCCGAGAACGGGGTGCTCACGCTTCGGACCCGAAACCTCCCTGGTGATCGCGTCGAAGTGGCCGTGGAAGACTCGGGCAGCGGGATGCCCGTGGAGGTCCTGAATCGCGCCATGGAACCCTTCTTCACCACCAAAGAGGTGGGCAAGGGCACCGGGCTGGGGCTCTCCATGGTCTACAGCACCGTGAAGGCCCACCGGGGCGAGATCGATATTTCCAGTTCGCCCGGCCATGGAACCCAGGTCAGGATGCGGTTCCCGGCCTGTGAATCCGTCGAGGGTCTGCCGGAAACGAGCCCCGGGGCCGGTCCCCGGCCTTCAATGCCCCCCTTGAAAGTGCTTGTGGTGGATGACGATGAGCTCATCCAGAGCTCCATGGGCACCATCCTCCAGACCATGGGTCACGAGGTCCTGACGACCCCTGGAGGTGAGCAGGCCCTCGCGGCGATCGAGACGGGCTTTGAACCGGACGTGGTGATTCTGGACATGAACATGCCAGGACTGGGTGGTATCGGGACCCTGTCGCGCCTGAGGTCCCTGCTCCCATGCGCACCGGTCCTGCTGTCCTCGGGAAGAACCGACCAGAGCGCCCTGGATCTCGCCAGGGCCCATCAGTTCGTCACGCTGCTCCCCAAACCCTTCACCATCCAAGAACTTCAGCGGTGCCTGGAATCACTTGAAAAGGCCTGATGGCCCGCTCTTTTCAGCTGCACCCCGTCAGGGTCGGCGGACCGTCTTCCCGCTCATGGGACCCCAGTGTGCTGACAGCCCTGGTGCGTCTGCGCACCAGGTTGCCGAGGGGACATGCCCCGATGGAAGTGCACCTCACCCCCATTCCCTTGATCCAACCATTTCAGGCGAGGTGCACTAGGAACTGCCCAGTTGAAGTTGCAGATCCTTCAAGCTGAACGGTTTCGCCAGGAGGAATACATGCTGATGGGCCTCCACCAGGCCGAGGGCCACCTGATCCACGCGGCCCGTGGCCAGCAGGACCGGCAGGGCGGGGCGCAGCGTCCGGATCTGGGGCAGCACTCCGGCGCCGCCGAGGCCCGGCATGTTCAGGTCCAGGATCACGACATCGCAGGGCAGTCCTCCTTCGAGCCTCAACAAGGCCTCCTCGCCGCTGGCGGCCAGATGGACGCCATGGCCCAGGGCCTCCAGGATCGCGGTGGTGGAGTCCTGGATTAGCTCGTCGTCATCCACCAGCAGCACCTCCAGCCTCCGCCCGAGGTGGTGGGGCAGGGTCTCGGCGCGCGCCTCGGGGACTCCGCCGGAAGCGGAGGCGGGGAGGTGCACCTTCACGCAAGTGCCCTCTCCGGGCCGGCTCTGGATCTCCAGCCGGCCCTGGTGGGCCTGCACGGTGGTGTAGACCATGGACAGGCCGAGCCCCGTGCCCTTGCCCTGGGGCTTGGTGGTGAAGAAGGGATCCAGGGCCCGGTCGAGGACCGCCTGGGGCATCCCCGTGCCCGTGTCGGCCACTTCCAGGAGCACCTTGCCGTCGACCTCGTTCCGGGTGCGCAGGGTGAGGGTTCCCCCCTGGGGCATGGCGTCCACGGCGTTCACGCAGAGGTTCATCAGGGCATGGCTGAGGGCCGCCGCGTCCCCGTGCACGGGCTGGAGATCGGTAGCCAGTTCCGTCGCCAGCCGGACCTTCTGCAGCGTCGTCCGCTCCAGGAGCGCCGCCTCCTCCCGCACCACCCCGTTCAGGTCCAGCAGCTCCAACTCCCGGGTCGGCTCCTGGCGGGAGAACCGCAGGAGGCTATTCACCAGGGCGGCGCCCCGGTTGCAGGCCTTGGTGATGGTCTCCAGGTCCCTGCGCAGGGGCGCATCCGGGGTGGTCAGCTGGTGGATACTGGCAAGCCCGAGGATGGCCGCCAGCACATTGTTCATGTCGTGGGCCACCCCGCCAGCGAGGCTGCCCAGGCTCTCCATCTTCTGGGTCTGCAGGAGCTGAGCCTGGAGCTGGGCGCGCTCCTCCTCGGCCTTCTTGAGGCCGTCGATGTCCGTGCAGGTGCCGAACCACTTGATGATCTCGCCGGCGTCATTGCGGTGCGGCACGCCCCGCACCAGCCACCACTGGTAGACGCCGTCATGCCTGCGCAGGCGGCATTCGAGGGAGTAGCTGCCACCGTTGGCCGTGGCCTGCTGCCAGGCCGCCTGGGCCCGGGGCCGGTCCTCCGGGTGGAAGGGGGTGCTCCACCCATGGCCACGGCTCTCCTCCAGGGACAGGCCCGTGTAGTCCACCCACTGCTGGTTGAAATAGATGTTCCAGCCGTCCGTCCTGGTGGCCCAGACGATCTGCGGCATGGATTCCGCCAGGGAGCGGAATTCCTGCTCGCTCTCCCGCAGTCGCGCCTCGGCCTGGGCTTGCGCCGTGATGTCCCGCAGGATCGACAGGATGCAGTGCCGACCGCCGATCTCCATCTTGGTGCTGGTGTTTCTCGCGATGAGCCGGGAACCGTCCCTGCGTTTCAGGGAGACCTGGGCCGTGGCCGTGCCCGCGCGGAGGATCTCGAGGCGGAAGGGCTCCCGTTCCTCTGGGTCCACCCAGAGGTCCAGGTCTTGGGCTAGGGGGTTGTGCCCCAAAACCTCTCCGGCTTCGAAGCCGAACAGCCGGGTGAAGCTGCCGTTGACCTCGAGGTACTCGCTGCTGGTGGCGTCCAGAAGCACCATGGCGTCAGGGCTCGCCAGGAAGGCCTTGGAGAACTTCTCCTCCGAGGCCTGCAGGGCCTCGAGGGTCTCCGTCTGCTGGGTGATGTCACGGGCCAGGGCCGCCACCCCGTCGTCCATGGGGAAGAGCTGGATCTCGTGGACCCGGCGCCGGCCCCGAATCACCATCTCGTTCACGAACTTCACGGGCCGCCCGGTGGCGATGCAGGCCTGGCGGTTCGCGAAGGCCTGCCTCGTGTCCTCGGTCTCGCCGAACACTTCGAACCAGCTCTTACCGAGCACGGCCTCCGCTGCCATTCCCGTTTCGAGCTCCGCCTGCCTGTTCCAGTAGATGAAGCGGTGGTTCCGGTCCGTGGCGTTGAAGACGTCCCGGATGCTCTCCGTGAGGAGCCGGTAGCGGGTCTCGTTCTTCCGCAACTCCTCTTCGAGGCGCTTGCGCCCGGTGATGTCCTGGGCGGTACCCGAGATGCGGAGGGGTTTTCCGTCCAGGCTGTGTTCGACGTGCCCGAACGTCTCCATGACCCATTCCCGGCCCGATTCGTTGATCATCCGGAGGTCGTAGTGGTACGGCTCTTTCTCCTCCATGCCCCTCTGGATCGCGTTGTTTCTGTGCGACAGGTCCTCCGGATGGATTCGGTCGACCAGGTAATCCATGAATGGTTGGAAGGTGGCCGGGTCCTTGTCGAACAATCGGAAGGTCTGTTCGGACCAGTCGAGGGTGTCCTCGACCATGTCCCAGCTCCAGGTGCCGATCTTGGCAGCCGACTGGGATTCACGCAGTTGTGCCTCCCGCTTCTGCAGGTTCGCTTCGGCCAGCTTCCGCAGGTGGATGTCCGAGTTGATGCCAGAGATCCTTACGGGCTTGCCCTGGGCATCCCAGGCGCTGACCTTCCCACGGCTCAGGATCCACCGCCAGGAGCCATCCGCACAGAGCATGCGGGCCTCGACCTCGTACAGCTGTCCATCATTAATGGCCGACTGGGAGGCTTGCATCACCCTGCCCAGATCCTCGGGGTGGATCAGGGATCGAACGCTGCCCAGGTCATCCACCGCATCCTGGTCGGGGTAGCCGAACATCCTGAACCAGGCCCCGCTTCGGAAGGCTGTGCCAGCAGCAAGATCCCAGTCCCAGATGGCGTCCTGGGTGCCTTCCATCGCCAAGCGCAGCCGTTCTTCGCTGACCCGCAGTGCCTTTTCGGCCTGGGTGCGCTCGGAGGTATCGAGCAGAGTCTGGACGATGAGTTTGACTTCCCCCGCGCCATCGCGGACCGGCACCACGGTGAGGTTGCAGGTCCACTTCCTGCCAGTCCTGAGGTTGTGGTAATCGAATTCGAATTGGCTGACGAAATCACCATGGATGGCGCGCACCAGGGGCCATTGGTCGAAGGGAATGACTTGGCCATCCAGGTGGCGCAGCTCCCAGTCGTTCCGGTTCTCCTCGACACTGTGGTGCATGGCTTCCGCCGAGGCGAACTCATGCATCCTCAAGGCGGTCTCGTTCATGTAGATGTCGCCCCCTTGGGCATTGGAGATGACAAATCCAATGGCCACGTTGTCGACCGCTGCGGCCAGCTTGCTGCGTTCCAGGCTCAGCAGTGCCTCGGCCTCCTTGCGCGCGCTGATGTCCGCGAAGGTCGCGTAGACCAGCGGAGCTCCGGCCTCCCCATCGCTGAACACTGGAATGGCATGGATCTGGAGCCAGACCATTCGGTCCAGATTTGGATTGACGACGCCCATGACCACGTCGTGGACGGGCTTGCCCGTGCGCTGGGCGGTCATGGCCGGGTGGGTCTCGCCCGGGAAGGGCGACCCGTCTTCATGGACGGACTGCCACCTGGGGTCCACGGACGTCAGTCCCCGCATCTGCTCCAGGCTCTGGCCCAGCAACCGCTCTGCAGCCGGATTGGCATGGAGGATGGCGCCATCCCGGCCGTGGATGACAATGCCCTGGGGAAAGGACTCGAGCATGACGGGCAGGAAGCCCATAGCACCCGGGAAATCCAGCCCCGGCGGATAAGACTGGGCAGGGGCGTCTCCTTGGTTCATCCGGGCTTGCTCCAGTTCAGTCTTGGGGTCGTTCAACAGAATGTAGTATACAATATTGTTAGAAACAACATGGTGAACCCCACCCTGTCCACACAGTTCCGACTGGTTGGCGCTGGCAGGGTATTCGTTTCCTTTCGTCAGGCTCAAGGAAAACTCCACAATTGACCAGGGGCGGGATCGCTCCCGCCCCTGGTCCTGTAACCTGGCCCGTCGGACTAGCTGCAGCCGGTCGTCGCCCCGCAGGTCTGGCACTTCATGCAGGCGCCGTTGCGGACGAGGGTGAGGTGACCGCACTCGGGGCAGGGGTCGCCGGTGTAGCCCTTCTCCCGGGCGGCCTGGGCGGCCGAGACCGTGGCCCGGGCGCCGGAGACGCCCACCAGCACGGGGACGGGGGCCGGGGTCGAGGCGGCGGGCAGCCCGCTGGCGGGCGAGTCCGGGAAGGGCAGGGGCGTGCCCGTGGGGAGGCTGGGCAGGTTCACGCCGGGGGCGTGGCTGTTGGGCCGCAGACCCGTGGCGGCGTTCACGAGCTGTTCCGGCTCCACGTGGGCCAGGTCGTAGCGGCCCAGGTAGCTGATGGCCAGTTCCCGGAACACGAAATCGATGAGGCTGGTGCTGAGCTTGATGGTGTCGCTGCCGGCCACCATGCCGCCGGGCTCGAAGCGGGTGAACAGGAAGGCGTCGCAGAACTCCTCGAGGGGCACGCCGTGCTGGAGGCCCATGCTCACGGCGATGGCGAAGCAGTTGAGCACGGCGCGGAAGGCGGCGCCCTCCTTGTGGATGTCGAGGAAGATCTCGCCGAGACTGCCGTCCTCGTACTCGCCGGTGCGCAGGTAGAGTTTGGTGCCGCCGATGGTGGCGGCCTGCGTGTAGCCGCCCCGGCGATTGGGCAGGCGGCGCCGGTAGGTGCGCACCAGCTGCTGGGTGAGGGCCTGGGCCATGGCGGGCGTCTTCTCGGCGGCGCTGGCCTGTTCGTCCAGCAGGGTGTCGGCACCGTCCAGGAGGTCCAGGCTGGTGGCCATGGCCTGGCTCATCTTCGAACCGTCGCGGTAGAGGGCCACGGCCTTCAGCATGAGCTGCCAGCTGGCCTCGTAGATGGCCCCGATCTCGGGCACGGTGGCTTCGGCGGGCAGGTTGATGGTTTTGCTGATGGCGCCGCTGAGGAAGGGCTGGGCCGCGCCCATCATGCGCAGGTGGCCCATGGGGGCGATGTAGCGGCGTCCCGTGCGGCCGCAGCGGTTGGCGCAGTCGAAGATGGGCAGGTGCTCGTCCCTGAGGTGGGGCGCGCCTTCCACGGTCATGCTGCCGCTGAGGGCCAGGAGGAAGGTCTCCACCTGCTCGGGGCTGAAGTCGTTCTTCAGGCGGTCCACGTCGATGGCGTAGGCGGGATCGAAGGCCGTGGGGAGCTTCTGCTCCACGAGGGCGATCTCCTCCTCGGCCCACCCATTGCCCTTCAGCATGGTCCGGGTGATGCCCGGCGTCTCATCCGTGATCTGGAGCCAGCCCACCACGTGGCGCTCGATCTCGTGGATCTGGGCGGGGGAGTAGCCCAGGCGGGCCAGGGCCTCGGGAATGGCGCGGTTCACCAGCTTGAAGTAGCCGCCGCCGGCGAGCTTCTTGAACTTCACCAGGGCGAAGTCGGGCTCGACGCCGGTGGTGTCGCAGTCCATGAGGAGGCCGATGGTGCCCGTGGGCGCCAGCACGGATACCTGGGCGTTGCGGAAGCCCCACTGTTCGCCGTAGGTGAGAGCCGTGTCCCAGCTCTCCCGGGCGGCCTCGACGATGCGCTTGGGCACGCCGGCGCCGTGCAGGCCCTGGGGGCGGATGGAGAGCTGCTCGTACTCGGAGGCCGGGGCGTTGTAGGCGGCGCGGCGGTGGTTGCGGATGACCCGCAGCATGGCCGCGGCGTTCTTCGGGTAACCGGGGAAGGGGCCCAGCTCCCGGGCCATTTCGGCGCTGGCGGCGTAGGCGTCGCCCGTGAGGATGGCGGTCAGGGCGGCGCACCACTGGGTGCCCTCCACGCTGTCATAGGGGATGCCCATGCGCATGAGCATGGCGCCCAGGTTGGCGTAGCCCAGGCCCAGGGTGCGGAAGTCGTAGCTGCGCTGGGCGATGGCTTCGCTGGGGAACTGGGCCATGAGCACGCTGACTTCCAGCACCACGGTCCAGAGGCGGATGGCGTGGCGGTAGCCCGCCAGGTCGAAGCCGCCGTCCTCGGTGAGGAAGGTGCACAGGTTCAGGGAGGCCAGGTTGCAGGCCGTGTCGTCCAGGAACATGTACTCGGAGCAGGGGTTGCTCGCGTTGATGAGGCCATCCTCGGGGCAGGTGTGCCAGTCGTTGATGGTGGTGTTGAACTGGATCCCGGGGTCGGCGCAGGCCCAGGCGGCGCGGTTCACCTTCTCCCAGAGGTCGCGGGCCCGCAGGGTCTTGCTGGTCTTGCCGTCGATGCGGCGCTTGAGCTCCCAGTCGCCATCCATCTCCAGGGCGCGCATGAAAGGATCGGGCACACGCACGGAGTTGTTGGAATTCATGCCGCCCACGGTGAGGTAGCCCTCGCCGTCCCAGGAAGTGTCGTAGCCCGCCAGATCCCGGGAGAAATCGCCCTCGGCCAGGCGGCCCAGGCACTGGGTGAGGAAGGCAGGGGGCACGCCCTCGCGCTTGGCGCGGGCCAGGGCCTTGCGCAGGGCCTCGTTGGTGTGGGAATCGGCATCCCGGCTGGTGGAGCCCTCCACGGCCTTGCAGATGGCGTCCCAGTGGCGCCGCACGAGGGCGCTGCCGGCGGCCAGCATGGCCACCTTGCGCTCCTCGGTCACCTTCCAGTCGACGAAGGCTTCGATGTCCGGGTGGTCCAGGTCGAGGCAGACCATCTTGGCGGCGCGGCGTGTGGTGCCGCCGCTCTTGATGGCGCCCGCGGCCCGGTCCCCCACGGCCAGGAAGCTCATGAGGCCGGAGCTGCGGCCGCCGCCGGACAGGGGCTCCTCGGAGCCGCGCACCCTGGAGAAGTTGGTGCCGGTGCCGGACCCGTACTTGAAGATGCGGGCCTCGCGGGTCCACAGGTCCATGATGCCGCCCGGGTTCACCAGGTCGTCGGCCACGCTCTGGATGAAGCAGGCATGGGGCTGGGGGCGCTCGTAGGCCGAGGTGGACTTCTTCATCTCGCCGCTGAGGGGATCGACGAAGCTGTGGCCCTGGGCCGGGCCGCTGATGCCATAGGCGTAGTGCAGGCCCGTGTTGAACCACTGGGGCGAGTTGGGGGCGCACATCTGGTTGGCGAGCATGTAGGTGAGCTCGTCGTAGAAGGCCTGGGCGTCCTCTTCGGCCTCGAAGTAGCCGTGGGTGTCGCCCCAGTGCCGCCAGCAGCCCGCGAGCCGGTGGAACACCTGCCGGGCGTCCTTCTCCCCGTTGTTCTGGTCGTCGATTCCCTTCCGGCGGAAGTACTTCTGCGCCAGGATGTCCACGGCCACCTGGGACCAGGTCTCGGGCACCAGCACGTCCTTGGCCTCGAAGACCACGGTGCCGTCGAGCTTGGAGATGCGGCTGGTCCTGGGCACGAACGGGATCCCCTCCAGGGGATCGTGACCTGCCTTCGTGAAGTGGCGGGCGATCTTCATGTGACAGTCCTGGGCAAGGGGTGGGGAGGGGCGATTCGAAATTCACGGCGTCAAGGCGAGCGTACGAAGCCCTCCCCGGGAGGTGGGGGCTTGAAGCTTACCTCTAGGGGTTGTGCCGGGAACCAAGGATGCCCCCAAGATGTGGGGGTGTCAAGGGCCGATGCCCCTATTTTCCCACTCGCTGAAAAGGGGCTGGAAGTCCGTGTCTTTTCGCGGGATCGGGCCGCGCGGCGGTGCCGGTGTTGGCGCCTAGGATCAGATCCCGGTTAGCCTGGATTCAAGCCGGGCCCCATGCATCGGGGTGCGATGAACCGGGTCAGGTCGGAAGAAGCAGCCCTAAGTCGTTCCCCCGAGTGCCGTGGCAAGCCCGGCCCTTTTGCGCCCGGGCGCAAAAGGGCCGGGCTTGCCAACCGTTCGCGCGGCGCCTGCGGCTTGCGCTCACGGGTCGGCACTGGCGTACGCTCCCAGTGGGTCCCCGCTCCGCAGAGCCCCCCGGCCCTGCTTCCCGACCCACTTAGGTCACGCACATGGCAAGCCCGGCGCTCCTTTTGCGTCAAGTGCCTAGCGCGAGTCGGGCGCGGCTAATGGCCGCGTTCGACGGCAACAGGGAGGCTCCATGTCCACCAGCGGAGCGAGAAGGAGGCTCGCATTGCGAGCCGATCCATGGAGGACCGCAGCCCGCGAAGCCGCGCAGCGGATGCGCAGTTGAGGAGATCGGCCGTCAGTGAGTGGCCGTTCGCGCGGCGCCCGCGCGACACACGGCGTAGAGCGGGCACTCCGCACAGGTAAGGCGTTTCCGCACCCCCGGGCAATCGCCGAGGATGCCGAGGTGGCTGAGGGCGAAGTCGTAGCGGAGGGGATCGGCGGGATCGAGGCGGCGCAGGGAATCCGTGACCTCGAGGGCCATCTTACCGTCCGGGGTGGCCCGGCGGCTGAGGCCGATGTAGCGCGACACGCGGGCCACATGGGTATCGAGGGGGATGATGAGCCGGTCCGCGGGATAGCGGGACCAGAGGCCCAGGTCGGGCCAGCCGGTCCGCACCATCCAGCGGAGGAACATCCGCCAGCGCTTGCAGGCAGCACCGTCCAGAGGGTCGGGCAGGGAAAAGCGGGACCCGTAGCTGGCCGGTAATTCGGTCCGCAGGCGCTGGACCAGGCGGGAGAGTGCCCCGTCGGGCGATTCGCCGGGGCCCGGCAGGAGGTGGGGTTCGAGCCCCTGGCCACTCTCCAGGTCGAGGCGCTTCCAGGCCAGCAGCCAGGCCACGAGGTCGGGGCCGGTGTGGAAGCGCCAGGCCCAGGGGGCCAGGGCGGCGGAGAGGGTCTTCTGGGCCGCGGCCGGGGACCGCTCCCGGAGCCAGGTAGCGGGCCGGGCCCCCAGGGGGGCCAGGGCGGCCCGGACGGCGCGGATCATCGGGTCCACTCGCCCATAGGCCAGGTGGGCGGCCACGAAGGCGGCGACCTCGCGGTCCAGGGGCCCCTCATAGCCGAATAGGACACTCAGGGGGTCCCGGTCCAGCGCATCGGCGGTGTCGTAGCGCTCGCAGAGGCCCTCCAGGCGAGTCTTCAGGGCGGTGGTCGAGGTCCCCATGGGCCCAGTGTCCCAGGAGCCGCCCACTACAGCGGGTGAAAAAGGGCAGGCTGTGCCTAAAACCGCTATGTAAATGAAGGAGCTGCCGCTAGGCTAATCAGTGGTGGCCCGTGGCCCCTCTGGAGAAACAACCGCACATGATGACCCTGCGTGGCCTTGGAAACCTGGCGAAGATCCTCGAAGAAGCTGCAAAGCCCGATTCCGTGTTGCGGGAAGACCGCGAGAAGCCGAAGCCCAAGGTGCTCAAAAAGGGAGAGAAGGCCGGGAACCTCCGGATCATCGATCCCAAGCGGAAAGTTTGGTACGAGAAGCGCCTGAAGGAAATCACCGCGAAGTCGGTGGCTCCGGAAGAGCAGGCTTCGGGACCCGTCAGCGCGCCGCTCAATGCCGCGGCCCCGGCCCTGGCGAAGACTGTGGCTTCCAAGCTGGGGGGCTCCCTGCTGCAGACCCTGGCCGCCGCCAAGGACGCCAAGCCCAAGGCCGAGGGGCAGAAGCGCTCCGAAGCTTGGCGCCGCAAGCCCGGCGAATCGATCTTCTAGATCGGATCCGAATTCCTCAGGCCCCGGTGGAAACCGGGGCCTGAACTTTGTATTTCCGCCCGATCCAGGTGGCGGCCAGGGGGCGTTCGAGCTTGCCCCGGCGCAGGTCCCCGACGGTGAGCAGGGCCAGGTCCAGAACCGGCGTGGCACCATCCAGGGTGCCATCGGAAAGCCGCGCCTCGAGCTCGGACCTGCTGAGCGCGCGGATGCCGTCCGAGAGCCGCACCAGGACCGCCTGGGGATCCTCCAGGGCCAGCCCCAGCCCGGCGACGACCCGGGCCACGCCGCGCAGCATGCCGTCGATGGCACAGCCCGACGGCTGGGCAGCGAGGGAGGGTTCGGCGATGGCGAGGAGGCGGGGCTCAAGCAGGACCCAGGCTCCCCGGTACTGGATGCCCTTGTGCTGCCAGCGGCCTAGCAGGGCCTCCAGGTCCGGTGCCAGCGTGGAGGCCTCGACGGGTCGGGCCAGGGCGAACAGCCAGAGCCGGGCCTCATCGGGCAGGGCTTGGAGGGCGGACAGGGGCATGGGGACTCCAGGTGTCAGGACAGTCTATGGGATGCCGGCACCGGGACTTTCGTCTCCCGCCCCGCCCGGAGTTCCGTGATGAAGGTTCCATCCACTCTCGCGTAAGGTGGAAGACGATGCGAGACACGGCGATCCTGCTCCTCAACCTCGGCGGTCCGGTGAACCTGGACCAGGTGGAACCCTTCCTGGCGGCCCTCTTTGGTGACCGCGAGCTCATCCGGTTGCCCGGTCCCGCCTGGCTGCAGGGCCCCTTCTCGAAGCTCATCGCGAAACTGCGGGCCCCCGGAGCGAGGGAGCGCTATGCCCAGATCGGCGGCGGCTCGCCCCTCCTGCGTGAAAGCGCCTACCAGGCCACGGCGCTGCGGTCCGCCCTCCGCGCCGCCGGTCGCCAGGAGGCCGTGAAACTCTGCTTCCGCAGCGCCTCGCCGCGGGCTGCTGGGCTGCTGAGGGCCCTGAAGCGGGACGGCATCCGGAAGCTGGTGCCCGTGACCCTCTATCCCCACGACTGCCGGGCCACCACGGGGTCGAGCCTGCGGGAACTGGCGGTCGAGGCCGCCAAGGCCGGAATGGAGATCCTGCCGGGCGTGGAGCACTATGCCACGGACCCCGACTACCTCGACGCGCTGGAACGGCCCCTGCGCGCGGCGCTGAAGGACCTGCCGGAAGCCACGGTGATCTTCAGCGCCCACAGCCTGCCCGTGCGCCAGATCGAGGCAGGCGATCCCTATGAAAAGGAGATCCACGCCACCCGCGAGGCCCTCATGGCGCGCATTGGAGAGGTCCCAGGCGGGTACCTGCTGGCCTACCAGAGCCGCACGGGCCCCGTGCGCTGGCTGGAGCCGCCGCTGAAATCGGTGCTCGAAGCTATGGGCGGCAGGGACGTCATCATCGTGCCCTTGAGCTTCGTGAGCGAGCACATCGAGACCCTGCACGAGCTGGACATCGAATACCGCCACGTGGCCGACCGGGTCGGCATCCGCACTTACCGCCGGGTGGCCGCACCGGGCACCGATCCCGCCTACATCCGCTGCCTCACCCGGCGTGTCCTGGAGATCCTCCCATGAGCACCTTGATCCTCGGCGGCGGCGTGACGGGCCTCGCGGCGGCCTGGCACCTGCAGCAGCGCGGCGAGACCGTGGAAGTGTGGGAAGCTGGCGCCTCGGTGGGTGGATGGATGAAGACCCTGCCCTGGGAGGGCGGCCACTTCGAGACCGGCCCCCAGGGCGTGCTCTGGCAGAAGGGCACGGCCGTGGACCGCCTATTCAGTGCCATCGACCTGCCCTTCCGGTCGCCGGGCACCGGGGCCCGCTGGGTGGGGAAGGGCGGTCGGCTCATCCCGGTGCCCGCCTCGCCTCCGGGCCTGATGCTCTCCCCGCTGATGTCGGTGGGCGCCAAGCTCCGCATGATGGCTGAGCCCTTCATTCCCGTGCGCGGCGCGGAACCCGAGGAGGGCCTCTCGGCCTTCATCGCCCGGCGCCTGGGCAAGGGGGTTGCCACGGAGCTGCTGCCGGCCATGGTGGCGGGGGTGCTGGCGGCGCCGGCGGACATCCTATCTGTGGACGCCATCCCGAAGCTGCGCCAGTGGGAGGCCACGGGCAGCCTGGTGAACGGCATCCGCAAGGGCGGCGTGAGCCACATGGTGGTTCCGACGGGTGGCATGGGCCAGCTGCCCATCCGGCTGGCCGCCCAGCTCGCCAGCGTCCGCACGGGGCTCCGGGCCGAGCGCCTGGAACCGCTGCCCGGCCAGCGCTGGCACGTGCGCGGCGGCGGCGAGGTGCGCGAGGCGGACCGCGTGGTGCTGGCCCTGCCGGCCTACGAGGCGGCCGCCCTGCTGGGCTCGGTGGCCCCCCAGAGCGCCGAAGCCCTGGGAGCCATCCCCTACACCTCGGTGGACCTCTGGCACAGCCGCCACACGCCCCTGCCGGCCCTCAAGGACAGCTTCGGCTTCCTCATCCATCCCCCGGAAGGACACGGGTACCTCGGTTCACTCGTGCCGTCCTGGATGGACCCGCAGAGCGCACCCGGGGACCTCATGCAGCTGCGCAGCTTCATCGGGGGCGCCTTCGGCAAGCCGGCCGACCTGGACGCCTGGGATGGAATCTTCGCCCGCCTCCGGTACTGGATTCCCAACCTCGAGGAGCCCGCGGCCTTCCGCCACGAGCGGGCCGAGCGCGCGATCCCCCGTCCCGAGCTGGGACACCGGGCCCGGGTGAAGGCCGCCGTGGAGGGCCTTCCTCCTGGCCTGGACTGGCTCAGCAACGCCCGCTTCGGACCGGGCGTGCGGGACATCCTGGAAGGGCTGGAAACCTGGACGTGAGCCCTGGCATCCGTTCCGATCGGGGGCCGTGACAGGCGTCGCCGACCGGCTCAGAATGGGCCCCAGTTCCCGAGGAGTTCCCATGCGCCCCCTCCTGCTCGCCGCCTTCCTGTTCCCGGCCATGCTCCTGGCCCAGCCCGCTCCCGCGGCTCCCACCGCCATCCGTCCCCACGCCGAGATGAAGACCGGCACCGGCGTGGAGAAGCTGGAGGTCGTGGGCGAGGCCTCTGAATTCAAGGTCGCCGCCGGCACCCGCATCTATGTCTGGGCCAAGGTCCTGGGCGCCGCCGACACCACGGTGACCTTCGTGTTCAGCAAGGGGGACAGGACCTCGAAACAGGAACTGAAGGTGCCCCGTTCTCCCTACCGCACCAATGCCTACCGTACCTTCCGCAAGGGGGACGAGGGCGAGTGGACCGTGAAGCTCATGGGCGACCAGGAAGCCGTCCTCGGATCGACCACGTTCAAGGTCGAGATCCAGTAATCGCCCGCAAGCCCCGCAGCCGCTGAGGTATCGCCGAGGAGTGGCAAGGCCAGGCCGGATTCGGGATTCGCCATGGAACCGTTCCTGCCCCAGAATCGCCAGGCAGGTCTTCGACTCAACCCAAGGCCCCCATCCCAAGGTGCGACCCATGAAACTCTACGAGCATCAGCCCCACCCGCACATCGAAGCCCGGAAGAAGCGTATCCCCAAGGCCAGACCCCCCAAGGAAGGCTCGCTGGCCCGTTTCAACGCCTTCCTGGGCGAGGGCATCACCAAGGGCGTGGGCACCATGTGGTGCGCCTATGCCTTTGCCATCATCGCCTTCATCAGCCTGCCGGATGCCATCCACACGGGCACCAGCGCCCTCATCTCCTGGATCGCCCAGACATTCCTGCAACTGGTCCTGTTGTCCATCATCATGGTGGGTCAGAAGGTCGAGGGCGCGGCCGCCGATGCCAGGGCCGACGACACCTACAAGGACGCCGAGGCCATCCTGCATGAGGCCCTCGAGATCCAGAAGCACCTCGAGGCCCAGGACGCCTGTCTTCAGAAGCTCATCGAGGCCTACCAGAAGGATGCCAAGCCAGGATCTGGACCGTCCTGATCAATAAACCGTCGGGAAGGCTTGACGAAACGAATAAAAAGCGAATTATAGGGGCATGAGCATTGGGCAGGAGCGAAGTGCCACGTTGACGACCATTCACCGTGGGCGAATGGGACACGCTGCAAAGCAGACGGCCTCGGAGGGGCGAGCGCCGATGGCACGAGTCAGGCCGAAGCCCGCAGGGCATTGCACAGGAGGTGCCGTGTGACTCCCCTGCCATTGCCCTCGGAACCGCCGCCGCTCTTCCAGGACCTGCTCGTGGAACCTGAGGAGGCCCGGTCGATCCTCCGCCCCCAGAAGGATGAGCGGTACGGGTTCGGCTTCGCCCTCAGCCCCTACCGCGGCTGCGACCACGGCTGCCGCTACTGCTACGTCCGCGAGTACCCCAACGCGCTCCATGGGCCCGGCGACTGGGGGGGATGGGTGGCACCCAAGGTCAACGCGCCGGAGCTGCTCTGGTCCCAGCGCCACAAGCTCCACCAGGCCCGGGTGTTCATGGCCTCGGCCACGGATCCCTACCAGCCGCTGGAACGGCGGTACCGCCTGAGCCGGCGCTGCCTTGAGGTGCTGCTCCTCTGTCCGACCACGGAGGTGATCGTCCACACCCGCTCGCCCCTGGTGCTCCAGGACCTGGAGCTGCTGCGGGACTTCGGGGAGCGGCTCTCCGTGGGTTTTTCCATTCCCACCGACGACGACACCGTGCGCCAGATCGTGGAACCCCACGCCCCCGCCATCCCCAGCCGCTGGGCCGCGGTGGAGCGCCTGGCAGCGGCTGGCATCCGGGTCAGCATCGGAGTGGCGCCCCTCATGGCCGTGCACGATGCCAGGGTCTTTGCCCGGCGCGCCAGGACCAGCGGGGCCTCGAATGCCTGGGTGGGCGGCCTCCGGCTGCTGAAGCAGGACCCCTTCTACAAGGTGCTGGCGGACCATGGCTGGCTGAAGGTCCTGGCACCCGAGTACAAAGAGGGCATCCGGGCGGCCTTTCTTGAGGTATTCCCCCCGCCGAAGCACAAGCGCGAAGCGAGGGTGGAACCGGTGACCGCGCCCCCCGGTCCCATGGCCAGCCAGCCCGGGCTCTTCGACCGCGTGGGCTGAACGTGCCCCTTGCACCCTGACACCCCCCTTGCCTTGTGGGAGACTGAATTCCAGATGACGACCCTCGCTCTCAAATACCGTCCCCGCCTGCTGTCCGACCTCGTGGGGCAGGAGGGCAGCGTGAAGGCCCTGGCCAACGCCCTGAGGCGGGCCAAGGAAAGCGGGAAGATCCACCAGGCCTACCTGTTCGCAGGCGTCCGCGGCACGGGCAAGACCAGCACCGCCCGCATCCTGGCCCGGGCCCTGAACTGTGCCGAGGGGCCCACGGCCACGCCCTGCGGCGTCTGTGATCCCTGCCGCGCCGCGGAACAACCGGACAGCAGCCTGGACATCGTCGAGATCGATGCGGCCAGCCGGGCTTCCGTGGCCGACGCCCGGGCCCTGCGGGAGCAGGTCCAGACGCGCCCGGCCTTCTGCCGCTACCGCATCTACATCATCGACGAAGTGCACATGCTCAGCACCGAGGCCTTCAACGCCCTGCTGAAAGTCATCGAGGAGCCGCCGCCCCACGCCATCTTCGTCCTGGCCACCACGGAGTTGCAGGACGTCCCGGACACCATCAAGAGCCGGGTGCAGATCTTCCCGTTCCGCCTGATCCCCGTGGGCCTCATCGAGGGCCGCCTCAGGCACGTCTGCGAACAGGAGGGCGTCACCTTCGAGGGAGACAGCCTGCGCCTGGTGGCCGAGGCCGGGCAGGGCTCCATGCGTGATGCCCTCACCATCCTCGACCGCGTGATCTCCGCCGGTGACGGGCAGGTGCAGGAGGAGGCCGTCCGCGAGCAGCTCGGCATCGTCAGCGCCCACCTGGTGCAGGGCGTGATGTCGGCGCTGGCCATCGGCGATACGGCCGCCCTGGTGGAGGCCTGCCGGGAACTGGCTGAGCAGGGCGCCGATTGGGCCACCTTCTGGCGGGAGCTGGTACTCGCCTTCCGGGATCGCCTCGAGCAGGAGGCCCGCGAGGCCCGCGGCCCCCAGGAACTGCTACGGTGGGCCCGGATGCTGAACCTCCTGTTGGGTCGCGAGCGGGACCTGCGCGACAGCAGCCTGCCCCGGGTGGTGGTGGAGCTCGCCCTGATCACGGCCGCCCAGCTGCCCCACCTGGCGCCGCTGGATGCGCTCGTGTCCGGGACGGCCCCGGGCCTGCCGAGGCCCTCCGGTCCTGCGCTGGGCCCACCGCCGGTCCCTACCAAGGCCCCCCAGGCCGCGCCGGCGCCTGAGGGGTCCCGACGACCGGCTGCGGCGGCGCAGCCACCGGCACCCCGGTCCTCCGGGTCCGTGAGTGGGCCAGTTCCGGTCTCGCCGGATCAGCTCCGCGCGGCCTGCGGCGAGGCCCTGCGCGGGGTCCCGGGTCTGCGGGCGCTGGCCACGGCACCCCAGATGGCCACAGAACTGCGCTGGGACCCGCCGGTCCTCCGGTTCCGCTTCCCGGCCAATGTGCGGCAGACGCTCCAGGATTTCGAGCGGGAGCAGGCCAGTCCCCATCTGATGGCCGCCCTTGCAGGAGTGCTGCCGGGCCTCAAGGCCGTCGAACTCCGCTTCGATGATCCCGGGGGACCGGGAACCGAAGAGCCACCCGAAGACCGGCTGCGCCGGGAGCCGGCCTTCCAGGAACTGCTGCGCCTCAGCGGGGGCGAGGTGCTGGAGATCCGGCGGGGGATCTGATCAACCGCCCGAGACCGGCGGCATGAGGGCCACTTCGTCGCCGTCCGCCAGCGGCGCAGCTCGATCGACGAAGCACTGGTTCACGGCCAGGAGGGCCTCCTGGGGCAGGGGGGCCAGCCGCGGATCCCTCAACAGGTCGCCCAGGGTGGGAACGGCGGGCAGTTCCAGCTCGGTGAAGCCGAGCAGGGCGCGGTAGCGGGCGAAGCACTTCACGGTGATCATGTCTGGTCTCCTCCAGCCATCCACTGCCTAATTGGGGCTCCAGGTATGCCGGATCTCCCCTGAAAGCCCGGGCGCGACGTTGCCACCCTTGGTGACGCCCAGCTGCAGGATGAGGTTGCCAAAGCGCCATTCCACCTGGCCCGAGTCGATGCTCAACTCGCCGCTCTTCGTGTGGGTGACCACGACGGCGCTGCGCTGGCCGAACAGATTGATGCTCTTGCCCATGGTGAACTCGGTCTCGGAGGTGCCCAGGCTGGAGGTGCGGACCGCCACATTGACGCGGTCCACGCCCAGGGCCCGACGCAGCGTGTCCTGCACGGGCGCGAAGGCGAGGGTGGAGACCAGGCCGAAGGTCGCGCTGCCCAGCCCCGAGGTGATGGCTCCCTGGGTGGATCCGGAGGAGGCTCCGGCCGTGCCGACGTTGGCCACGTTGCCGGGGTTGATGAGGATGGACACGATCTCGTCCTGGCGCAGGCTGGGCGTGGAACTGGGCACGATGGTCAGGTCGCTCATGGTGCCGTGGATGTCGAGGTTCACCGTGTAGCCGGGGATGGACGTGACGCTGCCCCGGAGGTTGATCATGGGGTCCAGGGGTCGGGTCTCCGAGAAGGTGAGGGCGCCTCGTTCGACCACCATGTCACCGGCGGGGAAAATGTTCGTGATCCGGCCGCCGGGCTGGAACAGCAGTGTCCCCTTGGGCGCCGGGTGGGCGAGGGTGCCGAGCACCTGGAAGGGGCCATCGAGGCGGCCCTCCATCTTCAGGAGGTTGGTGTCGAAACTCCAGGGCGTGCGCAGCTCCAGGTCCAGGTCGAGCCGGATCCGTTCCAGGGGGTCGTCCAGGTCCAGGCCCGCGAGTCCGCCGGTGTCGCTGATGGCGCTGCGCAGGATCAAGTCGGACAGTTTCACTTCGGTCTGGTAGCCCAGGTGGTTCGCCTGGAGTTTCCCCTTGAGCACTCCGCCGTCCTCGGTGCCGATGAGGGTGGTGCGGAGGCTGCCCTGGAGATCCAGGCCGTTCGGCACGTCCCTCAACTCGAAGTTCGCCAGGGAGGCCTTGATGGCGTAGGTGTCCAGTCCTCCCTGGCGCCAGGTCGCCGTGCCGCTGGCCTTGAGCTGGCCGTGCGCCAGAGTGCCCTGCACGGGCCTCTCCTCGGAAACGGTCAGGGTCCGGTCCTTCAGCACCACTTCGGCCTGGAGGTCCTCGGCGCCCTGGTAGCCCCGGAGGTTCACCTGGCCATGGTCGAGCGAGAGGCTCCCGTCCAGCAGGGGATCGACATAGGTACCGTGAGCCAGGATGTCGAAGTGGCTGGTGCCCCGGACATTCAGCCCGGAGAGGAGGCTGTATTCGTCCACCTCCATGACCCGGTCCAGGATGGATTTCATGTGGGCGAGGTCCGCATCGCCCCGGGCCTGGATCGCCATGGCGGCCTGGTCCGAGAACGGGACCGAGCCCGACAGCTGCACGTGTGCCGCCTGGGCGCCGGCCTGGGCTGCCGACCCTCGGGCACCCCCCTGAAGGGCAATGTCGATGGCCGCGCCCAGGGCATTGCCCCGGAGTTCCGAAGCGCCGACCTGGTGCAACTCGAAGGCGCCGAATTGGGCCGCCAGCCGGTCCAGGGATCCTTTCCAGGCCAGATCGTGGCCGTTCTTCCATCGCCCCTGGACCGTGGCCGCTAGGCCCAGGTCCTCGAGCAGGTCATCGGTCAGGCTATGCGCCAGCAGTTCCGTGCGGGCGCTGTCCGGGGAGATGTCCAGGCTGAGTCGGCCGACAAGGTCTGCACCCTCCTGGCGAACCTGGACATCGAGCAGGGGAAGCTTCATGCCTTCCACGGCCAGTCGACCTTCCAATCGGCCCCGCTCCAGGCCGACCCGGCCTGTGAGACCTTCTACACTGGTCTGACCGAAGAAGATGCGGCCTTGGTTCAGGAGGACCCTTCCATCCGGCAGGTCAAACCCTCCGAAGGGGCTGGTGATGGGCCCGAGGAGCCGGGCCTCCACCTGGGATTGGATGCGAGGCCCTGGCAGCGCCAGCATCTGGGAGTCCAGGCGGCCCCGGAGGTCGACCCACCAGGTCCACTGCCCGAAATCCATGTCGGCCCGACCCAGGAGGGCCAGGGCACCCTCCGGCGGGAGGTCCCCGCGGCCGAGCAGACCGGGCCGTTCGGCGGCCCTCAGGTCCGTTAGCTTCAATCGCAGCGAGCTCAGATCCATCCAGAAATCGGAAGAGGTCGCTGGAATCTTGATTCCGTAAACCTCAGATGACTCGGCTTGGGCTGCACCAATCATCATCAAGTGATCATAGGGTCCCCAGATCCGCACCCAACCGCTCCCCGTGCCCTTGATTGGGAGGTCCTGGCCCTCGGCATCTTTCAGATCCGCCGCCCGCAGTCCCTCGGCCACCGGGAGCTGGGTGGCGGTGTAGCACATGTCGATCTGGGGCTGCCCGGGGAGGGTGTCGGCCCAGGTGAGCCAGAGGTTCCCAGCGCCCCGGCCCCCCTCCTTGCGGAGTTCTATGTCCTTGATCCAGAGGTCCGATCCACGGATTTCAACCGTCTTGGCCAGGACTTCGTCCGCCCGGGCCCCATGCCAGCGGGGATGGAGGACCTCGCCGGATCCGTCCAACTCAAGGCCAGCCTCCCGAGTCCAGCGGACCTTGGCCCGGGCGGTGGTCTGGCCCTCCATGTCCAGGTCGACCACCTTCCAGACGGACAGAGCCCGGGCCACCTGGCCGGCCCCCACCACAGTCTGGCCCTGTCCTTCCAGGCGCAGCAGGCCCCTGGGATCCAGGGTGGCCCACCCGGTGCCTTCCAGCTTGAGGTTGTCCAGATCCAGGTTCAGGTGGCCAAGGTCGACCCGGCCCTGGTCCAGGGTGGCCTCGATTCCGCCGGCCTCAGCGCCGTGCTGGAGGAGGGCGACCTTGAGAGAGGCCTGCCAGCGGTCGGGACGGCCGGCCGCTGCCTGCGTTCCCGGGACCTTGACCTCGGCCTGGAGGGTTCCGCGGACGCCCTGGAAGGTCTCCACCCGGAGCGCAAGCCCGAGGGGTTCCAGGTCGAGGTTCTTGCCCTGGAGGCTGGCCCAGGCTTTCTCCCGATCGGACCAGCCGCCCTGGATGGCCAGTTCTCCCTGCGGGGAAGTCCAGTGCAGGCGCTCCACCTTGCCATGATCCAGGCCGCCCCTGGCCTCGAGCTCCAAGTTTCCAGGCCGAATGGCCGCGGCTTCCGGGCACAGATCCCGGCCATCCGCGGTGAAGGTCCAGGTCGGGTGGGCCGTGGACCCCTGGAGCATGCCCGCCACATCCACGCGGCCGACGAGGGGGGGCCGGGAGGGTCCGCACCAGTGGAAGGCCTGGGCCAGGTCGAGCACGCCCGTCAGGTGGGCTTCGACCCGGTCGGTGGCTGGGACCGTCCCGGGCTCATAGCGGCCATGGAGCCGAATCTGGCTCTCGCCCAGCCGGAGGTAGCCTTCCTGGATAGCCCCCCCCTTCTCGGAGATCTCACCGTTCACATCCAGTCGCCCCCTTTCCCAGCCCCCGGGGCCCTTCACCGACAACTGGGTGCCCACCAGATCCACCCTGATCCGGTTGGGACCAGGTCCCGTGGCCTTCACCCCGAACTGGTATCGCAGTTCGGGCAGGCCCCGGAGGGGCACGGGCACCTGGACCTCGCCATTAATGATGCTGAGAAAATCCAGGCGGAATTGGGGCAAGGGCCCGCTTCTGGGCGGGCGGTCCTTGATTCTGATGGCGGCCAGGCCTGCCTCCGTCAGATGCACCAGTGGGGACTCGAGCCGCAGGGAGTGGATGTGGTGGGTGGAGCCCAGGAGCGACCAGAGCTCCGCCTGGACTTCGATCCGTTTCACGGTGAGCAGGTCCCCCCCCAGGTGGACATCACGCAGCACCAGCGAGCCGAAGGTGGGGTGGAACTCGACTTGACCGATGGAAAGGGAGAGGCCAGTCTCCTTCTGGACCAGGGTGTCGAGGCGGCCCAGGGCCCAGCGGAAAACCATGGGTCGGGTGATCAGCCAGGAGGTGACCGTGACGGTGCAGGCCCCGGCCACCAGGGTATAGGACACACGGCGGACCCACCTCCGGCCCCAGAGCCGATGTACCGCGTCCTTGGCGGAATGCCAAACCATCAGTTCTTTTCGCCGCAGTTCGGGCAGACCACGGCCATACGGGGCAGTTGCCGGTAGCAGAAGCGGCAAAGTCGCGACTGGGTGGCCGCCCGCAGGGTGGGGTGGGGGCCGGAGGCGGAGGAGGACAGCACCGCCGTGCCCAGGGGGCGCGTCTCCCTGGCGACATTCTCCTTGAGGCGGCGCAGAGCCTCCAGAAAGGCCTGAGCGGAGAGGTAGCGCTCGCCCAGATTCACGGCCAGGGCCTTCATCACCACTTCCGAGAAGGCCTTCGGCACGATCGGGTTCCGCAGGTGCGGCGCCACGATCTGCTGGCTGGTGAACGCCTGGGCGATCTTCAGCGGGTCCGCATCGTAGAAGGGCACCGTTCCCGTGAGCATCTCGTAGAAGGTGATGCCGAGCGACCAGAGGTCGGACTGGAACACGGCCCGCCCACGGAAATGCTCGGGCGCCATGTAGGGCGGCGAGCCGATCCGCGTGGGCGCGTAGGGGACGTGCTGCATCTCCAGCACGCGGGAGGTGCCGAAGTCCGTGACCTTGGCCACCCCGTCCCGGTTCACGAGGATGTTGGCCGGACGCAGGTCCCGGTGGAGGATCTGGTGGCCGTGGGCGAAGGCGATGGCGCTGCAGACGTCCAGGCCGATCTCGAGGGCCCGCGCCGGTTGGAGGAAGCGCTCGCGGCGGATGAGGCGGTCCAGGCCCTCGCCTTCCACGTACTCGAGCACCATGAAGAAGATGCCGTTCTTCCGCTCGACGGTGATGAGCTCCACGATGTTCGGATGCTTCAGGCCCGCCATGATGCGCGGCTCCTTCAGCAGGTCCACGATCTCCTCTTCCTGCTGATGGGGCACTTTCAGCGCGACCTTGCGGTTCACCCAGGTGTCCATGGCCAGGTACACGGCGCCGAAACCGCCTGAACCTAGGCGGTCCAGGATCTGGTATTTCCCCAGCGTCTGGTCCTTGGAAAGCACGGGTGAAGACTCCGAAGCGATGGCTTCAGCATGACCGAAACGGCGGAAGCAGCCTAGGAACCTGTCCAATTAATCAGACTGATACTCCGCCTGCGAGCAGGGCTACTCGAAGATGCGATCGAGCAGCGATTCGCGGTCCTCCCAGGCGGCCACCATGTGGCGGATCCTGGGTCGTCCTTCGCTGCTCAAACCGTAGGCCCGGCGGAACACGGCCCGGTCCTCCATGGTGGCCCGGTGGTGCTGGCGCAGATGCTCACCCCAGCTGGAACTGAGGAAGCTCTCCGAGAATCGGAGAAATCCCGGCTCGGGGGAGGAGAGGTCCTGGAACAGCGACCAGCGGACGGCGCCATCCCGGATGCGGATGCGGCGGACTCCGCGCATGGCCTCTTCGAAGGCCGGTTTGTGTCCCTCGGGGACCAGGTACTCCAGCACCGTGAGAATCGGGCCCTCATCGGGGTGGATGGGCTGGGGGGAATGGGGCTCCAGACGGTGGGGACTCAGGTCCAGGGGTTCCTCCAGGGCCTGAATCTTCAGGCGGGCCGTGAGGGCCAGCATCACCAGCATGCCGAGGCCCGCCGCGGCAAAGGCCACGTGGATGCCCCAGCGTTCTCCCACGAGGCCCCAGAAGGCCGCTCCGCTGGCCATGGCACCACCCCAGACGGTGATGTAGACGCCGAGGGCCCGGGCCCGCACCCAGGAGGGGACCGACAGCTGGACGCCCGTGTTGCAGGTGCTCAGCACGGAGAGCCAGCCGGCGCCGCAGAAGAGGAGGGCCAGGGCCACCGGTAGCGTGTGGACCACGAAGGCCAGGACCAGCAGGCCTGCCGCAAAGACCGATGTCGCCCAGGCGAGCAGCGCATTGGGGCTGATGCGGGCCTTCATGGCGGGCAGGATCAGGGTGGCGCCCACCGCGCCGGTCCCGACACATCCGAGCAGGAGGCCGAAGCCGGTGGAGCCCAGCTGGAGGTGGTGGATGGCCAGGGTGGGCAGGAGCGAGAAGACCGGTCCTCCGAAGAACACGAAGCCGCCGCCGCGAAGGAGGATCACCTGGAGGACCTTGCGGTGTCGGGTGTAGCGCAGGCCCACCTTCATGGCGGCCGCAAACCGCTCCGCGGGGAGGTCCGTGGGGACTGGCCGGCGCTTCCACCCCTTCAGCACCACCAGCACGCCGATGAAGGAGACCGCGTTGAGGGCAAAGGCCCAGGTGGCCCCCAGCCAGCCCACCACGAGTCCACCCAGGGCCGGGCCGATGGCCCGGCTCACGTTGAAACCGGCACTGTTGAGCGCCACGCCTGCGGCGATCTGGTCCTTCGGCACCAGATCGGGCACCGAGGCCTGCCAGGCCGGTGCATTCAGGGCGGCTCCCACCCCCAGCAGCAGGGACATGGCGATGAGGAGGCCGGGGGTCACCAGGTGCAGGGCCGAGAGGATGGCCATGGCCAGGGCGACAAGCAGCATCCAGGCCTGGGTGAGCAGGAGCAGCCGCCGCCGGTCCACGATGTCGGCGATGGCGCCGCCGGGCATGGACAAGATCAGCATGGGCAGGGTGGCCCCGGTCTCGATGAGGCTCATGAGCAGCGGCGACCGGGAGAGCTCCGACATGAGCCACTTTTCGCCCACGCTCTGGACCCAGGTGCCCACGTTCGAGGCCATGGCCGCGATCCAGATCGCCAGGAAGAGGCGGCTGCGCAGCGGGGCGAAGGGGGACTTGGTGTCGGTCACAGGTTCAGGCTATCCAGAGTGTTCAACTAAAAAGCTTCACCACCAAGACACCAAGGCTCCAAGAAAAGCAAAAAGAAATTCTTTTGTCATTCTTGGTGTCTTGGCGTCTTGGTGGTGATCTTTGATCGCTTCTATCCCAAGAATGCCTTGAGAGTCTTCGAGTATCGGGGATGCCTGATTTTTCTCAAAGCCTTAGACTCGATCTGGCGGATGCGCTCGCGGGTCACGGCGAATTCGCTGCCGACCTCCTCCAGCGTGTGCTCGGAGCCGTCATCACCCACGCCGAAGCGCATGCGGAGGACGCGCTCCTCCCGCTCGCTGAGGGTGTTGAGCACGTTGCGGACGGTCTCCTTGAGGCGCTGCTGCACGACCTGCTCCACTGGGGAGACCACGGTCTTGTCCTCGATGAAATCGCCCAGGTGGGAGTCCTCCTCCTCGCCGATGGGCGTCTCCAGGGAGATGGGCTCCTGGGCGATCTTCATCACCTTGCGCACCTTGCCCACGGGCATGTCCATGGCGTGGGCGATCTCCTCGCTGGAGGGTTCCCGGCCCAGCTTCTGCACCAGCTCGCGCTGGGTGCGGATGAGCTTGTTGATGGTCTCGATCATGTGCACGGGAATGCGGATGGTGCGGGCCTGGTCCGCGATGGCGCGGGTGATGGCCTGCCGGATCCACCAGGTGGCGTAGGTCGAGAACTTGAAGCCGCGGCTGTACTCGAACTTGTCCACGGCCTTCATGAGCCCGATGTTGCCCTCCTGGATCAGGTCCAGGAACTGAAGGCCGCGGTTGGTGTAGCGCTTGGCGATGGAGACTACGAGGCGGAGGTTGGCCTCGATGAGCTCGGCCTTGGCCGCGCGGCTGATGCTTTCCGCGCCCTTGAGACCGTTGAAGTCCTTGTGGAACTGCTCGCTGACGGTCTCGTACTTGATGAAGAACTCGGCCAGGGTCTTCTCGATGTGGGCCAGCTCGTCCTTGTACTTGTCCTTCAGCTTGGCAAAGGCGGGATTCTTGAGACGGTCCCGCAGCTCGCGGCACTTCCGCTCGCCGGCCATCACCTGGCTGTGCTGGTGGGTGATGCGGTCGATTAGGCGCGTGACGGCCAGGCTGTTGAGGCCCAGCTTCCGGATCTGGCGGGAGAGCCGGGCCCGGGCCTGGAGGATCTCCTTGTCGAGCTTGCGGCGCTTGGGCAGGGTCTTGGTGCCGGCGTCCACCTGGACCTTGAGGGCCAGCAGGTCCTGCAGGGCCTGGTCGAAGACGAGCAGCTTCTCGAACTGGTGGTGCACGTGCTGGGTGGCGGACGTGCTCTCGGCATCCTCGTCGTCGTCGACCTCGTCGGAGAGGCCCACCACTTCGCGGATCTTGCCGGGATTCTCCTTCAGCATCCGGCCGATGTCGATGAGCAGGCTGGCGGCCAGGCGCGACCGGGAGAGGGCCCGCATGACGCTGCGGACGCCGATCTCGATGCGCTTGGCGATCTCGACTTCGTCCTCGCGCTTGAGGAGGGGCACCGTGCCCATCTCCTTGAGATACATCCGGACGGGATCATTGAACTTGTCGCTGTCGGGGCTGTCGATCTCGACTTCCAGGTCCTTGTCGCTCTTGCCCCCGCCGTCCACCAGGATGAATTCGGGTTCGATGGCCTCGCGGGCGGCCTGGGCCTCCTCCTCCGTGGCACCGATGCCCACGCCCAGACGCGCGAACAAACCCATCACCACCTCGAGATCCAGGGGGCTGGAGGCGGTCATGGGGAGGAAGTCGTTGAGCTGGTCAACCAGCAGGAATCCGTTTTTCCTTCCGATGGAAATCAGGGCTTTGGTCAGGGTGTAGTAGCTGTCGCGGTGCGGCGTCGGAACCATTCGTACCTCAAAGAGCGCTGCGAACGTCGGACCGGGAGACCCGGTGGCCGAGGGGTGTGCAGAACTCGGCCAATGTACCGGCCGAGTCCGGAACTTTTCAGTATAGGGAATCTACGGATTTAGGCAAGGGCCGAGGCCTGGAAGCCAGTCAGCGCGGGCCCCGGCGGCGGCGGGAAAGCTCCTTCTGGCGGGCCAGCAGGTCGTTCTGCCTCGCCATGACCCGGTTCATCAGGGCCGTATCCACCACGGTGGCGGGATCCTGGAGCAGGCGGTTGTTGGCCTGGATCTCGCGGTCCACATAGCGTCCCTCGAGTTTCGCAAAGAGGGCCTCGGCATCCCGTCCGGCCTCGTCCTGGCGGCTGGCCTGGGCTTCCAGGTGGCGAAGGGCGGCCACCGCGCCATCGGGCAGCTGGGGGATCTCCCCCTCGGCGTCCAGCAGGGCCTGGAGGAGCGGAGCGCCATCCAGGCTCTCCCACCAGGCGGGCGGAACCTCCTGGATCCGCCGCCACTGGCCTGCGGTGCTCAGCAGGAGGAGGCCTCGGATGAGCTCATCCAGCTCCGGCAGGAGGGGCGCGGCCGGGACCGGCACCTCAGGCCCCTGCATGGGGGTGGAACGTCCCCTGACGGCCCGGTCCAGCTCCTGGAGGGGCACCTGGAGCTGGTGGGCGAGGCTGGCGAAGAGGTCGCGGCTTTCCGTGGTGCGGGGGAGAAAGGGCAGGAAGTCCAGCAGGTCCTTGAAGGCGCCCATGCGGTCCGTGATGCGGCGGAGGTCCTTGCCCTCCATGGCCCGATCCACCATGAAGGCCGTCCAGTCCGGCGCCGCCCGCAGCAAGTCGCCGAAGGCCTCGCCCCCCAGCTTCAGGCACCAGGTATCCGGATCCTCGCCCTGGGGAAGGGCCAGGAGCCGGACCTCGAAGCCCAGGGGCAGGGCCATCCGCAGGCTCTTTTCCATGGCCCGGCGGCCGGCGGTATCCCCGTCGAAGCAGAGGATGACCCGGCGGGTGAAGCGCCCCAGGGCCTTCAGGTGCTCCTCGGTGAGGGCGGTGCCCAGGGGCGCCACCGCCTGGTGGATGCCGTGCTGGTGGAGCTGCAGCACGTCGAAATAGCCTTCCACCACCAGGGCCCCGTCCTTCATGGCGCCCTTGGCCCGGTGGAAGCCGAAGAGGGTGCCCCCCTTGTGGAAGAGGGGCGTGTCGCGGGTGTTGAGGTACTTGGGTTGCCCTTCGCCCAGGATGCGGCCGCCGAAGGCCACCACCCGGCCCCGGGCGTCGTGGATGGGGATGGTGAGGCGGTTGCGCAGGAAGTCGACCTGGCTGCCCCGCTCGCTGCGGCTGGCCAGGCCTGCCTGTTCCAGCAACTCGCCGGAAAAGTTGAGGCCCCGCAGATGGCTCACCAGGGCGTCCCAGGCGTCCGGCGCCATGCCGAAGCCGGCCTCCGCCAGGAAGGAACCCTCATAGCCGCGCTCACGGAGGTAGGCCCGGGCCCCCTCGTGCCGGGCCAGCTGCGCCTCGAAGAAGGCCTGGGCCGCGTCCAGGGCCGCCCGCATCCGGGTCTCCAGGTCCACCTCGGCCGTGGGGCGCTCCCGGCGCTGGGGCAGGTCGATGCCCGCGGCCCGGGCCAGCTGTTCCAGGGCTTCGGGGAAGCTCAGGCCTTCCCGCTCCATGAGCCAGGCGAAGGCATCGCCGTGCTTGCCGCAGCCGAAGCAGTGGTAGAAGCCTCGCCCGGGCACCACCTGGAAGCTGGGGCTCCGCTCGGCGTGGAAGGGGCAGAGGCCCACGTGGGCCGAGCCCTGCTTGCGCAGCTTGACCGCCGAACCCACCAGGGCCAGGAGGTCCGTCGCGTCTCGGACGCGCTCGACGATTTCGCGGTCACGCATGCTCCAGGCATAACATGAGCACGGACTCCGGGGGCGTGGCATATTTGGGGATTCGCACGGTGAACCCATGAGCCAGCTCCTCGATACCATCCTCCTCTTCAGCCTGCCGGCCTCGGGCAAGTCGGAAGTGCGCCGGTACCTGGCCAGTCTCACGCCGGACCAGTGCCGGAAGGATTTCCACCTGGGGCCCACCCTGCAGCTGGACGACTACCCCTACGTACACCTCATGCACCGCATCGATGATGAGTTGAAGACGAACGGCCTGGAGTACGCCTACTACCAGGGTCCCAGCCGCCCCTTCCGGGACCCCTGGACCTGGGCCGTCCTCGTCGAGCTGCTGAACGAGGACTACGCCAACCTCATGGCCGGCAACCAGACGCTGGTGGCCAGCGCCGCCCAACACCTCTTCGACCGTCTGGACGCCGCCCATGCCAAGGTCGGGCTCTCCCAGCCCCTGGGTGCGATTCCCCACCGCATCCGGGTGCGCATGGCCGAGGCCCTGGAGGCCGAGTGCCGCACGGAACTGGATGTCCTGAACCGCCAGAATGCCCAGGACAGACAGGGACGCACCCTCGTCATCGAAGCCGCGCGGGGCGGCGCCAACGGCTCGATCTTCCCCCTGTGCCCGCCCCAGGGCTATGAGACGGCCTTCCAGACCCTGTCCCCTGCCATCCTCGAGAAGGCCGCGGTGCTCTATGTGTGGGTGGATCCCTCCGAGAGCCGCCGGAAAAACATCGAGCGGGGCCTCCCCGATGGCCAGGGCAGCATCCTCCACCACAGCGTGCCGAGGGAAGTCATGCTGGGCCAGTACGGTTGCGACGACATGGCCTGGCTCATGGCTCAGAGCGACCGTCCGGGCTCCATCCGTGTGGAGCGGACGCTCCAGGATGGCGGCCACTTCACGACCAAGGTCTACCACCTTCCGGTGGCGCGCTTCGACAACCGGAACGATCTCACCACTTTCGTCCGGGAGGATCGGAAGCTGTGGAAGAAGGCTGACGTGCAGGCCCTGCACCATGGCTTGAAGGCGGCCTTCGAGCAGCTTGCGAAGCACTAGATAATCCCCTTCCTTGACCGCAGAGGTCGCAGCTTGGAGCAGATGAGAAGCCTGGAGTGGCCATCTGCTTTACCTGCGACACCTGTGGTTTCAAATTCAGGTCAGTGCGCCCTTGGATTCGCCTTGGCGTTCCAGAGGCGCGTCATGATGAACGCCCCGATGAGGCTGAAGGGGATGATGCAACCCACCCAGACCCAGGCGTGGGCGGGCTGGTGCCCGCGGGTCGCGACGCCATCCCAGCCGTAGGTCTTGAGGATCCAGCCCAGTCCGAAGCCGGTGAGCCCCGAGCCGACGTACTGGATGCCGTCCAGGGCGCCGGCCACGGAGGCGGCCGCCTTGCGGCCGCCGAAGTCCATGCTGGCGGTGCCGCTGAGCATGCCGTGGACCCCGAAGATGAACATGGCCGTGAGGCCCAGGAGGATCACGGCCCACATCTGGCCACCGGTCGTGCCCTGGCCCAGGGTCAGGCCCAGCAGCCCCAGCATCCCCACCTGCACCAGGTAGAAGAGGAAGGCCACGGGGGGCCGCCGGGACTGGAACAGTTTGTCGCTCATCCAGCCGCAGAGGAGGCCACCGAGGATGCCGCCGCCCATGAAGGCGATGCCCGTCCACCAGAACAGGTACTCCTTCTTGCCCAGGTGGTAGACCTCCTGGAGGTATTCCGTGAAGTAGAGCATCACGCCCTGGCGCACGAAGCCCGTGCAGAACTCCGCGAAGATGAGGGAGACAATGATGGGGTTGTGAAAGACCTTCCGCATCAGGTCCCGCAGGGGAAGCGGGGCGTCCTCGGCGGAGGCGGCGTCGGAGCCGTCGCCGGTGTCGAAGTCCGGATAGCCCGCGTGGCTGGGGCGGTTGCGCACCAGGAACCAGTCCACGGCAAACATGAAGGCCATGGCGGCGGCCGGCACGAACCAGATGACCGTCCAACTGCGGAAGCTGGCCAGCAGCCAGGCGCCAATGGTGGTGGCCAGGAAGTAGCCGGAGCTGATCATGATGCCGAAGATGCCGCCGAAGACCCCCCGTTCCCTGACATGGAACCAGGTGCTGTTCACCTTCACCACGGACAGGGCCCCGAAGCTCTGGAAGTACATGTTCAGGCTCCAGAGCAGGCTCAGGCTGACGAGCACCTTCGATCCGTCCCCGTTCAGGAACAGGAGTCCGATGAGCAGGTTCAGGAGAGCCGCGCCGAGGGACCCGAGCAGGATGGCCTTGCGGCCTCCGATGCGGTCCGCCAGGGGACCGTTGAAGGCCACGGCCAGTCCGTAGGTCCAGAAGCCGGCGGAGGCGATGGCGCCCATCTGGAATTTGTCCAGGTGGTACCAGGCCCCGATGTCGTTCTTCACGATGTTGAAGTTGTAGCGGCCCATGTACATGGCCGCGTAGGTCAGGCCCAGGGGGAACCAGTTCAGGAACCGGCGCAGGCGGAAGGCAGGACTATGATCCAAGGGAACCTCGTGGCCTCAAGGGTACCGGAGGCCGCTGAGACTCCCTAGTGACGAGGCGGTAACAGGGGACAATATCGAGGCGCGGCCTACTCCGCCTTGCGGAAGACCTCGTCCGTGCCGGTCAGCGTCCAGGTGCCGCTCTTGCGCTCGAAGGTGGCGTGGCGCGGCTTGGTCTGCCCCACTCTCACCTGCTGGTACATGGCCTCGAAGAGGGGGAACTGGGCCGTGGGCTTCTCCAGGCGGATCTCGTAGATCACCCGGGCGCCCTCGCGGGTGGGCTCCATCTTGAGGGCCCGTACGAAGGCGGCCTCGGCGGCAGGGATGGAGAAGCCCTGGGGTGAAGCCTTGATGGACTTGGGGGCGTCGGGTTTCAGGCGGAAGGTGAAGGTCTCCTGGCCGCCCTCGGGTTTCACCGAACTTTCGAACCAGCCGGTCTTGTCGAGGTTCTCCTTAAGGGTGACGAGGCGCAGGTGGGCGGGGCTGCCCTTCTCGGCCGAGGCCTTCTCGGGGACGGTGACGGGGACCACCACGGGGTAGTTCGGGCGGATCAGGTCCTCGGCCTTGCCGCGGTCCAGCCTGGAACTGCAGGCCAGGGTGAGCAGGAGGACGGGGAGGAGCAGGGCAGGGCGCATGATCGATTCCTTTTCAGTTCGGCAAGGTGGGGGTGCAACGGCGTCACCGCCACACAACCTCGCAGTATCCTATCAAGCTTCCAATGATAGGAGATCCCCGTGAACCCTGGCTACCTGGCCCACCTCAACCATGAGATCGAAGCGCTGAAGGAGGCGGGGCTCTACAAGACCGAGCGCGTCATCACCTCGCCTCAGCAGCCCCAAATGAAGGCCAACGGACGCGACGTGGTCTGCCTCTGCGCCAACAACTACCTGGGACTGGCCAACCACCCCGAGGTGATCGCGGCAGCCAAGGCCGTGATGGACGGCCACGGCTTCGGGATGGCCTCGGTGCGCTTCATCTGCGGCACCCAGGACATCCACCGGGAGCTGGAACAGAAGCTGGCCGCATTCCTCGGCTTCGAGGACACCCAGCTGTACTCCTCCTGCTTCGATGCCAACGGCGCCATCTTCGAGGGTCTACTGGGCGAGGAGGACGCCATCATCAGCGATGCGCTGAACCATGCCTCCATCATCGACGGCATCCGCCTCTGCAAGGCCAAGCGCTTCCGCTACGCCAATTCCGACATGGCGGACCTGGAGGCCCAGCTCGAGGCCGCGGACGCCGACGGGGCGCGTTTCAAGCTGGTGGTGACGGATGGCGTCTTCAGCATGGATGGCTACATCGCCAGGCTTGCCGACATCTGCGATCTGGCGGGAAAGCACGGCGCCATGGTGATGGTGGACGACAGCCATGCCGTGGGCTTCATGGGCGCGAACGGCCGCGGCACCCACGAGCACTGCGGGGTCATGGGCCGCGTGGACTTCATGACCGGGACCTTCGGCAAGGCCCTCGGCGGCGCCTCGGGCGGCTATATCGCCGGCAAGCGCGAGGCCATCGACTGGCTCCGCCAGAAGGCCCGGCCCTACCTGTTCTCCAATTCCGTGGCGCCCAGCATCGTGGCCGCCACCCTCAGGGTGCTGGACCTGCTCAAGGACAGCCAGGGCCTCATCCGGCAGGTCCATGAGAACGCCAGTTACTTCCGCGCCGGCATGGAGAAGGCCGGATTCAAGCTGCTGCCGGGCGAGCACCCCATCGTGCCGGTGATGCTCTACGAGGCCCCCCTGGCCCAGGAGTTCGCCCGGCGTCTGCTGGACGAGGGTGTCTACGTCATCGGGTTTTTCTTCCCCGTGGTGCCCAAGGGCCTGGCCCGCATCCGCACCCAGATGAGCGCCGCCCACACCCGTGGGGACCTCGATCACGCCATCCAGGCCTTCACCAAGGTGGGGCAGGACCTGGGTGTGATCGGCTAGGCATCAGGGCATATGCACATATAAGACAAACTCATGGCATCTACCCCTTGATTCATGGCTTACTTAGGGTCAAGGTCTTCAAAGATGACCAGGAGGTACTGTGCCATTGCCCCCCCCGCGCGAGCCGTCAGCGCTGGATACAGCGGAGTACACCTTCGAGGAGATCGCCCAGAGGTTGGAACTGGGCCGCCTCCAGGTGGAGACCACCGAGGAGGGCTCCCGCCTTCACGTCACCCATGTCAACGCCCCTCCCTGCGACCGGAGGAAGGCCCAGGTCGGGGCGCCGCCCGAGGGCGAGCGCAGGACGTTCCGGCCCCTGAACCTCCCCACCCTGTTTCCCGAGCAGGGGCCGATCCAGGTCCTCCTGGTGGGGGGGTTTGCCTCTGAGGCGGTGCTGCACCGCCCGGCGCCCTTCTGGGACGATGACGCGACCGGGGGTTACCTGATCTGGCAGGCCGTGGGCCGTGCCGGCCTGCTCCACAGCGAAGATGCGGACTTCGCCCTCGGCCGGGGCGGCTTCTGGGACGCCGCGCCCCCCCGCACCCACAGCATCGCCATGACCCATGCGGGACTCCGCCCCGGGAGGGGAATCCTGAACTTTGACCATGCGGTGCACCCCTGGAACCTCAACCGCCTGCAGACCCTGACCGAGGCCTGCTGGAACCGCTCCAGGAACCGGCTCAAGGTGGTCACCCTTGGCGAAGCGGCGCGGTTCATGATGTGCGCCATCACCCATGGCATGCCGAGCATCCCCATCCATTTCCTCCCGGAGCCGACCCGGGAACAGCTTTCCCGGAACATGGGCAACGACTCGGCCGCGGGGCTGTGGCTGGATTGGGCCTCGGAACTGCTTGCCACCGAATCCGACTGAGGCAGGACCGCTCAGGGAAGGGCCCCTTCGGGCTCCGATCCCGGGCGCCGGTCCTGTCTCAGCAGGCTGGACCAGGATAGCTGGATCGCCAGCAGCAGCAGGCCGAGGTCCCGCCCCAGCGCCCAGCGCATGTCCACCATTCGTTCCGCCTCGCTCCGCTGGGAGGAGGAACCGAAACACCCGCAGTCCGTGGGATGGTGCCGGGCCAGGTCAATGGCGAGGGCCAGGCTGAAGGCCAGCAGGAGGATCGAGCACCACAGCGCCGCGGCACGAATCCAGCGGCCAAGGCAGAGGGCGAGGCCACAAACCAGCTCCAGCCAGGGAAGCAGGAGGGCCAGGGGGTTGATGCTCCAGGGCGGGAAGAGGCCATAGGCCCAGATGGCCTTGGCAAAGCCGGGCGGGTCGGCGATCTTGGGCAGGGCGGCGGCGAGGAAGATCAGGCCCAGCAGCATCCGCGTGGCCAGGACGAGCTTCGGATGAAGGAGCAGGCGCCTCATGGCTGGCCCGTCTCGACCGGGCGTTTCTGCCCCAGCCAGTCGGGGAATCCGTCCCGGTAGATGAGCAGGTGGCCATAGCCCTCGTCGAGCAGCCTGGCGGCGAGCAGGTGGGAATCCCGGCACTCGCCGCCGCTGCAGTAGATGACGATGGCATCCTCCGGCCCCGGTCGGCGGGCGGCCTTGAAGGAGATGAGCCGTTCGTCCAGATCCGACTCCCAGACAGGTGCGCACCAGGCACCGGCGACATGGCCCTCCGCAAACTCCGCCCGGCGGCGGGCGTCCAGGAAGGGCACCCCGGACTTGAAGGCTTCCCAGGCCTCCCCGCTGCTGATTTCGCGGATGGGGCTGGAAGCTGCCACCTCCTCAGCTCTGGCAGCTGGCCGGCTGGGACCGGGCCGCAGGGCAGGACGGCCCGGGGGGGCCAGGACCGACTGGCCGGAGGCTGCGCCGGCCTGGGGCCCGGGCCGCTCCGTCGGTGACGGGAAGGCGAGCGGCGCGGCCGCGGACCTCCGCCAGGCCAGGTGCCGCGCTGGGGAGGCCAGGCCATTGGCGATCAGGGCCGCCGCGGCGGCCAGCCCGGCCAGGGCCAGGAAGTGCAGGGCAGGGGACCGGGGAGAAGGCGCCATGGGGGGCGGGGTCACAGCACGATGTACCGATAGGTCCCGGGATTCTGTTCCTTCAGCAGGAGCTGAATGGTCCAGAGGCCGTCCGGGTAGCGCTCGTACATGGTGGCGCTCAGGACCGAATCCTTCAGCCATTGGCGGATGTCCTCGTAGTCTTCGAAGGCCGGGGGCTCCCAGGCTTCGGCGCTTCCGATGTGCCGGGCCGATCCGGGTTTGATGCGGTCCATCAAGGTGGCCAGGGTGGATTCCGGATCCCGGTTCTTCCACATCAGGTCCCCGGATGCCTCCGGGGTCTCGGCGACCCGTGCGGATCGGGGGGGGAGCGCTTCCTCTGCCCCGGGCGACAGCGAGCGGATGAGCCAGCGAAGGGAGGCCTCGCTCTCCCGATCGAGGGACTTGGAAAAGGCAATGGCCATGCCCTGCTCATCCGTGCGCACCACGGTGCCCCGGGCCACGACCCGGCGCCCGGGCTCTCCCTGCACGAGCAGGATGGCCACGCCGCAGTGGCTTCCCACGGGCAGCTGGTCCCGGCCCATGACCAGGATGCCTCCCAGACTCAGGTTGATGGCCCTGGAGTAGACGATGATGCGGTCCTCCGCGACCACCTTCACCTGGTAGGTGATGGGAACGCGGCGGTACTGCCGCTCCTCGGGGGGGGGCATCGGGGGCTGGTTCATGGTCGGGGAATGATATCGCGGGAAGGGGTCCTGCCTTTCACGGCTGGTACCCCTGGTCGTGGATGTCCATGACCGCCCGGCCGGAAGGGTCGGCCATCTTGGCGAAGGAGGCGTCCCAGCGGAGGGCGGTCTCCGTGCTGCAGGCCACGCTCCGCTCGAAGGGGACGCAGTTCACGGCGGTGGCGCTGGGGAAGTGGTGCTCGAAGATCTGCCGGTAGAAGTAGGCCTCCTTGGTCTCGGGTGTCTTGACCGGGAAGCGCTCCGGGGCTCCCGCCATCATGCTGTCGCTGACCTCCCGCTCGGCCGTGGCCTTCAGGGCGTTGATCCAGGCGTAGCCGACGCCGTCGGAGAACTGCTCCTTCTGGCGCCAGAGCACCTCGTCGGGAATGGCGCCCTCGAAGGCCTGGCGCAGGGGGTACTTCTCGATGGCCCGGGGGCGCGCGGCATTCCGGGGCAGCTTCACCGAGGGGTCCATGCGCATGGCCACGTCCAGGAACTCCCGGTCCAGGAAGGGGACCCGGGCCTCGACGCCCCAGGCAGCGCTGGACTTGTTGGCGCGGGCGCAGTCGTAGAGGTGCAGCTTCTGGATTTTCCTCACCAGCTCGGCATGGAGTTCGGGGCCGTCAGGGGCCTTGTGGAAGTAGAGGTAGCCGCCGAAGATCTCGTCGGCCCCCTCGCCTGACAGCACCATCTTGATGCCCATGGCATGGATCTTCCGCATGAGGAGGTACATGGGCGTCGAGGCCCGGATGGTGGTGACGTCGAAGGTCTCCACGTGGTAGATCACGTCGGAGAGGGCATCCAGCCCCTCCTGCACCGTGAAGTGGACCTCATGGTGGATGGCGCCGATGTACTCGGCCACCTTCCGGGCCGGGGCCAGGTCAGGAGCACCTTCCAGACCCACGGCGAAGGAGTGGATGCGGGGCCACCAGGCGGGGGCGGAGCCCCCCTCTTCCACGCGGCCCTCGCGGTACTTGGCTGCGATGGCGGAAATGATGGAGGAATCCACGCCGCCCGAGATGAGGACGCCGTAGGGCACGTCGCACATGAGCTGGCGCCGCACGGCGGCCTCCAGCGCCGCGCGCAGTGCCACGGGGTCATAGGGTTCTGAGGGGACGTGGTCGGGCACGGCCCAGTCGGGCTCATAGTAGCGCTGGAAGCCCTTGTCCGGTTCGTGGCCCAGGTAGAAGTGGCCCGGGGGGACCTCCCGGATGCGCTCGCAGTGCCCCACCAGGGCCTTCATCTCAGAGGCCACGTAGAGGTGCTCCTGGCGGTCCCAGCCCACATAGAGGGGGATGACGCCGATGGGGTCCCGGGCGATGAGGTAGGTCTCGCGTTTGGGGTCGTAGAGGACGAAGCCGAAGATGCCGTTCATGCGGTTGAGGAAGTCCCGGGGCGACAGCTCGTCATAGAGGTAGAGGATCACTTCGCAGTCCGACAGGGTCTGGAAGTCGTGGGTCTCACGGAGGCCCTGGCGCAGGTCCTGGTGGTTGTAGATCTCGCCGTTGACCGCCAGCACCGTGCCCTGGAGGGTGTCGATGAGCGGCTGGGCGCCGTGCTCCACGTCCACGATGGAGAGGCGCTCGTGGACCAGGATGGCGTGGTCATCGCTGAAGATGCCGCTCCAGTCCGGACCCCGGTGCCGGATCTTTCGGGCCATGGCCAGGGCCTGGCGCCGGAGTTCGGTCGCGTTCGACCGGGCCGGGTCCAGGTTGAGGATGCTGAGGATGCCGCACATGGGAACTCCAATCGAAAAGAGAAAACCCCGATCCGCTTGCGCGAATCGGGGTGGTCCGGGGTGTCAGGATTCTTAGGAGAGACCCTCACCGGCCCACGCGCGATCCGCGCGGGGGAACCGATTGGGATTGCGGTTGGGCCGCAGAGAGGAGAGGGTCATAAATTGCCTTGGGGAATCATACCTGTCTCCTTCACAGATCGTCAAACACTTATCAGCCGGCTTGGTCCCCTATTCCAGGGGGTGGTGAAATGAAGCCTCTGGAGGCGCTCATGAAAGCCTTGCTGAAGACCAAGGGTGAGGAAGGGATCTGGATGGGGGAGGTCCCCGTGCCCGAGATGGGTCCGAACGATGTGCTGATCCGAGTGCACAAGAGTGCCATCTGCGGGACGGACGTCCATATCTACAACTGGGACGCCTGGGCCCAGAAGACCATTCCCGTGCCCATGGTGGTGGGCCATGAGTACTACGGTGTTATCGAGAGGGTGGGTTCCGAGGTGGAGGGCTACCACCCGGGCGACCGCGTCAGCGGAGAAGGCCACATCACCTGCGGCCACTGCCGGAACTGCCGTGCCGGGAAGCGTCACCTCTGTCGCAACACGGTGGGGGTGGGAGTCAACCGCCCGGGTTCCTTCGCGGAGTATCTCAGCCTTCCGGCCTTCAACGTGTTCAAGGTGCCCCACAACGTCTCGGACGAGGCGGCCTCCATCTTCGACCCCTACGGCAACGCCGCCCACACGGCCCTCAGCTTCGACATGGTGGGGGAGGACGTCCTGATCACCGGCGCCGGCCCCATCGGCATCATGGCCGTGGCCATCGCCCGGCACGTGGGCGCCCGGCACGTGGTCATCACGGACGTGAACGAGTACCGGCTGGAACTGGCCCGCAAGATGGGGGCGACCCTGGCCGTGAACCCCACCAAGAAGAGCCTGCCCGAGGTGATGAAGGAGCTGAACATGACCGAGGGCTTCGACGTGGGCCTGGAGATGAGCGGCAACCGCAACGCCTTCGAATCCATGCTGGAGGCCATGCACCATGGCGGCCGCCTGGCCCTGCTGGGCATCCTGCCCGACGACTGTGCCGTGGAATGGAGCCAGGTGATCTTCAAGGGGCTGATCCTCAAGGGCATCTACGGCCGGGAGATGTTCGAGACCTGGTACAAGATGGCCGCCATGATCCAGAGCGGCCTGGACATCACCCCCGTCATCACCCACCGCTTCGGCATCGACGACTTCCAGAAGGGCTTCGATGCCATGCGAAGCGGGCAGAGCGGGAAGGTGATCCTGGATTGGGGTGTCAAGTAGACCGGCTTTGATCGGGAATGCGACCCACGCGAGCGTGATTCCCTCCGCGCCGGGTCCCGACTGCTCAGAGCCCACCGGGCTCTGCTTCGTCACCCGGCGGTCGGGAGGTACAAGATGGCCGCCATGATCCAGAGCGGCCTGGACATCACCCCCGTCATCATCCACCGCTTCGGCATCGACGACTTCCAGAAGGGCTTCGATGCCATGCGGAGCGGCCAATCAGGGAAGGTGATCCTGGATTGGGGTGTCAAGTAGACCGGCTTCGATCGGGAATGCGACCCACGCGAGCGTGATTCCCTCCTCGCCGGGGCCCGACTTCGCAGAGCCCACCGGGCTCTGCTTCGTCACCCGGCGGTCGGGAGGTACAAGATGGCCGCCATGATCCAGAGCGGCCTGGACATCACCCCCGTCATCACCCACCGCTTCGGCATCGACGACTTCCAGAAGGGCTTTGATGCCATGCGAAGCGGGCAGAGCGGGAAGGTGATCCTGGATTGGGGTGTCAAGTAGACCGGCTCCGATCGGGAATGCGACCCACGCGAGCGTGATTCCCTCCTCGCCGGGGCCCGACTGCTCAGAGCCCACCGGGCTCTGCTTCGTCACCCGGCGGTCGGGACCTCAACGAATAGGCTGGGGCTGGGGCAGCGCCGGGAAGGCCGGTTCGCTCCAGGGGGCTCCGTCCTTGATGAGGATGTCGGCGGCAAGCCCCTCGCCACCGGGTCGGAGGTCCGTCCCCAGGCAGGCCAGGTAGTAGCCATCGAACTTCGTGTTGAGCTTCTGCTTGACCGGGCCGCGGTTGGCCTGGACGTCCTCGATGGGACGGGAGACGTAGGGCCGGTAGAGGAAGGGGTGCCCCCAGGGGGTCTCGGGCACCTGGTCCAGGTACTCGGGCAGGAGGTCGTTGAGCGAAGCGGGGTACTCGCTCTTCTTGGCCTTGTACCGGATCAGCGCATCGGTGATGCGCTTCATGCCGGCCCGCACCAGTTTCTGGCGGTCCTCCACGTCGCGCTTCACGAAGGCCTCGATGAGGTAGAGGTCCCTCTTGGCCTGCTGGGCCGCGTCCGAATCCGGATAGCGCTCCGTCAACTGCTTCATCATGGCCCGGGCTTCCAGGCTGCGGCCTTCGAGGTTGAGCTTCCGGGCCTCCTCGTAGAGGTTGGCCGGGAGCCGCGGATCTTCGGAACTGCATCCGGCCGACAACACCAGGAGGACCAGGGCAGGGGCGAACCGGGAGGCGGGCATGGCAGGAACCATAGCAGAGGCTGGCCCCGCCTTGAAGTAGGCCATGGTGAAAAACCACCTGTTCCTTCCCCATGGCGAGGACGGCCCGATGACCCCTAAGATGGAATGGATCGGGGGGCGCCATGACGGACAGGCCGATGCTGGTGGGCATCGTAGGGGGGTCCGGCAGTGGCAAGACCTCGGTGGCGACGGAACTGGTCGAGCGTCTCCGCAAGGAGGCCGTGGCCGCCCTCCTTTGGGACATGGATGCCTACTACGCGCCGCTGGACGTGGTGAAGGAGCGCTTCGGCAGCCTTCCCGTGAACTGGGACCATCCCCATGCCTTTGACCTGGGGCTCATGGCCGCCCACCTGTCTGCCCTGCACCGGGGGGAGAGCATCCGGAAGCCCCGCTACGACTTCACCCTGTCGGACCGCACGGGCTGGGAGGACCCGCTTCCGCCGGGCCAAGTCGTGGTCCTGGAGGGGCTGCTGCTCTTCGCCCTGCCGGAACTCAGGGAGCAGCTGGACATGAAGATCTTCGTGGACACGGATGCCGACATCCGCATCCTGCGCCGCATCCGCCGCGACACCCGCGAGCGGGGCCGCAGCCTCGAAAGCGTCATGGACCAGTACGAGCAGAGCGTCCGCCCCATGCATCTGGAGTTCGTGGAACCAAGCAAGCGGTGGGCCGATCTCATCGTCCCCACCGGCGTGGAGAACCGCACCGCCATGGAAGTCATCACGCACCACATCACCACCCGCGCCCGGAGCCGGGAAGGGGCATTCCATGTTTGAAGCCGGACCCCACCTCGATGCCCAGGGCTTCCGGGCGCTCGATGCCGCATCTGTGCAGATCCTCGATGTGCGTGAGCCCTGGGAGTATGAACTGGCCCGCATCCCCGGCGCCCTCCTGATCCCCTTGGGAGAGCTTGCGGAGCGGGTGCATGAGCTGGATCCAGGCCGTCCGGTGGCGGCCTACTGCCACCACGGGATGCGCAGCCTCCAGGCCCTGCGGTTCCTGCAGGGCCTGGGCTTCAGGGACTTGGCCCACCTGTCCGGGGGCATCGAGGCCTACAGCCGCTTGGACCCTTCTGTGCCGAGGTACTGATGAGGCTGCTCCACCGGCACCCCGATGGCTTCGATCCTGCAACTCCCTGGGCCCAGGAATCCGAGAGCATCCGGCAGGATTCGAGACTGTTCCAGCAGATCGTGGCGCAGCGGCGCAGCCCTCACACGGGCAGGGGGCACGCCTTCTACCGCTTGACCGGCCCCGACTGGGTGAACGTGGTGGCCTTCACCCGGGCAGGGGAGCTGCTGGTGGTGGAGCAGTTCCGGCACGGCATCGATGCCCCCACCCTGGAGATCCCGGGGGGTGGCTGCGATCCCGGAGAGGATCCGGCCGAGGCGGCCCGGCGGGAATTGAGGGAGGAGACAGGATTCGTGGCAACGCAGTGGGTGGCTCTGGGCTCCTGCACGCCCAATCCCGCCACCCAGAACAACCGCTGCCATACCTTTCTGGCCCTGGACTGTGAACCGGACGGGCCCCTGGCCCTGGACCCGGCCGAGGAACTGCAGGTCTGGGCGTGCTCCTGGACTGAGTGGCTGGGTTGCATGCGGAGCGGGGAGATCCACCATGCCCTGGTGCTGGCAGCCTTCCAGCTCCTCAGCCTCTGGGAAGGCTGGCCAGAGCTACTCTGCCGATTGGAGGCCTGAGGTGTCCCGCGCTCCCTTGCTCATGCTGGCTGCCGCCGCCCTGGTAGCCCAGGCGCCAGCCCCGGGCGTACCTCCTTGTCAGATCGCGGGTGTCCCCAATCCCCGGTTCGAATCCGAGCTGAACGAGGCCATCCGGCTGCTTGGTCCAACAGAGCGCAGGAGCTTCTTCAAGGCCCTCCGCGCCAAGCAGCGGGAGCTCATGCATCGAATTCTCGAGGTGGAGCTTGGGTTGCACGAGGCCCAGTCCCTGAGGAACACCCTGGAGCGCGAGCACTCCCCGAACCTCCGCCAGGGCCAGGCCCTGGTGGACAGCCAGGCCAGCCTGCTGGCGGCCTTCCGGGAGATGGACCGGGTCATTGCCCGCGTGCGGTGGGCGGAAGACCCCCTCAAGCTCGACGCGGATGAGCTCCGAGTGGATCTCTACGGCGGCTTCCAGTTCTCCAGCCTGTTCAGCGAACAGGACCCGAACGGATCCTTCTTCTCCAAGTCCAGGCCCTTGGTGGCCCTGGACATCCGCCAGACCTTCCGCCACCCGGCCCAGGACACCTGGTGGGAGGTGTTCAGCACCCTCTCCTTCCAGTCCTCGAGCCTGGAGACCTCGGACACGCTCAACGTGATCACCAGCAGTGGCCAGTTCCACGGGGAAGTGGGCCTCTGGTGGATGGAAACCCTCACCGAGCGAGTGAGCTGGGGTGTGCTGGGCACGGCGGGGGCAGTGGGCTACAGCCAGCCCGTGGTCCAGGCGGACCTGACGGGCACCTCCCGGGACGAGTTCCGCAACCAGTTCAAACTGGGCCTCACCACGAGGCAGGAGGAGGGCGCCCTGAGGGGCTCCTTCGCCGAATGCTCCTACCTCCGGGACCCGCTCTTCCGCTCCCAGGACCGGCTCTACCTGCGGGGCCGAGTCGTGCTGACCCAGTTCGGCTCCGAGGGCGCCAGCGGTGATTTCTACATGGAGGGTTCCGTCAACAAGGGCCGCATCGGGAAGGACGAGGCCGTGATGCTGGTGGGCTTCCGGCTCAGCACGGTGTCCTTCTTCCGGAGCCTCGGAGGCGGAGCCAAGCCTTGAGCCGGTGCGAGTCCAGGCTGTAGTCTGAAGGCTGGATTCCAATGAGGAGCGCCCCATGGCCACTGAATGTTCCTTCGATGTCGTGTGCAAGGTGGACCTGGACGAGGTGAAGAATGCCCTTTCCCAGGCCATGAAGGAGATCGGCCAGCGCTTCGACTTCAAGGGCTCGGCGGCCAAGATCGAACTCAAGGACGACAAGGTACTGGTGCTCAGCGCCGACGACGAGACGAAACTCAAGGCCGTCATCGACGTGCTCCAGTCCAAGCTGCACAAGCGGGGCGTCAGCATCCGAAGCATGGTCTACGGCAAGATCGAACCGGCCTCCAAGGGCAGCGTGCGGCAGGAGGTCACCATCCAGCAGGGCATTCCCGTGGAGAAGGCCAAGGGCCTCATCAAGGCGGTGAAGGACGCCAAGATCAAAGTCCAGGCCAGCATCCAGGGCGACCAGCTCCGGGTGAGCGGCAAGAGCCGCGACGATCTCCAGGAGGTCATCGCCCTGTTCAAGAAGGACGACCAGGGTCTGGATCTGCAGTTCACGAACTACAGGGGATAAGAGCTCCTAGTAAAACCCGACGAGGCCGCGATGAACCCAGCCGGGATGCACCGCAAGGAAGGGCCCGCAGGGCAACGTGGTTCGTTGTTCAAGGGACCTGACGCCGCGGGGCGCCCGGCTGGGTTCATCCCTTCGGGCGAGGGGTGGCGGGCGCCGCGATGCAGCGTCACGCTCGTCGCGCGTAGTACCTGCTACGCTTTGACTCACGTTCCTCGCCTCGCTTGCCCGGCACCCCTCGCGCGGCAGCGTGGGGTTTTGTTAGGAGCTCTACATTGAGCCGACTGGACCTCTCCCGCTACTTCCTCCCCATCGCCTCGAAACTGGCTGGCGTCGAGGCGGAACTCCAGCGCATCCTGCACAGCGACGTGCAGGTGGTCCAGAAGCTGGCGGACCATGTGCGGGGTGGCCAGGGCAAGCGGCTCCGCCCCGCCCTGGTGATGCTGGCCTCGCGGTTCTGCGGGGTGGAGAACGACGACGACGTGCGGTTCGGGGCCGTGTTCGAGCTGATCCACACCGCCACCTTGGTGCATGACGATGTCATCGACCATGCCCAGCTGCGCCGGGGCATGCCCACCCTGAACCGCCTCTGGGGCAACACCCTCACGGTTCTCTTCGGCGACCTGCTCTACCTGGTGGCCATGGATGAGGCCATCGCCTGCCGGAACTGGCGGATGATGGAGATCCTGGCCCAGGTCACCACCCGCATGACCGAGGGTGAGCTGATCCAGAACGACGTCCTCTTCAAGCTCGACACCAGCCGCAAGGACTACTTCGACATCCAGGAGCGCAAGACCGCCCTCCTGTTCAGCGGATGTACCGAGACCGGGGCCGTGCTCACGGGGCGGAACGAGGCTGACTGCCAGGCCATGCGGGGCTACGGCCTGGAGGTGGGCCGGGCCTTCCAGCTCATCGACGACCTCCTGGACTACACCGCCACCAGCGCCGAGTTGGGGAAGCCGGCCTTCAGCGACCTGCGGGAGGGCAAGCTGACCCTGCCCATGCTGACCCTGCTGGAGAAGGCCCCGGACGAGGTGCGGCCCCTGATCCGTACCATCTGGGACCGGGGTGAGGAGGTGCCCATTCCCGAAGGGGAGGAAGTCAAACTGCGGGCCCTCATCGACCGGCACCACGCGCTGGATGAAACCCGGGAGCTGGCCCTGAATGCTTCGAGAAATGCCGGGACTAGGCTGTCGAGCCTTTCAGGGGACGCGGCCACCGGCAGGCTGCTCTCGGAAATCCCCGAGGTCCTGCTGTCGCGCACCATGTGATGGATCCTGCTAGGGCTCGACCTCACCCAGTCTCAGATCGAAGGGAATGCCCGCCCGCTTGCAGGAGGAGATGAAGGTCTCCTTGTCGGGGCACTTGAGGTAGGCCTCCATGGGCTCCACCTTCCGGGCCTGGATGAGTTCGATGAGGGCGTCGTTCATGAGGCGCTGGCCATAGCTGCGGCCCGTCTGCATGGCACTGGGGATCTGGAAGTTCTTGCCCTCCCGCATGAGGTTGGCGATGGCCGGCGTGATGAAGAGGGTCTCGAGGGCCGCCACGCGGCCACCCCCCATGCGCTTCAGCAGTACCTGGCTCACCACGCACTTCAGGGCGTCCGCCAGCATCACGCGAATCTGCTGCTGCCGGTCACTCGGGAACTGGTCCACGATGCGGTCGATGGTCCCGATGGCGCTGCTGGTGTGTAGGGTCCCGAAGACGAGATGCCCGGTGGCGGCAGTCTCCAGGGCGATGGCAATGGTCTCCAGGTCGCGCATCTCGCCCACGAGCACCACGTCAGGGTCCTCCCGCAGCGCCGCCCTCAGGCCGCTCTTGAAACTGTCCGTGTGGGTGCCCACCTCCCGCTGATTGACCAGACAGCCCTTGCGGGGGTGCACGAACTCGATGGGATCCTCGATGGTGAGGATGTGGTCCTTGCGCTTCTGGTTGGCCAGATCGACGATCGCCGCCAGGGTGGTGGACTTGCCGCTGCCCGTGGGACCGGTGACCAGCACGAGGCCCTTGGAGAGCGTGGCCAGGCGGCGCACGGGTTCCGGGATGCCCAGCCGGTCGGGATCCGGCAGCTGGTTGGGGATGACGCGACAGACCATGCCGGGCCCCACCCGATCCTGGAAGAAGTTCACCCGGAGCCGGCATCCGCCCGCCTCATAGGTGTAGGCGAAGTCGGCGTCATGGTGCTCCTCGAAGCGCTGCCAGGTGCTGGGGGTGGCCAGGGCTTCCATCATCTCCAGCAGGGTGGCCGGATCCAGGGGGCCGATTCCTTCCAGTTCCATCATGTCCCCATGGACCCGGACCAGCGGCGGCTCGTGGGTGGTGCAGTGCAGATCGGAGCCCTGCTTGGCCAGGAGGGACGCGAGGAGCCTTTCCGTCAGCGGATGGACCTGAACCCTCCTTGCACTGGGCCCAGGTCGCGGCGCCTCCCGTGGTGCCCCTTCCGGAGCGGCGGATCTGGGCAGGCCCGTTGCTGGCGGCACTGGGATGGGCATCGTGGCCGGGGGCGGCGGGACCGGCGGAGTGTGCGAAGGTCCCAGATGCTCGGCCTGGATCTGCGGCGTTTCCAGGTACCGGCTGAGGCGGATGTGGAAGCACTGCCCGGCGAGGTCGTAGTCGAACTCGACCGTGCCGTCCTTCTGCCAGGTCGCCCTGAGATCGCTGGGCACCACGTCCCCCGCGAGCACCTCGACCATGACCGCCGGCAGGGCGTTGGGCAGCAGGTCGATGGCTCCCCCGGCTTTCAATTCCAGCCGGGGCTTGCGGTCAGCCTTCAGCTCCAGCTGGCGGCCGGCCTTCGAGATGATCTGGTGGAGCAGGCGATCCAGTTGGGCCATGGTCAAGACCTCCCAGCAATATCCCACAGAGTCAATCGAGGATGATCGGGTGCACGGTGCGGGGAAAACATGTCAAAGCGTAAACCTAGGACTCAGGTCTGCCCAAAGGATGGCATGGGTCACGTTCTTCAGGGTTCGGTCCTGGTCCCGCGGCCGGTAGACTAGGTGTGCACTTTTCCTGGAGTGAGCATGAACATCCATGAATACCAAGCCAAAGAGCTGCTTCGGCGCTACAAAGTGGCCACCCCCGACGGGAAGGTGGCCCAGGATGCCGAGGATGCCCGAATGATCACCAAGGAGTACGGCGGGGCCAGCGTCGTGAAGGCGCAGATCCATGCCGGCGGCCGGGGCAAGGGCGGAGGCGTGAAGCTTGCGACCAATCCCGACATGGCCACCGAGCTGTTCAAGTCCATCTTCGGCATGCGGCTCGTCACGAAACAGACCGGCGCCGAAGGACGCAAGGTTCGCACGGTCTACATCTCGCGGCTCGTCGACATCGAGCGGGAACTCTACTTGAGCATCCTGGTGGATCGTGCCTCCAGCCGCATCACCATCCTGGCCTCCACCGAGGGTGGCGTGGAGATCGAAGAGGTTGCCGAGAAGAGCCCCGAGAAGATCATCAAGGTGGTGGTGGATCCGGCGCTGGGCCTCAGCGGCTTCCAGGCTCGCCAGGTGGCCTTCGCGCTCGGTCTCGAAGGGGACGCCTTCAAGCTGGGCGTCAGCTTCCTCCAGAACCTCTACCGGCTCTTCATGGAGAAGGACTGCTCCATGGTCGAGATCAATCCCCTGGTCGTCACCAAGCAGGGGTACGTGACGGCCCTGGACGCCAAGATCGGCTTCGACGACAACGCCCTGTTCCGCCATCCGGACATCCTGGCCTTCCGCGATCTCACCGAGGAGGCCGAGGAGGAGGTCGAGGCCAGCAAGTTCAACCTCAACTTCATCAAGCTGGACGGCCAGATCGGCTGCATGGTGAACGGCGCGGGCCTGGCCATGGCCACCATGGACATCATCAAGTACCACGGTGGCTCCCCGGCCAACTTCCTGGACGTCGGCGGTGGAGCCACCGAGGATGCCGTGAAGAACGCCTTCCGCATCATCCTGCAGGATCCGGCCGTGAAGGCCGTGCTGGTGAACATCTTCGGCGGCATCATGCGCTGTGACGTGGTCGCCGCTGGCATCGTGAAGGCGGCCAAGGTGATCGGCATCCAGGTGCCCGTGGTGGTGCGCCTCGAGGGGACCAACGGCGAGGAGGGCAAGAAGATCCTGGCCGAGAGCGGCCTGAACCTCATCGCCGCCACTGACCTGAAGGATGCCGCCGAGAAGGTGGTCGCCTCGATCAAGTAGAGTCCAAGGCTGTCCGGGGGGACCGCCAGTTCGCTTCGCCCGCGAGGTCCCCCACACCCCGACCGAATCCCAGGAATCCCATTTTCGAGAGGTATGACATGGCAGTTCTCGTGGGCAACCACACCAAGCTGATCGTCCAGGGCATCACGGGCCGCGAAGGCCTCTTCCATGCCATCGGCTGCCGCGACTACGGCACCAACGTGGTCGGCGGCGTCACTCCAGGCAAGGGCGGGACGGAAATCGAGGGCTTCCCGGTCTTCAACACCGTGCGAGATGCGGTGGCCGGCACCGGCGCCAACGCCACCATGATTTTCGTGCCCCCCGCCGGGGCCGCGGACGCCGTTCTCGAGGCCCTGGAAGCGGGCATCGAGCTCGTCGTCTGCATCACCGAGGGCATCCCCGTCCTCGACATGGTGAAGGTCAAGCGCGTCCTCCCCGACTACCCCAAGAGCCGCCTCATCGGCCCGAACTGCCCGGGCATCATCAGCCCCGGCCTCGCCAAGATCGGCATCATGCCCGGCTTCATCCACAAGCAGGGCCATGTGGGGGTGGTCAGCCGCTCCGGCACCCTGACCTACGAGGCTGTGGGGCAGTTGACCGCCCTCGGCATCGGCCAGAGCACCTGCATCGGCATCGGCGGCGACCCGATCAACGGCACCAGCCACATCGACGCCCTGCGGCTGTTCCAGGACGATCCGGACACCCACGCCATCATCATGATCGGCGAGATCGGCGGCAGCGCCGAGGAGGAGGCCGCGGAATTCGTGAAGCAGTACGTCACGAAGCCCGTGGTGGCCTTCATCGCCGGCCAGACGGCCCCTCCGGGCCGCCGCATGGGCCACGCGGGCGCCATCATTTCCGGCGGCCACGGCACGGCCGCCGAGAAGATGAAGGCGCTCCAGGCCGCCGGCATCAGGGTCGTCCAGAGCCCGGCGGACATGGGCAAGGCCCTGGCTGAACGGCTGAAGTAGAACCAAGCAACTTTCACCACCAAGGCCCAAGACACCAAGGCAAGACAAAAGCAGTTCTTGGTGTCTTGGTGCCTTGGTGGTTAATTTTTGCTTATGTTGATTTCTAGAGAAATGGTCCTGGACATGGACATCGGGCTCAACGCCGCGCTCTTCGGCGGCGACATGATGGCGCGCATGGACAAGGTGGCGGGCATCGCGGCAGCGCTCATGTCCAGGAACCGCCGGTATCTCACGCTGAAGGTCTCGGAGTTGACCTTCCACAGCCCGGTGCGGGCGGGGGAGATCATCGAGTTCCACATCGGCGTCACCCGCCAGGGCCGGACCAGCATGACCCTCCAGATCGAGGTGGAGGTCTATGAGCCCATCTCCGACCTGCGCAGGGACGTCACCAGCGGAGAGTTCGTGATGGTGGCCGTGGGCGAGGACCTCCATCCCGAGCCCGTCATCTGGAAGCCGGAGATGGTGCTGGCCGCCACCAGGGCCCATGCGGCCCGGGGGGCATCGCGCCCGGATCGCACCTGACCCGCGTATGCTGGTGCCATGACGGATCTCATCAAGGCCCACCTGGATCATCGGCGCCTGTGGCGGGAGTTCGACTACTGCTATCCGGTCATCTCCCGCCGCAGCCACGGGGTGAGCCTGGGGGTGAACCTGAACCCGGACAAGGTCTGCAATTTCGATTGCGTCTACTGCGAGGTGGACCGCCAGACCCCGCCCAAGCGGAAGGACCTGGATCTCGAGCAGCTGGAGCGCGAGCTGGGTGTGCTCCTGGACCTGGCGATCAGCGGCGACCTCTACCAGACCTCGCCATTCCATACGGCCCTGCCCGAACAGCGGCGGCTGAACGACATCGCCTTCAGCGGGGACGGCGAGCCCACGACGGCCCGCGAGTTCGCCGAGGTGGTGGCCCGGGTGGCCGGCCTCAAGGCCCAGCGGAGACTGGACCAGGTGAAGCTGGTGCTCATCACGGACTCCAGCCGGCTCCTGGCCCCCGAGGTCGTGAAGGGGCTGGAGACCCTGATGGCGAACCAGGGCGAAGTTTGGGCCAAACTCGATGCGGGCACGGAAGCCTTCTACCGCGAGATCGACCGCAGCCAGGTCCCCTTCCAGCGCATCCTGGACAACCTGCTGGGCACGGCCCGCCGTTGGCCGATTATCATCCAGACGCTCTTCCTCGACTGGAAGGGGCATGGACCGGCCGCCGCCGAACTGGGAGCCTACTGTGGACGCCTGGAGCACATCCAGGCCCAGGGAGGGCAGATCCAGGGAATCCAGCTCTACACGGTGGCCCGGCCCACGCCCGAGCTCGAGGCCAGGCCCCTGCGGCGGCTCGAGCTGGATGCCATCGGAGCGAACCTCCGGGGCTGCCTGCCCGGCCTGCCGGTGGAGGTCTTCTACGGCCCGGAGGAATGGGCCTGATGGCGCGATCCGCCCTGGGGCCGGCGCTCCTGCTGCTGCTCGGCCTGGGCGCCTGCCGGGCCCGCGAGGGCAAGACTGAGCCCACGCCTCCCGTACCCCCCGGCCTCAGGCTGGTCGCGGTGGGCGACATCCTCATGCACCAGGACGTCAAGCGGGCCGCCGAGGCGGACCCCTTGGGACTCCCGGCGCTGTGGGCGGACCTGGTCCCCCTCTTCCAGGGGGCGGACCTGGTGTTCGGCAATCTGGAGACCCCGGTGGCACCCGTGGGCGGCCGCCCGGGCGTGCCCTTCCAGTTCAATGCCCCGGAGACGCTGCCCGCCGCGCTGCGGGCCAGCGGCTTCACGGTGCTCTCCACGGCCAACAACCACGCCTTCGACCAGGGCGCCAAAGGCGTGAGGGAAACCCTGGACCGCCTGCGGGCAGAGCACCTCGTGGCCGTGGGCAGCGGGGAGGACCGGCCCCGGGCGGAGGCCCTCCAGATCGTGGAATGCCGGGGACTCCGGGTGGCCTTCCTGGGCTTCACGGACATCTTCAACCTCGACCTGAACCGGCGGGCCAGCGAACCCTGGGTGCGCCCCCTAGACCTGGAACCGGCCCTGGCGGCCGTGCGCGAGGCCCGGAACCATGCCGACCTGATCGTGGTGAGCCTGCACTGGGGCAACGAGTACCAGCACCTGCCCACGAAGCGGCAGAGGGACATCGCCCACGCCCTGGTCCAGGCCGGCTGCGATGTGCTCCTGGGACACCACCCCCACGTGCTTCAGCCCCTCGAGCTGCTGGAGGCAGGTGGCCGCAGGGCCCTGGTGGCCTACTCGCTCGGGAACTTCATCAGCAACCAGGACCGGATGTATCGGGCCGACCTCTTCCCCGTGGCCGGGGGCGACAACCGGGATGGGGCAGCGCTGTCCCTCCGCTTCGAGCAGAGGCGGGGGCTCGACGGCCTGGACCACCTGAGCCTGGCCGAGGCCGCCGTGGAGCCTCTCTGGACCGAGAACAACTGGGGCGCCCCGGCGGGCCGGCGGCAGATCCGCGTCATCCGGGTGGCGGCCGCCGAGGCCAGGGTCCGCGCGGAGCTGGATGAACTTGCCGGGACGGCTGAAGGCCCCGCCACCCCACCCGATCCAGCCCTTCGCCGGAAGGCGATCCTGGACAGGCAGGAGTACCTCCGCACCCTCATCCTGCGGCGCCGGCGCGTGGCCGAGATCGTGGGCGAGGAGTTCGTCAGGTGAGACCCAGCTCGGCCCGATGCTCGTGCAGCACGGCGATGATGCGGGCCAGGTGGCCGTCTTCGGAGCCGCCCACCGCTTCCATGAGCAGTCGCAGGCCCTCGGCCACTTCGAAGCGGTCCACGCCGGCGGCGAAGGCCTTGTCCTTCAGCTTCTTCTTCACGCTCTTCGGCTCCAGCCCCTCGGTGCGCGTGGGACGCACAAGGGCACAGGCCATGATGAAGCCCGTGATCTCGTCCGAGGCCAGGAGAGCCCTGTCCAGCAGGCCGTCGTAGGACACGCCCCAGCGCGTGTAGTGGGCGCTGATGGCATGGGCCAGGTCCTCGGCCCCCTGCTCCCGCAGCCAGGCTACGATGCGCCTGGGGTGCTCCTCGGGCCAGCGGTCGTAGTCCGCGTCGTGGAGGAGGCCGGCCAGGCCGAAGCGCTCGACGTCCTGGCCCAGGCCCGCGGCCAGGTCCCGCATCACCAGCTCCACGGCCCTGGCGTGGGTCCGGAGTTTCTCCGAAGGCGTCCAGTCGCAGAGCAGCAGCCAGGCTTCGTTGCGGTTGAGCATGGGCAGGTCCTCAGGGGATCTCGATGGTGGATTTCATCGGCCCGAGCTCCGGATCCCCGGGGTAGCGGACCGAGGCCAGGAAGAGACCCGAGGCGGGCGAGGCCTTGGCGCCCCAGAAGAGGTTGGCGGCCTCGGTCGGATTCCGCAGGTCCTCCAGGATCCGACGGGGTTCTTCTTCGCCCAGGGCGCAGGCCACGGAGGCACCGACCATGCGGCGCACCTGGCGGCGGAAGAAGTGGGTGGCCTGGACACGCAGAAGAATCAAGGCTCCTGCTTCGGCCACCTCGCAGCGGAAGATGCGGACACGACCATCCTCCTCGCTGTCGAGGTCGGCAAAGGCGGAGAGGTCCTGATCCCCCTCAAAGGCCCTCCAGGCCTGGGCAAGGCGACCAAGGTCCAGATTCCGCTTCACCCACCAGATCCAGGGCTTGCCGAAGGCGCTGCGCCGCCGGCTGATCTGGTAGAGGTAGGTGCGGTCCAGGGCGTCATGGCGGGCATGGAATCGCGGGGGACAAACCCGGACGTCGCGGATGGCGATGTCCTGGGGGAGGGCCCCGTCAAGGAGGCGCCGCAGTTCCCCCGGCCTGGGGGCCCCCCGGGCTTCCAGGTGCAGGTGGGCCACCTGCCCCAGGGCATGGACGCCGGCATCGGTCCGACCGGCGCCGCCCAGGTAGAGGAGGCGCAGACCCGCCTCGTGGATGACGTGCTCGATGCTTCCCGCCACAGTGCGCACGCCCTCCCGGGTCTGGCTGGCGCCCTGCTTCTGCCATCCCTGGAACCGGCTCCCGTCATACTCGATCAGCAGCCGGAAGGAGGCCAGGGGCGGGGGCTTCATGGCCATCAGTGGGGCCCGATGACGGCCTTCACCGCTGCGATCAGGATGGCCGGGTCATGGATCGGTTTGGCGATGTAGCCCTCGGCACCGGTCATGCCCAGGTACTTCTCGCGGTCCCCGAACATGGCATGGGCCGTGGCCAGCAGCACGGGGATGTGGCGGGTGATTTCGTCCTTCTTCAGCAGCTTGGTGATGAAGATGCCATCCACCTTTTGGCCTTCGTAGCTGGAGCGGGTGAGGCTCACATCCATGATGATGGCGGCCAGATCCGCCTCCTGGGCCAGGCGCAGGATCTCATCCACCTCTTCTGACACCAGGACCTCATATCCGCCCTTCTTGGCGAGGACGGTCTGGATGAATTTCACATTGATGGGGTCGTCCTCCACCAGGAGGATCCGGTTGGACATGAGCGCCTCTGTATGTCCAGCCTATCGGCACTTGCCGATCTGTCCAAAACATTGGAACGGCTTTGTGGTGCCAGGGGGCCGCGACCTACCGGTGTGCACCCAGCCTTTGCTGGGCCTCCAGGCGGTGCAGGAGGTCGTCCGGGACCTGCAGGCCGCCCCGCCCGCGTCCCAGGCGCAGCCCTGGCTTGTGGGCTCCGTGGTAGTCGCTGCCGCCGGTCACCACCATGCCCAGGCGGGCACCCAGGGCCACGAAGTACTTCTGCTCGGCCGCCCGGTACTCGCCGTAGTAGCCTTCGAGGCCCTCCAGCCCCTGGCGCTGGAGGTCGGCCATCGCCTCGTCCCAGTGGAAGGCGCCCTGGGCGAAGCGGCCGGGGTGTGCGACCACGGGCACGCCGCCGGCTTCGCGGATCCAGCGGGAGGCTTCTGAGGGGCTCAGTTCCTCCCGCGGCACGAAGCCCGGGCAGTCGTCGCCGATGAGGCGCTCGAAGGCCTCCGGCGGACGGCGTACGAAACCGCGGGTGGCGAGCGCCTTGGCAAAATGGACCCGCGACAGCAGGGGGGAGTCGGCCTGGGCCTGGACGTCCTCCAGGGTGATGGGACACCCCAGCTCGGCCAGCCGCACCAGCATGCGGCGGTTCCGGTCTTCCCGACGTGCGCGGAGTTCCACCAGCCTCGATTGGAACCGGGCATCGGAGGGATCCACCAGGAGCCCCAGGACGTGCAGGGACTGGCCCAGGAACCGGCAGCTGAGCTCGGTCCCCACGAGCAGGCGGACCTTCACCTGGGGCTGCATGGCCAGGAAGGCCGGAATGCCGTCGAGGGTGTCATGGTCCGTGAGGCAGAGGGCGGTCAGCCGGGCCTGGTCCCCGAGCAGAGCCAGTCCTCCTGGCGCATCCGTGCCGTCGGAGTGGAGGGAGTGGCAGTGGAGGTCGATCACCATCCGACCGTAGCAGAGCGGAGGGAGGATAGGACGGAATGCCCCGCAGGGGCATTGCCGCCCGCAGGGCGAGGGCCGGAGGCCCGAGTCACGATCCGACCCCAGCGAAGGTGAAGAGAGGATAGGACGGAATGCCCCGCAGGGGCATTGCCGCCCGCAGGTGATGCCAAGGGGTGCGGGGGCCCATTCGGGGCGCTGCTGGAGCAGCGTCCGCTCATGACCCGCATTCCCCTTGGCGGGCGAGGGCCGAAGGCCCGAGTCACGATGCCTCTCCGGAAGCCTTCTTATTGGCGCGGTAGAGGGCGGCCAGCAGCACAGCCACGGCCTGGAAGAGCTCCGGGGGGATGAGCCGGTCCAGATCCAGGGGGTCCAGTGCCGCCAGCAGGTCAGGATCCTTGGAGATCGACACTCCGTGCTGCTTGGCCAGGTCCAGGATGCGCTCGGCGAGCAGACCCTGTCCCTTGGCAACGAGGCGGGGGGCCGCGTCCAGGAAGGGCGATTCTGGCCGGTACCGCAGGGCGGCGGCTCGGGGGCGGGAGGATCCTGGGTGGGCCATGGTCCCTAGCGTGGTCGGTCCAGGATCCTACCTGTGCAGTCCGGTCGGGCTACTGGACGAAATTCGAGGCGCTCTGGGCATCGTCCACAGGTTCATCCATGGCCAGACGGCGGAAGAGCTTCATGTCGGCGAAGGAGAGGATGCTCATGTAGGAGAAGCCGCTGAAGAACAGCCAGAGGAACGGCACGGAGGCCCACTTGCGGATGTAGATGGCCACCAGGACGGCCCCGAAATAGTAGAGGGCGAAACCCAGCTCGAGGAAGGTGAGGAGGCTCTTGGGCACCTTGTAGGCGCGCTTGGTGATGGCCTTGCCCTCCGCATCCACGCCCAGTTTGGGGGTGCGCTTGAATTCCTTGTCGTCGGTGAAGAACCCCTCCAGCACGGCCTTGGCCTGGTTCAGGGCGAGTCCGATGCCCAGGCCCATGAGGCCGGGGATGTACTTCAGGCGGGACTTCCAGCCGGTGTTGTCGGTCAGTTCCTTCTGCGAGAGGCCGAAATAGAGGCCCACGCTGACGGCATTCAGCAGGAAGAAGGGGCCGTCCGTGAGAAGCAGGATGTGGACCGGCGTGCCCGCCCGGAAGATCATGGCGGGCACCATGATGACGGAGAGCACCACCATCAGCATGTAGTTGCAGTTGGCCGTCAGGTGGAACCAGCACTCCAGCTTCGTGTGCAGGCTTTCGTTGGAGGTCCAGATCGTCTTCATGAGCTTGCGGATGACCTGGGCATTGCCCTTGGCCCAGCGGTGCTGCTGACTCTTGAAGGCATTCACCTCGACCGGAAGTTCCGCCGGGACGACGAGGTCCTTGAGGTAGACGCCCTTCCAGCCCCTGAGCTGGGCCCGGTAGGACAGGTCCGCGTCCTCGGTGATGGTGTCGTGTTCCCAGCCACCCGCGTCGGCGATGGCGGACACCCGCCACATGCCGGCCGTGCCGCTGAAATTGAAGAAGGCCTTGGACCGGTGGCGGGCCGTGTGCTCGAAGACGAAATGCCCGTCGAGCAGGATGGCCTGGACCTGGGTCAGGAGCGAGAATTCGCGGTTGAGGTGGGCCCAGCAACCCTGGACGAAGGCCACCTTCTCGTCTGCAAAGTGGGGAACGGCCTTGCGGAGGAAATCCTCCGTGGGCAGGAAGTCGGCATCGAACATGGCCACCAGCTCGCCCTTGGCCACCTTGAGGCCCTCGGCCAGCGCCCCGGCCTTGAAGCCCGTGCGGTCCGTCCGGTGCAGGTAGTGGATGTCATAGCCCAGGGCCTTGTAGCGGTCCACCACAGCACTGGCCACCTTCACGGTGTCATCCGTGGAATCATCCAGCACCTGGATCTCGAGCTTGTCCTTGGGCCAGTCCATCCTGAGGGTGTAGGCCATGAGCCGCTCGATGACGTTGATCTCGTTGAACACGGCCAGCTGGACCGTGACCACCGGGAGGTAGTTCGCATCGCCCACGGGCTGGGGTACGTCCTTCTTGTGGCGATAATAAAGGAGAAGCATCCAGAGCCGATGGGCTCCATAGATGCTCAGGATGGTGAGCAGGATGAAGTAGGTGGCAAGCACGATGATTTTGACGGCTTCCATCACGGAATAGACTCCCCACAGCCTGCTTCGGCCGGCCTTGCTTATTGTGTCACAACTTCTTGGTAAGACCACGGAAAACCTAACAATCTACCGCCTGATTTTCAGTGGGCTGGGTAGGATGCTGACATGAGTGACCTCGACAACCTCAGCCTCCCCAGAATGATTGGCCGCTACCAGGTGCTGAATCTCCTGGGCTCCGGTGCCATGGGGAGCGTCGTGCTCGCCGAGGACCCCAGGATCAAGCGCAAGGTGGCGATCAAGCTGATGAAGCTGGATGCCGTGCGGACCGAGGCGGACCAGCACGAGTATTTGGCGCGTTTCCAGCGCGAGGCCGAGGTGTCCGGCCTCCTGAACCACCCGGGGATCGTGGCCATCTACGACGTGGGCGAGGTGGAGGGCCACGGGCCTTTCCTGGCCATGGAGTTCGTGGCGGGCAAGCCGCTGGACGGGATCATGAAGAACGGTCCAGCCCTCACCCTGAAGGAGAAGTTCCGCATTGCCGTGGGGCTGGCCGAGGCCCTGGACCATGCCCACGCCAAGGCCATCGTGCACCGGGATGTGAAGCCGGGAAACGTGATGGTGACCGAGGATGGGCGGCCCAAGCTGATGGATTTCGGCATCGCCAAGCGGGAGGATGCCAGCCTCACCCAGACGGGCACCTTTCTGGGCACGCCCAGCTATGCGAGTCCCGAGCAGATCCGGGAAGGCACGGTGGACAACCGGTCCGATATCTTCAGTTTCGGCGTACTGGTCTTCGAACTCATGAGCGGGCAGTCCCCCTTTCCGGGGACCTCCATCAACACCATCCTCTACCGGATCGTGAACGAACCCCCGGTGGAGGTGCAGCCGCCCGTGCTGGGCATGCTTCCCGAGGGCTGGCGACGGGTCTTCGACAAGGTGCTGGCCAAGCGGCCGGAAGAGCGCCATCAGTCCTGCACCTCGTTCGTCCGCGACCTCTTCGACTCCGTGACGGAACTGAGCAAGGAGGACCGTCGCGAAGTGTTGAACCTCATGGGAATGAATGGCGAGGCCCCCTTGCCAGAGATCGTGTCCACCTCCTTCGATGAGACGGTGGTGATGCCCCGGTCCGAGCCGCTGAAGGGCAGGCTGGCCTGGATCGCCGCCGTGGTCCTGGTGGCCGCCATCGGCGGGGCCTGGTTCATGGTCAAGGGCTCCAACAGGACGCGGTTGCAGATCAAGTCGGTGCCTTCAGGCGCCAGGGTCTTCGTGAACGACCTGGAGGTAGGTACGGCGCCCATGAACCAGCCTTTGTCCCCCGGGGACAGGCTGCGGCTGGAACTGAAGGGGCATCGGGCGCTGACCTACCAGGTCAAGCCCGGCGAGGTGCCACCGGAGCTCTCCCTGCAGCCCATCGTCAGCGAGGAGGTCCTGGATTCCGCACCTCAGGGCGCCACCGTGGTGCTGGATGAGAAGAAGCTGGAGGGCGTGACGCCCCTCTCGGTCCAGTGGAACCAGGGCAAGCACCACCGCCTCACCCTCACCAAGGGCAACCTCGTGTTTCCAAAGGACTTCGACCCTGGTGATGTGCCTGGCGGCCAGGTCTTCAAACTGATGGAAGGAACCACCGCCGAGACCCGGCAGGAGCCGTCCCTGGACCCCCATGCCCCCGGCGCCCTGAAGCTGGCCGGCGGATTCAGCGTCCACCTCAGGGCGGATGGCCGCGACCAGGGTGAACTCAGCCCGGGCTCAAAGGTGGCGCTGCCCCCAGGCACCCATCAACTCGAGTTGACGAACCCCCGGCACTTCTACAAGGACGCCCGGGCCGTCACGGTCGTGGCCGGCCAGGTGGCGACGCTCACCGTGCCTGGCCTCGCCACCCTCACCGTGGAGACCTTCCCCGGCATCGGCAAGGTCATGGTGGATGGCCAGGACTCCGGCATCGAGAGCGATGGCAGCACGGGCATCCAGGTGGCCCTGGGTCGCCACACCATCACCGTGCGCGGGGCCAAGGGCAGCAGGACCGAGACGGTGGAGGTCACCGGGGACAAGGGACTGCGCTTCCCCCTATGACGTCCACCGCCCGGGCGGCGAAAGCCGAAAAGAACCTGGGCCAGGGAGCGTAGCCCCCCGGCCCAGGTTCCTGCCGCCCGAAAACTGTGATCGGGAGGTCAGTGCTTGGTCGAAGTGGATGCGCCGAACCCCGTCTGGGCCCGCACATACTGGTCCTCGAAGGCCTCGATCTCGGCCTTGGCGCGGGCGCTGCCATCGAGCTTGGAGAAGAGGTAGGCCAGCAGGAACGCGATCGGCATGGCAAACAGGGCCGGCTGGGTGTAGGGGAAGAGGGCCGCCTTCCGGCCGACCACGTCCACCCAGACGGATTTCGACAGCACCACGAAGATCACGGCGGAGAAGAGCCCGCCGTAGCCGCCCCAGAGGGCGCCACGGGTCGTCAGGCCCCTCCAGTACATGGAGAGAATGAGCACCGGGAAGTTCGCTGCCGCCGCCACACCGAAGGCGAGGCCGACCATGAAGGCGATGTTCTGCTTCTCGAACAGGATGCCGAGGACGATGGCAACGATGCCCAGGCAGATGGTGGCGATCTTCGACACCCGGATCTCGGTGATCTCGGAAGCCTTGCCCTTCATGATCACCCGGGCGTACAGGTCGTGGGAGATGGCCGAGGCGCCCGCCAGGGCCAGGCCGGAAACCACGGCCAGGATGGTGGCGAAGGCCACCGCCGCCAGGAAGCCGAGCAGCATGTTGCCGCCCACGGCCTTGGCCAGGTGCATGGCGACCATGTTGCCGCCGCCGATCAGCTTGCCGCCGACCTTGCCCCCCTCGAAGAAGGTGGGATCCTGGCCGACGATGATGATGCCGCAAAGCCCGATCAGGAAGATGACATTGAAGAAATAGGACACGAAACCGGAGGCGTAGAGCACGGATCTGCGGGCTTCCTTGGCGTTGCTGACCGTGAAGAACCGCATCAGGATGTGGGGCAGTCCCGCGGTCCCGAACATCAGTCCAAGGCCGAGCGAGATGGCGGTCACCGGATCCGCGAGCAGGCTGCCGGGGTACATGAGCTTGGGACCCAGCTTGTGCACGGCGGTGGCCCGCTCGACCAGGACGTGGTAGGAGAAGCCGAACTGGCTCATGGCCAGGAGCATGACCAGCGTGCCGCCGAAGAGCAGCATGCAGGCCTTGATGATCTGCACCCAGGTGGTGGCCATCATGCCGCCGAAGATGACGTAGAACATCATGAGGATGCCGACGATGAAGATCGCGACCCTGTATTCCAGGCCGAAGAGGAGCTTGATGAGCTGCCCGGCCCCGACCATCTGCGCCAGCAGGTAGAAGCAGACCACGGTCAGCGAGGAGATAGCGGCCATGGTGCGGACCTTGCCCTGGTCCAGGCGGTAGGCCGTGATGTCCGAGAAGGTGAAGCGGCCCAGGTTGCGGAGGCGCTCGGCCATCAGGAACAGGATGATGGGCCAGCCGGCGAAGAAGGCCAGCATGTAGATGTAGCCATCGTAGCCCTGGCCGTAGACCATGGCGCTGAGGCCGAGGAGCGTGGCGGCGGACATGTAGTCGCCGGCGATGGCCAGACCGTTCTGGAAGCCGGTGATGTCGCTGCCGGCCGTATAGAAATCAGAGGTGGACTTGGTCCGGCTGGCTGCCCAGTAGGTGATCCCCATGGTCAGGCCCACGAACAGGCAGAACATGATGATCGCGTGCCAGTTGGTCGGCTGCTTCTCCATGATGCCCCCCAGAGGTGGGCCAGCTATGGCCGAAGCCGAAGCGGTCAGGAGGCCCAGGGCGGTGCCAATGCGAGGGAGGCGGCTCATCACTTGTTCTCCTTCTGGGCGGCCTTGACGATTTCCTGGGTCATCTCATCGAACTCGCCATTGGCGCGTCGGACGTACACCGCCGTGAGGACCCAGAAGAAAATGAACATGAACAGTTCGACCGCGACGCCGATGGTCAGCATCCCGCCGGCCACGAGGGGGCGCCCGAGCAGGGCCGGCTTGAAGGCCACCACCAGCACGAAGCCGTAGAACATCCCCAGGACAATGAAGGCCAGGGTCCAGGCGAAACGACCCCGTCGGGCTACGAGCCGCTGGAATTTGGGATCGGTCCGCATTCGTTCGTACATTTCACTGCTCATGGCAGTACCTCCTCCTATATGGGAGTGATGGACGGACCTACCCATGGAGTGGCATGGGTATTCCGAAATGGTTTGTGGGTTTACTTGGGGTAAGCATACAGAAGAGGAACCAGGCACGGCAATAAATCCGAGCGCGGGGGCAGGAGGCCGTCTCGCCTTGGCGATGCGGGCCCGCTGGGACGAGGGGCAGCGGTCCTCGACAGCCGGCCAGGGATTCAGCGACTTCGGATCCTTCAGGCGCTCCCCAACGAAAAAAGCCGCCTCGCGGCGGCCTTTGGTTGGGTAGACCAACGGACGGCCTGGAGGACGATCACACACTCCTTATCGCCAGAGAGCGTTTCGGGTTGGAAGGGGTCGAGTGGTAACACAGAGAGGGCTTATTGCCCCCAGGGGGAGCCGAGAATCGGAGAATCGGCCTGTCCTGGCAACTCTAGGCGGCCATCGGACCTTGCTGGGCAGCCGGAAGTCGAGAGCATGGCTTCTTTCTAAGTGCCCATGAATCATTGAAAAAGGACTGTCATACAACCCGATTGGACTGGTAACACAAGCGCCTGGCATTTCGCCAGGCGCTTTCATGGTTGGGGAGGAAGGATTCGAACCCTCGGTACGCAGGATCAAAACCTGCTGCCTTACCACTTGGCTACTCCCCAGGCGGAAACTCAAGGATAGCGCGGGTCCGCGCCAGGCCAAAGCCCCTCAGGCCCGGGGCCTAGGACCCGGCCTTGGGCGTGAAGCCGAACTCCTCAACGCCCAGGAGGTCGGGACGCACCTGGGCGGCCTCGCCGCGCTCGATCCGGCTGATGGCGCGCCGACCGGTGGCGGTCTCGTAGGCCAGGAGCACCTTCTCCTCGATCTCTTCGCGGAGGGTGTTGTTGAGCGGGTAGGCGATGTCCTTGAAACTGCCGTCCCGCTTCCGGCGGCTGGGCATGGCCACGAAGTAGCCCTCCTCGCTCTCCACGACGCGCAGGTCACCCACCAGGAAGCAGTCCTCGATGACCAGGGCGGCGAAGGCCTTGAGCTTGTCGTCGCCCTCGATCTTGTTGATGCGGATGTCGGTGATATTGAGCATGGGGCGTCCTCAGGCTTCAGTCCTCGGCCTCCGGGGGGAGGCCGCTCTCCAGGTTATCCGATCTCGATCCAGCCCCACTGGCGGCCGGTCTTGTCGCCGCGCCGGTAGGAATAGAGCAGGTCGGGCCTGCAGACGGTGCACAGGGCCACGCTGCCGTCGCGGGTGGGGTTCAGGCCCAGGTCCAGGGCCTGGCTCCGCAGGAACCCGTGCAGGTCCAGGTGGGGGCGTCCGGCAGGCCCCCGGGTGCACAGGTGTTCGGACCAGGCGGGATCCTGCCGGGCGGCTTCGATGACTTCCTCGCCCACTTCGAAGTGGCAGGCCAGGATCGCGGGGCCAAAGGCCCACACCAGATTCCCGGGCTCCCCCCCCAGGCTGCGGTAGATGGCCACGCCGCGGCGCAGGATCCCGCCCCCGGGATCCGGATCGCCGTGCCCCGTGGCCCCCCGCCAGCCCGCGTGGAGGGCTGCCACCCAGGGCCTTCTATCCCGCAACGGTCCGGCCAGCAGCACGGGTACGCAGTCGGCCACCCGCACCCCGAGGCGAAGCCCCGGAACCGTGCTCCAGGTCCCATCCCCCTCGACGACGCTCCCGGAAGCCTCCACGATGCCGCAGCGATGCACCTGGTTCAGGCGCCGGTCCGGAAGGGCCTCCGGGGGATCCAGGCGGGTCGAGAAGCCCCAGCTCAGGGGGAACGGAGGCGGGACTGCCGGCGTCAGCACAGGCCCGCTATCGGTCGAGGCGGGCTTCCAGCCACTGCTTGATCCGGTTGGCATCGCCAAGGCGGCTGTACTTGCCCCAGGAATCCAGGAGGATGACGAGCACGGGCCGGTTCGCCAGCATGGCCTGCATCACCAGGCAGCGGCCAGCTTCCTCAATGTAGCCGGTCTTGGAAAGGCCGATGTTCCAGCGCGGATTGCGCACCAGGGCATTGGTGTTGGGGAACTGGATGCTGCGGCGGCCGCTCTGGAGGGTGGTTCCGGGGCGGGTGGTGAAATCGCGAATCTCGGGGTAGCGGTAGGCGGCCTCCAGGATCCGGGCCAGATCCCAGGCCGTGGCCACATTGCCGCTGGAGAGGCCCGTGGGATCCTCGAACCGGGAGCCACTCAGGCCCAGTTCCCGCGCCTTGGTGTTCATGGCCCCCACGAAGGTGGGCAGCCCCCCCGGGAAGGTGCGTCCCAGGGCATGGGCGGCCCTGTTCTCCGAGGCCAGCAGGGCGAGCAGAAGCGCCTGCTCCCGGGGCAGGCGGGTCCCCACGGGCAGCCGGGACCGGCTGTGGCGCAGATCATCCTTGTCGCCCTCGGTGATGGTCAACAACTCGTTGGGGTCCAGGTGGGCATCCAGCAGCACCATGGCCGTCATGAGCTTGGTCAGCGAGGCGATGGGCACCACGGCCTCGGCCTGCTTTTCCACCAGGGCCTGTCCGGTCCACTGATCCAGTACCAGCACGGAGGCGGATTTCAGGGACAGGCGGGCAGGGGAGGGGATGGCCGCGGCGAGGGCCACCCATCCTGCGCACACAAGTCCCAGCCAACGCATGGTCCTGCTCAGCTTCATGCCTACTCCAGAAGATTTCGACTGTCGCCACCTTTTCCTAGTCTATCGGATCCGGCAGGTCTTGGCTTAAGGGTTCATGGCCATAGCAGAACCAGCAGACTCAGGTCCGTGATGGCCCAGGCCCCCAGGCCCCAGTACATCCCGTTCTCGTGCTGGGGGTCTGTCCAGGACCGCCAGCCCCGCATCCAGGGGATGAGGACCGCCAGCCAGGCCGCCAGGGAGGGCAGGAGGTAGAGCGGAGGCCGTCCCTGAGCTCGGAGGCCGGCCAGGAAGAAGACATGGGCGATCAGGGAGGTCAGCAGGGCCAGGGTCAGACTGCGGCCCACCCCCAGGCGGATGGTGAGGGTCTGGTCGCCCCGGCGGCTGTCCTCGGCGACTTGGTAGATCTGGGTCATGGGATAGAGGGTGGCGAAAAGGAAGGCGAAGCCGATGGAGGCCAGCAGGACCGTGCGGCTGAAGGGGCGTCCCGTCAGGGCCCATCCCGCCAGGGGGGTGAGCAGGCCGAATCCCACACAGTTGATGACCAGATCCCAACCCGCTCGGGCCTTGAGCCGCGGGGGGGGAACCGAATAAAGCACACTCATGACCACACAGGCGAGGTTGATGAGGGCAAAGGGCAGGGGGAGCAGGAACCCCAGGACGGCCGAACTCCCCAACAGCCCGGAGGAAAAGGCCAGCAGGTGCTCCGGGGGCCTGGGTGGAGCCTTCAGGTAGCCGATGTCGCCCTCGTCCTTGTCGAATGCGCTGTTGATGGCGAGGGTGCCGCCGTTCATCAGGCCCACGAAGATGAACCATCCGAGCAAGGAGGTTCCTCCTGGCAGGCCCCAGCCGGCGGCCAGGAGGGTGCCCAGGAGGAAATGGGCCGACATGATGGGCCATTCCAGGGGGCGGAGGTGCAGCAGGTAGGGCATGGCCCGGGCGCCCACCAGCTTCTCGAAAAACCTGCGGATCGGATATCGGGTCGCCGTCATGCGATGCCTTCACGGCGGAGCGGCTGGACTTCCCCGGAGGGGCGGCGGGGTTCGACCAGCTCCTCCATGGCTGCAAAGAGGTGGGGCAGGCTGAAGTCGGTGTCGACACACATGCCGTGGGGCAGGGACAGTGGGATCACATAGGACGGGACCTCCGGCATCTTGGTGAGTCCCTTGAGCAGACGGTCTGTGCAGCTCACGGCCACGATGAGGTCCGGGTTGTACTCCCGCGCCTCGCGGTAGGCCTTGTGGCTCCGGTTGAAGATCCGGCCCTCCCAGCGGTTCAGGAGGGCCGCGTTCATGTAGTCGCCCACGGCGCAGAGGCCGCAGTCGTAGCAGGCCTGGAGGTCATCGAGGACGCCGGCCTTGCAGCGGGCCATCTGGATGCAGTGGGGCAGCAGGATGAGGGCCCGCCGGGCCCGGCGGGTGGCGAAGGCCTCCCTGACCCGTCGGTTATTGTGGCCGCAGAAGGAGAGAATCCAGGTGTCCTCCTGGCCCAGCCACCGGGCCAGGGGTCGCAAGGCATGGGCCCAGAGGGTGTCCTGGCGCATGATGGCCGTCCGGTTGCGGAGGAAGGCCTTGCCCCGGAGAAAGCTGGGCCAGGCGGCGGCCAGCGCGGCGACGCCGGCCAGCATCCACCAGCCGCGCACGGCGCCATGCAGGGTCGACTCGACCAGGGCGGTGGCCGCCAGGCCCAGGGGCAGGCCCCGGCGCACCCAGAGGAACAGCGCGCCGCCCTCCTCAGGCAGGGGCCCCGGGGCAGGCAGGGTCCGGGGCGCCTTCATTTGGCCGAACCTGCCAGTCCGACCATCTTCCTCTTCGCCTGCGATGCAGGCTCAGGCCGCGCGGGTCGGCGGTTGCGAAGAAGCCAGATGGGTTGCGTCATTTGGCCGAACCTGCCAGTCCGACCATCTTCCTCTTCGCCTGCGCTGCAGGCTCAGGCCGCGCGGGTCGGCGGTTGCGAAGAAGCCAGATGGGTTGCGTCATTTGGCCGAACCTGCCAGTCCGACCATCTTCTTCAGGTCATCATCCTTCCAGCGCAGTCCGGCGCCGAAGAAGACCGTGCGCAGGTCCTTGTTGTCGATGTCCTGGATGCCGGCCTGGATATAGGCGCCCTTCCAGAACTGGTAGCTGCTGGTGAAGCGGTAACGCGGATTCGGCTTGTCGTCGCGCTTCATGAAATCGTAGGCGAGAAGCCCGAACCTCAGTCGGTCGTCCAGGGCGCGCAGTTCCACGCCGCCTCCACCCGTATTCTCGACGATGCCCGCGGTGAAGACGGCGGGGCCCAGGCGCTTGGCGAACTGGGCCGACATGGTGAAGGCCCGGTCCGTGGTGACCCACTTGACGTTCTGCGGGGTGGAAAGGGGCTGGCCCGTGATGGGATCCACCTGGGTGAAGGTCTGGGTGCTCTGGTTGATCTTGCCGTCCGGAGTCGAATTGAAGCCGAGTGCGTACCAGTAGTCCGGGCGGGGCGCGATTTCGAGACCGAGGCCGGCCATGCTGTCGCCGCGCTTGGACCACTGGGCCGCCCCCATGTCCAGGCGGAAATCCATCTTGTTGAAGCCGCCCAGCAGGTTGTTCACATTGTCCACGGCATCATTGATCTTCTTGACGGTCGTCTCGTCGTTGAGCAGCTTGCCGATGGTGCCCTGGCCACTGTTGAGGCGGTCGGTGAGGACCTTGATGTTGTCGGCTGACCCCTGGAAGCTCTGGGCCAGCTTGCGGATGTCGCCGACGACGCCCTTCAGCTCGGGGCGGTTCTCCTCCAGGATCGCGTTGAGGTTCTTGCCGATCGTCTCGAACTGCTGGGCCATTCGAGGCAGGCGCTCCCGCAGGTCGCTGGAGAGGGCCTCCACGTTCGCCATGGTGTGGTCGATGGCACCGTGGTTCTCCTGCGCCATGGAGCGGAATTCTCCCGTCAGCACGCGGATGTTGTCCACGATCTCGTCAAGTTTCTGGCGCCCCTGCTCGCCGCCGATGGACTCGTTCAGGGCGAAGGTCACGCCCTTCACGTTTTTGCTGATCTCAGAGAGCGACTCCATGAGGTTGTCGAGACTGACGCCGGGCTTGCTGGGCAGCGGTGAGCCTTCTGGAAACGGACCCTTGGCACTGTGGCCCGGGTCCAGGTCGACGAATTTCTCCCCCAGGATGCCGATGGACCCCAGGGAGACGGTGGCATCCCCGTAGATCGGGACCTCGTTCGAGATGCCCAGTGCCACGCGGGCCCTGCCGTTCTCGAGGGAGATGGTGCGGACGGACCCCACGGACACGCCGGCGATGCGCACGGCGCTCTGGATGTTCAGGCCCGCCACGGAATCGAAGAAGGTGAACCGTTCCGACTGGTTGCGTTTTCCACCGACCTCCAGCTTTTCGGCACGGAAGATCAGCACGGCCAGCAGGACGATGGCGCCCGTGAAGAAGAGACCGACCTTGGTTTCGAGCTTCATTGCGACCTCGTGGGGGGTTGGTTAGGCACTCTTGCGCTTGGGCGGCGGCGGATCCTGCAGGAAGGGGCCGTCCGCATCCCCCCGCAGGAACTGCTGAATCACCGGATGCGGATTCGCCTTGAAGTCTGCCGGCGACTGGCAGGCCAGGCACTCCCCCCGGAAGAGCAGGGCGATGCGGTCGGCAATCTCGAAGGCTGATTTCAGGTCGTGGGTGATGGTGATGGTGGTGACTCCCAGCTCATGCTTGAGGTCCAGGATCACGCGGCCGATGACATCCGTCATCACGGGATCCAGGCCCGTCGTGGGCTCGTCGAAGAGCAGGATCTTGGGCTTGAGGGCGATGGCCCTGGCGAAGCCCACGCGGCGCTTCATGCCTCCCGACAGCTCTGCGGGTTTCAGCTTGTCCGTGTCCTTCATGCCCACCAGCGACAGACACTCCTCCACCCGGGCCCGGACCTGGGCTTCCGTCATCTTGTGGTGCCGCCTCAGCCCGAAGGCCACGTTCTCGAACACGGTCATGGAATCGAACAGGGCCGCCATCTGGAAGCACATGCCGATGCTCTGGCGGACCTGGAAGAGTTCCTCGCGGTCCAGCTGGGCGATGATCTTGCCCTCGACGGACACGTGGCCCGAGTCCGGGGTGAGCAGGCCCATGATGTTGCGGAGCAGCACGGTCTTCCCGGTGCCGGACCCGCCCAGCACCACCAGGCTCTCGCCCTCCTCCACCTGGAGGTTCACATTTGAGAGCACGACCTTTGGACCGAAGGCCTTGGAGAGGTTGACGACGTCGATCAGGGGCATGTCGTCAGACCAGCAGCAGCTTGGTGAGGAAGAAGTCGGAAATCAGGATCCACAGGCTGCTCGTCACCACGCTGCTGGTGGGCGCGTTGCCCACGCCCTCGGCCCCGCCGTAGGTGCGGTAACCCTTCCAGCAGCCCACCAGGGCGATGATCATCCCGAACACGATGCTCTTGTAGATGGCGATGCGGAGATCCCGGAAGGCCAGCAGCTTGTAGAATTCGTTGCCGTAGACGTAGGCGCTCTGGCCTTCCACGCCCACCAGGATCAGGTAGCCACCCCAGAACCCGACATAGATGGACACGACCGTCAGGAGGGGGACCACCAGCATGGAGGCCAGCAGGCGCGGCACGAACAGGTAGTGGATCGGATCCGTGGCCAGACATTCGAGGGCGTCGATCTGCTCGGTGACCTGCATGGTGCCAAGTTCCGCAGCCATGGCGGAGCCGATGCGGCCCGAGAGCATGAGGCCCGTGATGACCGGGGCGAGCTCCCGCATCACGGCCAGGCCCTCGACCTGGGAGGCCAGCCCTTCGGCCTGGAACTGGCGGAAACCAAAGGCCAGCTGGACGGCGAACACCATGCTGACGGCCAGGCTCGTGAGGACCACCACGGGGATCGAGTTCACGCCCACGGAGTTGAACTGGTTCAGGAGGTTCTTGCCATCGAAGGGGCGCTTGAAGACGGCGGCGAAACTCCGGCCCGAGAGAACAGCGAAGTCCCCGAACGTATCCATGGCCCCCAGAACGGCTGTGCCAATCTTGTCGAATACCGCCAGGGCCATGGGACTCCGAACCGAAAGCACTAGCTTAGCGCAGTCCCCTTCTTCTGCCTGGACCGGAGGCTCGAGGCGCCCCCGTCCCGGACCGTCTGCGGCACCCGGCTGAGGGCCAGCGCGTCAGCGGGCACGTCCTTGGTGATGGTGCTCCCGGCCCCGATGAGCGCGCCGTCCCCGATGGTCACGGGAGCGACCAGCTGGGTGTCAGATCCCACGAAGACATTCCGGCCGATGGTGGTCCGGTGCTTGTTCACGCCGTCGTAGTTGCAGGTGATGACGCCGGCGCCGATGTTTGTGCCCTCGCCGATCTCGGTGTCGCCGAGGTAGGCCAGGTGGTTGGCCTTGGCGCCGCGGTGAAGTTTCGCCTTCTTGGTTTCCACAAAATTGCCGATGTGAACCCCTTCGGCCAGCTCCGTGCCTTCCCGCAGCCGGGCGAAGGGGCCGATCTTGGAACCGGCAGCCACCCGGGCCTGCTCGATGACGCAGTAGGGACGCACTTCCACGCCTTCGCCCAGGACCGAATCCGTGATCACCGTGCCCTGTCCGATCCGGCAACCCTCACCGATCTGGACCGAGCCCTCGATCCGCACGCCTGGTTCCAGGAGGACATCCCGCTGGAGGGTGACCCGGGGCCCCACCAGCGTGCTTTCGGGATGAAGGAAGGACACCCCCGCAGTCATCCAGTGCTGCTGGATCCTGCGCTGGGCCGCCGCCTGGAGGGCCGCCTGGTCCTGGCGTGAATTCATGCCCGCCAGTTCCTCCGGATCGCACAACTCCACGGTCACGGAGATCTCCTGGGCCACCGCCACCACGGCATCCGTCAGGTAGTACTCCTTCTGGGCATTGTGGTTGGTCAGTCCCAAAAGGGCCCTGCGCAGGGTTGGCCAGGGCAGGGCGTAGGCTCCGCCATTCACGCGCCGGACCTCCAGCTGCTCCGGGGTGGCGTCCTTCGCCTCGACCATCCCGGCGAGGCGCCCGTCCGGGTGCTGGAGCACCCGGCCGTAGGCACCGGGGTTGGGCATATCCATGGCCAGCAGGAGGTTCTCGGCCCCACAGAGGTGCGAGGCCGTGGCCGCCGTCGTGAGGGGCACATCCCCGCAGAGGATGGCCACGCGCGTGGCGCCGAGACGATCCAGTTCAGGGATGCAGACCTGGAGCGCATGACCGGTGCCCAGGGGCTCGCCCTGGTCCACGGCGGAGACCGGGCAGGGGAGGAGGCCGGCCCTGTGCCAGGCTTCCAGGGCCGCCAGGACCGCTTCTTTCCCGTGGTGGACGACCAGGATGGCGCCGCCGAGTCCAGAGGGCAGGGCGCGCAGGACCCAGAGCAGCGAGGGATCCCCGAGGATCGGGTGCAGGACCTTCGGAAGTTTAGATTTCATGCGAGTTCCGAGGCCCGCCGCCAGAATCACCGCCACCGTGGACATGCCGCCTCCTTGAACCAGCCTACAACAGCCCCCGGGTCGGAGAGCCGCCCGACGTTCACCCTCCTGCCCCGGGGGCCGGTCCGGACGGGCGGGTCTCCTGGGACAGCCGAACGGCCAGGGCTGTGGCCTCGAGGAAGTTCTCCCCGTCGGCGATCCATCTCCCGGCCTTGTCGAAGGCGGTCCCGTGGTCCGGGCTTGTGCGGACGAAGGGCAGTCCCAGGGTCAGGTTCACGGCCTTGGCGGGCTCCAGGAGCTTGACCGGAATGAGCCCCTGGTCGTGGTAGAGCGCCACCACCAGGTCGAACTCGCCGCGCGCCGCCCGCTGGAACAGGCTGTCCGAGGGCCACGGCCCCGTAAGCACGGGCGAGATGAGCGGCTCGGGGCGGAGGGCGGCTTCAGCCCTTGCGAGGGCCGCCTCGAGAAGGCGCTCCTCGCCGCCGAACGCACCCTCTTCTCCGGCATGGGGGTTCAAGGCGCATAGGGCCACCCTGAGGTCGGATTTTCCCGTCAGCTGGATGAATTGGCGGGTGGAGAAGACGAGGGTCTCGGCGACGGCGTCGGCGTCCAGGCCTTCCACTACCGAGCGCAAACTCTGGTGGACCGTGTGGAGGACCACGTTCAGCCGGGGACTGACGAAGGCCATGCGGGTGATGGAGGCCCCGGAGAGGTCCCGGAGGAATTCCGTGTGTCCTGGTATGGGGTAGCCGGCCAGATGGGCGGCGGACTTGGCCATGGGCAGGGTGACCAGGGCGTCGGCGGTGCCATCCAGGGCCATCAAGGCCGCGACCCGGATGGCCTCGACCGTGGCCCGGCCCGAGGCGGCGGAACCCGTCCCCATCACCAGTTGATCGACCCCGATGTCCGGGGTGGGATCCAGCCACAGGGCCTCCCCCAGGATCTGGTCAGGCCGCTCCCCTATTGCGTAAACCTGAAGCCCGCAGGCCCGGCCCGAGAAGGTCGCGGGCGGCTCTCTGGGGGGCTCGACCCAGCGCCAGGCCACCCTTGCGCCCGGGAGATCCGTGAGCAGGTCCACGCCGGCGCTGGCTCCCACCACCGTCACCTCGGCCCAGGAATGGATGACCGCCAGGCTCCCCAGGAGGAGTTCCGGACCGATGCCGCAGGGATCCCCCAGGCTGATGGCGATCTTCGGACGGCAAGTCATGGAATCCCCTGCAGGGTATCGCCGGGGCTCAGTCGTAGGCTGGTACCTCGATCTCGTTGGAAAGGGGCTCTTCCTTCTTGGTCGCGCGGCTGCGGCGGATCCTGGGTTCCTCATCCTGCTTGTAGATGTATTTGATGTTGTGTTTCGGGACGAGGACATTGGGTTCCTTGACCCGGTTGATCTTGAGGCAGTGCTTGTCGTACCACTCGATGACCCCCCGCACCTTTTCGTTGTCCTGGAGCACGATCACCATGGGCGTCTTGGACTGCATCTGCTTGAGGTAGTAGAAACTTTCAGCGTTGGTCTGCTCTGGTGGGGCGATCTTGCGCCTGGGTCCGCCGAGTCCCTGGGGAGCGGTGGCCGCCGCTGGGTTGACCGCGGGATTGGCTTCCCCCCCAGGAGTCACCGCCGAGGGAACCGGGGTCAGGCCCTCCCCTCCGCCGCCTTTCGCTGGGATGCCGAGTTTGTCTTTCAATTCACTGAGGTTCGGTCGGATGAGCTTCCGGTTCATGGAGGATCCTGGCCCAGTGGGCGATGCAGGGATGTCAAAGGCATCGGCCAAATGGCCGAACCCCATCCGGACCTGGACAGCCAAGCCTTCACGGGATGACTGAGCGCGCTGGAGAGGGATGAACCACTTTGGCAGGAGCCTAGTGTTTCCTGCAAGGGTGGATGCCTGATTGGATGCTTGAATGCTTGAAAAAGATTACATCCGATTGCAGCCCGATGCCATGACCTTTCAGTCCGGGTGGACCGGCAGGAAGATCTGGACCTGGGTGCCACATCCCGGCGTGCTTTCCACCTTGATCTGCCAACCCATGGCCTCGATGAACTTATAGACCAGGCTCATGCCCAGGCCCGAGCCCTCCTCGAAGCCGCCGGCAAAGGGCACGAACAGTCGATCCAACTGCTCCCCGGTCATGCCACAACCGTTGTCTGAGACGGTCAGGTGGATCGTACCATCGGTGACGAGGCAGGCCAGCCGCACGAGGGGCATCGGCACATTCTTGAGGGCCTTTCGGGCATTGCTGAGGAGGTTCATCAACGCCCGGTGGAGGCCCGAGGCATCCGAGCGCAGATGGACCGGAGGGACGGACTCCAGAATGAGGGGAAGGCCCGTGGTCCGGAGGTCCATCTCCCAGCTGGAGCGGACCTCTTCCAGGACAGTGGGGAGGAAGAGGATGGCTCCGCCGGGTGGTTCCGGGCGGGCGAAGTCCAGGAAATCAGACACGATGGCGCCCACCCGCTGGGTCTCCCGCTCCAGGATTCCCAGGACCCGGGCCCGAACCTCCTCGGGGGACTCATCGTGCTGGAGCAGCTGCACGCATCCACTGATGGAAGCCAGGGGGTTCCGGAGTTCGTGGGCGAGTCCGGCGGCGAGCTGGCCGATGGCGGCCAGCCGTTCGCTGATGCGGGTGCGCTCCTCCAGCGCCTTGAGGTCTGTGAGGTCCTGGAACAGCAGGAGCTGGCCGGATTCCCGTCCCGAGGCACCCCGCAGGGTCGCCAGATGGCCGCCAAGAATCCGCCGGCCACCGGAGCCGGGGTCGGGGATGACCACCTCGAACCGGTGCTCCCGACCCCGGCGCGACGGGAAGGGGAGCTCGGGCGGGAAGACATCCCGGATGGACACACCGAGTGGGACTGCGCCTCCCAGGATCGATTCGGCGGCCGGGTTGGCGGAAGTCACATGGCCTTGCATATCCAGCGTGATCAGCCCGGAGTGCATGGACTCGACCACCCGCTGGTGGAGGGCGGACAGCTCGTCGACGGCAGCCTCGCTGACAGTTAGGTCCGAGCGGAGGCGGTCCAAATTCCTTCGGATGAGCACCAGGATGAGGGTGGTCGCAAAGACCTGCAGGGAGGCGATTCCCAGCAGGAAGGAGAGGCGGCCAGGATCGGGATCCGAAAGGGGTACCGACAGACCGAAGGCGGGGAGAGGTCCGAAGGTGAATCCCAACACCAAGGCGATGTGGGCAAGGGAGGACAGGACTCCGACGAAGACGATCTCCACGGTGCCCAGATAGAAGGCGGAGGCCAGCACCGGGAAGATGTAAAGGGTCGCAAACCGTTCCTGCATCACGCCCTGGAAGGCGATGACCAGGGTGACCAGGGCCAGATCCAGACCGAGGTTCCACCGGATCCAGCCGGTCCTGGGAGTCGGGAAGAGCTGATCCAGGGACATCAGGCCGCGGCCGGATTCCCACGCGGCCTCGGCAAACATCAGACCGAGCGCGACCAGATAAAAGGACTCTCCTGGACCCGTGGCCCGGACGTCCCCGGGGAGCGCGGCATGCAGCACCAGCAGGCCGAAGCTGGCGAATAGGCGGAATGAGAGCGGCAGGAAGGAGGCGCTTGTGTCGGACGCACCCAGCCTGCCCCAGGTGCGGTGCAGCATGACACCCATGGTGCCCGATATGCCATCCTAGAGCCATGGCTGACTCCGCCACCACGCCCCACCCATCCCTTCGCGCCGCAGGCATGCGCCAGACGCCGCAGCGGGAGGGCATCCTCCGCGTACTGAGGGAATCGGACCGTCCCTTGACCGTAGAGGAAATCTGGGAGCGGATGCCGGAACGCAGGTCCGGCCTGCCCACGGTCTACCGGAACCTGGAGCGGTTCGTCCGCGAAGGGTGGGCGGAGAGTATCCTCGGCAGTGACCAGGTCCTGCGGTTCGTCCGGTGCGACTCACGCCACCACCATCACCATCTCCAGTGCGAACGCTGCGGGCGCACCGCGGAGGTGGATGCCTGCGGCCTCGAGGAATCCCTCCGGAACCTGGAGTCCCTTTCAGGGTTCCGGATTACGCGTCATCAGCTCCTGCTGTTCGGCCTCTGTGGAGCCTGCCGCAGGGAGGGCGGCCCACAGGAGGTGCCGTGAGACCGCAGCAGGAGCGTAGGACCACCGGCCAGAGGCCGGCCCGGAGGGCGGCCCACAAGAAGGTGCCGTGAGACCGCAGCGGGAGCGTAGGACCACCGGCCAGAGGCCGGCCCGGAGGGCGGCCCACAAGAAGGTGCCGTGAGACCGCAGCAGGAGCGGAGGACCACCGGCCAGAGGCCGGCCCGAAGGGCGGCCCACAAGAAGGTGCCGTGAGACCGCAGCAGGAGCGGAGGACCACCGGCCAGAGGCCGGCCCGAAGGGCGGCCCACAGGAGGTGGGCCGTGAAATTGACCGTTGACCGAATGCCCCGCCATTGCTAGTCTTGGTCTCTCACGCGGGTGTAACTCAGTGGTAGAGTGCAACCTTGCCAAGGTTGAAGTCGTGGGTTCAAATCCCATCACCCGCTCCACCGCCCGGGCCGCGAAAGCGGCCCGTATCGTATAAAAGGTCATTGCATCAACGCAAGGCGCCGTAGCCAAGTGGTAAGGCCCGGGACTGCAAATCCTGTATCCATCGGTTCGATTCCGATCGGCGCCTCCAGACGAGCCCCCGAAAGGGGGCTTTTTCGTGCCGGACGCGATTGGACTCTCGAATGGGGCGTAGTTGGGCACCTGGCTTGTGGGATGAGCCTATTCAAGTCCGCTGCATCAGCCGAGGGGAGAATCACAG
>Ga0214247_1000011_pt1 | contig 163446 bp, 175 predicted proteins | sample TroBogypolimnion_18_FD_153085 | JGI IMG/M metagenome (GOLD analysis project Ga0214247, IMG submission 153085) | Freshwater microbial communities from Trout Bog Lake, WI - 03JUN2009 hypolimnion | ecosystem: Environmental > Aquatic > Freshwater > Lake > Hypolimnion/Profundal zone ... | reverse complement strand
TGAAAAACTGCGCATTGTTCGTGAAGAAAAGATGAAAGCGGATGCGGCCAAGCTGGAACAGGACAAGCGCATCGCAGAAGCCCGTGCTGCTGAAAAGGCACACGCGGAAGAATTAGCAAGACTTGCTGCTGAAGTGAAAGTGAAGGCGGAAGAACAGGCGCGTGCAGTCAAGAAAACGAAGGAGGCGGCCGAGGCACAAGCGCGTGCAGAAGCGGAGGTCAAATTGGCCCAGGCAAAGATGGAGGCCGAAGCGAATCGGGTTCAGATAAACGCTCTGACTAAGCTGAAAGACGAGTCTAAAAAAGCTGAAAAAGATCAAGTTGTTGCAGGCAAAGCATCGGCTCGCAGCGATTCGGTACAGGCCAAAGCGCTGATAGAGCGATCCGTCAGGGAATGGGCATTAGCCTGGTCAGGTAAATATTTGGATGAGTATCTGGATATGTATACGCCGAACTATATGCCCAAAGGGCTGACGCACGATGCATGGAAAAAACAGCGCATAGCGCGCATCAGCAAATCAAAAGTCATTGAGATTACCTTGCGCAATCTTCACGTCGCGGTGTTGGATGACACGCACGCAACGGTCACGTTCACACAGGCCTACCGTTCCGATCACTACCGGGATCAGGTGGAAAAAACGTTGCACATGGTTAAGCAATCCGAGCGATGGTTGATCGCCGATGAGCTTATCGGAAAATCGTCGCAGTAACAGTGTAGTCAAAAATTTTGGCTCTATGTGATTCATAGTGGGTAATACGCGTTAAATCTAGCTTAAGCGTAAGGATCGTAATCCACTAAAACAGTAACAAATTTGGTGTTTGTTTTGTTTCGTGTCTTTCGCGGGCATGGATTGAAATAAAACAGAAAAATATAAATGCAATCAAGATATTAGCTTTTATAATTTGTATGTTGGTATTTTTTAAAAGCATGTCCGCGAAAGACACGAACAGATCTTATAATTTCCCCCCTGATACTTTTTGCGGGAAATTTGAATTTAACTACCTGCTGTATTTTACATAGAGCCATTTTTCGCAGGAGAGAGCGGGTGTGGCTTGTGTGGTTGAAAAACAGGCCGTTTTTTTGCTGCGGGTGAACGGTTAATAGCATGCTGGTGCAATTGCTTGATATGGCTATAATGTCCAAGTTTTGGTCAGAGACTGAAACGTTCCGTCCGAGGGGATGCAACCCACTAATCAAGGAGATATAAATGAATAAATTGATCATATTGGCTTGTTTGGGACTTGCTGTATCTGCACCGGTTTTTGCAGGCGCGCAGCAGGACAAAATGAAAGGATGTAATCAGGAGGCAAAATCGGATGCGTTGAAGGGCGATGCACGCAAGGCCTTTATGAGTAAATGTCTGAAGAAAGATTATGTGCTGAAGAATGCTGCAGCACCGGCGGCCGATGTGGCGCAGGCGGCTCCGGCTAAGCAACAGGACAAGATGAAAAACTGCAATGCGGATGCCGCAAGCAAGGCGCTCAAAGGTGAGGAGCGCAAGGCCTTTATGAGTAGTTGTCTGAAAGGTTAAGGTTTTAGGCGGGAATAGAAGGCGCACGATGTGCGCCTTCTTGGTTCTTGGCGGGTGGAAGTGCCGGGTCATTTAACGTCAGGTGTATAATCACCGCTCCAATACGCGACTAGACGCGTTTAATTATCAAAATAATCAATGATCAAAAAATTTCTCAAGCGCGTATTCAGCCGGTCTGCCAAGGCTAAAAAAGTCGGCAATGCGCAGATAATCCCTTTCTCCCTGCACGGCGTTCCACGCGAGCAGATCAGCTACGGGGCGAAGCGCGTCACCGATGGTTTGCAGGCTGCCGGGTTCAAGGCTTACGTGGTGGGCGGCGCGGTGCGCGATTTGCTGCTGAATAAAAAGCCCAAGGATTTCGATGTGGCGACCGATGCCACGCCGGAAGAGGTAAAGCGTGTGTTCAGGCGTTCACGCATCATAGGCCGGCGTTTCCGTCTGGTGCATGTGATGTTTGGCGAAGAACTGGTCGAGGTGTCGACCTTTCGGCGCATGATAGAAACAGAAGATGCGCAAACCGATGATCATGGTCGTTTGCTGCGCGATAACGAATTTGGCGATCAGGAGCAGGATGCGGCGCGGCGCGACTTTACCGCCAATGCGCTGTTCTATGATCCGACTACTCAGGAGATATTCGACTACCACAGCGGTTACAAAGACACGCGCGATCAAATTTTACGCATCATCGGCGACCCTCTCGTGCGCTATCGTGAAGATCCGGTGCGGATGTTGCGCGCCGTGCGTCTATCCGCCAAGCTGGGTATCAAGCTTGATGCCGCCACTGCCGCGCCGATCGCGCAGATGAAATCCCTGCTCGACAACGTGCCTGAGGCACGCATGCTCGACGAAGTGCTGAAGATGCTGCTGTCCGGACATTCGGTCGAATGCATCAAACAGTTGCACAAGATGGAACTGCATCACGGCTTGCTGCCGCTACTCGATGTCATTTTTGAACAACCGATGGGCGAGAAATTCGTCATGCTGGCGCTCAAAAATACCGACGAGCGTCTCGCCCAGGAAAAACCTGTCTCACCCGCTTTTATGTTTGCCGCCTTGTTGTGGCACGAGGTGTTGGCCACCTGGAATACGCTGGTAAAGCAGGGTGAGCGCCCGGTCGGTGCGATGCACACGGCGATGGATGCCGTGCTGGCGCGTCAGAAGAAAAAACTGGCGATCCCGCACCGTCACGATGCGGTGATGAAGGAAATCTGGTTGTTGCAGCAGCGTTTCGATCAACGTTCCGGTCAGCGCCCTTACCGGCTTCTTGAGCAGCCACGTTTCCGTGCCGGTTTTGATTTTCTGTTATTGCGTTGTGCCAGCAATGAAGTCGATAACGAATTGGGGTTGTGGTGGGACGAGTTTCAGGATGCCAATGAGACGCGCCGTCAGGAAATGTTGCAGCCGGAAGGGATGGGCGCAGCGGCCACGAAGCGTCGCCGTAAACCGCGCAAAAAGCCGATGGCTGGTGTTCAAGCGGTTGCTCAGGCTGCTGTTGAGCGGGTGGATGAGTGACGCGACATGTCAGTTTTATTGGCTTAGGCAGTAATCTGGGTGAGTCGGGCGATCAGTTAGCACAGGCGCTAATCAGGCTCAATCAGCTACCGGGCACGACTCTGCTGGCGCAGTCCGGCTTATATCGCAGTGCGCCGGTCGGTTATCTGGATCAACCGGATTTTGTCAATGCGGTGGCGAAGATTTCCACTACCCTGATGCCGCAGGTTTTGCTGGCTGCCTTGTTGCAGATAGAGCGTGAATGTGGTCGCGAGCGGACTTTCGCCAATGCGCCGCGCACGCTGGATCTGGATGTGCTGTTGTATGACGACAGGCAGATACACGAGCACGGTTTGACCGTGCCGCACCCGCAAATGCACCGCCGCGCGTTTGTATTGCTGCCCTTGCTGGATATTGAGCCGGATTGTGTGATTCCCGCTGTGGGATCTGCACGTGAGGCCATGCAGGGTTGTCTGGATCAGGTGTTGGATAGATTATAGTGTATTGATTATTAAGAATAAATTTTGAATCAGGGACATAAGTCGATGAGAACAACATTAACCACACTCAAATCCATGCACAGCCGTGGCGAAAAAATCGCCATGTTGACTTGTTACGATGCCAGTTTCGCCGCGATGCTCGAAGCGGCGGGCGTGGATGTGTTGCTGGTGGGCGACTCGCTAGGTATGGTGGTGCAAGGTCAGGAGACTACGCTGCCGGTAACCCTGTCCGACATGATTTATCACACGATCTGCGTCGCGCGCGGAGCTGCACAGGCGTTTATCATTAGCGATATGCCGTTTGGAACTTCTCAGGTTAGCCCGGAGAAAACTTTTGAGCATGCGGCGCAGTTGATGGCAGCCGGTGCGCAGATGGTTAAAATCGAAGGCGGCGCGGCGATGGTAGAGACGGTGCGCTTTCTGACGTCGCGCGGTATTCCTGTCTGTGCGCATCTGGGGTTGACGCCGCAGTCGGTACACCAGTTGGGCGGCTATCGTGTGCAGGGCAGGGAAAAAGATGCCGCACTGCAATTGATCGAAGATGCGGTGGCGCTGGAAGCGGCGGGTGTTGGCATGATCGTGCTCGAAGTGGTGCCCGCCTTGCTGGCGGCAGAAGTCACAGCGCAGTTGACGATACCCGTGATCGGTATCGGTGCGGGTGCATCCTGTTCCGGGCAGGTGCTGGTGTTGTACGATTTGCTGAATATCTATCCGGGCAAAAAGGCGCGTTTCGTGAAGAATTTCATGCTGGGCGCAGCGTCCATCGATGATGCGGTGCGACTGTATGTCAGCGAGGTGAAGGACGGCAGCTTCCCGTTGCAGGAGCATGGATTCTGATGGAAGTCATTTCTACGATAGCGGCGTTGCGCGCACGCCTAAAGGAAGAGGGCAGCATCGCTTTTGTGCCGACCATGGGTAATCTGCATGAAGGTCATCTTAATTTGATGCGGCAGGCTAGGGAGCACGGACGTTGCGTGGTGGCGAGCATTTTCGTCAATCCGCTGCAATTTGGCCCGAACGAAGATTTTGATCAATATCCGCGCACGTTGGATGTGGATTGTGAAAAGCTACAGGATTTAGTGGATGTGGTGTTCGCGCCCGCTGTCAAAGAGATGTATCCGGTGCAACAAACGGTATTCGTCGAGCCACCTCCTGTTGCGAATGAACTGTGCGGGGCTGCTCGTCCCGGTCATTTCTGCGGGATGGCGACGGTGGTGCTCAAATTACTGAACATCGTTCAGCCCGATGTGGCTCTGTTCGGCAAGAAGGATTATCAGCAATTGCACATCATCCGTCAGTTCGTCTCTCAACTGAATTTGCCGGTTAGTATCATAGGCGGTGCAACGGTGAGAGCGGCAGACGGGCTGGCCTTGAGTTCGCGCAACCAGTATTTGACTGAAAGCGAACGGGCTGAGGCGGTGTTCTTGAGCCAGACGCTGCAAGCGATGCGGATGGCAGTGTTGCAGGGTGAGCGTAACTACGGGCAGTTGCAGCAGCAGGCGAGCGATGCGTTAACTCATCGCGGCTGGATTGTGGATTATGTGTCGGTACGCAATCAGTCGGATTTGCTGCCGGCCGACGAAAATCAGCCTGAGTTGGTTATTCTGGCTGCCGCCCGGTTGGGTAAAACCCGCTTACTGGATAATGTAGAGGTTGTCATAGGCTGTGAGTCAGATATAATCCCGCCCCCAATTGAAAGGTAGTCATTCCATGCAAAGAACTATGCTAAAAGCCAAGCTGCACCGGGTGCACGTGACGCATTCCGAATTGCATTACGAGGGTTCTTGCGCGATAGACGACGATTTGCTGGAGGCAGCTGACATCCATGAATATCAGCAAATCGATATCTATAATGTTAACAATGGTGAGCGATTCACGACGTATGCGATTCGTGCGCAACGTGGTTCCGGTATTATTTCAGTGAACGGCGCGGCAGCCCGCAGGGCAAGTCCGGGCGATATTCTGATTATTGCTACCTATGCGATCTACGATGAAATCGAGTTGAAAAATTTCCATCCGCAACTGGTTTATGTCAATGAACAGAATCAGATGGTGGCACGCCGTGACGAAATTCCGGTGCAGGCCGCATAAATTAGCGGATGCTGATATGTTGGGCGAGTAAGTGTCCGGCTGTCGATAAAATCCCCTGGATTAGGATAAAAATGCTTAGGCAATGTAATTTATTGGATTGTTACATTGACCGTAAGCCCATTCACAGGTAGGATTGCGGTACTTTAAAAGCACGCTAGGAATGAAGACAATGCGCCGGAAACTAGTAGTCGGAAATTGGAAGATGTATGGTCGCCTCGCAAGTAATAAGGCGTTGTTACAAGGTGTGTTGGACGGTGTGCGTGAGTTGCGCGCTGCTGACTACGCAGTTTGCGTGCCGTATCCGTATCTGGCTCAAGCGCAGTCTATGCTCGAAGGCAGTAATATTGCCTGGGGTGCTCAGAATTTAAGTCCGCAGGAAGAAGGCGCATTCACCGGTGCTGTAGCGCCTGGTATGTTGGTTGACTTCGGTTGTCGTTACGTAATCATTGGTCATTCCGAGCGTCGTGGATTGTTTCATGAGAGCAATGAAATTGCCTCAGCAAAATTTGAAGCGGCACAAAAAGCCGGATTGAAACCGATATTCTGTGTGGGTGAGACGCTCGCCGAGCGTGAATCCGGAATTACCGAGCAAGTGGTTGCAACGCAACTGGACGCGATTCTGGTGCGTCATGGCGTGCAGGCGCTAGCTAACGCAGTGGTGGCGTATGAGCCTGTGTGGGCGATCGGTACCGGAAAAACGGCTAGTCCAGATCAGGCGCAAGCAGTGCATGCGTTTATTCGTCAGCGTGTTGCGGCGCAGGATGCTCAGGTCGCGCAAGGATTGTGTATACTCTACGGCGGCAGTGTTAAGGCGGGTAATGCGTCAGAGTTGTTTGGTATGAAAGATATTGATGGTGGTTTGATTGGTGGCGCATCCCTGGTGGCGGCGGATTTCGTGGCGATTTGCAAGGCAGCGCAATAATAATTTAAGTGGTTTGGAGTCGGTGTGGAAACAATAGTTTGGGTAGTGCATCTGTTAACGGCCATTTCATTATGTGGTTTGGTTTTGGTACAACATGGTAAAGGCGCTGATATGGGCGCGGCCTTCGGTTCCGGTTCGGCAGGTAGTCTGTTCGGTTCAAGTGGTTCGGCTAATTTCTTGAGTCGTAGCACGGCTGTTGCCGCAACACTGTTCTTTATCACCAGTTTGACATTAACCTATCTTTATTCTCATCCTGCGCAGCAGCAAGGCGTGATGGACAGAGTGAAGGCGGGCGCGGTTAAAACAACGGCAGTAGTGCCAGTGGATGCTTCGAAGTCCAAGGAGATTCCGAAATAGTTTAAGAGTAATACTGCGGTTGTGGTGGAATTGGTAGACACGCAAGCTTGAGGTGCTTGTGCCCGTAAGGGCGTGGGAGTTCGAGTCTCCCCATCCGCACCAGATTCAAGATGGAAAAGTAGTCAGTGCAGTAAATAATAACAATAAAAAATAATAATATTCTCAAAAATCCCAGTTGGTGCCCAAGGGTGTCAGCAGCCTAAAATGATTAGAAAGTGATCCTGAATTAATTCCTCAGTGAGTTAACTTGCGGGTTGCATGCAGAGTAGGAGAAGCTCAATGTTGGAAAACTATTTTCCGGTACTGTTGTTCATCTGTATTGGTTTGGCTTTTGGTGTAGTTCCTATCTTGCTGGGGCGCTTGGCCGCTCCACATCGTCCTGACGATAAAAAACTTTCGCCTTATGAGTGCGGTTTCGAAGCTTTCGAAGATGCACGCATGAAGTTCGACGTCCGTTATTATCTGGTCGCCATCCTGTTCATTCTGTTCGATCTCGAAATTGCATTTCTTTTCCCTTGGGCCATCGTGCTCAAGGAAATTGGCCTGTTCGGCTATGTTGCCATGATGATCTTTTTAGCTATCCTCGTGGTTGGTTTTGTCTATGAATGGATGAAAGGAGCCTTGGAATGGGAATAGAAGGCATACTGGAAAAGGGCGTAGTCACCACCACGCTCGACACCATTATCAATTACACCCGTACCGGTTCGCTCTGGCCGATGACCTTTGGTCTGGCTTGTTGTGCGGTTGAAATGATGCAGGCGGGTGCGTCGCGTTACGATCTGGATCGCTTCGGTATCGTGTTTCGTCCCAGTCCCCGTCAGTCCGATGTGATGGTGGTCGCAGGGACGCTGTGTAATAAAATGGCTCCCGCGTTGCGCAAAGTCTATGACCAAATGTCCGAGCCGCGCTGGGTGATCTCTATGGGATCCTGTGCGAATGGTGGTGGCTATTATCACTATTCCTATTCAGTGGTTCGTGGTTGTGATCGCATCGTGCCGGTTGATATATACGTGCCGGGCTGTCCGCCCACGGCAGAAGCCTTGTTGTATGGCCTGATCCAGTTGCAAAACAAAATCAAACGTACCAACACGATAGCGCGCTAGGGTGAGTTATGACGAGCGATAAAAAAACATTGCGCGAAGAATTGGAAGGCCAGTTGGCCGACCAGTTGGTGAGCGTAGAAGAGCGACTGGGTGAGACCACCATCGTGGTACGTGCTGCCGATATGCTGGAAGTACTGATGCAGTTGCGTGATGCGGAAGAGCTGAAGTTTGCTCAGATGAGCGATCTGGCCGGTATGGATTATTCAGCTTATGCGGATGAAGAATGGCAGGGCAAGCGCTTTGCCGTGGTCTATCACTTGTTGTCGCTGGTGCACAATCGCCGTCTACGCGTGCGCATCTTTGCTGATGAAGATGATTTTCCGGTGCTGTCATCGGTGATCGGTATCTGGCCGGGAGCTAACTGGTTTGAGCGTGAAGCCTTCGATTTGTTTGGGATTGTTTTCACAGGTCACCCGGATCTGCGCCGTATTTTGACCGACTATGGTTTTGTCGGTAACCCGTTCCGCAAGGATTTCCCGCTTTCAGGTCACGTTGAAATGCGTTACGACCCCGAGCAACAGCGCGTGGTGTATCAGCCGGTCACGGTCGAACCTAGAGAAGTGACGCCACGCATCGTGCGTGAAGAAAACTTCGGTTGCCATTAAGGACACGCTCATGCCTGAAATCAAGAATTACACGATGAATTTTAGCTCCGGCCGCCCTGCGGGCGTTGGTCTGTCTAAGATGTCCTCCGCAGAAATTCATTGTGTCGCGAGGTTGTTATGCCTGAAATAAAAAATTACACAATGAATTTTGGACCACAGCATCCGGCCGCGCACGGTGTGCTGCGTCTGGTGTTGGAGTTGGACGGTGAAGTGATACAGCGCGCAGACCCTCATATCGGGCTACTGCACCGTGGAACCGAAAAGCTGGCTGAACATAAGACCTTTTTGCAATCTGTGCCGTATATGGACAGGTTGGATTATGTCTCCATGATGTGCAACGAGCACGCTTATGTGCAGGCAATCGAAAAGTTGACCGGTATCGAAGTGCCATTACGCGCTCAGTATATCCGCGTTATGTTCGACGAAATCACGCGCGTTTTGAATCATCTGATGTGGTTGGGTGCGCATGGTTTGGATATCGGTGCGATGACCATCTTCCTGTATTGCTTCCGCGAACGCGAAGACTTGATGGATGCCTATGAGGCTGTCTCTGGCGCGCGTATGCATGCGGCCTACTACCGTCCGGGCGGCGTATATCGCGATCTGCCGGATACCATGCCGCAGTACGAAGCATCGAAGATCCATAACGCAGCAGCCGTTAAGAAAATGAACGAGAATCGTCAAGGCTCGTTGCTTGATTTTCTTGAAGATTTTACCCGCCGTTTCCCAACCTATGTGGACGAGTATGAAACGCTGTTGACTGACAATCGTATCTGGAAGCAGCGTACGGTAGGTATTGGTATCGTCACGCCTGAGCGCGCGATTGCGCTCGGTATGACAGGTCCAATGTTGCGCGGCTCCGGTATAGAGTGGGATCTACGCAAGAAACAGCCTTATGCCGCCTACGACAAGATGGATTTTGATATTCCAGTCGGCGTAAACGGTGACTCATACGACCGTTATCTGGTTCGTGTCGAAGAGATGAGACAGTCCAATCGCATCATCAAACAGTGTATCGATTGGCTGCGCGTTAATCCTGGCCCTGTGATGGCGAGCAACCATAAGTATTCTCCACCGGCCCGTGAGTCGATGAAGCAGAACATGGAAGAGTTGATCCATCACTTCAAGTTGTTTACCGAAGGAATGCACGTTCCTGCCGGTGAAGCTTATGCTGCGGTCGAGCATCCTAAGGGTGAGTTCGGTATTTATCTGGTGTCAGACGGCGCCAATAAACCTTACCGATTGAAGATACGTGCGCCGGGTTTTGCACATCTGTCCTGCATGGATGAAATGGCGCGTGGCCATATGATCGCTGACGTGGTGACCATCATTGGTTCGCAGGACATTGTTTTTGGAGAGATAGACCGATAATGTTATCCACAAATATACAAGATCAAATCAACCGCGAGTTGAAAAAATATCCGGTTGACCAGAGACAGTCCGCCGTGATGTCCGCCTTGCGCTTTGTGCAAGACGAAAAAGGCTGGATCGCAACGGATGATATGGGCGACATCGCCGTCTTCCTCGGTATGCCGCAAATGGCGGTGTACGAGGTGGCGACCTTCTACCATATGTATAACTTGAAACCGATGGGTAAAACGACCCTGACAGTTTGTACGAATCTATCCTGCACCCTGTGCGGCGTGGAGGACACGGTCGCTTATCTGACTGCTAAGTTGGGCATCGGTTTTGGCGAAGTCACGGCCGATGGCAAATACGGTATGCGCGAAGGCGAGTGCATGGGCGCTTGCAAGGATGCGCCGATTATGTCGATCAATAATAAGAAGCTATGCGGTCGTTTAACGCCGGCTAAGATAGACCAAATTTTGGCAGAATTGGATAAATCATGAGCGGTCCGGTCACTCAAACCACGATGGATTTCGCCCAGCCCTGGACGCTGGAAAATTATCTTAAAGTTGGTGGTTATCAGGCTTTGCGTAAGGTGTTGACTGAAAAAATGTCACCCGATTCGATCATTGCCGAAGTCAAACTATCTGCCTTGCGCGGTCGCGGCGGCGCAGGTTTTCCGACCGGATTGAAGTGGAGTTTCATGCCGCGCAATTTCGCGGGTGATAAGTACATCGTTTGTAATTCCGACGAAGGTGAGCCGGGCACGTGCAAGGACTGGGATATCCTGCTGTATAACCCGCATGTGCTGATCGAAGGCATGGCGATTGCGGCTTACACCATGAACGTCAAGACCGGCTATAACTATATTCACGGCGAAATCTTCGAAGCCTATGAACGCATGGAAGAAGCTTGCGAACTGGCGCGAGCATCCGGTTTCCTGGGTAACAACATCTTAGGTACGGATTTTAGTTTCGACTTACATAACCATCTGGGTTATGGAGCTTATATTTGCGGTGAAGAAACCGCCTTGCTCGAATCGATAGAAGGCAAAAAGGGTCAGCCGCGCTTCAAACCACCATTCCCGGCCAGCTTCGGTCTGTACGGTAAACCGACCACGATTAATAATACCGAGACTTTTGCCAGCATCCCTTACATCATCAACAACGGGGGTAAGGCTTTCCTGGAATTGGGTAAGCCGAATAACGGCGGGACCAAGCTGTTTTCTGTCTCGGGTCATGTGAACAATCCGGGCAATTTTGAAGTGCCTATGGGTACCCCGTTCGCCAAGTTGCTGGAAATGGCGGGCGGCGTGCGCAACGGACACAAGCTCAAGGCCGTGATTCCTGGCGGATCTTCTATGCCTATTTTGCCAGGCGAAGTCATGATGGATTTGACCATGGACTACGACTCGATTCAGAAGGCGGGTTCAGGTTTGGGTAGCGGGGCGGTGATCGTGATGGATGAGACGGTCTGCATGGTGAAAACCCTGGAGCGTCTTTCGTATTTCTATCATGAAGAGTCTTGCGGCCAATGTACGCCTTGCCGCGAAGGTACGGGCTGGTTATACCGCATCGTGCATCGCATCGAACATGGTCAGGGACGTCCGGAAGATTTGGATTTGTTGCTGAGCGTAGGGGAGAATATCGCCGGGCGCACGATCTGTGCATTGGGCGAAGCGGCTGTCTGGCCGGTACAGGGTATGCTCAAGAACTTCAGAGCGGAATTTGAATATCACATCGAACACAAGCGGTGCTTGGTTTAGCTGACGGGTTAGGTGCGCAATGATCAATATTGAAATTGATGGTAAGTTAGTCGAGACCGCGCGCGGTTCTACGGTGATGGATGCGGCGCATAAGGCCGGTGTCTACATCCCGCATTTTTGCTACCACAAAAAATTATCCATCGCGGCCAGTTGCCGGATGTGCTTGGTCGAAGTCGAGAAGGCGCCTAAGCCGCTGCCTGCCTGTGCGACACCGGCGTCCGACGGCATGAAGGTACATACGCACTCCGAAATGGCGGTTAAGGCGCAAAAAGGTGTGATGGAGTTTCTACTGATCAATCACCCGTTGGATTGCCCTATCTGCGATCAGGGCGGTGAGTGTCAGTTGCAGGATATCGCGATGGGCTACGGTGGCGGTAAATCCCGCTACGAAGAAGAAAAACGTGCCGTTGTGGCCAAAGATGTCGGAGTGCTGATTTCGACTAACGAAATGAGCCGCTGTATCCAATGTACGCGTTGCGTGCGTTTCGGTCAGGAAATTGCAGGCCAGATGGAACTGGGGATGATCAACCGTTCTGAACTGGCGCAAATCACCAGCTTTGTTAACAGCACGGTCAATTCTGAACTATCCGGCAATATGATCGACTTGTGCCCGGTCGGTGCCTTGACCAGCAAACCTTTCCGTTACACCGCTCGTGCCTGGGAATTGTCGCGTCGCAAGTCGGTCAGCCCTCACGATAGCGTGGGCGCGAATCTTGCTGTACATACAAAAGACAATAAGGTTGTGCGCGCTGTTGCGGTTGAAAACGAAGCCGTCAACGAATGCTGGATTTCCGATAAGGACAGATTCAGCTATGAAGGTTTGAATTCAGCTGAACGTCTGACGCGTCCTATGATCAAGCAGGACAGTAAGTGGATAGAGGTTGAATGGGCTGCGGCGCTGGAATATGTGGCTAACGGTCTGAAACAGATCAGTCGTGGTGCAGGTGCACAGCACATCGCAAGCTTAGCAACTCCGCATTCAACGCTTGAAGAATTGTATTTGCTGCAAAAACTGATGCGCGGTGTGGGCAGCAGTAACGTTGATTTCCGTCTGCGTCAGTCTGATTTCAGTGCTGATGGCAAGCAAGCCGGCGCGCCGTGGTTGGGTATGCCGATCGCCGAGCTTTCTAACCGCGATCGTTATCTGGTTGTTGGTAGTTTCCTGCGCAAGGATCATCCATTGCTGGCACAGCGTATCCGTCAGGCTGTCAAGGCTGGAGCTAGCGCTAATGTGGTGCATTCGGCTGATGATGATTTGCTGATGCCAGTTGCCAACAAGGCGATCGTCGCACCTGGCGATCTGGTCGCAACCTTAGCGCAAATTTTGATTGCTGTCGCAGTAGAAAAAGAAGTGGCATTGTCCGCTGAGCTGCAAAAGGCTGTTGCCGGTGTTAAAACTTCTGATACCTCCGTGGCGATTGCCAAGAGTATGGTCAGCGGTAAACAAGGTGCGGTATTGCTGGGTAATTTTGCACAGCAACATCCTCAGGCGGCACAAATTGCGCTACTGGCAGAGCAGATCGCGGTCTTGTGTGAAGCTAAGTTTGGTTTTCTGGGCGAAGCGGCCAACAGCGTGGGAGGCTTTGTTGCAGGGGCTGTGCCCTTCGCGGGCGGCGTACACGGCATGAATGCGGCTCAGATGATCGAATCTCCGCGCAAAGCCTATTTGTTGCTCAATGTCGAACCTGAGCTTGATATGCAAAATCCGCAAGCGGCGATCAGCGCGATGAAAGCTGCCGATATGGTGGTTTGTCTGTCAGCGTACAAGCACAACGGCATGGATTACGCCGACGTGATGTTGCCTATTGCACCGTTCACCGAAACGTCCGGTACTTTCGTCAACACCGAAGGGCGTGTGCAGAGCTTCAAGGGTGCAGTTAAACCGCTGGGGGACGCACGTCCGGCGTGGAAGGTGTTGCGCGTACTGGGTAATCTGCTGGATGTGTCAGGATTTAATTTTGATACTTCAGAAGCGGTGCGCGATGAGGCGCTGTCAGCGGGTTCGATGGCAGAAAAGCTAAATAATCAGATCGCTGCAGAAATTCCCCTTAACCTCCTTTTGCAAAGGGGTGAGGCGCAGCCGGGAGGATTGCAGCGTGTGGCAGATGTGCCTATCTATGCCGCCGATGCCGTCGTGCGCCGTGCAACGGCCCTGCAGCAGACTCAGGATGCGGCGATGCCTGTTGCGACCTTGCATAGCAGCGAAATGCAAAAGCTGGGTTTGAGTTCTGGCGACAGCGTTAAAGTGACTCAGGGCACAGGGAGCGTGCAGTTAACGGTCGCCGCAGATGATAAATTACCTGCCGGTACGATGCGTGTTGCGGCAGGACATGCTGCAACTGCCGCGCTGGGTGCAATGTTTGGAACGTTAATCGTGGAGCGTGCATGATGGAATGGCTACAACCCATACAAACCCTGCTGGGACCTGCCTGGTTGCCTATCTGGACGGTGCTCAAGATCGTTTTGATCATCGCGCCACTGATGGGCGGCGTTGCTTATTTGACGCTGGCAGAACGTAAAGTCATCGGCTGGATGCAAATCCGTATCGGTCCTAACCGGGTCGGTTATTTCGGATTGCTGCAACCTCTCGCGGACGGCCTGAAGTTGTTCATGAAGGAAATCATTATCCCGAGTGGCGCGAACAAGTTCTTGTTTATCTTGGCGCCTATCATGACGCTGATGCCAGCGCTGGCGGCTTGGGCTGTGGTTCCTTTCAATGCGGAACTGGTGCTCTCGAATGTCAATGCGGGTCTGCTCTACATTCTGGCGATGACATCGCTTGGTGTGTACGGTGTGATCATCGCTGGTTGGGCGTCCAATTCCAAATACGCTTTTCTGGGTTGTCTGCGTTCTGCCGCTCAGATCGTTTCGTATGAAATCGCCATGGGTTTTGCGCTGGTATGCGTGCTGATGGCGGCTCAAAGTCTGAACTTGGGCGATATCGTGCGCGCTCAGCACGGTAACTACGGCATGCTCAACTGGTACATCATTCCACTGTTCCCGGTGTTTCTGGTCTATCTGATTTCAGGGGTGGCTGAAACAAACCGCGCGCCGTTTGACGTTGCTGAAGGTGAATCGGAAATTGTTGCCGGTTTCCACGTTGAGTATTCCGGGATGGCGTTTGCGCTGTTCTTCCTGGGCGAATATGCCAACATGATTCTGATTGCTTTCCTGACATCGATCATGTTTCTGGGTGGTTGGTTATCACCGGTGCCTTTCCTGCCGGACAGTATCGTCTGGATGTTTGCCAAGGTGGCTTTTGTACTGTTCCTGTTCCTCTGGTTTCGTGCAACCTTCCCTCGCTACCGGTATGACCAATTGATGCGTTTGGGGTGGAAGATATTTATTCCTATCTCGCTGCTCTGGGTCGTGGTGGTGGGTGCCTGGATGCAAACCTCATATTGGCTGTGGTAGGTGCGTGATACGCGCTCGCACGAGGATATAAAATGAATACAATCAAAGATTTCTTTAAGACGTTTCTTCTGTTTGAATTGCTCAAGGGGATGGCGCTGACCGGACGTTATATGTTCGCTCGCAAGATCACCGTGCAATTCCCGGAAGAAAAGACACCACAAGGTTTCCGTTTCCGTGGTTTGCATGCACAGCGTCGTTATCAAAGCGGCGAAGAACGCTGCATCGGTTGCAAATTGTGTGAAGCGGTATGTCCGGCGCTGGCGATCAAAATTGCCGTGGCTGAACGCGAAGACGGTACACGCCGCACTACACAATATGATATCGATCTGACTAAGTGTATTTTCTGCGGTTTCTGCGAAGAATCCTGTCCGGTGGATGCGATTGTTGAGACACGTGTATTTGAATATCACGGTGAGAATCGCGGTGATTTGTATTACACCAAGCCGATGTTGCTGGCAGTCGGTGATAAACATGAAGCGCAAATCGCCCGTGATCGCGCGGCAGACAGTAAATACAGATAGTGGATAGTAGATAGTAGGAAGTCGGGAGTAGGAAGTGGGCAGGCGGGATTTTACTTTCCACTACCAACTTACCACTAACAGCCATTAAGGAGTGAATACATGAGTTTTTTTGATGTGGTTTTTTATCTGTTTGCAGCAATCACCGTCATGGCCGGCATGGGCGTGGTGCTAGCGCGCAATCCGGTACACGCAGCGCTGTTTCTGGTATTGGCATTCTGTAGTTGCGCAGGGATCTGGATGCTGCTTGAAGCTGAGTTTCTCGCGATCACACTCATCTTGGTCTATGTCGGTGCGGTGATGGTGCTGTTCCTGTTTGTAGTGATGATGCTGGACTTGAATCTGGTGAAGTTGCGCGAAGGTTTCTGGCGCTGGTTCCCGTTCGGTGCGCTGATTGCCGGCTTGATGGTGTTTGAGATGGTTTGGGTGTTGGGTTCGCGTCAGACGGCCGATGTGACGACCGCCGTGGTTCACGCAGCAGACTACAGCAACACGAAAGAACTCGGACGTTTGCTGTACACCCAGTATGTGTACCCGTTTGAGATTGCTGCGGTGATTCTGCTGGTTGCGATGGTTGCCGCGATTGCGCTGACACTGCGTCGCCGTCAGGGAGTCAAAACGCAAAACATCTCAGAGCAGGTCAAAGCCAAGAAGGCGGATCGCCTGCGTATCGTAAAGATGAAGTCTGAACCAAAACAATCGTAAGTAGATAGTAGAATAAATCAGGGAGTAGTAAGTGGATAGTGGAAAGTGGGAAACCCACAACCCACTCTCCACTCCCTACTTACCAAGTCAATCAAGGGAGCGAAAATTAAAACATGGTAACCCTCTCACATTATCTGGTGTTTAGCGCGGTGCTGTTTGCCATCAGCGTGGTGGGCATCTTTCTGAATAGAAAGAATGTCATCATTCTGCTGATGTCGATCGAGCTGATGCTGCTGGCCGTCAATACAAATTTCGTCGCCTTTTCGCACTATCTGAACGATACGGCCGGCCAAGTATTTGTTTTCTTTATTTTGACCGTTGCGGCTGCGGAAGCGGCGATCGGCTTGGCGATTCTGGTTGTGCTGTTCCGTAATTTGCGCACGATTAATGTTGATGATCTTGGCAGTTTGAAAGGCTGATGTAATGGATATTCAAAGCTATTATCTGCTGGTACCGCTGGCGCCATTGTTCGGTGCAATCGCTGCCGGTCTGTTCGGCAAGTTGCTCGGACGCAAGATGTCTCATCGCATCACCATCGCGATGGTCGGCGTATCGTTGTTCTCGGCGATTCAGATCTTCCAGGATGTCATGGCGGGTCATACCTTCAACGGAACTGTCTATACCTGGCTGACTTCGGGTGACACTAGTTTCCACGTCGGCTTCCTGATCGATCGTCTGACCGTCACCATGATGCTGGTAGTGACCTCCGTTTCCCTGATGGTGCACATTTACACCATCGGTTACATGTCTGAAGATCCAGGTTATCAGCGTTTCTTCAGCTACATCTCGCTGTTCACCTTCTCCATGTTGATGCTGGTGATGGCAAACAACTTCATGCAACTGTTCTTTGGTTGGGAAGCGGTAGGTTTGGTGTCGTATCTGCTGATCGGCTTCTGGTACACCAGACCGACGGCGATATATGCAAACTTGAAGGCGTTTCTGGTTAACCGCGTGGGTGACTTCGGCTTCCTGCTCGGTATCGGTCTGGTCTTGATGGTATTCGGCACGCTCGATTACGCCGCTGTATTTGCTAATGTTGCAGCGCATGTCGATGACATGGCACCGATTGCCGGTATGTCAGTTAATCTGTTGACGGCGATTTGCATCCTATTGTTCGTTGGCGCGATGGGTAAGTCGGCTCAGTTTCCTCTGCATGTCTGGTTGCCGGATTCAATGGAAGGCCCTACACCGATCTCCGCGCTGATTCACGCGGCGACCATGGTTACCGCTGGTATCTTCATGGTGGCGCGTATGTCACCGATGTTCGAGTTGAGCGATACCGCGTTGTCTTTCGTAATGATCATCGGATCGATCACTGCACTGTTCATGGGTTTCTTAGGGATCATCCAGAACGACATCAAGCGCGTCATTGCTTATTCCACCTTGTCTCAATTAGGTTACATGACGGTCGCATTGGGCGCTTCGGCTTACCCTGTTGCCATCTTCCATCTGATGACTCACGCATTCTTCAAGGCGCTGCTGTTCTTAGGTGCCGGTAGTGTGATCATCGGTATGCATCACGATCAGGACATCCGCAACATGGGTGGTCTGCGTAAATATATGCCTATCACCTGGATCACGTCCTTGATCGGATCGTTGTCCCTGATCGGAACACCGTTCTTTGCGGGCTTCTATTCCAAGGACAGCATCATCGAGGCGGTCGGTGCCTCGCATCTGGCTGGTTCCGGTTTTGCTTACTTCGCGGTTGTAGCGGGCGTTTTTGTAACGGCGTTCTACTCCTTCCGTATGTACTTCCTGGTGTTCCACGGCAAAGAGCGTTTCGGTCTGGCGCACCATGACGAGCATGCTCATGACAAGAAGCACGATAAAGCCCATGCAAAACATGATGTTCATCACGATGATGCACATGAAGCGCATGTCGGTGATCATGCAGATGAAGAAGTATCGGCTGATCATCATCACGGGTTAGCACCGGGCCAAAAGCCACACGAAACGCCCTGGGTAGTTTGGCTGCCGCTGGTTTTACTTGCAATTCCTTCTGTGGTGATAGGTTACATCGCCATCGAACCGATGCTGTTTGGCGGTTACTTCAAGGATGCGATCTATATCTCCGAGCACCATGAAGTGATGAAAGAGTTGCACGAAGAGTTCCACGGCGCGTTTGCCATGGCCCTGCATTCCTTGTTCAGTCTGCCACTGTGGTTGGCTATCGCTGGTGTGGCTAGTTCTGCCTTCTTCTATCTGAAGCGTCCGGATATTCCGGCTGGCATACAGAAGCGCTTCCAGTGGATTTATACCTTGCTGGAAAACAAGTACTACTTCGACCGATTCAACGACTGGTTCTATGCAGGTGGTGCACGTGGCTTGAGTTCGTTCCTGAGTAAATTTGGTGATCGCTTCCTGATCGACGGATTGATGGTGAATGGCACGGCAGGGTTAGTCGGCAAGGTGTCCGGCGTGGTACGTAAATTCCAGTCGGGTTACATCTACCACTATGCGTTCACCATGATAGTGGGTGTATTCATCTTGTTAACGATACGTAACTGGTTTGCATAACCCGGCCTGATTTAAGGTTAGGTTTACAGGATATTAAAGCGAAGGATATACAGCATGATTTTTGGACTACCTGTTATTAGCGTTACGATCTGGCTACCGATAGTTTTCGGTATTCTGGTTCTGGCAACTGGCGACGATAAAAACGCGCCTCTGGCTCGCATCCTGGCTCTGGTTGGTAGTGTGCTGGGTTTTCTGGTCACTTTGCCTCTTTACAGCGGCTTTGACATTACGACCAGCAATATGCAGTTTGTCGAGTTGCATGACTGGATCACGCGTTTCAATATCCATTACAACCTGGGTGTTGATGGCATCTCTATGTTGTTTATCCTGCTCAACAGTTTCTTCACGGTCATTGTGGTACTGGCTGGGTGGAAAGTGATCGAAAAGCGTGTCGCTCAGTACATGGCGGCATTCCTGGTGATGTCAGGTATTGTGAACGGCGTGTTCGCAGCCATGGATGCGATTCTGTTCTACGTGTTCTGGGAAGCGATGCTGATCCCTATGTTCATCATCATCGGTGTGTGGGGCGGTCCGAATCGTATCTATGCGACGATGAAGTTCTTCCTGTATACCTTGTTGGGTTCGTTGTTGATGCTGGTTGCTCTGATTTATCTGTACAACCTGACTGGCGGCAGTTTCGCGATCATCGACTTCCATCTGGTTGCGATTCCGATGTCAGCGCAGATTCTGATCTTCATTGCCTTTTTCTTCGCCTTTGCGGTGAAGGTGCCGATGTTCCCGGTACACACCTGGTTGCCTGATGCCCACGTTGAAGCGCCAACCGGCGGTTCTGTGGTGCTGGCGGCGTTGATGTTGAAAGTCGGTGCGTACGGATTCCTGCGCTTCTCGATGCCGATTACCCCGGACGCGAGCCATAAATTGGCTGGCGTGATGATAGGGCTGTCGCTGATTGCGATTGTCTACATCGGTCTGGTCGCGCTGATGCAGTCTGACATGAAGAAGTTGGTGGCGTATTCGTCAATTTCACACATGGGTTTTGTGACGCTCGGTCTGTTCATCTTTAATGCCTACGGTATGGAAGGTGCGCTGTTGCAGATGTTGTCGCACGGTTTTGTCGCCGGCGCATTGTTCCTGTGTATCGGTGTGTTGTATGACCGCATGCACTCCAGACAAATCGCCGACTACGGTGGTGTGGTCAACAAGATGCCGGTCTTCGCTGCATTCTTCATGCTGTTTGCAATGGCTAACAGCGGTCTGCCGGGCACCAGTGCTTTCGTCGGAGAGTTCATGGTGGTGATGGGCGCGATCAAGGTGAACTTCTGGTACGCGTTCGCAGCGGCGACCACGCTGATTTTCGGTGCGGCATACACCCTGTGGATGTACAAGCGCGTGATCTTCGGTGCGGTGACCAATCACCACGTGTCCGAGTTGACCGATCTGAATGCGCGTGAAGTACTGATCATGACGATACTTGCCGTTTGCGTGTTGGGAATGGGGCTGTATCCGCTGCCGTTCTCCGACATCTTGCATGCATCGGTCAATGACTTGCTGGTCCATGTGGCTCATTCCAAGCTGCCGTTGTAAATCAGCTGCTAGCTTGTAGCGGGTAGCTTGCTGTCTGCACAAGCTTCAAGCTACAAGCAACTCGTGACTTACGTCTAAAAACTGTTTTCTGAGGTTTATTATGAATTTGATGGCCAATTTGATCCCTGCTGCTGCGGAAATCTTCCTGCTGGTGATGGTGTGTTTTATCCTGATCGCAGACTTGATGCTGACTAAAAGCAGCAAAATTGTTACCTATATGCTGGTTCAGTTGACGCTGCTGGGTTGCTCGCTGATCACCGTCGGCACGCATCAGCCTGGTGTCGTTTATGCCTTCCACAATATGTATGTGGATGATCTGATGTCTGATGTGCTGAAGATGTTGAGCTATTTGGGTATGTCCATGGTGTTGATCTACTCTCGTCAATATCTGATGCTGCGCGGACTGTTTACCGGTGAGTTCATGGTGCTGGCTCTGTTCGCGCTGCTCGGGATGAATGTGATGATTTCCGCAAATCACTTCCTGACACTTTATCTGGGGCTGGAGTTGCTGTCTCTGAGTATGTACGCGATGGTCGCCCTGCAACGCGACTCTGCAATTGCCACGGAAGCGGCGATGAAGTATTTCGTGTTAGGTGCGTTGGCCTCTGGTCTGCTGCTGTACGGTATGTCTATGTTGTACGGTGCAACCGGTACGCTGGAACTGGGTGCGATGTCAGATGCCATTAAACATGGTGTGCACAACAAATCGCTGCTGGCCTTCGGTCTGGTGTTTATCGTTTCCGGTCTGTCGTTTAAGTTGGGTGTCGTTCCCTTCCATATGTGGGTGCCGGATGTCTACCATGGTGCGCCAACTGCCGTGACCATGCTGATTGGTTCTGTGCCTAAACTGGCTGCCTTCGCTTTCGTGATGCGCATCCTTGTTGAAGGTCTGCAACCGCTGGTTCAGGACTGGTCGGGTATGTTAATCATCCTGGCGATCTCGTCCATGGCCTTGGGGAATCTGTCAGCGATTGCCCAGACTAATATCAAGCGTATGTTTGCTTACTCGACCATCACGCACATGGGATTTTTGCTGCTTGGTGTGATCAGCGGCGGCATCGAGGGTTACGGTGCCTCGATGTTCTATGCAGTGGTTTACATGCTGATGTCGCTCGGCGCTTTCGGTATGATTATGTTGCTGTCTCGTGCAGGTTTTGAAGCGGATACCTTGGACGACTTCAAGGGGCTTAATCAGCGCAGCCCATGGTTGGCCTTTATGATGATGCTGTTGATGTTGTCGATGGCAGGTATTCCTCCGACTGTTGGTTTCTATGCCAAGTTTTCGCTGTTGAATTCCATCATTCAAACCGGTCATACCTGGCTTGCGATCGTTGCGGTATTGTTCTCGCTGATCGGTGCTTTCTATTACCTGCGCGTCATCAAGTTGATGTATTTCGATGCGCCGGAAAGCCATGCGCCTATCTCGGTGGGTTCCGATACTGGCTTGCTCATCTCCATCAACGGGCTGGGTATGTTGTTCCTGGGCCTGATGCCGGGTGCCCTGATGTCGGTTTGTGCCGTTTCGGTCCAGCAGTCACTGTTGTTGCATTAGCCTGTTAGCTAGTTGACCCCAAGCTCCCGCCTCGTGCGGGAGTTTTTCATTCTGGAGATAAAATTGGAATTGGTTGAAACCTGTGTCGAATCAAATGTCGTCTATGACGGCTGTCTGTTGCACGTGTGTCGTGACAGCGTGAGACTACCCGATGGTAAGCTGAGCGTCCGGGAATATGTGACACATCCGGGGGCTGTTGCCGTACTTGCACTACTCGATAACGGTAAGCTGATAATGGAGCGTCAGTACCGATATCCAGCACGGCAAGAGTTTATTGAGTTACCTGCCGGCAAAATTGATCATGGAGAAGATATTCTCGTCACCGGTCAGCGGGAGCTGCTGGAAGAGACCGGGTATACGGCGCGTGAGTGGGTACATTTAACCACGACCTGGCCCTGTATCGGTTATGCCGATGAACGGATCGAGTACTTTTTGGCGCGCGGGTTGACACTGCAACAACGAAATCTGGATGAGGGTGAGTTTCTTGAAGTATTCGAATTGTCGCTTGAAGAAGCGATTGATTGGATACGGCAAGGTAAAATCAACGACAGTAAAACGATCGTTGGTATCTTCTGGTTAGAGCACTATCTCAAGAATTGGTGTGATGACGCACCTAAATAGTGCAAATATGACTGAGCGTTGTTATTTACGCACTTTTTTGGTGCTTGTTGATATTAAGTATGATTATTAAGTATAAATATACTTAATAATCATATGGTTAAATTTTTGGCTCGATTCTTGCTTTTCAAGAGCGCTTTGTAATAATTGCGACAAATTTTTGTAAGATAGATGATATTGGGGATGGTATGGAAAATTTAAAAATCAATAACGATGCGCTTTTTATTTTGCTAGGCGCCATTATGGTGCTTGCAATGCACGCAGGTTTCGCCTTTCTGGAATTAGGCACGGTACGTAAGAAAAATCAGGTCAATGCGCTGGTTAAAATTATTACGGACTTTGCAGTATCGACGTTGGCTTATTTTTTCATCGGTTATATGATCGCCTACGGCGTTAACTTCTTCACAGGTGCCGAGGAATTAGCGCAGAAGAGCGGTTATGAATTGGTTAAATTCTTCTTTTTACTGACCTTTGCGGCAGCAATTCCCGCTATTGTGTCAGGAGGAATCGCCGAACGCGCCAGGTTTAATCCGCAAATGGCAGCGACTTTTATGCTGGTCGGTTTTGTCTACCCTTTCTTTGAAGGGATCGCGTGGAATCATCGTTTTGGCATTCAGGACTGGTTGCACACCGCTTTCGGTGCTGAGTTCCACGACTTCGCAGGTTCTGTTGTGGTGCATGCGGTGGGTGGATGGATAGGCCTGGCAGCAGTATTGTTATTGGGCGCGCGCCGTGGTCGTTACAATAAGGAAGGACGTATTTCCGCACATCCCCCATCCAGTATTCCATTTCTTGCGCTGGGAGCGTGGATACTCACCGTAGGTTGGTTCGGTTTCAATGTGATGTCGGCGCAAACTATTAACAATATCAGCGGTTTGGTGGCGGTTAATTCCTTGATGGCGATGGTGGGCGGTACACTGGCTGCGCTGTGGATGGGTAAGAATGACCCGGGTTTTGTACATAACGGCCCCTTGGCCGGTTTGGTTGCGGTTTGTGCCGGTTCTGACTTGATGCACCCAATTGGTGCGTTGGTGGTCGGCGTAGTGGCGGGCGTACTTTTCGTCTCGATGTTTACTTTAACGCAAAATCGCTGGAAGATAGACGATGTGCTCGGCGTATGGCCGTTGCACGGATTGTGCGGTGCCTGGGGTGGTATTGCAGCTGGCATCTTTGGCATGAAGGCTTTGGGCGGAATCGGTGGCGTCAGTTTGATGTCGCAGGTGATCGGTACGCTGATGGGGGTTGGCATTGCCTTCGCAGGTGGATATATCGTCTACGGTACCATTAAGAAGTTAGTGGGTATCCGTCTGGATCCTGAAGAGGAGTTTATCGGTGCGGACCTCTCTATACATAAGATCAGCGCATCCCCAGAGCGAGAGTCTGGTTGGTAATTCCCTGTTGTTTCGTGACAATAAAGTTTTGAACAAGATTATTTTCTGACGGAGTTTAAAAAGGATCAATAGGGTCAGACTCGATTGATTTTCCACGATCAATGGGGTCAGACTCGATTGATTTTCGGTTAACCGTGCTGCGAAGATCAATAGGGTCAGACTCGATTGATTTTCGGTTAACCGTGCTGTATCGTATCTCATCACTTATTTGAGGGGTGGTTGCAATGGCACGATTACCGAGATTGGTTATCCCCGGTCAACCGCAGCATGTGATTGTGCGGGGTAATAATCGCAGTGAGATTTTCTGTGTCGAGGCTGATTACCGGTTTTATCTCGAAAAGTTGAAGTTGGCCTGCGAGAAGCATGGCTGTCAGGTTCATGCCTATATTCTCATGACGAATCATGTTCATTTGCTCATCACCCCTCTGGAAGCGAGCAGCCTGAGCAAAACGCTGCAAACGCTGGGGCGTTACTATGTGCAATATTTCAACTATCGCTATCGGCGTACCGGAACGCTTTGGGAGGGCAGGTATAAAGCGGCCTTGATTGATAGCGATGCCTACTTGCTGACTTGTATGCGCTACATTGAGTTGAATCCGGTGCGGGCGGGAATGGTGGCGGATCCGTCTGAATATCCTTGGTCAAGTTACCCTTTCAATGCGCTGGGGCAGCCGAATGATTTGGTGACTCCCTATATTGAGTATCTGCAACTAGGCAAGACTGATGAAGCGCGCCAGGCTGCATACCGAGAGCTATTTGAGCATCACATTAATGAGTCCAGCGTCGCGGAAATAAGGAAGGCAACCAACAAGGATTGGGTGCTGGGAGGTGACCGGTTTAAGCAACGCACTCAGCGGCAAACCAATAGGCGCGTAGAACCAAGCCCGAAGGGTGGGGATAGAAAATCTGAACAGTTTAAAATCAATCGACTCTGACCCTATTGATTTACTATTGATTTATTGATTCCGGCTAGGCCGAAAAACTGACCGTCATGTTCCTCGTTGCGAAGGGTGGCCGGACTTTTCCTGTTCGCCTTTTGGATCTGATTTCAGGTTGTAGAAATTTTCAGGGATAAAGCAGATATTGGTTTCTCAACGCTATAAATTGCTTGATACCATCTTGCCATTGCGCAGCAATGATTTTCGGATCCTGACTCTCAATAATCGCTTGCAACACCCGGCGTTCACCCACCATACCGAGGGTTCTTTGAATGTTAAACTGAGTTGGATACAGCTTATGGAGTGCGCTCGCTATTTCAACCCCTAGCAACGGGGAGTTCAGCGCATGGCGATCCGTCAGGATGATGCGTATCCCATGACACGGCTGATGTTTGTAGCGGTCGGTATCCGGGGTGAATTCGGCGGGAATGAAGAACACACCGGCAATCTCGCGATGATTCAGAAAGTTCGCTAATTCCGGGGCGTTTATCCAGGGCGCGCCCACGCGCTCGAACGGCACATCGGTGCCGCGTCCGACGCTGAGTGTTGCGCCTTCCACTAAGGCGACACCAGGATAGAGCGTAGTTTCGGTGAGCGAGCGCAGATTGGGTGAGGGATTAACCCATTTAAGACCGGTGTCGTCATACCAGTCGTTACGTTTATAGCCACGCATTTTGATGACATGAAGTCGGGCACCGATACCTGAATTGAACAGTTGGGCCAGTTCAGCGATGGTCATGCCGTGCCGTACCGGAAGCGGAAAATAAGCGGTAAAGGATTTCAAATCTGCATCAAGACCGGGGCCTTGCACGCTATCGGCGCCGATGGGATTGGGGCGGTCAAGCACGTAGAAATCGATGCCGCTACGGGCCGCAGCCTCCATGGCATAAGCCATGGTAGACGCATAGGTATAGAAACGCACCCCGGCGTCCTGAATATCGAATACCAGCGCATCCAGATTGTGCAGCATTTCGTCGCTTGGCCTTTTGACCTCGCCGTATAAACTGTAAACGGGCAGTCCGCTTATGTGTTCAGTACCGGAGGCGATTTTTTCGTCCCGGTTGCCGCTGATGCCATGTTCAGGACTGAAAATGGCGGTGAGTTTTACCTCCGGTGCCTTGTACAACAGATCTACTATGCTGTGACCTGTGGCATCGATCCCCGTATGGTTGGTGATGACGCCCACGCGCCGACCTTTCAATGGCGCAAAGCCTTCAGCTACCATGACATCAAGCCCTGTTTTAATTTTCGCTACAGAGCGGATTTCAGGTTGTGCGCCAGCCTGTTTGTAATAATTGGCTAATTCCGGACGTGCGGCTAGCACCTGTTCGTCAGACAGCGGGCTGAAGGCATCTGAGACGATCCCCAGAATTCCTCTGCGCAGTGGATTGGCATCGCCTTTTTGATCGGGATGCACACGATTGCACAGTACGATGAGGTATGTCTTACTGATAGGATCGATGGTGAGCAGCGTACCGGTATAGCCCAGATGACCGAAGGCGCCGACCGGGAGCAGTTGTTCGCGATTGGAGACGAAAGGCGGTTTAATGTCCCAACCAAATCCGCGTAATTTTGTCTTGCCCTGCGGTGATTGAGGGACAGTCATTGCTTCGACAGAATGGCGACTTAAAATTCGCTTGCCGTGCCATTCACCCTCATTGAGCAGCATGCCGGCAAAGATGGCTAGATCATCGGCATTGGAAAAGAGTCCTGCGTGTCCGGCTACGCCACCCATGCGAAAAGCCGCAGGATCGTGCACCTCTCCCTGGCGCAACTTGTCATTTCTGAACCCGGTGGGGGCGATATCGGGTTGCGGCCCCGGTTTAAAACCGGTGTGTCTCATCCCCAAGGGACGAAAGATGTATCTTGCACAATAAACGTCCAGCGGTAAGCCTGAAATTCTTCTGACCAATTCTCCCAATATTTCGAAATTTATATCACTGTAGAGAAAGTCTGTGTCGGCCGCCATGGCGGGCTTTTCCGCTATGATGAGGTTCAGTGCAGCCTCGTATCCCGACCAGTCGCCGCCCAAATCCAGATCGGCCCGCAGTCCTGAATAGTGTGTCAGTAGCTGGCGGATGGTGATGGTGGCTTTGCCGTTGCGGGCAAACGCTGGCCAATACCTGGCAACAGGGGCGTCGAGCTTTAGTTTTTTGCGCTCATTAAGTTGCATGATGGCGGTGGTGGTCGCCACCACCTTGGTCAACGAGGCGAGGTCGAAACGCGTTTCGGGGGGCATCGCCAACGGCACCGGTTTTAATGTGCGTAGGCCAAACGCCTCACGATAAAGTATTTTCTTTTGGTTGCCGATCAGCACTACGGCACCGGGGAGGTTTCCCTTGTTAATTTCCATGCCGGCCAATTCGGCAATCGGAGCCAGATTTACCGGTCGGTCGATGCCCTGGGCGAATCCGCCCGAGGCGAAGAAGATCAGTAGTATGAAGCGCTTCACTTGATTGCCGGAAAGAGAGGATAGACTGCGATGGTAGTGGGCTGTTTTGGCCTCAAGCCATCCCTTGTATAACTATTGCGCGGATTCCATAACATCCAACCGTCGCTGCCTGTCTTGTCGGCGGCATCAATTTGCGCGCGAATCTGCTCACCCTGGAAATGCCGCTTATCGAAAGCATAGTCACGGAATGACTGTAGCCAGGGGCGAAAACGCAGCCCGGGCATGCCGGTACGATGCTTCGCTTTTTCTAGGGAGTAATAGACGATTTCGTGCGGATGTTCCACCGGGTTCAGGTATCCCGGGATGCCGAACTGAAATCCGGACGGATAGAGCATGGGCGACATGTAATCCAGGGCGTTGGCCAGATTCCCCAATTTTTGGCCGATAAAAGTGTCATTGGTGTTCCATGACACATAGCCGAAGATGTCCGCAGCGAGGAATACGTTATAGGGTGTGAGCCTTTTTCGCGCCTCGGCGAGGAAGCCAGAAATGGCCTCGACCCGATTTTCTTCCGTATTGGGCATGGTGTAGACCAGTCCGTGGGTATCGGGAAAACGCACATAGTCGAATTGGATTTCATCCACACCGGCGCGCGCGGCCTCAACCGCCAAATCGATGTTGTAATTCCAGACTATTTTACTGTAGGGATTGCACCATGCCAGCCCTTCGCGATCTTTCCAGATGGCTCCGGAAGCAGTCCTGATGGCCAGTTCAGGTTTGTTGGCGACCAGCGGATCATCTTTAAAAACAACAATACGCGCGATCACATAAATTCCCTTGGCATGTAAATTGTCGGCCAGCGCGTGGAGATCCGTGACGGTAATAATCTTCTGCGCACCGACGGCGGTGGCCAGTGGCGTGGTGCTCTTGAAGGCGACTCTGCCCATATCGTCTTTGAGGTTGATCACCAGCGCATTGAGTTCGGTCTCCTGGATAAGGTTGAATGCCGAATCACGCAATTTTTTGCTGCCTATGCCAAAAAGGGAAAGGTATAGCGCCTTCGGTGTAAAAGGGGTCAGCGCAACGGGTGCAACATTTGGCTGGACGTTTACTTTGCGTCTGAGGTGACCATAAGCCCGAATGCCGATCTCATCGCTTTCGCCGTCGATTTGGAATTGGCCATTTTGGCTGGTACGTACCACGTTATTGCCGCGCGTGACGAAGGCGTCGGCGATGGGTTTTTTGCTCTGCGCATCCACGACTGTCCCGCTATAGATTGCTGCGCTGGTGTAATTTAAAGTTAATAAAATCAATAGGATAGTATGAGTAATGGGTTTGATGATTTTCATGGTTTTCCTTTGGTATTCTCACGAGCTGGTGTCGCAAGCAGTTTTTCGAACTGCACCCGATCCGTCATCAGATAGCGAGGCAATGTCAGCATATTGTCACCCCGTTCGGCTGGCCGCCTCTCCAGCGAAAAACCTGCGATATAACCCGATTTTTTGGCATGATTGATTAACTCATCGTCGAAAATACCGTAGGGCCAGGCTAGCATATCGATGTGTTTTTCAGTCTTGCGTTGCAACACGTCTTTCGATTTGTGCAATTGGATATCGACAAATTTTTCATAGGCCGCTGCATCAAGGTGCTTTTTTTCCGTTTTGAAGTTGGGGTGCCAGTAGGTGTGTGACTGTATATCGACCAGACCGCTCGCCTGCATTTCGCTCAGCTGTTGCCAGGTCAGGGCATAACTTGCGTTGGAGATGGCCGACGGATAGATAAACAGGGTGACTGGAATATGGTATTTGACGATCAGTGGAAACAGGTCGGTATATATTGACTGGTGTCCATCATCGGCGGTGATGACGACCGATTTTACGGGCGCATGGGGCGCGTTGCCTGTCAAATAATCTGTCAGGCGTCGCAACGGGATGACGGTGTAACCGTGCTCGTGTAAGTATTGGAGCTCAGATGCAAAAGTCGATGTTCTGACTGTCATAGAATCCGCAATCACTGGCCCTAGACGATGGTAGAGCAAAATAGGAACCGCGTTTGATTCAGTACCGTAAGCTAATTCCATCGACTGGATGAGCAGAGATGCAAACAGCAACATCAAAGCACGCCATTGACTCTTCATATCGGACACCTCCTTCATTTTTGTTGATTCTGACTAATAAACCAAATCGGCTGTAAGCGGGTGACGGAGCTAACTCCTTACTTAACGCTAGTTAAATTGCTCGTGCGGTAATAATTTTAAAAACTGTTCGACCGGCACCGGTTTACTGAATAAATAACCCTGATAAACCAGACAACCCATATGTTTTAACAAGTTCAGTTGTGCCTCGGTTTCCACCCCTTCAGCGATGACATTCAGCCCGAAATTTTTGGTCATGCCTATGATGGCCTGCACCATTACTTGATCGTTCTGATCGATTGTCATGTCGTGCACGAAGGACTGATCAATTTTGATCTGATCAAGGGGTAATTTTTTCAAATAAGACAGTGACGAATAGCCCGTGCCAAAGTCATCCATGGACAGACTGACACCTAATATTTTCAAAGCATGCATTTTTGCCACGACATCGTTCATGTCGCTGAGGACTACGCTTTCAGTCAGTTCCAGTTTGAGTCGTGCCGGATCAACGTGATAGGCAAGTAGCAGGTCGGTGATATGTTCGACGAATCCGGGTTGTTTGAATTGCTGGGCGCTGACATTGACCGCCAGTGTCAACAGGCGGGTCTGCGCATTTGCAGACCAGAGGGCGAGCTGTGCGCAAGCGGTATCCAGCACCCAACCGCCGATATCGAGTATCAACGTACTCTCCTCGGCAATGGGAATGAATTGCATCGGCGAGATCATCCCTTTAACCGGATGGATCCAGCGTACCAAAGCTTCAGCGCCCAGCGCTTGAAGGTTCTCGTCTACCTGAAGTTGATAATATAAATGCAATTGCCCGCCGGGTACCGCGTGGCGCAAATCGGCTTCCAATGCTGAACGAGTTTCAACGATTTGTTGCATGGCGGGATCAAAAAATCTCACCCCGTTGCGTCCGGATCCCTTGACCTGATACATCGCCATGTCCGCATGTTTGAGCAAGGTATCGACAGAGACTTCGTTGCCACTATATAAGCACACGCCTATGCTGGGGGTGCTTTGGTATTCGTTGCCATTGAGGGAAAACGGTGTGGACAGGGACTCGCGGATTTTTTCGGCGATGAGGGCGACTTTTTGTGAGGTGTGTTCGGCGTGTTCGTCGATTTCTTCGAGCAAAACCACGAATTCATCGCCGCCTAAGCGCGCGACCGTGTCGGTTTCGCGTACGCAGTGCTGGATCCTAGCAGCGACCTCAAGCAGTAACAGGTCACCATAGTCATGTCCTAAGGTGTCGTTGAGAATTTTAAACCGGTCGAGATCGAGAAACAGCACCGCGCCATAATAATTGTTGCGAACGGAGAGGGATAGCGCCAAGCGTAGCCGGTCCATTAGTAAACGCCGGTTCGGTAACCCGGTCAGGGCGTCGTAAAACGCCAGATTTCGGATTTCTTCTTCTGCCAGTTTGCGTGCCGTGATGTCGCGCGACAAAACGATGAAAGCGGGATCTTTAATATTATCATTTGATTGTTTGGCAACAGACAATTCAAACCAGCACTCGCCTTGTGGTAGGAGGAGTTTGATTTGGCGGCCAGAAGAATGACCGGTTAAATCCGCCTCGGCGAGGGATAACATAACTTCCTGTGCAGCGGCTTCCGGTAGCGTTTCTTTGACGCAGCGACCGATTAGTTGATGTTGCGGCGCGGCGAGCATATCGTTCCGTCCGCCCCAGACATTCAGGTAATAGCCGTCTTTGGTGATTTCGAACATCAGATCAGGCACAGCCTGCAATAATGCCTCGAAGCGTTGATTGCTGATTTTAAGCCGTTCTTCCGTTAGTTTTCGCTCGGAAATGTCTTTTGCGTAGCCTACGTTGTACTCATGACCTTCAAAACAAACGTAATTGGCAACCACCTCGACGGGAAATAGCTCTCCGTTTTTTCGTCTATGCAGCGTTTCAAAGGATTGTGTCGGCTTGAGTTTGAGGCTTGCCCAATGACTCTCCCATTGATCGATAGGGAAGTTGGGGTCCAGATCAGCGAGGGTGAGATGTAAAAACTCATCTTTGCTATAACCTGTTATTTCGCAAGCTTGTTTATTGGCATAGCAGATGCGCGCATGGCTATCCAGCCAATAGATTTCAATAAAGGCGTTTTCCATGGCAAATTGCGATAACTGCAATTGCGATTCCATTTGGTTTGCCGGTTCAACGCAAGGTTGATTATCCATCGTAAGCCTCCGTTTTTACCCCGTCTTTATGGATTGCAAACTCCACAACGATACTACCTGATGCAGGGGGAATTAGCATCATGGATGTGGGTAGGTTTTGATGAAAAACGGCGAAAGTTGCCGCGCCAGGGATGATTTTGTGTACAGTGCTTATAACGCTATGAGTTTGGGAATTGCCATGTCTGCCTGTATGCCAGTTGTATTCGTCTCCCATGGGGCACCCGATGCCTTGCTGCGTTCCCCCGATGCGGTGGCCTGCTGGCGTGAACTGGGTCAGCGGATTTCGCAACCGTCGGCAATTCTGGTTGTGTCCGCGCACTGGGAAGCTGTGCGGGCAACAGCCAGTCAGGTCGTTGTACCCGAGACCATCTATGACTTTTCGGGTTTTGCACCTGCACTCTACCGTATTCAGTATCCCGCACCGGGCGCACCTGCGCTGGCGGAGCGTGTGGTGGCGTTGTTGGCAGCAGCGGGCGTGAGCGCCGGTTTGGATGCGGGACGCGGGCTGGATCACGGGGCCTGGGTGCCCTTGTCGGTGATGTACCCGGAGGCAAATATACCGGTGATGCAACTCGCGCTGGTGGCAGGTGCGGGTGCCGCAACTCACTTTGAAATGGGACGTATTCTGGCTCCTTTACGGGAGCAGGGCGTGCTCATCCTTACTTCGGGTTCTATCACGCACAACTTTTCCTGGTTGGACTGGCATTACACGCCCGATCAAGCACCCTTAGCGCAGGCGGTGCAGTTTAGTGATTGGATAGCTGAAAAATTGGCTGCGGGCGATGAGTCCGCGCTGCTAGATTATCGTTCTGCACCCTGGGGAGCGGAATCTCATCCATCCGAAGAACACTTTATGCCGCTGCTCGTCGCCCTGGGTGCTGCCGCAGGCGATAAACCGGTGCGCTGTCAACCGAAGTTCACCTATGGCGCGTTAGCGATGGATGCTTATCTGTGGCAGGCGTCTAATGAGGTCACGATTTAACGGTTAGGTGCTGATCAGGCCGCGACGCAACGCCTCGATGGTCGCTTCGGCACGTGAGGAGATGTCGAGTTTGGAATAAATTGCACCCACATGTGAGCCGTCCAGTATCCCGCTCAGGTCTTGCATCAATTGTTCACCGGGCTGATCTTTGAGCAAGTAACCATCCGCGCCGGCGGCGAGTGCAGTCAAAAGATGTACATCATCGTCATAAGTGGTGGCCACCACTCAGTGCGCAGTCAATCCGAGCGATTTTATGCGGCGCAAAATATCGACGCCCGCCCCGTCTGGCAGATTAAGATCCACCACAATCAACTCAAATTTCTGCAATGCCAGGTGAGAGTAAGCCTGAGCGACCGTGGCGGCTTCTGTAATCTTCGTGACGCAAAAGGTCTCTCGCAACAAACCTGAGAGCCAGTCACGGATGTCTGGAAAGTCTTCTATCAGCAGGATGTTGCTCAAGGTCTTCATGGTAGATCAGCGGTACGTGGACAGACAGTTTACAGTATTGTTTATTATCCCTCCGTTGTTCAATCCCCCATGTATGGGATCCCTTCATCTCACGCACACGAAATTGGATGTTGTTGAGTCCTCGGCTGGAAATCCAGCTGGCAGGATCGGTGAATACGCCATCGTGGCTGATGTGGATGGACAGATTCAATTCATTGAGTTCTGCGTCGATGCGGAGATGTTCCGGATGTGCATGTTTGAGCGCATTAGAGATGGCTTCCCGGGCAATCCGGCGTAAATTAATGTGCTGCACGGCGTTAATTGAGATTTTCGGCCAGTGATCGGGTGAATGCCATTCAAAATCAACTTCCAACCCGGTGATCTGTTCACGCGTTTCCGCCTCAATTTCGCTGATTACATCCACCAGCGAGGCGTCCTCGGCATCAAGCAGGTTGATCACGTCTCTTAAGCCGCGCAAGGCGTTGCGGGCCATAAGGCTGATTTTAGGGTCGTGCGTCTGGTGTAGTAGAGACAGTAAGCGGGCCGCCACGTCATCGTGCAGATCCCTTTGGATGCGCTGACGCTCATCCATGCGACCTTGTTGATGTGCAGAAATAATATCGCTGTGTTGGCGTGTCAGTGCAAGTAAACGATGTGACAGGCTGATATCGGCCGTTGTGAGCAATCGACTTCCCTTGTCGCAGCAGAGTACCTCTATCGTCGCTACACCATAAATGTCAGGCAGTTGCAAGGCTAGTCCGCTGCGTTGTATGGTGACTTTCGTCGTCTGTTCCTAGATGAATTTGATCGAGAGGGGGGTTGAATATCCGGGTGATTGGCTGCTGCCATTGCTGGCCAGGAGTGGTGTTGTGCTGGTGTAGCATGAGCGCATCGATCAGATGCGGCAGTGCGCTATCCAGGATGCGTTGGCCGGTATTATGTTGACGCTGTGCTGATCGCTCAGGATAGCGGTGAAACTGGGGGCTGATATCGCTTCCCAGATTGCCTGCTGGAGCGCAAAAAAGGCGTTGTATGCAGCGTAACTGGCCAGTTGGTCGGGCTCTTCCATGATCGCCAGAGCACTGAGTTCGACTCTGCCGTGAGCCGGGGTGGAGAGCGAGATGATGATGTCGCCCGCGTGTAGTTTGCCGCTTGCCGGGCTGTAGTCTTTAATCGCCTGTATGCGTATCCCCTCACCGCAATAGTCGCGATCAAATTCAATCCCCAGCCAGGGTGAGTTCATGGCGAGCAGCGCCGAGAGCACGGCCAGTGCAGCCGCCACGAACGCAGCGAGCGTAATCGTGGTGACCGGTGCTAAATAGGGAAACCTGGGTTTCATGCGTTGCCTATCTCTGTTTCACTCGATGTATGGTTTGAAGTCTTATTCGCCTGACTCGTAATACAGGATGGCTCGCCTGGTGTTTTGCTGTCACACTACGGTTTTCCTGCACCGATATCCTTGCCATGGCTGACTATACCCCACCAACCTTACACCTCGCTGACTACGCACCTCCTTCTTTCTTGATCGACACAGTTAATTTGGATGTGGTGTTTTTGCAGGGGGAAACCCGTGTGACCGCTAAGCTTGCCGTGCGCCGTAATCCGCTGGCGAAAACCCCTGACGCGCCGTTAGAACTGGACGGTGAGGAATTGGAATTACTTTCGGTGAGTGTGGATGGAGAGGTTCTTACGGCCGATCGTTACACCCTCAGCGACCATCAATTGATTTTGGGCGCGCTCCCCGATGCTTTTGTACTTGAGACGGTGACCCGTATCCACCCCGACGACAACACCTGTCTGTCCGGTCTGTATCGTTCGGCTAACGGATATTTTACCCAGTGCGAGGCGCAGGGATTTCGCCGCATCACCTGGTTTACCGACCGTCCGGATGTGATGTCGCGCTACACCGTCACCCTGCACGCCGATAAGGCGGTGCTCCCTCAGTTGCTCTCTAATGGCAATCCTGTCGGTAGCGGCGATGAGGCGGGCGGTCGTCACTGGGCGAGATGGCAAGACCCTCACCCGAAACCCTGTTATCTGTTTGCCATGGTGGCCGCTAATCTGGATGTGTTGCATGACACCTATCGCACGACATCGGGTCGCGAGGTCAATCTGGCGATTTACGTCGAACAGGGCAAACTCGATCAGTGCGATCACGCCATGCTGGCTTTGAAAAAGTCGATGCGCTGGGATGAACAGACTTTTGGGTTGGAGTGCGATCTGGATCATTACATGATAGTCGCAGTCAGCGATTTCAACATGGGGGCGATGGAAAACAAGGGTTTGAATATCTTCAATACCAAGTACGTGCTGGCCAGATCCGATGTGGCGACCGATGTCGATTTTGAAAATATCGACCGGGTGGTGGCGCATGAGTATTTCCACAACTGGACGGGAAACCGCGTGACCTGCCGCGACTGGTTCCAGTTGTCGTTGAAAGAAGGCTTGACGGTGTTTCGCGATCAGGAATTCGGTGCGGACGTGCACAACCGTTCGATTGCGCGTATCCGTGAAGTGCGCGGTCTGCGTGCCGCCCAGTTCCCCGAGGATGCGGGTCCGATGGCGCATCCGGTGCGCCCGTCGTCCTATATCGAAATCAATAATTTCTACACAGCGACTGTCTACGAAAAAGGTGCCGAGGTGGTGCGCATGATACAGACCCTGATCGGTCGTGCGGCCTTCCGTCGCGGCATGGATCTGTATTTTGCACGACACGATGGTCAGGCTGTGACTTGCGATGATTTCGTCGCCGCGATGGCGGATGCTTCGGGCGTGGATTTTACGCAATTTATGCGCTGGTACGAGCAGGCGGGCACGCCGCAGTTGTCTGCGTCAGGAATTTATGATGCAGTAAACCGTCGCTACACCTTGACCTTGCGTCAGTCCGGTGCGGCAGGGCAGTCGGGTGTGCGGCCCTACCATATCCCCGTCGCGGTCGGGCTGGTTGGTCCCGATGGTCAGGATATGCCGCTGCGTTTAGCGGGTGAGACAGAGGTGACGACGACACGTGTCTTGTCTCTGTATGAGGTAACCCAGCAATTTGTCTTTGAGGGTGTGGCGGTTGCGCCCGTGCCGTCGCTGTTGCGCAATTTCTCAGCGCCTGTGCTGCTCGATTTCGCCTATAGCGATGTCGAGTTGGCGCATTTGCTGGCGCACGATTCCGATTCCTTCAATCGTTGGGAAGCCGGGCAGCGTCTGGCTTCTCGCCTGATTTTGGCGGCGAGTTCAACGCTGGCAGCGGGTGAGACGCCGGTCTGGCCGGAAGGTTTTGTGACCGCCGTTGCACGGGTGCTGGAGGGTGCTGCAGCCGATCCGGCTTTCGCCGCCGAAGCTTTGAGTCTGCCAGGGGAGGCGACACTGGCCGAACAAATGGAGGTGGTCGATCCGGATGCGCTGCACGCTGCACGCAACGGATTAAGATTGCATCTGGCCGAACAACTCGGCGCACAATTTGCCGCTTGCTATGAGCGCATGAGTTCGACGGATGCCTATCAGCCGGATGCTCAGGCAGCCGGTCGACGCGCCTTGCGCAATCTTTGTCTGAGCTATCTGAGTGAAATCGACAGCGTTGAAAACCGTGCGCTGGCGCTGGCTCAGTTCAACGCGGCAGATAACATGACGGATCAATTCGCCGCGTTGTCAACGCTTTCGCAATGTGAAGGTGAGGAGAGAGTAAAGGCGATGGCGGTGTTTTATCAGCGCTGGCAGAATGAGGCGTTGGTCACCGACAAATGGTTCGGGGTGCAGGCGACCAGTCGACGCAGTGGCACGCTGGCGGAAGTGATGCGCTTGGTCGATCATCCTGCCTTCGATTTGCATAACCCGAACAAGGTGTATGCGCTGCTGCGCGGTTTCGGCAACAACCACGTGCGTTTTCACGCCGCTGACGGTAGCGGTTATCGCTTCCTGGCTGAACAGACGCGTAAACTCGATGCGATCAACCCGCAGGTTGCTTCTCGTCTGGCACGCTGTTTCGATCGCTGGCGCAAATTTGACGTAAACCGTCAGGCGCATGCCCGTGCCGCGCTGCAAATGTTACGTGATCATGTTGGGCTCTCCCGCGATGTGTTTGAAATCGTGGACAGGTCGCTGGGGTAACCATGTTGAATAATTCAATAAAATCAATCTATTGTGTATTCTTCGCTGCGTCGCTGACATGTGTGGTGCAGGCGGATGAATTCAAGCAGGTGCTGACAGGCGATGTCGGTCTGGGCGCTTATTACACCAAGAGCACCATGCGCGGCATGTCCGACAAACTCAGTGCGCTGCCGTATCTGGATGCCGAGTACGGCAGACTATTTGCCCGTGTCGATACGCTGGGGGTGAAGACGCTTGAGTTAGGTTACGGTTATCTGGAACTGGTTGGTCGCATCAGTCAGGACGGCCTCAACGCGCAGTCGGGCATCGGAAAACGGGAAACGCCGCTGCCGCTGGGTATCGGGACTTTGCAGGTGACGCCGGTAGGTGGCGTGATGATCAACGCCTTTCACGATATCGGTCGCTCGCAGGGTGATTTGTTCGAGGTGATTTACGGCGGGCAGATTGATTTGTCGGGTGTGACCTTGTATCCGCTGGCGGGTGCTGAATATCAGTCGGCAAAATACGTGCGATATTTCTACGGTGTCTCGCCCGGAGAGGCGGCTGTCAGTCAATATGCGAGTTACCAGCCGAATGGGGCGGTGAACGGTTTGTTGGGATTAATTGCGGAAGTGAAGTTGACGGATGAGTATTATTTAAATGCTCATGTGCGGAGAAAATGGCTGGGAGATGCTATTCAACGCAGTCCTGTCGTTCATCAGGCAACGCAGGATACCGGTTATGTTGCGCTAAGTTACCGGTTCAAGTAGGACTCGCGTCGAATAGTATTGGCGCGACGTGGTGTCGCACCGGGCGCTAAATATTACTTAGCTGCTTTGTGGCTGTGATGAGCAGTCTTGTGTGCGTGGTGAGCGGTTTTATGGCTCTTGCCATGATGGCCTGCAGCAAATACGCTGGTCGTGCAACTCAGGAACATAGCAGCAACGATGATAGATAATACGCGAGTCGTTTTCATTTTTAGCCTTTAGTGATTAACGGAAGTTCCAACCTGATGCCACGCATCGAGTAGAAGTGTAACGCACCTTGGATAATTTGGTCTATATGGCGGGCGTAGATTTTTGCGCTGTTATGCGTGAATCTGATTTGAATAATTCGTCTCTGCCTTGTGTAGTGTAAAATGGCCGATTGACTGGAGGCATACATTGGAAAATCTATACAATGTCTTGGGCGTAGCGCCGAACGCATCGATAGACGAGATTAAAAAATCGTATCGCGTACTGGCCATGCGCTATCACCCGGACAGGAATACCCATCCCGGTGCTGAAAGTCGCTTCAATGCCATCAAAAAGGCGTATGAGTTGCTATCCGACCCGAAGCAGCGCAGCGAATATAACCAGACTTTGACCAACCGCATCGTGCTCGATACGGAAGCGGAGGCGCAGTCTTTATGGAATTCACTGTTTAATCGTTGTGGCATCATGCTGTAACACGCTTCATCACTTTAGAGCTGAAAACCTATGAAAAAGATACACCCCGAATTTGCTTATCAGTCCCGTGAACTGGGCATCCAAATGGAAGACACCTTAGGTGATCCGCCGGACAGAAAATATTGTGCCAAGGTGGTTAAATCGCTCATCGACGAATTTGCGCAAGGTTCGCAGATCGACGATGTGAATCTGTTCAGTTTCGCGCTGGCGGGGCATTTGCAGTTTAACGATGTCGCCGGTTTACTGGCCGAGAGTGAACGGTATGATCAGGGCGATGCCGCTAAAACACTGGCGATGGTGTCGTGCAGCGATGAGATGGCGGCAAAGGCCTTGGCGATGGTAGGGGCTGCCAATCCTGAGTTGGCGCGCCGCGCGATTGTGACGGCGTTCCTGTTCAAGAACCCTAAGCGCTGGACGGCGGAAGATCACTCGCTCGAAACACTGCAAAAGAGCGAAGGCGGTGATGACGAAGAGGACGAAGATAAGCTCACCTCAGGGCACGATATCGAACATCTGTTCGACGCAAACGGAGACAAGAATGACTGAACGTACCAATTATCCGGCGATCAGCCGTCAAGTCACCGCGCTGGTGTTATCCGGTTCTACCGCGCAGGCTGAAGAAGCGTTAGATGAAGTGGCCGAACAGTACGGCGATCTGGCGATCGTCGAAGTGCTCGACGCGATGGAGCCGCAAGTAGCTTCCATGCATCTGGCCGCTTTCGACGGCGGCAAGCTGTCGCTGGCGACTCTGTTGATCTCGCCGCAGGCCTGGTCCGAGAGTCTGGCTTTCTTCGCAGCAGTCTGGGACGAAGAGATGATAGAGGATGAGCCGGAGTTTCTGGCAGAATCCTTGTTTGCCCATATTCACGGCGTGTTGTTTGCCAGCGATGATTTGGACCGGCGCGCCGCGCTGATACAGTACGCCTTATCCACCGACTGGGGAACGACGGCGTTTGCCGCCCTGTTCTCCACCGCGATTACCGAGATCATCGAGTTGGCCAACGAGATTCACTCGCGCGGCGTACACAACAGCGGTCAGACCTCCTCCGATCACGACATCATTCCGCTGGCGCTGGCGATTGCCCGCACCGATTCAGATGCCTGGGATCGCGTATTACTGGAACTCTTCCCAGACTGGCAGCCGGGTGAAAACGAACTGCATGCACGTCCGGAAGAGGAAGAGGACGAGGAATACGGTTACGATTATGCGACACCTCGCGACACGCAGGAATTGTTGACCCGTTTACGTCAACAGGTGCCGGGTAAGGTGAAATCGCAGCCTAAGGCAGGCGCTCGGCCTAGTCTGGGCGATGATATTTTTGCGTGATCCTGAGCTGACCATGCAACTGGCCAGTTACAGCTCGCGCACGCCTAATCTGGTGCAGACGATCGAAGCGCTCGCAAAGCGGGCGGAGCACGGTGAGGCGGCGGACGTCCTGTTTCATGAGTTGAGCGGGATCACCGCGCTGGTCGCCCGCAAATTCACCAACGATAAAACCGCTGACGGCTTGTTGGAGGCATTTTATCTGACGGTGGGCTGCGTCTCGCTAGGCTTGAGTCAGGCGCAAGTTGAGAATGATTTGTCCTATTTGCTGGAACACGGTGCCGAGCAAGTTTTTCAGGCGGGGTTTCGCGCCATTAAGGAATTGTCTGCGCTGCCGGCACAAACCATGCTGACCGATTTTGATAATGATGCTTTTATTCAGCAACGCGATATCAAGGCGCTGTTCATCGCGATCTGTCGCGCCAATCCCAGTATGGTTTGGACGGGTGACGATGATTACCGGAAAGAGATGCTCGCCCGCAGGGAAAATCAGATGATGGTCGACTGTGCGAAGTGGTTGAGAAAAAAGCATTTTTCCGGCCCGATTAAAGACACCGATCTGGATGCCAATGCGGTGATCGCCATCGCGGTCATTTTTGCGATGTTAAATGACGGACGTATCGTCGCTCGTGTCAGACAAAAAGACATCGAGAATCTGATCCGCAGTGCCCGCGAGAATAAACCGGATGCCGAACTGGGCTGGGGCGAGCTGCTCAAAAGCGCGCCGATTGCATACCATGCGATATTGCGTGGGTGTATGGATGAGTTTAAGAGCAAAATTATCAAAAAAATTCTCTCTAAAACCAGCATCGTTAAAGTCGTTGCCGAGATACAGAATTGCTATGCCGGTTCTGAACAAGAGATTGATTATTGCTAACAGGCCGATGCCGGCTGATTTCCCCCCGTTTCTACCACACTGACCACGTTCTGCTTGCGCGGCAGCCCCGATCCACCGTGTTGCACAAGGATCGCCATGAATATCGCAGAAATCGCCGACCGGTTGGAAGATACCGGCTATATCGTGCTGGACAACGCCTTGCAAAATGAATTGTTGCTGCGTTTGGTGACACGTTGTCAGGATGATGATCCGGCGCGGTTTTACGCCGCCCATATCGGACGAGGGGCGGATAAGAAGCAAATCAACACCATACGCGGCGATGTGATTGACTGGTTGGATGAGGCGGACGGCATCGATCAGGATTATCTGGCGTTGATGGAAATCTTGCGTATGGGGCTCAACCGCGCGCTTTATCTGGGTTTGTTCGATTACGAAAGCCACTATGCGATCTACGGCGCGGGTGCGGGCTACGCGAAGCATTCCGATGTGCTGGTCGGTAAAAAGAACCGGATACTGACTACCGTGTTGTATCTGAATGAGGATTGGCACAGCCGTGACGGGGGCGAATTGCAGATATTTGATCCTTCCGGTGTCGCAGTTATCGCTACGGTGTTGCCGAAATTTGGTACGATGATCATCTTTTTGAGCGAGATGTTTCCGCACGAAGTGCTGATCTCTCACCGAACTAGGCGCAGCATCACCGGATGGTTTCGTGTCAGCGGCAGTTGATTTGTGCCCCTAATTTTGACGTTGTAAATGGGATGTTTCGATTTGAGATAAACGTTGAGCGACATGCTCAGCCCCGCTTGTTTGAGGATAGTCGAGGGAACGCCGCAGGCGCGGTAAGCTGGGGTCGCCTTTTTTCGATTACCTTCCTTTGGCGACGCAAAAGAAGGTAATCAGCGGCCGGGCTGCCCCCGGCTTGTTCTCTTAAATTTGAGTTCATGTAACGCCAGTTAATCATTTTGAAAGCTTAATCTGTCATGACAGCCGATATATTTACCGATGCAGTGCTAGCTACCGCCGAAAAAAATGTGCACGACATTTTGACGCTGGCGATCTGCCACACGCAGTCTGCGATCGTGGTCTACGATGAACAATGTGAACTGACGATTGCGATCACTCAAGCGTACCGGGGTTGCCTGCCGGAGGCGAACTTTATCAATTTTGATGCGATGGCGGCTGACACGATCCTCGCTCAGTTGATGGCGCTTGTTGCCGGTGATCTGGTGGTGCTGGTTCAATCCACCAGCTTCAGGTTGGATGCTTTTCGTCTGCGCGTGGAATTATTCAAGCGCGGGCTTAAGGTGATTGAGCATCCGCATTTGTCGCGTATGCCGGGCGTTGAGGGGGTGCTTTATATCGAGTCGCTGGCCTATGATCCGCTCTATGTGCGCGGTGTCGGGCATGCACTGAAAGCGCGCTTTGACCGTGCACAAGTGGGGGTGATTTCCAGCGGTGGAGAGGAGTTGGTTTTTTCGGAAGGATTCGAGCTTGCACGTCTGAATGTCGGCGATTACAGCCAGATGACCAATGTCGGCGGACAGTTCCCGATCGGCGAAGTGTTCACGGAATCGAAGGATCTGGAGGGCTTAAACGGCCGGGTCAGGTTATCCTCTTTTGGCGATACGGCGTTTCTGGTGAATATTCCTGTCAAACCTATCACCCTGGTGGTCAGTCGCGGCCGCGTTGTCGATGTGATTGATTCAAATGAAGAGTTCGATACGGTGCTGGCGCAGATACGCGCGGACGAGGGCGAAGTTTGGGTGCGCGAGTTAGGCTTAGGCTTGAACAGAACCTTTACGCAGACGCGGATTGTCAGCGACATCGGTACTTACGAGCGGATGTGCGGCGTGCATCTGTCTTTGGGCGCCAAGCACGGCAGTTACAACAAGCCGCAGATCAGGAAATCGACGGCAAGATATCACGTTGATGTGTTCGCCATCACAGAACTGTTTACCTTGGACGGTGAGGTGATCTATCGTGATGGTGCATGGCAGGTGGGTTATCCGACGGCATAGATTATTCCCGGTCGGCTCGGTTACTCTTCCAGATTGAAATCAGCAGCCATAATCCGTTCAGTGCGGCACAGAGAAAGCCGCTCATTCCCAGCCAGTGCAATCCGGGGACGGTCATCACGATGGCGGAACCGACGGTGAGGGCTGCGACCACTAGGCCAACTGCCAGACGGTTAACTGCGCCATCGAGTTGATTGCCCACGTGTTTCAAGTGTGCGACTTCGATATTGATTTCCAATTTGCCGCGCCGGGCGGCTCGCAGTAAATGGGATAGGTCGTGAGGGAGTCCGGCGATCATGGTCAGCGCCTCACTGATTGCGTTTCCCCCCCGTTTGATGAGCGCGGCGGGTGTATAGCGTGCGCGCAGCGATTGTTCCAGTATGGGCATGGCTTCCGAGGCGATGTCAAAGTCCGGATCCAGCTCCCGCCCCATGCCCTCCAGCGAGATGAAGGCTTTGACCAGTAACGAGAGGTCGGCCGGTAACATCAGTTGATGCTGGCGCAGGATAGCGACCAGATCGGAGAGCATGGTGCCCAGTCGCAGTTGTTTTAAGGGCACGCCGTGATATTGATCGACGAAAGCCTCCATCTCCAGCGTCAGTCCGTCCTCATCAATGACCCCGTTTCCTGTCCAGTCGAGCATGACTTCAACCACGCGCGGCGCCTCATGCTGTACCAGACCTAGCAGCAATCGGGTCATCTGTTCGCGTCGCGCCTCAGTCAGTCTGCCGACCATGCCAAAGTCGATGAAGGCGATGCGATTGTCCGGTAAATAAAATACATTGCCCGGATGCGGGTCGGCGTGAAAAAAGCCGTCCTCTACGATCATCTTCAATACCGCGCGCGCACCGCGCCGGGCGAGTAGTTTTCGATCCAGTCCCGATTCATCTACGGTCTTGAGCTGGCGCCCGGCTATCCCTGCGATATATTCCTGCACGCAAACCCGCTCGCCGGTCCATTGCCAATAGACGCGGGGAATGACGATGGGCGGGGCGAGTGACGTGTCTTTTTTTTCGGATGTGTCTGAATAGTTTGAGAAATTTGCAGCGATGCGCTCTGCATTGCGAGATTCGACTGCGAAATCAAGTTCACGGCGCAGTGACTGGGTGAACTGACGCACCACTTCTTTAGGGCGGAAACTGCGCAGTTCCGGGCTTTCCGATTCGGCTAGTTCCGATAAGCGCATCAGCCAGCGCAGGTCGGCCTCGATGGTGGGACGTATCCCGGGGCGGCGTACCTTGACGACCACTTCGCTGCCGTCTTCTAAGCGGGCGCGGTAAACCTGTGCGATCGAGGCGGCGGCCAGTGGAACAGGATCGAAGGCGGCAAATACGGTTTCGGGCGGGGCACCCAGGTCCTCGGTGAGTTGCTGCTGTATATCGGCATAAGGCACCGGGGGGGCGCTGTCCTGCAGTTTGCCGAACTCAGCGATCCAGTCAGGTTCGAACAAATCGACGCGGGTGGCGAGTACCTGGCCTAGCTTAACGAAGGTCGGCCCCATTTCTTCCAGCGCGCGTCGTACCCTGGTGGGCGCAGGCAGATGCGCGTACTCGGCTGCGTTGTTGCGGTGCAACACTTTTCCGGCTCGTTCCAGCGTGTGCGTCAGTCCCATGCGTGCGACCAGATCGCCGAAACCGTAGCGGATCAGGATGGCGACGATGTCCTGTAAACGTGACAGGTCGCGTACCGCCGCCAGTGCTTGCAATAACATGACTAGTCCACCCTCTATCCAACTTTTCCCCCACGGGGGGAAAGGGCGATCGATCCCTCTCCCTTCGGGAGAGGGTTTGGGAGATGTTGGTCGGGTTTGACGTGGTCAGCCAGTCCGCTCAATACACCGGCACCGATCTGGCGCAGCAAGTCGGTCGTCGCTTGTGCCAGATGCAGTCCCGCTGCGGCTTGCGCCTGCCCGGTGGCGCTCAGTTGGTGTGCAAAAATCGCCAGCGCCTCGTTCATCTGTGCGCCGATGTGGGTGCCGTGGGTGCGAGCATGCGCCGCCAGTTCGTGCAGGATTTCACCTGCGGCATCCTTGGAAGCCGAGGCCGAGGTTTGTATGGTTTCAATAAACAGGGCTTCCAGACTCTTGAGGTCGCTGCTCGCCCTTGCCAGGTCCTCACTGGTAAATTTTTGCGCACGGCTGGTGGCTTCCTCAACGGCTAGTTTGGAGGCGTCGGCCAGTTGTGCGAATGCACCTTCCAGTCCTGCGACGGCCTGTTTCAGTTGCGTGCGTGCGGTGTCGGTTTGTGATGCAGACAGATTGAGTTCGTGTTGTACGGCGGCGCGCGCGCCTTTCAATACGCTGTCGGCGATTTGTCGTAAGGATTCAAGATCCAGCGATCTTGCGCTTATCTTGCGCAGGGTGAGTTGTCTGACTAATTCTTGTACATCGTGCCCCTGTTCAACCGCATTGCGTACATCGGCTGTCAGGGTGTCTTGATTGTTTGTCATGATATTCTCCATTTAAATATTTGATTTAATTGAATATTTATTTTGATTCTGCATCGCAGAATTCGGCAAGTTTTGTCAAAATTCTCAGCAGTGCGCGGTTAGCGGCCAGTACGCCGCCGTAGGCATCTTCGCTGGCACTAGGTTCTGTTGCATCGAATTCACGTACGGCGATGATGCGCTTTTCTTGCACATCTATCAATTGCGCCCTGAGTGTGATTTGCACGCGACTGGGTTGCGCGGTGAAATCCTGCTGCAAGCGGATCAGTTCGGTGTCGAGTCTGAAATTGGCGCTGACCTGACCTGCGGCGACGGCGGCATATTTTGGTGTCAGAGTCTGAATCAGCAGGGGTTTAATCATATGAGCCGGGGTGTCGGCCCAGCGGTGCGTCGCAAAGTATTCCAGTTCCAGCGGTTGGCGCAGATAGGCGATTTGCGGCGTGTCGTAGCCTGAGCGTGCCGTGGTTGGGCTGACCGCTAATACCCGGTTGTGTTGTGTGCCGACTGTGGTGGTGGGTTGGGCATCCAGCAGGTAAAGATGGGTGTACTCGGTATGCGGCGCCTGTAAGGCGGAACAACCGGCAAGCAGGAAGATAAAGATGGATAGGTAGCGTTTTTTCATGATAGTCGCTCTATGTGAAATTCAGCGGGGAATACATGTGTGCGTTCAGTATCACCCTTAACCCCTGTGCGCCGCCGAAGGTTGATTGCAAACAACGGTGTTGTTAGGCGAGCACTGTTTGAGCTCCGCAGTTGGGTGTGTCGTTTGCGCCCAACTAGGGCGAGTTGCGCAGCCCCGTTAGTTTGCAGGCAACCTAGGGTACGCCGAAGGCGCGGCAAACCGGGGTCGACTTTTCTTGGGTTACCTTCTTTTGGCGATGCAAAAGAAGGTAACCAGCTGCCGGGCTGCCACCGGCAAAAAAAATGATTGTGTGTGTACACTTTGATATCACATCTAACCATGATTATTCTCCCGGTCCCCGTTTTGCGGCAGCTCTGCCGTGCAAGAGTACGGCAGGATTTTGTTCGATTTCGCTGCTTACTCGCCTGAGTGAGGTGGTCAGTTCGTGCAATTCGTTCAGGAGTTGTTGCATCTCGGGTGCGGCATCGCTGCCAAACTGCCGGGTGCTGTCCATCGTGGCACGGGTGCTGCCGGCAGCTCGCGCCAGCTCGCCCGCCATGTGATCAACAGTGTCCGCACTGTGCCCTAGACGCGCTGCCAGTTGCGGTAATTGCGCGCTCAACTGCGCGGTATTCTCCATGGTACGCGCCGCGTTGCTCAGTCCCGAATCTATCGTGGTTCGTCGCGCCGCGAGGGTATGGGACAGTATTTCGATATCTGCCAGCGTATGGCTGATAGCGCGGCGATTGTCTTCGTTCAGCAGAGCGTTGATGTTTTCCGAGCTGCGGTTGAGGTTAGTCAGTAAGGTTGAGACTGAGGTATCCAGCCGCATCATTAGCGAGGGGCCGGTTTGAATGGTCGGGAACGGCTCGCCTCTACCGGCTTTGAGTGCTGTCGCTTCACGGCTGCCGCCGGCCAGTTCGACAAAGGTCAATCCGGTCAGTCCATGCGTCTGGAGTACGGCAAACGTATCCGTTTTGATGGGTGTGCCCCGTTCGATGCCGAGCGTTAATTGCACTTGTTCGACGTTATCCGGTGCGAGAGTGATTTTCTGCACCCGTCCGACTTCCACACCACGATAGCGCACCGGGGCGTTGAGGTTTAAGCCGGACACCGATTCCTTAATGTAGATCTGGTAAGTGTCGTAAATCTTGCTGTAGGATTGGTCGCTGCCCAGCCACAGTGCGCCACCGATCAGGGCCGCGCCCAACACCAGCACGAACAGGCCGACCAGTGTGAAATTGAATTTCTCTTCCATTTTTATAGTCCTTCTGTTGCCTGCCGGCTTGCTGCTCGTCCGCGCGGCCCGTAAAAATAGTCGCGGATAACCGGATGGGTCATTTTCGACAGTTCTGTCATGGTGCCTATGCCAAGGATATGTCCTTCCCCCAGCACGGCGACGCGATCCGCCACGTTCCATAATAAATCCAGATCGTGTGTGACCAACATAATGGTGAGTCCCAACGCGTCGCGCAAGCGCTTCACCAGTTCGTCCAGTCCGGCCGCACTCAATGGATCCAGGCCTGCGGTGGGTTCATCCAAAAACAGTAGTTCGGGATCCAACGCGAGGGCGCGTGCCAGGGCTGCGCGTTTACGCATGCCGCCTGAGAGTTCGCTGGGGTATTTGTCGGCGGCGTGGGCAGGCAGGCCGGATAAGGCGATTTTAAGTCTAGCGATTTCCTCGATCAACGGCGCGCTCAGTTGTGTATGTTCGTGCAACACCATGCCGACATTTTCCGCGACCGTCAGCGAGCCAAACAGGGCGCCGCGTTCAAACATCACGCCAAAGCGGCGGCGCATCGGTCTTGCCTGCTCATCGTTTAAACCCAGCACTTCTTCGTCAAATACCCGGATGGAGCCTGATACAGGGCGTTGCAGCAGCAAAATGGTGCGTAATAATGTCGATTTACCGCACCCGCTGCCGCCCACTAGTGCGAAAATTTCCCCGCGCTGTACGGTCAGGCTGATGTTGTCATGCACCACGTTATCGCCGAACCTCGTGCAAAGGTTGCGGATATCGATGACAGTGGTATCAGCCAGAGCCTCGCGTCGTGAGACTAACTCACTCTCCCTCTTTGGGTGAGAGGTAGGAGAGAGGGCGGGAGAGGTGTTCATCAGATATTCAGCCAGTTGAAGGCGATGGAAAACAGTGCGTCAGACAGAATGACCAGAAAAATGCCCTGTACCACGCTCACGGTGGTTTGCTGCCCCACGCTGTCTGCGCTGCCTGTGACCTGAAAACCCTGATAACAGCCGACCAAGGCGATGATGGCTGCAAAAACCGGTGCCTTACCGATGCCGGTCAGAAAAGAGGATAAATGAACCGCGTCGCCTAATCGGTCGATAAACATAGCGAAACTCACATCCAATTTTGAGCTGGCCATCAACATGCCGCCCAGCAATCCGGTGAGGTCGGCAAACACGGTGAGCAGCGGCAGGGCGATGATCAGCGCGATCAATTTGGGTAAAACCAGCAATTCACTCGGACTGATGCCGATGGTGCGCAAGGCGTCGATTTCTTCGGTCACTTTCATCGTGCCTATTTGTGCCGTGTAGGCGGAACCGGAGCGTCCGGCGACGATGATCGCGGTCATCAGGGGCGAGAGTTCGCGCACCATGGATAGACCCACCAGGTCGGCGATGAAGATGTTGGCGCCGAAGCGTTGCAATTGATCCGCGCCCTGATAGGCAATCACCAGACCCATCAGAAAGGACAGCAGGCCTACGATGGGCAGCGCGTCAAAACCTGCGCTTTGCAGGTTGTGCAGTATTGGGCGAAAACGAATGCGCTGCGGGTGAGTGAGCGAGTGAAACAAACTGAGTGCGGTCATGCCGATAAAGGCTAACATCCCGGACAGATTGTGAAATCGGTTTATTGTAAATTTTCCTATTTTAATCAATAGGTTGCTGCTTATATTTGGCCGTTTCTCTATATTTTTCGCGCTGGATTCAACCAGTTGCAGCAGCGCGGTGAACTCGGGTTTCAGGCCGGAGAGGATGATTTGTCTTTCTTGCTGTTTCAGTATGAGCACGGTTTTTAGCAGCAGATACGCACCTGAAGTATCCAGCGCGGTCAACGCCGAGCAGTCGAAGGTTATGTCGCCAGACGGCCAGCGGATTTGCAGCAGTAGGTGTTCGAGCGATGCGATGTCGGCTGTCGTCCAACTCCCCGTGCAGAAAATGGCGTCAGCGCCGATCAGAAGTCGGGTTCCCGGTTCATTCGTATTGCAGACCTGTTTCATCGGTGGCTAATCCGTAGAGTGAAACGCGTACACGCAGACCTGTAGATTACACAGTTTTTTGTGGTGCGTGCCAGTTTTTTGTCACTGTTCAATTGAGCTGTGGTAAGCTTCGAGATGTCTTTTTACGCATTTTAGTTACCTCTCATGTCGCCTGTTTCTGCTGCCTCGCTGGTTCAAAGTCTGATTCGCCCTGAAATACTCGCCTTGCATGGTTACCATGTGCCAGACAGCGGCGGTTACATCAAGCTCGATGCGATGGAAAATCCTTATCTGGTGCCGGATGCGTTGCGCGAGGAAATTGCGGCAATCGTGGGGAATGCGCAGATCAATCGCTACCCGAATCCGAATCCGACCTCGCTGAAACAAAAGATCAGTGCCCTGCTGAATTTGCCTGACGATATGTCGGTGCTGCTGGGCAACGGTTCGGACGAGCTGATCCAGTTGCTGGCGATGGCGGTCAATAAGCCTGATGCGGTCGTGCTCTCGGTCGAGCCTTCGTTCGTCATGTACAAGATGATCGCGACCTTTATCGATATGCGTTATGTCGGCGTGCCGTTAGCCGCTGATTTTTCACTGGATTTAGCCGCGATGCTAGCCGCCATCGAGCGTGAACAACCCGCGCTGATCTTCTTGGCTTATCCCAACAATCCGACCGGCAATATCTTCAGTGCGGACGATGTGCGGCAAATCATCGCGGCAGCTCCCGGCTTGGTGGTGATCGACGAGGCGTATTACGCCTTTGCCAGCGACAGCTTTGTGCCGCAGTTATCCGAATATCCGAATCTGTTAGTGATGCGCACCTTTTCCAAGCTGGGTATGGCCGGTCTGAGACTGGGATTTCTGGTCGGTAGTACGCTCTGGCTGGAGCAGTTGGAAAAGCTGCGTTTGCCGTATAATGTCGGGGTTTTGCCGCAACTGGTCGCCGAAAAATTGCTCGACAACCATGACGTGCTGTTAGCGCAAGCCGAGCAGATTAAATTCGATCGTAGCGCGCTGTATCAACAGTTGGCTGCCATCAGTGGCTTGCAGGTGTTTGCTTCAGAGGCGAACTTTCTGTTGTTCCGCGTAGTAAATGCGACAGACGTGTTTAACGGATTGAAACAGCGCGGTGTGCTGATTAAAAATCTCAACGGCGGACATCCGATGTTGACCGATTGCCTGCGTGTGACGGTCGGTGCGCCCGAAGAGAATCAAAAGTTTATCGCGGCCTTGCAGGAAAGCCTTTCGGATGTCGGGTTAGCACCCGATCTACAATAAATGGAACATAACATGCGCACCGCTAAAGTTATACGCAACACCCTCGAGACGCAAATCAGCGTCGAATTAAATCTGGACGGCACAGGGTTGGCCCGCTTCGAGACCGGTCTGCCATTCTTAGATCACATGCTCGATCAAATTGCGCGCCACGGCTTGTTGGATCTGGACATTATCGCGAAGGGTGACTTGCACATTGATGCGCACCATACGGTCGAGGATCTGGGTATCACCTTAGGTCAGGCATTCAACAATGCGGTGGGTGATAAGAAAGGGTTGACCCGTTACGGTCACGCCTATGTGCCGCTGGATGAGGCGTTGTCTCGCGTGGTGCTGGATTTGTCGGGTCGCCCGGGTTTGGTGTTCAACTGTGAATTCGTGCGCGGGACGATAGGCAGTTTCGATGTCGATCTGTTCCACGAATTCTTTCAGGGCTTTGTTAATCATGCGCTGGTCACCTTGCATATCGACAATCTGGCAGGCAGCAATGCGCACCATCAGGCTGAGACGATCTTCAAAGCCTTCGGTCGGGCCTTACGCATGGCGTTGGAACCTGATACACGCATGGCAGGTATGATGCCGTCAACCAAAGGAGTGTTGTAGTGACCATGGTTGATGTCGCCATTGTCGATTACGGCATGGGCAATTTGCGCTCGGTCGAACAGGCTTTGCGCCATGTCGCGCCGACTGCCAGCATCGTGGTCACCGACGATGCGACGGTGATCGAGCAAGCTGGTCGGGTCGTATTTCCTGGGCAGGGCGCGATGCCAGACTGCATGCGCGAACTGGATGCGCGGGGTCTGCGCAGTGCCGTGATTCATGCCTCGCGCAGCAAGCCTTTTCTGGGTATCTGCATCGGTCTGCAAATGTTGTTTCAACACAGTGCGGAAGGTGATGTGCCGGGCTTAGGTGTATTGCAGGGCGAGGTGTTGCGTTTTGCCGCCAATATGCAGGATGTAGCCGGCCAAAAGCTCAAAGTTCCTCACATGGGTTGGAATCAGGTGCGGAGAATTGAACAATCCGCATCCGGGCAAGGAGATGCGCCGCTTGTCCCTGCCCCCTTGGAAGGGGGAAGGTTAGGAAGGGGGGTACATCCTTTGTGGGACGGTATCGAGCAGGATGCGCGTTTTTACTATGTGCACAGCTATTACGTGAAACCGGAAAATGCGGGCCTGATACAGGCGACCAGCGATTATCCAGAGCCCTTCGTTTGCGCGGTCGCGCAGGAAAATTTATTCGCGGTGCAATTTCACCCCGAAAAAAGCCAGGCAGCAGGGCTTAAACTGCTGCAAAACTTTGTCCATTGGAATCCTTAATTAAACTACTTATTCGCCATGCTCATAATTCCTGCGATTGATTTAAAAGATGGTCACTGTGTTCGCCTCAAGCAAGGCTTGATGGAAGAGTCTACGGTGTTTTCCGAAGATCCAGCGGCCACGGCCCGTCACTGGTTGGATCAGGGCGCTCGCCGCCTTCATCTGGTGGATCTGAACGGCGCGTTTGCCGGAAAACCCAAGAATGAATCTGCCGTGCGCAGCATCATCGCAGCGGTCGGTACTGATGTGCCGGTACAACTGGGTGGCGGTATCCGCGATCTGGAAACCATAGAACGTTACTTAGACTTAGGTGTGACTTACATCATCATCGGGACTGCGGCCGTAAAAGTGCCGGGCTTTTTGCATGAAGCCTGTGACGCGTTCCCCGGTCATATCATGGTAGGTCTGGATGCCAAGGGCGGCAATGTCGCGGTCAATGGCTGGGCTAAGCTCACCGGTCATGACGTGGGTGATCTGGCTAAGCGCTTTGAAGATTATGGCGTGGAAGCGATCATCTACACTGATATCGGTCGTGACGGCATGCTGACCGGTGTGAATATCGAAGCGACCGTGGCATTGGCGCGTCCGCTGCATGTGCCGGTGATCGCCAGTGGCGGCATCACCAATCTGGACGACGTGCGCAATCTTTGTGCGGTTCAAGGCGAAGGTATTACCGGTGCGATTACCGGTCGTGCGATCTATGAAGGCACGCTGGATTTCCGTGCGGCACAAGCCTTGGCCGACCAATTGTCGCCGAAGTTGCTGTAAATGTTAGCTAAACGCATCATTCCCTGTCTCGATGTGACCCATGGTCGCGTCGTGAAAGGCGTGAGCTTCGTCGAGTTGCGCGATGCTGGTGATCCGGTCGAGATCGCTCGCCGCTACGATGAACAGGGCGCGGATGAGTTGACCTTTCTCGATATCACGGCCAGCTCTGACGACAGAGGGATAATCTTTCGTATCATCGAACAGGTCGCCTCTCAGGTGTTTATTCCGTTGACAGTCGGTGGCGGTGTGCGCGAAGTGGGCGATGTACGTAATTTGCTCAATGCGGGCGCTGACAAGGTCAGCATCAATACCTCGGCGGTGGTCAATCCTCAGTTGGTGGCGGATGCGGCCAGTCGTTACGGTTCGCAGTGCATCGTGGTGGCGATCGACGCCAAGCAGGTCAGCCCCGGGAACTGGGAAGTATTCACCCACGGCGGCCGCAAAGCGACCGGATTGGATGTGGTCGAGTGGGCGAAAAAGATGCAGTTGCTGGGTGCGGGCGAAATCCTGTTGACCAGTATGGATAGAGACGGACAGAAAAACGGTTTCGATCTGGCGTTAACTCGCCGCGTGACCGATGCGCTGGAAATCCCGGTGATCGCCAGCGGCGGCGTGGGTAATTTGCAGCATCTGGCTGATGGCGTCACCCAAGGCGGTGCCGATGCCGTGCTGGCGGCGAGCATCTTCCATTTCGGCGAATACACCGTACAGCAGGCCAAACAGTTTATGGCGGCAAAAGGCATCGAGGTCCGTTTGTGAATTTGAAAATCAATTTGCCACAGAGCGCACAGAGAACACAGAGAGAACCTTTAAGTAAGGTGTTGAATTTCTCTGTGATCTCGGTGGCTGGTTTGGAGGTTTTGTGAACGAGACCTGGTTGAACAAAGTGAAATGGTCTGAGGACGGCTTAGTTCCTGCCATTGCGCAGGATGCCGAAACGGGTCGGGTGCTGATGGTGGCGTGGATGAACCGTGAGGCCTTGCAACTGACAGCGGCGAAGTCTGAGGCGGTGTACTGGTCGCGTTCACGCAGCAAGATCTGGCACAAGGGCGAAGAGTCCGGCCACATCCAGAAGGTTAGGGAAATCAGGATCGATTGCGACAGCGATGTGATTCTGTTACAGATCGAACAGCAGGGCGGTATTGCCTGTCATACCGGGCGCGAGAGTTGCTTCTTCACCCGTCTGGAGCAGGGGCAGTGGTGTGCAGTGGATGCGGTATTAAAATCGCCAGACGAGATTTATAAAAAATGACAATTTTACAAACACTGACAGAAACCATAGAAGCGCGCAAACTGGCTTCACCTGACAGTTCTTATGTCGCCAAATTGTTCAGCAAGGGCGAAGACGCCATCTTGAAAAAGATAGGCGAAGAAGCGACTGAGACGATACTGGCCAGCAAGGAAGGCGATAAAGCGCACATCGTTTATGAAACAGCGGATCTGTGGTTTCACACCATGGTGATGCTCTCGCATCACGGCCTGTCGGCCAGCGATGTCTTGGCCGAGTTGGCACGACGCGAGGGTTTGTCGGGTATTGCGGAAAAAAACAGTAGGATCAAGGAGTAATAATGAGCGACTGCATTTTTTGTAAAATTGCACGCGGCGAAATTCCTTGTCGTAAAGTGTATGAGGACGATGAGGTATTGGCGTTTCACGACATCAATCCGGCAGCGCCCGTGCATTTTATGCTTGTCCCGAAGCAGCATTTAGCATCGTTGGCCGATGCAGATGAGAGTCATGCTGCATTGCTGGCAAAGATGCTGCTTCTCGCGCCAAAACTTGCCAAAGAGCAGGGTTTATCCGACGGATTTCGCACGGTGATCAATACCGGTCGTGGCGGCGGTCAGGAAGTATTTCATTTACATGTGCATGTCATCGGCGGCGGAAATATCCCGCCTATGGTTAAACGAGATTAACTTTTTAGGGGAAAAAAATGGGCTCATTGAGTATTTGGCATTGGTTGATTGTACTGGTCGTGGTGATGATGGTGTTCGGCACCAAGAAACTGCGCAATATCGGTAGCGATCTGGGTGGTGCGGTGAAGGGTTTCAAGGAAGGCATGGGCACGGCGACCGAAGAACCCGCCAAGCAGATCAAGGAAGATGGTCAAACCATCGAAGGCGAAGTCAAAAGCAAGACGCACAGCAATATTTAATATGAAATTCGCGCAGCGTATCCTTGTCCCCCTCGCCCCTTTTTGGGAGAGGGCCGGGGAGAGGGAAGTGAAATGTCTGTTCAGTCTGGCGGGTTGCAATGTTTGACTTTAGCCTGGCGGAATTGATGGTGGTGATGGTGGTGGCGTTGATCGTCATCGGGCCTGAACGCCTGCCCAAAGTGGCGCGCACCCTAGGTCACCTGTATGGACGTGCGCAGCGCTATATCAACGGTGTGAAATCCGACATCGCACGCGACATGGCGATCGATGATTACCGTCAGTTGCAGGAAAAGGTGCAGGCGGAAGCCTCGGCGTTGCAAGCCTCGATGCAACAGGTCTCGCAGAGCGCAGATATGCACTTGCAGCAGATCAATCGTGCGGTTGCCGAATTGCCCTCTGATATGCCGGTTGAGACACCGGTTCCCGCTTTAAAAGACACCACGGTTAAAAACGGATGAGCACCAGCGAAGCTTTTATTGCACATTTAATTGAGTTGCGCACCCGTTTGCTCAATTCGGTGGTGGCGCTGCTGATAATTTTCGTCTGCCTGTTTCCCTGGGCGTCTGATCTTTATGCCGTGCTGGCGCATCCGCTGCTAGCCAAGTTGCCTAAGGGCGGGCAAATGATCGCGACTGATGTCACGACACCGTTCTTTGTGCCGCTTAAAGTGGCGATGATGACGGCTTTTTTGATCGCCTTGCCTTATATCCTCTATCAAATCTGGCGTTTTGTAGCCCCCGGTCTGTATGCGCATGAAAAGCGTCTGGTCGTACCGTTGATCATTGCCAGTACGATGTTGTTTTTCTGCGGTATGGGATTCGCTTATTTTGCTGTATTCCCGATTGTGTTCGGTTTTATCACGGCGTCCGCCCCGCTGGGTGTCGCGGTGATGACCGATATCGATAAGTATCTGAGCTTTGTGTTGTCCATGTTCGTGGCCTTCGGCATCACTTTTCAGGTGCCGGTGGTGGTGATTCTGCTGGTGCGTATGGGCGTGGTCAGTATCGAAAAGTTGCGTGAAATTCGCCCCTATGTGGTGGTGGGTGCGTTTGTGGTCGGTGCGGTCTTTACGCCGCCCGATGTGGTTTCCCAGTTCATGCTGGCAATGCCGCTGTGGCTACTCTATGAAGCCGGGATCGTGGTGGCCAACTGGATGAAACCGAAAGCCGTTGTCGCTGTAGAATAGTTAAATAAAATCAATGAGTAATGCGGATGAGTCGCCTAGTTTATTAATCGATCTTGTTTCGAACGCAGAACCTGTCAGTTTATTTTTGCAACTCGGTGTGATTGCCTTGATCATGCTGCTGGCCTGGTGGCTCAATGCGCGCATACAGAAGAGTCTGGGGGCGGGTGGTGCGCCACAGCATCTGGCCATCAAGGGCGGAAGACGTATTGCGTATCCTCTGCTGATGCTGTTGGGCGTGTTGCTGGCACGTGGTATTTTCAAGTATCTCGGTACATCCGTCAGTCTGCTAAAACTGGCGATCCCTCTGCTTTTGTCTCTGGTATTTATTCGTCTGCTGGTCTACGTGTTACACAAGGTATTTTCGGACTCGGTCAAACTCAAATCCTGGGAGTTGAGTATTGCCGGTGTCGCCTGGCTGGTCGTGGCGCTTCATGTCACCGGCTTGTTGGGCCCGGTGCTGGCAGGCCTGGATGAGTTAAGTTTCAATTTGGGAAAACAGCCAATTTCACTATTAACTATCCTGCAAGGTGTTATCTCCATCGCCGCGACAGTGTTATCAGCTTTGTGGCTTGGGCGCTTCATGGAAATGCGCATCATGGCTATGGAGGAAATGGATACTAGTTCGCGCGTGCTGCTCACTAAGGTGACGCGCGGTGTGCTACTGGTGCTGTCGGTATTGGTTGCGCTTTCCCTGGTGGGGATTGATATCCGCGTGCTGTCGGTGTTCGGTGGCGCGCTGGGGGTGGGATTGGGGTTCGGGTTGCAGCGCATCGCCAGTAACTATATCTGCGGTTTTATTATTCTGCTGGATAAGTCGATACGGATGGGCGATGTGGTGACGCTGGACAATCGTTACGGTACGGTAACCCGATTGACCGGACGCTATATGGTGTTGAGAGGGCAGGACGGTGCCGAATCGTTGATTCCGAATGAAGCGGTGATTACCCAGACGCTGGTCAATCATTCTTATTCCGACCGTAAGAATAAGGTCAACCTGAGTCTGCAAATTTCCTACCACAGTCCGCTGGAGGTGGCGATGCAGCTCATGCTGGATGCGGCCGCAGCGCATAGCGGTGTGATTAGCGATCCCAAACCCGGCGTTAATTTACTAGCCTTTGCCGATAACGGTATTTCGCTGGAGTTGTCGGTCTGGATTGAAGATCCCGAATTGTCACAGACCGTTTTGCGTTCTGATCTGAATCTGGCGATCTGGCGTGCCTTTAGTCAATCAGGTATCGAGATACCTTACCCGCAACGCGAAATCCGCATCGTCAGCGCACCTGCGATGTAAGTGTGGCTATATTTTATAAAACAATCCTAACGTCCGGCTGCGAATTGAACTAACGTCGGTTAATCCCATAATAGTTGTACGCCATTCCTAAAAAGCGCGCACACTGCACTCGCTACGATCCGTGCTGGAACCAGTGTTGATTTCAGATTTATCAACAGATGGGTAACACATAAAAATGTCAAACACACTGCCGCTTGCGGCACCCAACCACTTCCTTTCAAGGCAGATGGTTGGCGCAATCGTATTAACCTTTGCGTATCTCGGAACGATGCTCGTTTTGTTTCTTGAAGCATCTACAGAAACCTTTGAGCCGACACTTCTGCTCCCTATTTTGAATACGATTTTTGCCGGCGCACTGCCTATTTTCGTCTCGATTATTGCCATGAGATTGTATTTTCTGGGCGGGCTGAGCAGTATCCTGTTGATGGGGTGCGGTTTAATGACCTTTGGTGTTGGGGCTGTTTTGGCAGGATGGTTGATCGGTGGTCCTCAGGGTGCCAATGTAAACGTCACAATTTATAACCTTAGTGTGCTGCTGAGCGCCGTTTTTCATGCCGTCGGCATCGTGTTGTTCTTGAGGAATGAGACACCTGAATCGAGATCAGCGCGAAAAAAAACCAACCTGATTTGGCTGGTCTCAGGCATTTTTATTGTCCTGCTTGGTGTCACGTTGGCAGCCATCCGGGGTGCCACGCCGCTATTTTTTGTTCAAGGCGTTGGCCCAACATTATTGCGACAATTAGTCTTAGGGTGCTCATCAGTTCTATTTTTTCTCTCAGCCTTGTTTTTGTTAAAGATTTTCAACAGAGAACAAAGGCCATTTTATTATTGGTATGCGATGTCCTTGTTCATGATCTCCCTGGGCTTGGTTGCAGCGCTTATTCAACCGTCCGTTGGGAGTTCGATGGGGTGGCTGAACAGGGTGGGGCACTATGTCGCAGGAATTTATGCCATGGCTGCTATTTTGGCGACTTCCTGTTATGCCAGAAAATATGGCATGCCATTCCGAGTTGAGATGACTGAGCTGTTCCGGCAAGCACAAATGAGCTATGACTTGCTCGTTGAAACCGTGACCGAGCCTATTGTTACCACGGATAAAAATTTTAAAATTATCCAATGGAACTCCGCTGCGGCAAGGATGTTTGGCTATTCACAAAATGAAGCCGTTGATAAGTCGCTTCTGGATTTAGTCATCGACCCCGCAAGCGACGAAATATTCAAAAGCGGTGCCAATGAGATCGACCGAATGTCAATTGACCGCTCCTTTGTTGGTAGTCCGATTGAAATTACGGGGAAAAGAAAGCGCGCTGATAATTTTACGCTGGAAGTTTCCTCGTCGGGAATGCGGGTGCAGGGAGTGTTGTTGTTTGTCTTTGTATTCCGAGATAGCACAACTCGAAAAGCGATTGAAGACGTCCGGCGCGAACAAGCGAATGAATTGCTCAAAGCGAAAGATGATCATTTTCACGCCGTGGTGTCGGTATTGTCGGAGGCCGTTGTCACACATCGGCGAGATGGCACAATCAAAATGTGGAACCACGCAGCAGAACGCATCCTCGGGTTGACAACTGAACAGCTACGGGGGCGAAAAACGATTGACTGGCTAACTATTCATGAAGATGGCACTCCATTTTTAGTGGATACACGACCCAGTCAGGTGGTATTTCGCACTGGAATTCCGCAGCTGAATGTTATTATGGGAATTTACAAACCGGACGAAAGTTTATGCTGGGTATTACTTAATGCGGTGCCTATATTCGAGCCGGGAGATACTATTCCGTTGAATGTTGTTGTTACCTTTTTGGATATTACTATACGTAAGCAAGATGAAGCAGATCTTCGCATCGCTGCCTCCACTTTCGATTCGCAAGAAAGTTTTATAATCACGGATGCGAATAATGTGATCCTGCGGGTCAATCAGGCATTTACCGAAAATACCGGTTACACAGCTGAAGAGGTCGTGGGAAAAACGCCCCGCATGTTCAGTTCGGGGCGCCATAACGCGGACTTCTATCGCGAAATGTGGGAAACGCTGATCCGCACAGGAAAGTGGCAAGGGGAAATCTGGGATAAACGAAAAAGTGGCGAGATCTATCCAAAATGGCTCAGCATCACTGCCGTTAAAACCCGTGATGGGGTAATCACGCACTATGTCGGGTCACACATTGACATTACAGAACGCAAGGCTGCTGAAGTAGATATTTATCATAAGGCGTTCTACGACTTGCTCACCGGCTTGCCTAACCGGCGGCTTCTGCTTGAACGGCTTCAGCAGGTGTTGGTTGTCAGCGCGCGTAGTGGCCGGGAAAGTGCGTTACTGTTCATAGACTTGGATAATTTTAAGACACTCAACGACACACTCGGTCATGATATGGGCGACCTGTTGTTAAAACAAGTCGCACTTCGCCTTGAGAGCTGTGTACGTGAAGGCGATACCGTGTGCCGGATAGGCGGTGACGAGTTTGTGGTGATGCTGAAAATACTGGGCGAACAGGTACTCGAAGCGGCGGAGCACACGAAAGCGGTAGGTGAAAAAATTCTATATGCGCTCAGTCAGCCTTATCTGTTAGGCGCACAGGAATACCATAGCACTTCCAGCATCGGTATCACCCTGTTCGGCAAACAACCGGAAGCGGCAGAGGAGCTCATGAAGCAAGCCGACATCGCTATGTATCAAGCCAAAAAGGCAGGACGCAATACCTTACGCTTTTTTGATGCTGAGATGCAGTTAGCCATTGTTGCTCGAGCAAGTCTGGAAGGCGAATTACGCAAAGCGCTGGAGGGCGATCAATTTCATTTGTATTACCAGATACAGGTGGATGATACGCAGCATCCCCTCGGTGCCGAGGCACTGATACGCTGGATACATCCGGAACGGGGATTGGTGTCGCCTTTGCAATTCATACCGCTGGCAGAAGAGACCGGGTTGATTTTGCCCATCGGTCTTTGGGTGCTTGATACGGCTTGTGCGAAAATTAAGGTATGGGAACAACACCTATCCACCTGTGACCTTGTGCTGGCAGTAAACGTGAGTGCCAGACAGTTCAACCAGATTGATTTCGTGGCACAAGTTCAGGCGACCGTACAGCGCCATGCCATCAATCCTGCCAGGCTCAAGCTGGAGCTGACCGAAAGCATGCTGGTCGATAATATCGGCAGCATCATTGCATGCATGAATGTGCTGAAAGAAACGGGTATTCAGTTTTCATTGGACGACTTTGGTACAGGTTATTCATCCTTGCAATATATTCAGCAGATGCCCCTCAACCAGCTCAAGATCGACCAGTCTTTCGTGCGTAATCTTTCAGCAGATCCTGAAGGCAACTCGATTGTACGTACCATCATTGCCATGGCGAAAGGCATGAATATGGACATTATTGCCGAAGGAGTGGAGACGGATGAGCAAAGACAACTCTTGCGTTTACTGGGTTGTAATCATTACCAAGGATATTTCTTCAGCAAGCCCGTTCCCATCGAGCAATTTGAGGCGTTATTAAAACAAGGTGCTTCGTCTGTAATACGTTAACTTTGTAAAATCTTTTACCCGTAGGTTTTATAAATTACTAACAATTAAACAAATCGTTGCGTGTCAAAGTGAGTTCGCTGTTTTGGTGAGGTAAGGATGTCAATGTACCCGGGTGCTTTTGCCTTACGCCCTGGATTTCGGGCGCTTGCCTATTTTTACCTGAGAGACGATCGCAGTCCCTTTGCGTAGCACTTTGACCGCGACAACATTGCCGGGTGGCAGGTTGGCGACCGTTTCCAGCATGGAATTCCAGTCATTGATCGCGTTGTTATCTATCGAGATTAGAATGTCGCCGGTCTTGATGCCCGCGCGTTCTGCCGGGCTGTTGTGGATTACTTCGGTGATCAATACGCCGTTCGAGTCCGCCATTTTGAAGGATTCAATCAGCTCGGGCGTGAGTTCCTGTATTGCCGCGCCTATCCAGCCGCGCGTCACAGAACCGTTCTGGATGATTTGTTCCATGGTTTTCTTGGCGGTCGAGGCCGGAATCGCAAAACCGATACCCAGCGATCCGCCGTTCGGAGAATAAATTGCGCTGTTAATACCGATCAGATTGCCGTTGATATCTACCAGTGCGCCGCCGGAGTTACCGGGGTTGATGGCCGCATCAGTCTGGATGAAACTCTCGAACGTATTCAGTCCCAGATGGTTGCGTTTGAGAGCACTGATGATGCCCATGGTGACGGTTTGTCCGACGCCGAACGGATTGCCAATCGCGAGTACCATATCACCGACATTGGCTGTCTCCGGATGACCGAAGGTTATGGCGGGAAGTTTGCCGGGCAGGTCGATTTTAATCACGGCCAGATCGGTCTCAGGGTCGGAGCCGATCACGTGGGCGCGGGCTTTGCGGCCATCGGCTAAAGCAACTTCGATCTGATCGGCCGCCTCGACGACGTGCTGATTGGTCAGGATGAAACCGTCCGGGCTGACAATGACGCCGGATCCTAAGCTGGAGTTGCTTTGCGGTTCAGCGTCATTCTGGTCGCCGAAGAAAAAACGAAAACGAGGATCATCCATAAACGGGCTGACCGGTGTCTTGACTGTGGTGCGAGTGAAAATATTGACCACGGACGGCATGGCTTTTTTAGCCGCAATGCTAAGTCCCGTGGCAGGCAGTGCACCTGCGGGCGCAGTGTTTTCATAGAGGGTCACAACGCCGTTGCGGGCGGCGGTTGGCAGCAGTTCAGGTTTAAGTGTATGGATGATGAACAGCAGCGCCAGGGCAATGGTGACGGTTTGGGTGAATAACAGCCAGTGTTTACGCATGTTAAGATGAGCCTGATCGATATCTATTAGGAAATTACATGTTACTCAATGAACTGCGTGATTATAGCGCAAGCTTGTTGCAAACCGCTCAATTCAAGGATTACAGCCCCAACGGTATTCAGGTTGAAGGGCGAAGCGAGGTGTTGCGTATCGCCACGGCGGTCACGGCGTCGCAGGCGGTGCTGGATGAGGCGATCGCCTGGGGCGCGGATGCAATTATCGTTCATCACGGCTATTTCTGGCGCAATGAGGATGCCTGCATTGTCGGGATCAAAAAACGACGCATCGCGCAGCTGCTAAAACACGATGTGAGCTTGCTGGCGTATCACCTGCCGCTGGATGCTCATGTGACGCTGGGCAATAATGCGCAACTGGGCAAAGTGCTGGGGTTGGTCGAGCAGGGGCGGTTCAGTGAACAAAATATCGCTTGTTTCGGCGAACTAGTACAAACGGTCACGCTGAGCCAATTTGCCGCTAGGGTAGGTGAGGCTTTGCAGCGTGTCCCGCAGGTGATAGGCAACGGTGATAGTGTTATGCGAAAAATCGCTTGGTGTAGCGGTGGCGCGCAGGGCTATTTTGAAGCGGCGATCGCGCGCGGTGTGGATGTGTTTTTGACCGGCGAAATATCCGAGCAGAATTACCATCTGGCCAACGAGACAGGCGTAGCTTTTATTGCGGCGGGGCATCATGCGACAGAGAGGTTGGGGGTGCAGGCTTTAGGCGCGCATCTGGCAGAGCAGTTTGGTCTCGAACATCGTTTCTTTGACCAGGCTAACCCGGTATAAATTTTTTAAAATCAATATGTTATTTTTGTCGGTGCAGTTGATCCAGTGAAACCGTCATGCTGACCGGAGCTGTGCGCAGTGCGGCGTTGGCGGCTGTGATTAGTTCGCGTTGATTGACCAGCAATCGCGCCAGCAGGGCTTCGACTTCATCGAGCAATGCTTCAGGTTGCTGCGAGTAGCGCAGCAGGAAGTCACGGCGTCGCGGATATAAGTTGGTCCACTGCCAGGCAAGAAAAGCCTCATTGGTTTTGAAACCTGAATCGAGTAACGTTTGTTTGAGTTCTGCAACAGCGGGCAGGGCAAGTTGAGTCATCGATGGTGCTGTACTCCACATCAGGCCAAAGTAGATGCGCCAGACACCTCCCAAATATTGTTGTTCAAGCATGGGGAAAAGGTAATGCGGTTGCCCAGCTTGCAGCTTGCATTGCACGCCGACCAAGACCTCAGTAACATTGCGGTCTTCGATGACTTCTGCTTTCCAGTCGGACACCTGTTGATTAATCAAGCTATTAAGCTGCACGCGCAAAGATTGCCAGAACGCGGAGTTCATCGTAATTCGTATCTCATCTATCTGCTCGGCCACCGATAAGCCCAGTGATAAATTCTCTGTTTTGGCGAAAAAATTCAGTACAGCAGTCTCTTCATTCATTGGCAAAATCCCTTGTTATACCCAGTAATTTAGGTTGGTAAAGTATATAAGCAAATCATGTAATTACGTGTGGCATAAGCACTTTTTGACTTGATTATAAACGCAGGTAATAAACTGTATTGACTTTGTTTTTTAAACCAGACATTATTCGTTCGTAGTCGCGTCACACGAAGTTTTGCAGTAACTAAAAACAATAGCAACTAAAAATAAACGTCGCGACACATCGCTTTAAAAACATTCCGATTTGCCTGTTCGTTCATGCCAGAATTTTGGCATGTGATCTTTCGTCTGCTGGGGGGAGTCCTTACGATGTACCGTTTCTTACGTTTACCTATCTTGTTAGTGGGTTTGTTTATGGCTGTAAGCAGTTATGCAGCGAATGACCCGCAACCTACACTCACGACCGAAGATAGTTTAGGTCCGGAAATTCAGCAGCCTATTGAATTTCCACATAATCGCCACGCAGGTTTGCGCAATCCTAACGATCCAACTAATAGCGACCCTCTCAAGGGCGGTATGGAAATTGATTGTCAGTATTGCCATACCTATGCTAGGCGTAGTGCCGTTGCGGGGATTCCACCGCTGCAAAAATGTATCGGCTGCCACCAGAACATCGAGTCAGTGCGCAATAAACCGCGCATCGTCGAATTGTTCAAGTACTGGGATGCAAAGAAGCCGGTGCCGTGGAAGAAAGTTCATGACCTGCCGGATTTCGTGCGTTTTAACCATGAGCGTCACATCAAGCGCTTTGTCGAACAGCAAAATCGTCCGACTCAGGAAGCGTGCGGCTATTGTCACGGTGATGTGAAATCCATGACCGTTGCGCGTCGCCAAAAGACCTTGTCTATGGGCTGGTGTGCGAGCTGCCATGAGAAGGCACATCCGGTTACCGCTGCTGGTGGAACGCCGGTGGGTGATCAGGCATATTGGTACAGCTTCCAGAAGCCGGCGGCAAAACCGGACGCTTCAGGTGTTGTTAAGGCTCAAGGTCCTAACGACTGCTGGCAGTGCCATAAGTAAGCTGTCATGAAAATTAAAGAATTTACCAGAGAGGCTGTGATGATAGACAGTGGTATAGATCGTCGTGATTTTCTGAAAGTGTTGGGTTGGAGTGGCGCCGCAGTTGCGCTCTCCGGTTGCGGTAACACTTCAGTTGAAGATGGTAAGGAAACCGTGGTTTCCTACGTCGAAGCAAATGACTACATGATTCCCGGTATCGGGGTGTATTACAACTCAACCTGCGCGCAGTGCGATGCCGGTTGCAGCATCAACGGCCGTGTACGTGAAGGACGTGTGTTGAAGCTGGAGGGTAATCCTGATTCCGGTATCAATAAAGGCAAGCTGTGCGGTTTGGGGCAGGCGGGTGTTCAGCACCACTACAACCCGGACCGTGTGCGCGAACCGATATTGCGCAATGGCAACAAAGGCGAGACGATCACCTGGGATAAAGCCTATGCATTGATCGCCGAGAAGTTAACGGGCGTGAAGGGAGAGGAAATTGCCTTTCTGAGTGGTGGTGTGAGCGGCCATCTCAAAGCCTTGCTGGGCAATTACCTGGAGAGTATCGGTACCAAGAATCACTTCGTGTATGAAGCGCTGGCACCCGTGGGTGTGCGTGCCGCTAATCTGAAATCGTATGGCGTGGCGCTACCGCGCTACCGTCTGGACAAAGCGAAGGTCGTGTTGTCTTTTGGTGCGGATTTTCTGGGTAGCTGGATTTCACCTGTGCATTTCTCGCAGCAGTATGCGCAGTTCCGCAAGGGGATGGATGGTCAGCGCGGTGTGCTGATTCAGGTCGAATCCAAGATGAGCTTAACGGGTGCAAATGCGGACCGCTGGCTGGTTGTCAAGCCAGGTACGGAAGGGGTTCTGGCATTGGGTATCATCAATGCGTTGGGTACGACAAGTGGCGAAATCGCCGAACTGGTCAAGCCTTATGATCACGCCCATGTAACGAAAGAGACCGGTGTTTCCGCGAGTCAAATCGATAAAATTGCCGCATTGCTGAAACTGCGCAGCCCTAGCCTGATACTGGCGGGGAGTGCAGTTGAAGGTTATGCGCACGGCGCGCAAAACGCAGCGGCGATCAACTTACTCAACCATGTGTTGGGTAACGTCGGCAAGACCATCGAAGCGCCAAGCAATGTGCCGTTCCCGCAATTGGCGCCTATTGTCGGCAGCACAGCCTCACTCAAGTCGCTGAACGATGGTCTGGTAGCAGGCCAATACAAGGTGTTGTTTAACTTCGCTGCGAACCCTGTGTTTACCGCACCGGGCGCGTTCAAGTTTAAGGACAACATGGCCAAGGTCGGCTTTAAGGTCGCATTCGCTCACTACATGGATGAAACGGCGATGCAGGCTGATCTGGTATTGCCGCTCGATTCCGCGCTGGAAGACTGGGGTACACAGGTCCCTGAATATCTGGCCGATGGTATGCAACTCAATATTCAGCAGCCGCTGATGGAAAAGCTGCACGCTAATACCCGCAGCATGGGTGACATCTTGCTGACTTTGCTCAAGCAACGTCGCGCTGACGAATATAAAAACTTTGAAGACTACTACGCTTACCTGCGTGGTTCACTGTTGCAAAACAAGGGTGCGCTGGGTGCAGGTGGTTCCGATGACGATAATTTCTGGAATGAAGCGCTGACTCGTGGCGTGTTGAAGATTTCAAGTTCCTCAGCCACGCTGGCTGACAAGGCTGCGACTTCCGGTTTGCAATTACCCAAGGCTGAAACGGCTGATGCAAAATTCCCGATGCACTTTATTCCGGGTGTGACAGCCAGTCTGCGCGACGGTCGCCATGCCAACCAACCCTGGTTGCAGGAGTCGCCTGATCCATTGACTACGATCGTCTGGGATTCATGGGTTGAAATTCATCCCAAGAAGGCACTTGAATTGGGTATCGTCGATGGAGACGTGGTCGAAGTCACTTCCAAGTCCGGTTCGATCAAGGCTCAAGCCTATCTGTTCCCCGGCATTCACCCTGATGCGGTGTCGGTACCACTGGGTCGCGGTCACGAAGCGATGGGTCGTTACGCCAAGGGTTACGGCGTGAATCCATTCGGTATTCTGGATGCGATATTTGACAAAGAAACCGGCGAACTGGCGTTGCATGAAACGCGCGTCAGTATCAAAAAGACTGGTGCACGTGTACTCATCGTCAAAGATGAAGGTGCTGCGGGTGGTATGCAAATGGGCAGAAGAATCGCCTTGCGCAAGACCACAGATCAAGTTGATCTTTCGGAGGAGGTCTAAGTTATGTCTGTTAGTAATCTATTAGAGAATTGGTCACAATTCCGCCATACTCACCCGGTTGATGATAAGCCTCACGACCCGTACAAATGGGCGATGAGTATCGATCTGGATGCTTGCACAGGCTGTAATGCCTGTAGCATCGCTTGTTACGCGGAAAATAATATTCCTGTGGTGGGCAAAGAGCGTTTTCAACACGGTCAGCAAATGCACTGGATGCGCATCGAGCGTTACTGGGATGAAGACGGTCGTGAGTTTGCAGATCAGGGCGCGCAGTTCTTGCCTATGATGTGTCAGCAGTGCGAAGCCGCTCCTTGTGAAACGGTTTGCCCGGTTGCGGCGACTAATCACACAGCGGATGGCTTGAATTCACAGGTCTACAATCGTTGCGTCGGTTCACGTTATTGCTCGGCTAACTGCCCGTTCAAGGTGCGTTACTTTAACTGGTACGACTATCCGACTGACGATGCAGTCTGGCCGGCCGAGATGAGTCAGCAGTTGAATCCTGACGTGACGGTACGCAGCAAGGGTGTGATGGAAAAATGCACCTTCTGCGTGCAACGCCTGACAGCCGCCAAGAGCGTGGCCAAGAGCGAAGGTCGCATCGTGCGTGAAGGCGAAGTTCAGACGGCATGTCAGCAATCTTGCCCGACCGGTGCGATTTCCTTTGGTAATCTGGTTAATCCTGAATCACGCGTACACAAGCAATGGCAGGCTCAGCAAGTCGAGATCGACAAAGATAAACAAACCAAGGATGAAAAAGAAGAGGGTTCTGAATTGCGCGGTTATCGCATATTCGAAGATATGCGCCCCTATCCTTCGGTGATGTATCTGGAACGCGTGCGCGAGAGCGCAGTTTAGTCGACGTAAGCTAACAGGAACTCCATTAAGGAATAATAATGAAAGATATCCGCGAAGACATAGCCTGGGTAAAAATTAACCAGGATGTGATGAAGAGCTTGGAAAATCCAAGAAAGTTGTATTGGGTCATTTTGTTTTGCGCCATCTGCGCTTTTGGCGTAGGGGTGAGTTGTGAAATTTATCAGTACCGCACCGGTATGGGTGTGGCGAATCTGAACAATCCTCAAGTATGGGGCTTGTACATCGCTACCTTCATCTTCTGGATCGGTATGAGCCACTCTGGTACCTTACTGTCTGCGATCTTGCATCTGATGCATGCGGACTGGCGTAAACCGATTTACCGTTTCGCCGAAGCCATGACCACGTTCTCGCTGATGACCGCTGGACTTTTCGTATTGGTACATATCGGTCGCTTATGGCAGTTTTACTACTCGCTGCCTTACCCTAACGAGCGTGGAATCTGGCCTAATTTCCAGTCGCCACTGTTGTGGGATGCGATGGCCATTTTCACTTACCTGAGCTCCTCGATTCTGTTCTTATTTGTCGGGATGATTCCGGATCTGGCGATTGCCCGCGACAATATGGCTGACGGCTGGCGTCGTAAGTTGTACACCCTGCTGGCTTTGGGTTGGGAAGGTACGGACCGTCAATGGCGTAATTTCCGCGTGACTTATCTCACGATCGCTTGTTTCCTGATTCCACTGGCGGTATCGGTGCACTCTATCGTGGCATCAGACTTTGCCATGTCTCAGGCTCCGGGTTGGCACGTTACATCATTCCCGCCTTATTTCGTGGCGGGTGCGTTGTATTCAGGTTGTGCGGCGATTATCACGTTGTTCATCATCCTGCGTTATACATTCCGTTTCGAAGAGTACATGACCAAGAGCATTCTGAAGAAGATTGTTCGTCTGACCTTTGCGATTGCGATGGTTTGGACTTACTTGAATGCGGTTGAATTCGCAGCAGTATGGTACAGCCATGATGAAGCTTCTAAGGCGGTGTTGATCCAGAAGGCGACCGGTACTTATGCTCCGTTCTGGTGGGGGATGATTTTCTGCGGTTCGGTAGTGCCTTTGGTATTCGCATTCGAGCGCTTCCAGACCAATATTCCAGTGTTATTTGCAACTTCATTGCTGCTGAATCTGGGTATGTGGTTAGAGCGTTGGATGATCATTGCGCCTACTTTCTCGCATGGTCTGTACCCTTGGACATGGGACCATGATCAATGGCCTTCTATGGTTCAGTGGGGTATGGTGTTTGGTAGTTTCGGCTGGTTTACCTTGCTGTTTATGATCTTCTGTAAGGTGTTCCCTTCTGTCTCTATGTATGAAGTTAAGGAAATGGTTTATCACCGTACTCTGCATCTGAAGAAGAGTGAAGCCGCTGAACAAGGAGCGCACTAATCATGAGTAAACGTAATTTACTTGCCTTGTATGGCAACTTTGAAGAGGCGGAATTAGTCGTCAAGGAATTGCGCGCTGCCAGCATCAGTGGTTTTAACGCTGGTGATGACATGGTGGTTAAATCTCCCATCGAACATCCTGAAGTTGAGGAGTTTCTGGGTGATAAGCCGGTCTATGTGCAGTGGTTTACCCTGGTGGGCGCAGTCATGGGTGGGTTGCTGGGCTTCTTCCTGATTTCAGGCGGACAGGCTAACTTTTACATGCAGTTGAAGGGCGGTAAGCCTATCGTTCCGTTCCCTCCCAATTTTATTTTGACCTATGAAATGTTCATTCTGGGCGGGGTGTTCATTACGATTCTGGGCTTTTTGGTTTGTGCGGGATTGCCGGCTAAGCGCTCATCGTTGTATAGCAGAAAAGTGTCAGAAGACAATATCGCTATCCTGGTTGAGGTCGAAGAGGCGGCTGTCAGCGCAATTAGGGCAATTTTTGTTAAGCATAAGGCATTGGAAATTCAGGAAGAGGCAGGGAAATGAAAAAATTATCCTTAGCAATGATGAAACCCCTAGCCATTCGACTAGGCGATCACAAGACAATCGCCAAGTCGCTGGTTATTACTTTGTTGTTAGCGCCGACATTTGCACAGGCGTGGCCCTGGTCGCAGGATATGGCGAATCAGATCAGCATCAAACCGCAGGAAAGCGTAGATCCTACTAATCCGGGGATGAAGGCTTTTCCTCGTCGTTCGTTGCCGGTTGCAGGAACGACGGTTGCAGTTAAAGATCTGGATGCGGCTAAAGCCATGCAAAATCCGGTTCCTGCGGATGATAAATCTGTCGCAAAGGGAGCGCATCTATTCTCTATCTATTGCACACCTTGTCATGGCAAGTCGGGTACCGGTGATGGTCTGGTGGGTGAGAAGTTGGTGATGAAGCCGTGGAATTTGACTTCCGGTAGTGAAATGCACTCCTGGGTGAGCAAGGATTATCCGGACGGCTATATCTACGGCTATATGACTTTGGGCGGTGCAGTAATGCCTTCCTACGCAAATGACCTGTCATCGACAGAGCGCTGGCATGTAGTGAACTACGTGAGAAAAGTTCTGCAAAAGGGTCAGAGCGGTTTAGCTACGGCGCAGTCAAAATAGGAGGCTAGAAAAATGTTGGAATACAGTAATTGGGCTGTTTTGACGGTCAGTTTCGTCGTGGTGCTGTCGCTCGCCTTGAGTGGCGTGGCATTGTGTTCGGTGTTACACCTAGTGAATGCACAGTGGCGTTATGATGTGCGTCATCTGGCGGTGTCGCTTTATGCCTTGTTTCCTTTGGCTTTTGTGCTGTTGGTTGTGTTGCTTTCAGGGGGGGCGCACACGTTTCCGTGGTGGGAGACGCATTTGGGTGCTGAAGCGCATATGCCGGGTTGGTATCAGCCTCACTGGCTGATGTCTCGCGAAGTAGTTGGTATCATCTTTATGATGGCACTATGCTGGGTTTTTATTCAGCGTCAGGCTGTGAGTGAGCGTAGTCCGGAAGATGCGGCGCGTTTTCATACCGTGGCGACTTGGGTTCCGTTCTTCTTTGTGCTGTACAGCACGATGGTGGCTTGGGACTTTGAGATGACCCTGGTGCCTCACTGGCACAGTGCGATTTACGGGCTGCAACAGTTCGTCAGCAACTTCGGTATGTTCCTGGCATTCCTGGTTGTGTGGATCTACCTGTTGAATTCCGGTAATAAGCTGGTCAAACCGGTTCCGGATAAGATCTATAACTACCTGGCACAAATGCTGATGGCGTTTACCTTGCTGTGGATTTATACGTTTGATGCGCAATACCTGACTATCTGGTACGGTAATCTTCCTGACGAAACGGATCGCGTATTTGGCATGCAAAACGGCGACTATGCTTTTCTTTGGTGGTCTATGCTGGTGCTAAAGTTCGTGATTCCTTTTGTTGCGCTCTGCTTCCCTGGTCCGCGTCATAATGTTGCGGCTATCAATGCAATAGCGACTTGTATTATAATCGGCACCCTATTCGAACGTTATGTGTGGATAGGCGGCGTTACAGGTACCGGTTCTTATCCAATTCTTGCCACCATCGCAGTTGTCGGTGTGGTAGGTGGAACTGGTTATTTCCTTGTGCGCGCTTACATGCAGAACACCCGGTTGATCAAAGGGTAACCAAGTAATGATGATATTGTATTCGGGGACGGTTTGTCCTTATAGCCATCGCTGTAGAATTGTACTGTTTGAGAAAGGGATGGACTTTGAAGTGATCGACGTGGATCTGATGCATAAGTCAGAAGACCTCGCGGCGATCAACCCCTACAACAAAGTTCCTGTACTGGTTGAGCGTGATCTGGTGTTGCTGGAAGCGAATATCATCAATGAGTATATTGATGAACGTTTCCCGCATCCTCAGTTGATGCCTGCCGACCCTGTCATGCGCGGTCGCGCTCGTCTGTTCCTGCATCGCTTTGAGCAAGAGTTGTACAGCTACGTCACAACGATAGAGCAGGGCGGGAAAGCGGCGGATAAGGCGCGTGCGGCGGTGCGTGATAATCTGTCTCAATTGTCACAAATCCTAGCCAAGCAGAAGTTTTTGCTGGGGGGCGAGTTTTCCATGTTGGATGTCGCGATTGCGCCGTTGTTGTGGCGTCTTGATCACTATGGGATTCAGATGGGTAAGGATGCTGCACCGCTGATGAAGTATGCGGAGCGTCTGTTCTCACGTCAGGGTTTCATCGATTCTCTGACACCTAGCGAAAGAGCGATGCGCAAGTGAGCGATCTGTCTACCCGCCCTTACCTGATTCGCGCCATTTACGAATGGTGTTCGGATAGCGGTTTGACGCCTTATCTAGCAGTGCGCGTTAACAAACAGACTGAAGTGCCGATCGCTTATGTCAAAGACGGCGAAATCGTGCTGAATCTGAGTATGGGCGCGGTGAAGAATCTGGAGATGGGTAACGAGATGATCACGTGCAGCGGGCGCTTCGGCGGTGCTTCATTTAATCTGATGGTACCTGTTGACGCTGTGATCGGGATCTTTGCCAAGGAAAATGGTCAGGGTTTGGTATTTCAAGGTACTGACCCCCAACCGCCTTCGATCACCAATAGCGAAACGGCGAATAAACCTGCGCCGACTAGGCCTAAGTTGACGATCGTAAAGTAATAGTTTGGTACTAAATAAAAAAGCCGCACATGTGCGGCTTTTTTACGTTCTGGGGAAGCAGGTTGTTTAACCTATAAAAAGAATTTGGCCACAGAGAACACCGAGTTAAACGAGTAAAAACAAATAGTTATTTACATTTTATCAAACACCTTTTGGGTGAGGCGGCAAAAAGTATAAAACCAATGTAACTCTTGGCGTTCTCTGTGAACTCTGTGGCTTGAGCTGCGGTTTTTAGGTTTAAGCGGCTTTCAAGGTCAGCGCTGTCTGCATCTTGCTCAAGGCTTTTTGTTCGATCTGACGGATGCGCTCTGCTGACACATTGAATTCTGCGGCCAGTTCGTGCAAGGTTGCGCTGCTGTCTTCATTGAGCCAGCGTGCCTCTACGATACGTCGGCTGCGCTCATCTAAGCTTGCCAGTGCGTTTGCAAGGCCGGTCGTCTGCAGTCGCTCATTTTCTGTGCTTTCCAGAATATTTGACGGTTCGTGCTCTTCGTTATCCGCTAAATACTGGATGGGTGAGTAACTATCCTCTTCATCCGCACCTTGAGGGTCAAGTGCGACTTCGTGACCCGCGAAGCGCGACTCCATTTCAATCACGTCCTTCTCGCTGACGTTTAGTTGTGTGGCGATTTCACTGATCTGTTGCGGTTTGAGGGAACCCAAGCCTTGCTTCAGGCTACGCAAGTTGAAGAACAGTTTACGCTGCGCCTTGGTGGTCGCAATTTTGACCATGCGCCAGTTGCGTACCACAAATTCATTGATCTCGGCGCGTATCCAATGCAGGGCGAAGGAAACCAGGCGCACGCCATAGTCAGGATCGTAATGCTTAACGGCCTTCATCAGTCCGATATTGCCTTCCTGAACCAGATCTGCCTGAGGGAGTCCATAGCCCGCGTAGCCGCGCGCCACGCTAACAACGACGCGCAGGTGAGACATGACCAATTGACGCGCTGCATCAAGATCGTTGTCATTGCGGTAACGCGTGGCCAGTGTGAATTCCTCTTCCTGTGACAACACAGAAAAGCGTTTCACCAGCTGGATATAACTTTCCAGACTGCCAGCGCCTGTGGGTACGGGTAAACTGGTTGCGAAATTCATCGGAAAATCCTCCTAAACAAGTTCATTCAAACACGCTGCCTGAGAGTGCCAGGATGGAATTTGGTTCATCCTGTGGTGGTGAGAAATGTCCGTTTTTAACCGGACATTTCATGGGTATTGATAGTGGCTATTTATTCAAGTGGTAATGCGCTGAATAAAGTGGTCAAGCTCAGGTCGATATGAATGTCTTAAAATTACTCTGAAGCAGGTGTTTCTGAGTCCATCACGCTGCCTGCGCCCCAGCCTGCAATGGCGATGCCAAAGATCACACAGATCATGCCCAGTTCTTTGCTGAGGAAAAAGCCACCCACCAAAAATAAAGCGATTGCAACCAGCAGTGCAGGTACCATTTTTTTGCAGTTCGATTGTTCCATGATGACTCCAGTTTTGTTAGGTGTTGACACTTATCGACAGTATAGGCTATCGCATCGTAAAAAGGTCGTCTATTGTTCTTAAAAAAAGCGTGGCTGTCAACTAACTTTGCACCTGTCACCCGTTAATGGGCCATACGCGACAAATGACGACCAACTGACAGCCAGGCACCCAGCCATCCCAGGTATACAGAGAAAAGCAATAAAGAAAAACTGTCTGCCATGGACAAGGGATGCAGGGTGAAATTGCTGGCGTAAAGTTGTGACAGGGTGGCGAGCGGCGCTTTGAGAAAAAGCAGGCTGATAGCGATGATTAGCCAGGCCGCTATGCCGCCTATCAAACCCTGCATTGCGCCGAAGTAGAGGAAGGGTCGACGGATGAATGCATCGGTTGCACCTATGAGTCCTGAAACCTGAATTTCATCATCTTGTGTGAGAATTTGCAGTCGTATTGTGTTGAAGGTGATGGCAATCAGTCCCAGGCTCAGCAAGCTGGCCAATATCAGCACCGCGATGCGGGCAAATTCTAACAAGGCTTCCATTTTGTACGCCCACGCCGAATCGAGTTGCGCGTGCTCAACAGCGGGTAGTCGTTGGAGCTCGTTGCGCAGATCTTCCAGCGATTTGGCATCCGTCTGCTTGGGTGTGATGATGTAGGCATCAGGTAGCGGATTGTTGCCTAGTCCTGCGATGACATCTTCAAGGCCAGTGCTCTCTTTGAGTTTTTCCAGTGCCAAGCCGCGTGAAATGAATTCCGCATTGGCGATCCGGTTGTGCTGCCCCAGTTGTTTTCGAAGTTTACCCGCTTCTTCTTGTGTGGTATCCATCGCCAGAAACAGACTAATCTGTGGTGCACCGGATATTTGTGCGACCAGTCCTTGTGCGTTTTGCAGTAACAGATACATACCGGTTGGCAGGCTGAGCGCAATGCCAATCACCAGAATATTGAGAATGCCGGCTACGGGGGAGGCGAAGATTCGTCGAAAGGCGATCAGTAGGGTGCTGAATTTTTGGGCGAGTGCGTGCATCATGCGGGTTCGTTTTCTTCGGTTGCAGGGTGAGTAGGCAGGCAGGTTTGCTCAACGTGTTGTTCGTCAGAGATAGGTGTGGCCGTAGAAGTTTGTATTTCACCTTGTTTGAGTGCAATCACACGTATCTGGTTGTCACGCAGTACGCCCGCATCATGCGTCGAAATCAACAGCGTTACGCCGACCTGATGGAAGGATTTGAATATATTCATAATTTCCTGAGCATATTCTGCATCCAGATTGCCGGTCGGTTCGTCCGCTAACAAGATGGACGGTCGATTGACAATGGCGCGCGCGATGCACAGACGCTGTTGTTCACCGCCTGACAGCGCGATGGGGTTGGTTTTTTCGCGTTTTAACAAACCGACCTTATCCAGTGCTGCGCGGACCCGTTTGCTGCTCTCGCGATGATCGAAACCGCAGATTTGCAGGGGGAGCAGCACATTGTCGAATACGTTGCGATCGAACAAGAGTTTGTGATCCTGAAAAATAATGCCTAAGTTGCGGCGCAGATAGGGCAGTGCTGCGCGCTTGAGGGCGCTGACATTCTGGTTGTTGACCAGTACGGAGCCGGAATTGGGACGTTCGATCGCTGCAATGAGTTTCAATAGGGTGCTCTTGCCTGCCCCTGAATGGCCAGTCAAAAAGGCCATTTCGCCTTTTTCAAGTTCGAAGGAGACTTGTTTTAACGCCTCAAAGCCACTGGAATAGCGTTTGCTGACTTGATTAAAGGTGATCATGCAGACATCCCCAGCAAAGCCTGGACGAATTCTTCGGCGACAAAGGGGCGCAGATCATCCAGTCCTTCACCCACGCCGATGAAGCGGATCGGAATCGGATGGGCGCGGGCGATGGCGGCTATCACTCCTCCTTTGGCTGTGCCATCGAGTTTAGTCAGGATCAGTCCGGTCACCCCAAGCGCCTGATCGAAGGCTTTGACCTGACTCAGCGCGTTTTGTCCGGTGTTGGCATCCAGTACCAGCAGCACTTCATGCGGCGCCTCGGGCAATACCTTGGCGATGACGCGCTTGACCTTTTTGATCTCTTCCATGAGATGCGCCTGAGTCGTCAGGCGTCCCGCCGTATCGGCCAGCACTACGTCGATTTTGCGCGCCTGCGCGGCATGGACTGCATCGTAAATGACCGCTGCCGCATCGCCGCTTTGCTGCGCGATCACGGTGACGTTGTTGCGCTCGCCCCAGGTCATCAGTTGTTCACGGGCTGCCGCGCGGAAAGTGTCCCCGGCAGCTAAGAGTACGGACAGTCCCTGTCCCTGAAAGTATTTGGCCAGTTTGCCGATCGAAGTGGTTTTCCCCGCCCCGTTCACGCCTATCATCATGATGACAAAGGGTTTGTGTGTGTCGGCTTGCAAAGGGACGGCCAGCGGCTTGAGCAGTTTGAGCAGGCAATGAGCCAGCCCGGCTTTGAGGTCGGCGGCTTCTGATAGTTTGTGCTCTTTGACGTGGCGGCGCAGATCGGCCAGCAGTGCGCCCGTTGCATCCATGCCGACATCCGACGTAATCAGGATGGTTTCGAGCTCTTCGTAGAGTTCTTCGTCAATCTTGCCGCCCCGGCTGAATAAATCAGCTAATTGGTTGCCGGTGCGGGCAAGGCCGGATTTGAGCCGTTCAACCCAACTGCGTGTGGGTTTGTCGACGATGGTTGCCGTGATTTTATCGGGGGTATTCTTTTTTAAAAAACTAAACATTTGGTATGCGTTCCGATAGCAAGAGTTGGGGCATAATAGACACAGCCACTTCTTGTGGCTGTTTTTGTTATTTTATGCCGATTAGGCGTTGTGAGGTGAGGGATTATGAGGATTTATTGCGTAGCATTGTTGCTGTTGTGGTCGCAACAGGCAATTTGCACCGAAGTTGCCGAGCGCACCTTGTCAAACGGGCTCAAAGTGGTGGTGAAAGAAGATCACCGCGCGCCCGTTATTGTGCAGCAAATCTGGTACAAGGCTGGCAGCATGGATGAACGTACCGGTAAGACAGGTGTCGCTCACGCCCTGGAACATTTGATGTTCAAGGGTACACATTTGGTGCCGGCCGGCGAGTTTTCACGTCGCATCGCGGCGGCAGGCGGGCGTGAGAATGCCTTTACCAGCAACGATTACACCGCCTATTTTCAGCAACTGCATAAGTCCAAGTTGCCGCTGGCGATGAAACTCGAATCCGATCGCATGCACAACCTGAATCTGTCCGCGAAAGAATTTGCCAAGGAAATCAAAGTGGTGATGGAGGAACGCCGCATGCGCACCGACGACGAACCGCATGCCTTGTTGCAGGAGAAGATGATGGCGGCTATCTATCAGGAGCATCCTTATCAGCATCCGGTGATCGGCTGGATGAGCGATCTTGAGCAGATGAATGTCCATGACGCCCAAGCCTGGTACCAACAATGGTATGCACCGAACAACGCCACGCTGGTCATCGCTGGGGACGTACACGCCAAGCAGGTGTTTGCCCTGGCCGAGCGCTATTACGGTGGAATTCCACGTCAGGTGCAGCCCGTCCGTCGCCAGTTTACCGAGCCGGCTCAGGTCGGTATCAAGCGCATGGTGGTCAAAGCGCCGGCTGAATTGCCGCTGCTGGTGATGAGTTACCATGCGCCGAATATCCTCGATCCCAAACTGGACTGGCAGCCTTATGCGCTGGAGATGCTAGCCGGGGTGTTGGGCGGTAACGAATCGGCCTGGCTCAACAAACATCTGGTGCGTGAACAGCAGATCGCAAGTTCGGTTGGCGTAGGTTACGACTCGACTTCGCGCGGTCCCGGTTTGTTCACCCTGGAGGCAACACCTACCGCAGGCAAAACGGTTGCCGAGATGGAAACGGCGCTGCGAGCTGAAATCGCTCAACTGGTGAAAGACGGTATCAGTGAAGAAGAGTTGAAACGCGTCAAGGCACAGGTGATGGCGGGTGAAGTCTACAAACTCGATTCCGTGTTCTATCAGGCGATGCAGATCGGCCAGATGGAGTCGATCGGTTTGGGCTACAAGGCGATACCGGTGATGCTGGAGAAATTGCAGGGTGTCACCGCAGAGCAGGTGCGCCAGGTCGCACAGACGTATTTGCAGGACGACAATCTGACCGTTGCGGTGCTCGATCCGCAACCGTTGTCCGGCAAGCCGAAACACAAGATAGAAGGAGCGGCTCATGTTCATTAATAAACTATTGGCGGTAGCCGCGTTGTGCACACTGGCTGTTAGCGCCTTTGCCACGCCGCATATTCAGCACTGGCAGAGTGCGAGTGGCGCTCGCGTATTGTTTGTCGAAGATCACGACATTCCTATGCTGGATGTGGCAGTCAGCGTCCCGGCGGGCAGTAGTTACGATCAGGCAGGCAAATCTGGTGTGGCGGGCATGACCCATGCACTGCTGGATCAGGGTGCGGATGGTTTGAGCGAAGATGATATTTCACGCGGTATGGCGGATATCGGCGCGCAATTGGGTGGCAGCTTCGATCAGGACAGGGCGAGCGTTTCGCTGCGCACCTTGAGTCATGCGGCCGAGCGCGATCAGGCTTTGAAGATCATGGCGCAGGTGCTGCAACATCCGGTATTTCCGGACGCGATACTGGCACGTGAGAAGACGCGTTTGCTCTCTGCGTTGAAAGAAGCCGAGACTAAGCCGGAAGCCATTGCGGACAAGGCCTTTCAAAAGGCCGTGTTTGGTAATCATCCTTATGCCTTGCCCGTCTCGGGCGATATTCCCGGTGTCGAGCAAATCACGACGGCCGAGTTGAAGGCATTCTATCTTGCTCACTACAACGCGTCTCAATCGGTGGTCGCCATCATGGGTGATGTGACCCATGCACAAGCCGAAGCGATCGCACAGCAGCTCACCGCGCAATTGCCGGCAGGCTCAGGTGTTGCCGCGTTGCCTGCCGTTGCGATGAAGATCCCGTACTCTGAGTTGCGCATCTTTCATCCGGCCAGCCAGAGCCATATTCTGATCGGTGTGCCCGGTATGTCGCGCGATGATCCAGACTATTTTCCGTTGTATGTGGGGAATTACATTCTGGGCGGCGGTGGGTTCGTGTCGCGTCTGATGAATGAGGTGCGCGAAAAGCGAGGTCTGGCGTATAGCGTCTACAGCTATTTCATGCCGCTCAAGCAACCGGGCGCTTTCCAGATCGGTCTGCAAACCAAGAAAGAACAGGCTGACGGCGCGCTAGCACTGGTGCGTAAGACCGTGGCGGACTTTGTCGCCAAGGGACCAACCGAGAAAGAATTGACTGCGGCTAAACAGAATATCGTCGGCGGCTTCCCGCTGCGCATAGACAGTAATCGTAAGATATTGGATTATTTGAGTATTATTGGTTTCTACGATATGCCGCTGACTTATCTGGACGATTTTACTTCACGGGTTGAAAAAGTGACGGTAGCTCAAATACGCAGCGCCTATGCGCGTCACATACATCCTGAGAAAATGGCCACGGTGATCGTCGGCGCACCGGAAACAGACTCGGGGAGTGCAAAATAAATAAGCTCAGGATCGGTGGCGGCGAGTGGCGCAGTCGCGTGATTCATTTTCCGGATGCGGACGGTTTGCGTCCGACCCCGGATCGGGTGCGCGAGACTTTGTTCAATTGGTTGGGGCAAACCTTGTACGGAAAAACGTGTCTGGATTTGTTTGCCGGCAGCGGTGCTTTGGGGATAGAAGCCGCGTCCAGAGGTGCCGAACAGGTGGTCATGGTTGAGAAAAATGCGCTGGTATTCCGTGCCTTACGCGAAAATATCACTAAATTAGGATGTTCTAATATAGCGCTACGGCATCAGGATGGGCTAGAATTCGCCTCCGCGCTGCGTGACGGGCTGCGTTTTGACGTGATTTTTCTGGATCCGCCGTTTGCCAGCGATTTTTTGCCGAAGTTGCTGGAGGTCTTGCCGCAACGACTGACGGAAAATGGCGTGGTGTATGTAGAAACCGGAGCGCCGTTTGAGGTGCCGCTGCCCTGGCAGGTGCTCAAGTCGGGCCGGGCGGGGCAGGTGTATTACCAATTGATAGGGCAAGTGCAATGATTAAAGTGGTGTATCCGGGGACTTTTGATCCCATTACCTGCGGACATGAAGATGTAGTGCGCCGTGCGACCGGTTTGTTTGGCGAGGTGATCGTGGCGGTGGCGCAAAGTCGCGCCAACACCTTGTTTAACCTGGAAGAACGCGTGGAGATGGCGCGCGAGGTGTTCGCCGGTTGTCCCAACGTTCGCGTCGAAGGTTTTGACGGTTTGCTGATGAACTTCGTGCAGTCGCAAAATGCGCATGTGGTGTTGCGCGGTTTGCGCGCCGCATCGGATTTTGAATATGAGTTTCAGTTGGCGGGGATGAATCGCAATTTGTACCCTGAGATGGAAACGTTGTTTTTGACACCCGCCGAGCAATACACGTTTATTTCTGCCACCATGGTGCGCGAAGTCGCGCGATTTGGTGGTGATGTCGGCAAGTTTGTCTCACCGACGGTGGTAACGCGATTGTGCCAAAAATACCCATTGGCATTTAATACCTGTTATTTGTAAGTTTTGTTTATTTTGATGAGGAGAAAAGTATGGCACTGATAATTACCGATGAATGTATCAACTGCGATGTGTGTGAGCCGGAGTGCCCGAACGACGCGATTTTTCAAGGTGATACCATCTACGAAATTGACCCGAATAAATGCACCGAGTGTGTAGGTCACTACGACACGCCGCAATGCGTGGAAGTCTGCCCGGTCGATTGCATCCCCAAGGATGACGCGCATGTAGAATCTCCTGCCCAGTTACAAGCTAAATACGACAGGCTGATGGCTGCTAAGTAATTACCGGAATCGCGTCTTGCATTGATTTTTGATGCAAGACTTTTTTTATTGTATGGTATTGATTTTAAATAATTTTGCGTTATTTTAGCGAAAAGCGCTGTCAGACCGCCAAAAAGTATCTTGCTGCCCTGACAGCGATTTTTTAGTTGAAATTAAAATTTCGCATTCGGAATAGGATAATTTTCGACCACAAAATCAATATCCTTGTCGCCCCGGCCGCTTAAGTTAACCAGAATTGTCTGGTCTTTACCCAAGGTCTTGGCCAGCTTCATCGCATAGGCAACCGCATGGGCCGACTCCAAAGCGGGAATGATGCCTTCCAGTTGTGAAAGCTTGTAAAAAGCATCCACCGCCTCATCATCGTTACACAGCCCGACTTTGGTTCTGCCGATCTCTTTAAGATAAGCATGTTCAGGGCCGACAGACGGATAATCGATCCCCGAGCCTATCGAATAAACCGGGGCTGGCTCGCCGTTGGCATCCTTGAGCATAATCGAATTAAATCCATGCATGATGCCCTCTACACCATAGGTTAAAGTAGCCGCATGATCGCCCAGTTTTTCACCTCTGCCCATAGGTTCTACGCCGTATAAATTCACGGTGGCATCATCGATAAATCCCGCAAATATGCCCATGGCATTTGAGCCGCCACCGACACAGGCGATCACATTGTCAGGCAGTTTGCCTTCCATCTCCTCAAACTGCTCTTTGGCTTCAAATCCGATCACCGACTGAAAGTCTCTGACCATCATCGGGAATGGATGAGGGCCGACTACCGAACCGATGCAATAGATTGAATTAATTGGATCTTTTATGTACTCCGAAAAGGCGGAGTCGACCGCCTCTTTCAGTGTTTTCAGGCCGTGGGTCGCAGGTACCACGCGCGCCCCTAAAATCTTCATCCGGACGACATTCGGATGTTCTTTAATAATGTCCACCTCACCCATGTGAATTTCACATTCCAGACCAAAATAAGCGGCGGCGGTTGCAAGCGCCACGCCATGCTGTCCGGCACCGGTTTCAGCGATGACGCGTTTCTTCCCTAAATGTTTGGCCAGAATCACTTCCGCCATACAGTGGTTCAATTTGTGTGCGCCGGTGTGGTTCAGGTCTTCACGTTTAAGATAGATTTTTGCTCCGCCACAATGTTCGGTGAGGTTTTTTGCAAAAGACACCGGGGTAGGACGGCCCTGATAATGCTTACGAACGTATTTCAGTTCATTAATAAACGCGGGGGAGTTCTTTAACTCCTTATAGGCCTTGGTGATTTCAGCAAACGGACCTTCCAGCACAGGAGGGATAAATGAACCACCATACTTGCCAAAAAAACCATTTTCATCCGGATGAGAGTCTAAATACGATGTTTTCATTCAGTAGATCCTTTTCTAAAATGGGTGGCTTCAACGCTGTGTAAGTCGATTGGCGAATGATGGTTCGTATTTCTGGTGTGTCTGGAAATAGAAGCACGGAAAAACGATCAGCATCCAACCTGCGGGTCACAATACCAGATTTATGGAGAGGATTACAGCGCCCCTTTGTATATCAGGGTTTTCCCCATATTCCCTTGATGGGGACCGCTTCAGCTGATGCCCCCAATGCCGGTAAGTTGTAGAAGTCGAGCAGGGTGCGCAGCACCGTGTAGTGGTCGATACGTTGGGCGCTTCTGCCGGTTTTGACCATGGGCCCGATGAAGAGGGTCACAATATGGTTACCCGTCGCGCCGTTGTCCTCATCCCATGTCAAAATTAACAGGCTATTGTTCTTAAACGCCCAGGAAACGTAAGGATCGATGTGGGTTTTCAGCCACTCATCGGCGGTGGCAAAACTGCCGTCGTGCATGTCGTTGTTCTGGTCTGGAATGACGAAGGACACGGTGGGCAGTTTGCTAAAATCTTGCGGAAACTCGTCAAAGGTCAGATTGACCGAGGCAGGGAGGCGGGAGCCTTGCCAGTCGGCGGCCGGATTGTGTTTCCGCTGATAGGGGCCAGAGTTGCATTTTAGAAATCCCGCGACCGGCATGAATTCGGAGTAACTGGTAAAAGTCAGGCCCTTATCAATCAATGCGGTAGCGAGGTTGTCGCCGGTAAAGTTGAATGGACAATAATCGTCTATCACGCCGTGGGTTGAGCCGGAAAACAGCGCCAGATAATTAGGTTGGCTGGGGTGCGCAATGCCATAAGACTGGGTAAACAGCGTGCCGCGTTTGGCCAGTGCATGGATGTAAGAATCCTTTTGTGTATTGTCCATGATCTGATCGAAGCTGTGGTTCTCTTCGATGATCAGCACCACATGATCGGGGTGTGGTTGCGGTGCAGCCCAGACTGAAAATGAGAAGGCGAGGAAACAGAGTGAGGTGAGTAGAGTATTCTTCATGGTTATAAACCCAGATTTTCTATTAGAACGTAAACCCGGTGCTAATGGATTATTTGTTATAACTATTTGTTTTGTTTAATTATTAAATTGGTGGACGCCGCGCTACGCGTTTTTATCCACCCTGTGCAACGATGTTTTAGCGATCTCGACCATGTTCGTTGCGACCGTGATCATCCTGACGGTCGCCGCCACGTTCGTGTTCTCCACGTCGATTTTGCTCCTGATAACGCGGCACATACTCGCGGTTGTACCAGTTGTCCTGCACAAAGTAGACGCGTTCGCCGCAGGCATCGTATTCCCGACAGTGTTTACCCCAGTTTTTGGCGTGACCAGGAGGGACGCGCAAGTAGATAGGCGGACGATCCACAGGCACGCGCTCAATGAAGCGCGGCTGACGATAAATTACTTGTGGCGGAGGGAAGTCGCCGATGTCGATTCGGCCATAAAAACCGGGTTGGCCGATACTGATTGAGACACCCACATCGGCGGCGATTGTCGGTGTGGTGATAAAAGTAGCAGCAACCGCTACTGCAATGAATAAACGTTTCATGTTAAATCTCCTTACATGGTGATAAAACGTAAATGAACATTCTGAAAAGTGACGGGAAGAGGGGATTAAGCGCTCTATTTTACCTTACGGCAAGTCGCAATGAGCAAGGATAGTGGGGCCCTGCCAAAACGTGCCCTGCAAGGGAGAGAACAGATAGGCGATGCCCTTATTTTTGGCAGATACTGCAATAAAAACTCGACCGCTGTCCCTGTTTGATTTGCATAATGGGCGTGCCGCAATGGCGGCAGGGTTCTCCGCTTCGACCGTAGACCCAGTGCTGCTGTTGAAAATAGCCCGGATTACCCGAAGTGTTGACGAAATCGCGCAGCGTACTGCCACCGGCTAAGATCGCTTCAGTCAGTGTCTCACGTATCACCTCAACCAGACTGGCGCAGCGCGCACGGCTGAGTTTTCCCGCCTTGAGTTTGGGGGCTATGCCAGCGCGAAACAGTGCTTCGCTGGCGTAGATGTTGCCCACGCCAACTACGACATGATTGTCCATAATGAACTGTTTGATGGCGACATTTCGTTCGCGGGTGGCGCGGTAGAGATAATCCGCGTCAAAATCATAGACACCATCGGTCTCGGTCAGCGGTTCGGGGCCGAGTTTTGCCAGTAGCGGATGTGTGTTGCTCTCGCCCTCATGCCACAGTACTGCGCCGAAGCGACGCGGATCGCGCAGTCGCATCAGTTGCCCGTTGTCCAGCAGCAGATCGAAATGGTCGTGTTTTTCCGGAGGGGTTGCGGCGGGCAATATGCGCAGGCTGCCCGACATGCCTAAATGCAGGATCAGCGTGCCGTTGTTAAATTCGAGCAGCAGGTATTTGGCGCGGCGCTTGAGTGCCAGCACAGGCTGTCCGCACAGGGTTTCCTGTAGATTTTCCGGGAACGGCCAGCGCAGACGTGCACAGCGAACAACGACGCCGGTAATCATCGCGTTTTTCAGGTGGGGCGCTAAGCCGCGCCGTGTGGTCTCAACTTCAGGGAGTTCAGGCATGATCAACTACGGCGACGACGCCACCAGATATAAGTGCCGAAACCGGCGAGCAGCAGCGGCACACCGAGTAAAAATCCGACACTGATGAAGTTAAGTTGCATTTTGGTCAGTATGATGTTGCTATCTTTTGCGGCACGAGGTTGCAAGGTGATGAGTTGTTCGTCGCTGGCTAACCAGTTGATCATGTTGACCCCCAGATCGACGTTGCCGCCGTTGCCCGCGAAACTGTTGGACAAGAATGCACCGTTGCCCACCACTACGATGCGCTGCTCCTTGTCGTTGATGTCGCGGTTCAGGGCGAGGGCGACGGTAGCAGGTCCCGGGGTGTCGTGCTGCTTATCGAAGTGAGGGTTGCTGATGCCGGCAGCGCTGCGCGTGACCCAGCCGCGACTGGCTACTTCCACCAGTATTTGATGTTTCCACTCTGTGTTTTCATTCCAGGCGACCGGGCGGGCAGAAGGGTAGGCAGTGATCAGGTTGAAGTCGTGTGTCACGGGGTGAGGCGGATAAGTCGTGCCCAGCGACCAGGTGGCAGGTGCGTTCATCTCGGTTGCCGCAGGATCGATCACGATGCCGGGTGGCAGCAGCAGACCCAGTTTTTCGGTCAGGCGTTCCAGTCCGTGCATGGGTTCGGCATCGACCAGCCAGAGCAGGTTGCCGCCTCTATCGACATAACGCAACAGCTTGTCGATTTCGCCTGGCATCAAGTCCACTTGCGGTTGGGTGATCACCAGGACACTGGTGTTGTCCGGCACATCCTGTGCGATGGATAGATTTAAGCTGTTAATTTTAAATCCATTTTGTTTTAACTTTGCGCCGAATAGCGTGCCCAGTTCATGATTCGCCCGCCCGTCCAGTTTGCGCTCGCCGTGGCCGTCCAGATACATCACCGTCTGACTGCGGGTGTGCGCAAGTCTCAGCAGGGCGGAGGTGAGTGTTTGTTCGTTGATCTGGGTGAGGTGCTCGGAGCGACCGGCGTATTCGACCACCAGTTCGCCGTTGAGCTGGATGCGCGCTTCACGGGTTTTTTCGGGTTCCTTTTCAGGGTCGATAAATACCAGTTTCAGATCGGGCTTATAGCGTTGATACAGCGATAAAAATTCCCGGATGATTTTGCGTATATCGCCCAGACGCGGATCCTGCATCGTGGCGTAAACAGTGATATTGACCGGGCCTGATAGCTGTTTTAAAACTGAGATGCTGGCAGGCTCCAGACTGTTGCTGGCGTTGAAGGTGAGATCGCGTTGCAGCGGATGGCGCGAGACGGCGTAGCCTAGTCCCATTGCCGTTGCCAGCAAGAGGGCTACGAAAAGCAGATTGCGCAGTGTGATTGAATTGAGTAATCGCATGATTTATCCGTATACCCGGTTGTTGTGCAGTCGCTTCATGGTCAAGAGCAGGAAGACGGCGGTGAACAGCACGAAGTAAGCCGCATCGCTGCTGTCGAGCAGGCCGGCGTTGAAATTCTGGAAATGATACAAGGGGGAAAATTGGTGCCAGGGCGACTCGGCGGCCGGTGCGCCGATATCGGCCAGCCAGAGTCCGACCAGAACCGCCAGAGCACCGATCGCGGCGATCACAGGTTGCGTGGTCAGGGAGGATATATAAAGACCCAGCGCGACATAACAAGCGGTGAGCAAAATTAAGCCGATGCAGTTGGCCAGCAGCAGGCCGCCATCCAGATGGGTGCCCAGCGCCAAAGAATAGGCCATCAGCGGCAGCGAGATGATCATGATCAGCAGAAAACTCAGCAGACCGGCAAATTTACCCAGCACGATGTGTCTGCCCGACAAGGGGGCGGCGAGCAACAGGGTGAGCGTCTGATTGCGCCGTTCCTCGGCGATTAGCCGCATGGTGAACATCGGTACCAGCATCATCAGCAACAGCGCGGCCGTGTAGAACAGTGGGGCGGCGACGGTGATGGTCACGCCCGGCGGATTGGCCAGTTGCGCCAGTTGCGGCTGGATCTCTAAAAAGGCTTCCAGTCTGGCCAGAAAAAACCAGGCGAAGATGAATTGCAACACGGCCAGCACGAACCAGGTCGAGGGCATGGAAAACAGGCTGCGCAGTTCGCGCATTGCGATGAGACGTATCATGGCTGGGGGCCTCGCTCAAAACAAGGAGCGTTTGGTGCGACTATGTTTTTAGGCGAAGACCCTTGCGGTCTTTTGGGCAAATTCGCATTGTCGCTGGTGATTTTAACAAAGACCTCTTCCAGCGTGGTGTGCAGCGGGGTGAGTTGCGCCAGTTGCCAGTTGTTTTCGGCAGCGATGGCCAGGAGCCTGCTGCCGGGGTTGTCCACGGCTTCATGCAGGATGCGGAAATCATTCGCTGAGACTTGCTCGACGCGCGTGACTCCGGGTATCGCTTGCAATTCGGATATGGGCGGCGGATTTTGCAGTGAGATGATAAAGCCTGAAACTTCTCCGTAGTGCTGCATACGCAGGCTCGAATCGCTGTAGATTAAGCGCCCCTGCTGCATGATTTCTACCCGGTCGCACACGCTCTCGACTTCATGCAGCAGATGGGTGGAGAGGATCACGCTGCTGGTGTTGCCCAGTTCCCGGATCAGGTTGCGAATATCCCGGATTTGCGCGGGATCCAGACCCACGGTCGGTTCGTCCAGCACGATCACGGCAGGGCTGTGGATGATGGCCTGAGCGATGCCGACTCGTTGTTGATAACCTTTTGATAAGGTTGATATTATTTTTCGTCTAACCGATTCCAGTCCGCAGCGTTGTACAGCCGTATTAAGTGCGTCGTCCACCTCTGCTTTCTTTATGCCGCGCAGGTACGCTGCAAAGGTCAGATAATCGTCTACGCTCAGCTCTTTGTAGAGTGGCGGTGTTTCCGGCAGATAGCCGATGTGCGCTTTGGCAGCTTCGGGATTCTTCTTCAGGTTGATCCCGCAGATTTCGATTTCGCCGCTGTCGGGCAGCAGGCAGCCGGTCAGCATTTGCAAGGTGGTGCTTTTGCCAGCACCGTTGTGGCCCAGTAAACCCAGCACCTCGCCGCGCTTTAATTCCAGCGTCAGGTCGTGGATGATGAGCTGATTGCCGAAGCGGCGCGTCAGGTTGCGTGCATAAAGTGTGATTTCAGGGATCGCGTTAGACAAGGTACTGTGGCCGTTGTGGTTGTGGACTGGGCTGAATATAACCTAATATGTACTCCCGTATCAAAAGCTGTATTGCTATGAACACTTTTAAATATCTGGTTATGGGCAGTTTGCTGCTTGCCGGCTGCGCGCATGCGCCGAAACAAACCGAGCTTATCCCGGTGAAACCGGTTGCGCAATCTGAGTCTGTCACGGAAAAGACGATTGAACCTGTCGCCGAAGTTGGTCCGCCGCTACCAGATGTCGAACTCGATAGCGAGTTGCTTTATGAGTTATTGCTCACCGAGTTTGCCAATCAGCGCGGCCACAAGGCGTTGGCAGTGGAAGGCAGTACGGATATTGCCCGCAAAACACGGGATCCTCGTCTGGCTAAACGCGCAGCGCAATTGGCGTTGGAATCGGGCGATATGAATAAAACGGTCGATGCGTTCCGTTTCTGGCAGGAAATTGACCCAAGCGCAGGAATGACGCCGCGCGTGTTGTCTTCCTTACTACTGCGCGGAGGCCGTCTGGATGAGGCGCGTCCTGAGTTTATTAAGGTATTCAAGTCGTCCGAGCCGGATGTCGGGCCGATATTTTTGCAAATCTACCCGCTGTTCTCCGCGTATCCGGATAAAAAGGCTGCACTGCAACTGGTGCGCGATTTAGCCCGTCCTTATCCTAAAGTGGCCGAGGCACACTGGATGGTGGCGCAGTTGGCGCAGGCGGCCGGGGATGAGGTGCTTGCATTAGATGAAGTGCGCGAGGCGAGTCGCATTAAGCCGGACTGGGATTTTGTCGTGTCGCTGGAGGCGCAGCTGCTGCGTAAAAAAAGGCCTGAACAGAGTCTGTTGCTGTTATCGACCTATTTGGCTCGTCATCCACAGGCTGACGACATCCGTCTGCAATACGCGCGTACGCTGCTGGAGCAGAAGCAATATTCGCTGGCGCGTAAAGAGTTTCAGACTTTAGCGGATGCCAGTCCCGATAACGTCGATCTGGCGTTCGCCGTGGCGCTGATTTCTCTGCAACTGAACGATTTGTCGGGGGCTGAAGCTCAGTTGAGGCTGGCGTTAGGTAAACACGGCCAGGGGCGGGATGGTGTGGCGTATTTCTTAGGCCAATTGAGCGAGGCCAAAGAAGATGAGGTCGAGGCGTTATTGCATTATCGCGAGGTGAATTCGGGTGAATATCTGTTTCCGGCTCAGTTGCGAGTGGTGTTTCTGCTGAGCAAAAAGGGGCAGAACGCCGAGGCCAGACTATTCTTACAGAAAATTCAAGCCTCGACCGACGCGCAGCATTTGCAGCTAGTGTTGATCGAAGCACGATTGTTGCGCGATACCAATCAGCAAAGGGAGGCCTATCAGTTCTTGCAGCAAAGTCTGATCAAGCTGCCCAATCAGCCCGAGTTAATGTATGAGGCAGCGATGCTGGGTGATATGCTGGGTCATTATGAGGTGGCCGAGCAGTTGCTACGCAAGCTGATCAAAATCAAACCGGATCACGCCCACGCCTACAATGCGTTAGGTTACAGTTTGCTCGAACGCAATGTGCGTATCCCGGAGGCGGTGCAGTTGGTCGAGAAAGCCTTGCAACTGGCACCCGACGATCTGGCGATTATGGATAGCGTCGGTTGGGGATATTTTCGCAGCGGCAGGCTCGATGAGAGTGTAGCTATGTTGCGCCGTGCCTATGCGGGTAATCCGGATCCTGAAATTGCCGCGCATTTAGGTGAGGCGCTTTGGGCGCGCGGCGATAAGGAGGAGGCTGTAAAGCTTTGGCAGAATAGTCTTAAGGCAAATCCTGATAATGTGATGCTGCGCGCGGTAATCAAGCGTTTTCAGCCTTGAACAGATTCCCTGAGGGTTGCTATCTGTTAGTCGACTGCAGGTCCTTCGGTTTAGATATTTGAGTATGGAGCGTAACGTGTTAATGCAAAACCTGACCCGATTTCGGGTTTTGACCCCGCTTTGGGTTTTTATGTTGTTCATGCTAGCCGGTTGTGCGCATCAACCCGTCGCGCCGGTCGCGCGTCCCGCGCAAGTGGAGTCAGCCGCTTTCGCTATGAATGGTCGTATCTCGATCCAGCATCAGGGCAAGCGGGATACGGCGGGCCTGCGTTGGGTGCATCTGGCGCAGACCGATGAAATTCTGTTGCTCAATCCGCTGGGTCAGACGGCGGCGCGCATTTATCGTGACGGCAATCAGGCCACGCTAGATAACGGCGATAAACACTATGCGGATCGTGACGTCGAATCCTTGATGATGCAGGTGCTGGGCTGGCGCTTGCAACTGGATGGATTGCACCACTGGGTGCTGGGTATGCCCGCTGAGGGTGATTCGCTAGCCGAGCGCGATGAGTTGGGCCGCCTGACAGTGTTGCGTCAGGAGGGTTGGGAAGTGCGCTATCTGCGTTACGCCGAAACAGATGCCCGCAGTTTGCCGCAACGTATGGCTTTGTCCCGTCAGGACTTGCAGTTGCAGTTATTGATTGATGAGTGGGAATGGAATCCGAAATGAAAATATCTTGTCCGGCTCCAGCCAAGCTGAATTTATTTCTGCATGTGACAGGCCGTCGTGCGGATGGCTATCATTTGCTGCAAACTTTGTTCCGTTTTATCGATTTGAACGACACGCTGCATTTTTCCCTGCGCAGCGATGGCGAGGTGCATCGCGTCAATCATATTGCCGATGTGCCGGAAGATCAGGATTTATGTGTACGTGCGGCACTGTTATTGAAAAAAGAAACCGGCTGTACGTTAGGGGTCGATATTGAATTGGAGAAGTGTATTCCGATGGGGGGTGGATTAGGGGGCGGCAGTTCTGATGCGGCAACCACCCTGATCGCGTTAAACCGCTTATGGTCATTGGGTTTGTCGCGGATACGCCTGATGGAGTTGGGCCTGAAGTTAGGCGCAGATGTGCCGGTATTCGTATTTGGTGAGAACGCTTTTGCGGAAGGCGTAGGGGAAAAATTGCAGGCTTATGCGCTGCCGCCGGCCTGGTATGTAGTGCTTTTTCCGCCTGTTCATGTGCCGACTGCGAATATATTTTCAAATTCAGGATTGACAAGGGACACGGATTCGATAATAATTCGCGCCCTCTCGTTGCAGCAATGCCGAAACGATCTGGAACCGGTGGTTTGTAGTCTCTACCCCGAAGTGGCAAGTTGCATAGCCGAGCTGGGTCAGTATGGTAGGGCAATGATGACAGGATCTGGAGCATGCGTGTTTGCCAGCTTTGAGAGTCAAAGCGAAGCAGAAGCGGTTTTACAGAAAGTGTCGCAGCGCGGCGTAGTAGTACAAGGTTTAATGAAGCATCCGTTGTTTGATTGGGTGTGAAGCAGTTTATTGGGGAGTCGCCAAGTGGTAAGGCAACGGGTTTTGATCCCGTCATTCGTAGGTTCGATCCCTACCTCCTCAGCCATATTCAGGGCACTTATGGTGCCCTTTTGGTTTTTTTACTTAAGGGGTTCACGTGTCCTACGATAGCTTGATGGTATTCACCGGTAATGCTAACCCAAAGCTTGCTGAAGCGGTTGCAAAGCATTTGGATATCACACTGGGCCGGGCGACAGTCGGCCGTTTTTCAGACGGCGAAGTGACGGTAGAACTTCTTGAGAATGTGCGTGGCAGGGATGTCTTTGTATTGCAATCCACCTGCGCGCCGACCAATGATAATTTGATGGAAGTGATGGTCATGGTGGATGCGTTGAAACGCGCCTCCGCCGGTCGTATCACTGCTGCGATGCCGTATTTCGGCTACGCCCGTCAGGATCGACGTCCGCGTTCGGCGCGCGTCGCGATTACCGCTAAAGTCGTAGCAGACATGCTCACCGGTGCCGGTGTAGACCGCCTGTTGACCATGGACTTACACTCAGACCAGATTCAGGGTTTCTTCGATATTCCTGTAGATAACATCTATGCCACGCCGATTTTGCTGGCCGATGTATGGCGTCAGAACTACCCGGACTTGATGGTGGTATCCCCTGACGTCGGTGGTGTGGTTCGTGCCCGTGCGCTGGCTAAACAGCTGGATGCCGATTTGGCGATTATCGACAAACGTCGTCCACGCGCTAATGTTTCCAAGGTGATGAACATCATTGGTGAAGTGTCCGGTCGCACTTGCCTGATTATGGATGATCTGGTTGATACGGCAAATACCTTGTGCGAAGCCGCTAAGGCGCTCAAGGAAAAGGGTGCAACCCGTGTATTGGCTTACTGTACACATCCTGTATTGTCCGGTCCTGCGATCGAACGCATCGAAAATTCAGCGATCGACGAACTGGTAGTCACCGACACGATTCCTTTGTCGGAAGCGGCGCAAAAATGCAGCCGTATTCGCCAGCTCAGCACCGCAGAATTGATGGCGGAAACCATACGTCGTATCAATAACGAAGAATCTGTCAGCTCGCTGTTCACAGAATAAGCCGGCTGGGTAAAGTTTTAATGGCAGCCATGTTGGCTGCTGTTTGTTTGAATCGACTGGTCGCGGTCGATTCTATATTTGGAGAAGTAAAAAATGACGATTACATTCAATGCAACAACACGTAAAACGCAAGGTACGGGTGCGAGCCGCCGTCTGCGTAAAGCCGGTATTCTGCCAGGCGTAGTTTACGGTTCAGGCGACGCAGTTATGATCGAAATGAATCATAACGAAATGTACTACAAGCTGCGCGCTGAAGCATTTCACGCATCGATTCTGACAATGACTCTGGATGGCAAAGAAGAAGCGGTGCAATTGCGCGCTTTCGTTAACCATCCTTTCCGTCAACAAGTTCAGCATATGGACTTTCAGCGCGTTGATCTGAGCAAGAAGATTCACATCAAGGTGCCTTTGCACTTCATCAATGCTGACGTCGCTCCAGGCGTTAAGACCGGCGGCGGTAAGATCAGCCACGTGATGATCGACGCAGAAGTATCATGCCTGCCAGCTGATTTGCCTACCTTCATCGAAGTTGATCTGGCCGATCTGCAATTGGGTCACTCAGTACATCTGGGCGATCTGAAGCTGCCAGCTGGCGTTGAATTGTGCGCACACGGCGAACACGCTGCTGAAGCAGTTGTAGCCACTGTACACGTGCCACGCGGCGCGGTTGAGGCGGCTGCTGCAGCTACAGAAACACCAGCAGCACCAGCTAAGAAGTAATAGGATTTATCCTTTAAAGCCCGCCATTGCTGACAACAGCATGGCGGGTTTTTTGTTTGGTGAGATATGACGCAAATACGCTTAATTGTAGGTCTGGGTAATCCGGGCCGCGAATACGAAACGACCCGCCACAATGTCGGTTTCTGGTGGGTGGATGAATTAGCCGGTCGTGAAAATTTTAACTTCCGCACCGAGGCGAAGTTTCACGGCCTAGCCGCGCGCGGTCAATTGCACGGTCATGAAGTGGCGCTGTTAAAGCCGCAGACCTTTATGAATCTCTCCGGCCGTGCGGTGGGTGCGCTGGCGCAATTCTATAAAATTCTGCCCTCCGAGATTCTGGTGGTGCATGACGAACTCGATCTGCAACCTGGCATCGCGCGTCTGAAGATGGGCGGCGGGCACGGCGGGCACAACGGTCTGAAAGACATCATCGCGCAACTCGGCACCAAAGATTTCTGGCGCTTGCGTTTAGGTATCGGCCATCCCGGTGATAGGGCGGAAGTGGTCAACTACGTGTTGAACGACCCGCGCCGCGAAGAGCGCGAATTGATAGAGGAGGCGATGCAGCATTCGCTGCATGTCGCACCGCTGATTGTAGAAGGCAAGCAGGAAGCTGCGATGCTGAGGCTGCACACCAAGTGATAACTGGTGATTTCTAATTGAATCTGATTATGATTTTTAGGAAAATTGATTTTAAATCAGAGAATTATGAATCTGAGTGCGCGCTGCGCGACGAGGTGCTGCGCCGTCCGCTGGGTTTGAGTCTCTATGATGAGGATTTAAGCGGCGAGGGTGCACAGTTGCACTTCGGTCTGTTTGATTCCAACAATACGCTGTCGGCTTGTGTGATCGCCGTGCCGGTAAGCGCCCATGAGGTCAAGCTGCGCCAGATGGCCGTTCAGTCCGACTGTCAGCTGCAAGGACTCGGACGGCGCATCTTGAATGATTTAGAAAAATTCTTTGAAAAACAAGCTGTTGTTGTTTTTTCTTTGCATGCGCGCCTAAGCGCCCTCGGCTTCTATGAAAAATCAGGCTATGTCGTGACAGGCGGCGAGTTTATCGAGGTCGGCATTCCTCACGCCAAAATGGTCAAGCGCATCGCGGCTTAGTTTGCCGTCCCCCCGGCTTTTTCTGTTTGAGCATTGCGTCTGCTTTTGGAGCGCGCTGGCCGGAGTGTTACAATTGACCCAATTTGCAAGGCGGAAGATTCACGGCTGGACCTGAAACTTGCGCTTTTCCCTTTTTCTTCCGCATTTTCGCACGTTTTTGCTGTGTATTGCGATGATTGTAATTATTTGATTTTTAAGGATTTATATGAGCTTGAAGTGCGGTATTGTCGGTCTTCCCAATGTAGGTAAATCCACTCTGTTCAACGCCCTGACCAAGGCTGGAATCGCCGCAGAAAATTACCCTTTCTGCACAATCGAGCCTAACGTCGGTATCGTTGAAGTGCCGGATCCTCGCATGGCCGAGTTGGCCAAGATCGTCAAGCCACAGCGTATGCAACCTGCCATCGTCGAGTTCGTCGATATCGCGGGTCTGGTAGCCGGAGCGTCCAAGGGAGAAGGTCTGGGCAATCAGTTCTTAGCCAATATCCGCGAGACCGATGCTATCGTCAATGTGGTGCGCTGCTTCGAAGATGAAAACGTGATACACGTTGCAGGTCGCGTCGATCCGCTGTCTGACATCGAAGTCATTCTGACCGAGCTTGCGCTGGCCGATATGGCTGTGGTCGAACGTACCCTGCATCGCGAAAGCAAGAAGGCCAGGTCAGGCGACAAGGATGCGCAAAAATTGGTGACGGTGCTGGAAAAATTGCTGCCGCATCTGAATGAAGGCCGTCCTGCGCGTACTGCCGGATTGAGCGAGGACGACAAAGAGATCATCAAACCTTTGTGCATGCTGACCATCAAGCCTGCGATGTATGTGGGCAATGTGCTGGAAGACGGTTTCGAAAATAACCCGCATCTGGATCGCCTGCGCGAACATGCAGCCAAAGAAGGTGCGCCGGTAGTGGCGCTTTGCGCCAAGATTGAAGCCGAACTGGCTGATCTGGATGACGCGGACAAACTCGAATTCTTGGCCGATCTGGGCTTTGATGAACCCGGTCTGGATAAGCTGATCCGCACCGGTTACGACTTGCTGGGTCTGCAAACCTACTTCACCGCCGGGGTGAAGGAAGTGCGCGCCTGGACCATCCACAAGGGCGATACCGCGCCTCAGGCTGCGGGTGTGATTCACACCGATTTCGAGCGCGGCTTTATTCGTGCCCAAACCATCGCATTTGCTGATTTTATCGCCTGTGGCGGTGAAGCGGGTGCCAAGGAAAAGGGCAAGATGCGCGTCGAAGGTAAAGAGTATGTGGTGCATGACGGTGACGTGTTGAATTTCCTGTTCAACGTCTGATTAAATGGGGAGTTGTGAGTGGGGAGCCGTTTTTCGCCAAGTACTACTCGCCACATTTCTTTTGTCGTTTAAGTTATGAATTCACGTACCTGGCAATTGTTGCGTCTGCTGGCTGATGGCGAATTTCATTCGGGCGAGGTGCTGGGTCAACAGTTGGGCGTGTCGCGCGCGACGGTGTTCAGTTCGTTAGCGGCCGTGGAAGAATGCGGCGTGGTGCTGCAACGGATACGTGGTCGTGGCTATCGGCTGGCTAAAGCCTGGCAGTGTCTGGATGCGGATGTCGCGCAAACTCATCTGGGCGATGCGGCGTCCCGTTTTAAAATTGAAGTGCTGCAACAGGCGGCTTCCAGCAATACCGAATTGTTGCGACGTGCAACGGCAGGTGCGGCTACGGGCAGCGTGCTGGCGGTGGAGTTGCAGACTGCAGGGCGCGGGCGTATCGGGCGAACCTGGTATTCTGGTCTGGGCAATGCGCTGACTTTCTCCCTGTTGTGGCGCTTCGATTGCGGGCTAAATGGTTTATCCGGCTTGAGTCTGGCGGTCGGTTTGGCGATTTTGCGTGCGCTCAAACGATACAACGCGGTCGATATCGGTCTGAAGTGGCCGAACGATATTCTCGCTGCGCAAGGTAAGTTGGGCGGCGTGCTGATCGAAGCGCAGGGCGATATGTACGGCCCGAGTGTTGTGGTGATCGGTATCGGCATCAATTGCACGCTGCCGTTCAAACTTGAACAGGTGATTACACAACCGGCTGTCGCGCTTGATCAACTCTGCGCCGCGCCGCCTGAACGCAATCTGTTGCTAGCCCGGCTGTTGCAAGAATTGGCGCAGGTTTTGGATACGTTTTCTCGTGCCGGTTTCGCCTCCTTACGCGCTGACTGGGAAGCGCATCACGCCCTGCAGAACCAGTCTATTCAATTGCAAATGCCAGATGGTTCGACGGTGATCGGTATTGCACGCGGTGTGAGCGATAGCGGCGAGTTGCTGCTGGAGACGGCGCAGGGCATCAGGGTGTTCAATTCCGGAGAAGTGGGAATGAGGAGATGAATTGCTTATTGATCGATGCGGGCAACACGCGGATTAAATTTGCGCGGGTAGAAGAGGGGGTGGTGTCGGCTGTGCATGCGGCGAGCACCGATGCCAGTCTCGATTTCACCGCTTTCACAGACTGCGGTATCCGCGAAGTCTGGATCAGCAATGTGGCGGGCGATAAGGTAGCCCAAAAGATGATCGCCGCCTGCGCGCCGCTAAAAGTTACCCCCCGGTTTATTGTCGCTGAAGTTGAACAATGCGGTGTGCGCAATGGTTATGCACGTCCAGAGCAATTAGGTTGCGATCGCTGGGCGTCGCTCATCGCCGCATGGCATCGCGTCGGGCGAGCTTGTCTGGTGGTTGTTTGCGGTACCGCGACCACGATTGATGCGTTATCTGATCGCGGCGAATTTATCGGCGGGCTGATCTTGCCCGGAATCGCATTGATGCAGCGCAGCCTGACGGGCGCTACGGCAAATTTGCGGGTGATTGAGGGTAAATATGCCGATTTTCCGGATAATACCGCCGACGCACTGTTGAGTGGCGCGATACAGGCAACGTGCGGGGCAATACAGCGCCAATATACGTTGTTGAATACGACAGGCGCACCCGTGCTATTGAGCGGTGGCGCAGCGGGCTTGTTGCTGCCGCATCTTAATTTACCCGTGCAGGGCGTGGATGATATGGTGTTGCAAGGATTGAAGTTGATTTCGCGTATGGAAAATTATGAATAAAATCATCAAGATAGTATTTTATGTGGCGCTTGCGATCAATTTGCTGTTTTTTGCCGTGATGAAGCTGGACTTGTTCGGTGACGGACAACCCGTGCCGGTGCCTCCGCCCTTGAATGAGGACAAGATTGTGCTGCAAATCGAACCGAAAAGCGCTCCTGTGGCAGCCCCGCCGCTCGAAGTTCAATCAGCTGTCGCGAGTGCGCCCGTGGTGGTTCAATCGGCTCCTGTTGCGACCAAGGCTGAGCCTGCTAAGCCTGAGCCTGTCAAACCGGAGCCAGTTAAACACGAACCGCTGGTCGTTGTCGCCAAACCGGTAAAACCTGTTTGTTATGAGTGGGGTGAGTTTTCTGGGGATGAACTCGAGCAACTTTCCACGGCCTTAAGAAAGTTGCAGCTTGGCAATAAGCTGGTTCAGTATGATGTTCCGCATACGATAGGTTATTGGGTCTTCATCGCGCCGAATAAGGATAAAGCGGTCGTTAATCAAAAGGTTGCTCAGTTGCGCGAGCGCGGGGTGACAGATTTGTTCGTGATTCAGGAGCCGGGTGAGTGGCTCAATGCGATTCAGCTCGGCGTGTTCAAGTCGCGTGAATCAGCGCAAAACTTCCTGGAAGGCTTGCGGGCGAAAGATGTGACTTCGGCGCAAATCGGCGAACGAGCCAGCAAGATTAAGTCAAAAAGATTCGTGATTAACAATGTAGATGAAGGAATGAACGCGAAATTGATCTCCTTGCAGAAAGACTTTTCAGGAAATGAGTTAAAACGCGTATCTTGCCATTGACGGCGCAGCGATAAATCTGGATAATACTGACCTCTTCGGTGATATAGCTCAGGTGGTTAGAGCGCAGCACTCATAACGCTGAGGTCGGTGGTTCAAATCCACCTATCACCACCAAAATTAGTTCCACAGACTACCGTGGAAGTACATGAAACCCGCACAGTTCATAGCTTTGCGGGTTTTTTGTTGCCTATATGTTCCTAAGTGATCTTTTGCAATCCTGATATTTTTGTTGGTATTTATGTTGGTATTTGCTAAAGTGCCAACACTTTTACCAAATAAGTACCAACAAGAGGGAGGCTGCAATGTCACTCACAGCTATACAAATAAAGGCTTTAAAGGCCGCTGACAAACCCAAAAAGTTGTCTGACGGGGGCGGTTTGTATTTGTTGGTGCAAATTAATGGTTCCAAATATTGGCGTTTGGCATATCGTTTTGACGGAAAGCAAAAAACACTCGCACTCGGCGTATATCCTGACGTTAGCCTTGCTGCTGCACGTGATATGCGGGAAGCTGCACGTAAACTACTAACCGCTGGAGAAGATCCAAGTGGTGTTAGTCCCTCTGCTGCAAAAAAAGAACGGCAAGTTGCCGTTTTAGCCATCACTGAAAATAGCTTTGAAATTATCGCTCGTGAGTGGTTCAATCGACACTCCCCAGGTTGGAAGGAAAATCATTCCAGTAAAATCATTGCTAGACTCGAAAAAGATATCTTCCCTTGGATTGGTGTTATGCAAATTTCGGCGATCACTCCTATAGAGTTATTAGCAGTCATTCGGCGTATCGAAAGTAGGGGGGCTTTGGAAACGGCACACAGAGCACTGTCATGTTGTGGGCAGATTTTCCGTTATGCAGTGGCGACGGGGCGTGCTGAGCGAGATCCTACCGGTGACTTACGAGGGGCGTTGCCTCCGGTAAAAAAGGATAAGCACTTCGCTGCAATCACTGAGCCAAAAAAAGTTGGTGAACTTATGCGAGACATAGAGGGCTACTCAGGTTCCTTTGTGGTTAAGTGTGCATTCAAACTTTCACCTTTGCTATTCGTCCGCCCCGGTGAGCTGCGCCGTATGGAGTGGCCAGAGATAGATTTGGAAAAGGCGGAGTGGATTATTCCCGCCGAAAAAATGAAAATGGGGGTAACACACATTGTGCCCCTCGCTCGTCAGTCTGTTGCAATACTGCGAGAAATTCAACCTCTCACTGGGCGAGGTAAGTATGTGTTTCCAGGGGAACGTGATCACGGCCGGCCTATGAGTGATAATGCAATCAGATCGGCGCTGCGACGCATGGGATGGGCTAATGAAGAAATGACCCCGCACGGCTTTCGGGCGATGGCTTCGACCATTCTAGATAACATGGGCTATAAACAAGAGTGGCTTGAGCGTCAGTTGGCACATGAAGAGCCGAACAAAATTAAGGCGGCTTACAAGCGGGAACAATGGCGCATGTATTTGTCCGAGCGGACTGTAATGATGCAGGCATGGGCTGACTATCTTGATGGGTTGGCCTCTGATGTGCCAATGAGTGCCAACGCATGATGAAAATTCATCACTAAGTTACAGCGTAACTTGCAATGAAGACAGTCGGCGACTGCCACAATAGTGAGAAGATGCACTCGAATCAATGCGTGATTCAAGTTCGGATGATAACTGATTACATTTCATTGTTTATTTCTGCCAAAAAATTGGGGATCTCGTGAGCACAACCAAGCTAAAACCAAGGCCTGAACTTTCCATAAATGAGGCGTCAGAGCTTTTTAAGTGCAAACTTGATGACATAGTTTACTCAGCTTCGATTGGTGAAATAACACTTTATGTAGTTGCAGAGCTTTGGACCATAGAGTCTATCTTTATAATAAATCCATCCAATAGTATTGACGAATTATCCAAAAATAACTATTTCAACTCAACTAGCAATGAAAAAGTAATTATTCAGCAACATTCTGAATTGTTGAATAAAATAAAGAATTGGAGGGGGGCATACAATTCAACCAGAGTTATAAAAAATTCGGAAAGTATTGCTCCTATTAAGTCCAAAGTTACGGACGGATTGAAAGTTGAGTTGGAGTCATATAACCACACATTTTGGCAAGTAATTGGATACGATATTGAGAAGGTCGAACTAAATCATGATAAAAATATCAGTAACTGCAAAGTTCAACCTGATTTTTCGAAATTCTGCGATTCGAAACTTGCCGGACTACAACCAGTTGCGCCAATTGTATCCTTCGCATATAGAAATGGATACCAATCAATGCCATTGTTGCTGGACGCTGATAAAACACCTTTAGGTGCTTTTTTACCAAACCTGCATATTGCAATAAACCCTAAATTAATTTTTAGAAATCTGCTGAATGCAAACCAGATTTTTGTAAAGCGTGATGATTTTCTTGAATTATCTTCGATAACACCGATAGATAATAAAACCGTTGAATCAACAACTGTCCAAAGCAGTAGCTTAGCACCTGAAGTGGAACAGAGAGTTGGACTCGAAACAAAAAAAATAGCCGCAATATTCCATGGTATACACTGGGAAAGTAACCTATGGAAGCAAAATTTGGCAGATTGCCCAAAATGGCTTGTCTCTGCTCGACTTCAACAGGGAAGAAAAGGAGGCGAAGCTAGCAAATGGGATCCAGTTGAAATTGCAAAATCACTTGAAGTGAAAGATTCAGGTTATATGCCCAAGTTAAAACAGGCATTTAAGAAAAATCCAGATCTTCAGCCCTGGCTTTCTGAATGGGAAGAGCATTTGTCGAACAACGATTACTATGGCGAGTAGTCTTAAATACGGTTTCATAATACGGCAATATCTCATGGCAACACCTCTCAAACCCGCATAAAACCTCACTTTTCAAATACGGCCCGTATTTCTTAAAAATAGCCGTATTTTATAAGTTGTTTCACATTCCGCAGAAATCTTAATTAAAACGGACATGGTCGAGGCAACTCATCAGGAATGTGGCCGTGCTCCTAGGAGCAATATCATGGCAACACAACTAAATAAAGCATTAATAATTCTCCGCCGTAAGCAGGTGGAAGCACGTACCGGGTACTCACGTTCCTCGCTTTACAAACATATGAGCGAAGGTACTTTTCCGGCCCAAATTAAGCTCGGTGCACGTGCTGTTGGCTGGATTGAATCAGAGGTGACAGCTTTTCTTGAGGCTCGCATTTCAGAGTCTCGTGCAGCGATGAAAGGAGGTGCAGCATGAGTACCGCCCGTCCTACAGCCAAATCAGCAGTGGCCAAAGGTAAAGTTAAAAAAGCGATTCCAGGGAGAGATATCACTGTTTATCCTCTTCAGTCACCGGCTAACCCAAACCACCTTGCTTATATGGCTCGCCTAGCTGAAAAAGAGGCAAAAGAGAAAAATGCAACACCGAAGATTGGCGTGTTCCCACTTGAGTCCACATCAACTCAAGTTGGGTTAGCTAATTTACCAGTTGATTCTAAAGCATCCAAGTCAAAGCAATCTACGGAGAAGGAAGTTGCATTTCGCCTGACAATTGACGACCGTGCAATGAACGGTGCTGTCAAGCTCAATATATGCGGACCTGGAAACTTACTTAGGATATTTATTCAAATTCCCCGCGAAATGGGATTCGATTCAAAATTAAATACAGTATTAAAATTTATTGCTTCCTTCGATACACAAATACAGGCGCAAGATTTGGGGGAGGTAATATTCACCAAGATCGGCATTCAGTTCGTTGAGGTTTATGTAACGCTTAATTTTCTGTGCGACTTGGACAGACCGAGCGCTGCGACTTTTTGCGCACTTGGGATACTGAAAGAACAATTGAGCCATCCTCTCCCAACTCCGTTGAAAGCACGATCGATAAATGCGATGTGGGCATATGGCGAAGAGCACACGGAACATCTCTATCTGAGAGCTGATGTTGACGGGGATGATGATGGAATTTTTCTGGTGCAATAACTGATTGGCCTGTGCGGGCGGGTGCTGATTACCTGCCCGCGTATATGGCTGCTGTTTATATCAACGACGTCATTTATTGATACCGCACTCGTATTGAGCTGAAAGCTCTACGAAGTTCAAATTGAAAAAGGAAAAATCATGCAACAAGTTATTCAAGAAACAGAATCGCAGATATTGATTTCTAATGCATTACCTGAAACGAAAGAGGCCCCGCCAGAACTTCAGTCTGAGCAACAGTTTTCCTACGCCTTATTCAAAAGTGAAAAGGACAACACCCCTCAGATTCGTAAAGCGACATGGCCTGAATTTGTTTGGATAATGGAGCAGCACAATGCCCGAAAATCCAAGGCAGGCACAAAAGCATTTTCACCTGTCACGGTTTTGGCAGATGCTAAACGAAGTAAGGACAACGTGTTGACCATCACGATGGCAGTGTTCGATATCGACCACGGCATAACGCCCGAAACAGTCATGGAGAAACTTCAAGGTACGGCATATTTCATTCACAGCACATGGAGCCACACCGCTGACAACCCAAGCTACCGAATCGTTATCCCGTTAACGACACCAGTAACCAATGCTGACTGGCCGGAAACGTGGCTCAAACTGAATCACCTTTTGGGCAATATTAACGATGCCGCTGTAAAGGACTCGTCCAGACTGTATTACCTGCCCAGCCATCCTGAAGGCAGAGACGATTTTTTCGTCAAAGTGGGTGAAGGTCAGTTTCTTGATCCAAATGCACTTCCTACGTTACCAGTGAAAGACGTTGCTCCCGCCGTGATAAATGCACGTCCAGATATTTCATTGCCCCTAAACGACGCATCTGCTGAAGCGCCGCTAGGCACAGAGCAACAATTGGCGACTGTTCAGCAACGCTGTAACTTTGTGCAGTGGGCTTCTGATCCTGACAATCAGCCACAGGTCAGCGAGCCTCACTGGAAAAGCTTAATTAGTAACCTTTGCCGTTTTGAAGGAGGTGATGAAGCTATTCATGACGCCAGCTGCTTCCACCCTGAATATGACGAAATCGAGACCGAAGGCAGAATTGAGCGACATCGTGAAAAATCAGGACCAGAAACCTGTGAGCGTATTCAGGCGTTGGGATTCACTGGCTGCCCAGCGGGTGGCTGCACCTTGCCGTCCGGTAATTTCACCAAGGCACCGGCTGGATTAGCAAGCTGGCCATATATTGTTACAGACCAGGTGAATGTCGCTGAGTACAAAATTGGCGAGTTTACGGTCAATAAAGATGGCGTTTTTTACGACAAAATTGTGAAAGAAAACGTGCAGGTAGTCCGTATTTCATCACGGATTGATGTGGTGGCGAGAACCTGTTCAGCAAATAACGATCAGTGGGGATCAATTCTGGAGTTTAAGGACCCAGACGGGAATGCCAAACGCTGGGCTCTTTCCAGCAGTATGTTGTCTGGCAATGCTGAAGATGTCCGTAAAGTGATTTTGGGTATGGGGGCGATGATTGAGTCTGGTATGGCAGAGCGTGGAAAGTTCACCAGCTATCTCATGACTTGCGATCCGTCAGCACGAGCGCTGTGCGTCACTCAGCCAGGTTGGCACCAAGCGGGTGATCAGCAGGTGTATGTCACCAACGACAGTGCCATCGGGAAAACTGATTTGCAAATTGTATTGCAGACGGCTAACCCAAAAGCGTTCGAGATTTTCAAAAAGAAAGGCACCGTTGATGAGTGGAAAATGCACGTTGCCAACCGTTGCGCAGGAAATTCTCGACTGGTTATGGCCACCTGTGCCGCATTGAGCGCACCTGTGTTGCACTTGATGGGTCTTGAAAATATGGGGCTTCATTTTTTTGGCAGCAGTTCTATCGGAAAAACGATTGCACTGAAGGTGGCGGCCAGTGCTTGGGGAGGCGGCACAATTATCCAGACTTGGCGTGCGACATCGAACGGACTTGAAGCCATCGCGTCCAGACACAATGATGGTCTGTTGTGCCTAGACGAAATGGGGCAGGTGAATGGAAAAGAGGTCGGCGAAACTGCTTACATGCTTGGCAATGGTCAGGGCAAGCTCAGAGCGACCATAGATGCGGAGGCTAAAGATGTGCGTAAATTCAGGCTGGTTTATATTTCGAATGGCGAAGTAGCCATGAGGGATCACATGCAGGCTGCTGGAAAAAAGGTTATGGCTGGGCAAGAGGTACGTTTACTCAACATTCCTGCTGACGCCGGTGCTGGTTTCGGTATCTTTGACAATATCACTGGGTCTCAAAATAGCGGCGATTTTGCCAATGAAATCAGCCGTGACGCTTTGCGCTACCATGGTCATGCTGGCTTGGCTTTTGTTGAGGCGCTGTCCGATGCTGAACAACAAGGTGTGCTGTTGGATCGCATTCGTGAAAAACAGTTGCAGTTTATTCAGGCCTACACCCCGGTTAGTGCAGATGGTCAAGTTGGGCGTGTTGGTCAAAAGTTTGCATTTATGGCAGCTGTCGGTGAAGTTTGCACTGAATTGGGAATATTACCTTGGGCTGCTGGTGACGCTATTGCAGGTGCTCGTCGCTGCTATATGGATTGGATTGAACAGCGTGGTGGCGTTGGCAGTCTTGAGGAAGAACAGGTTGTTGAGCAGGTTCGCAAGTATCTTGAGCAGCACGGAGAAAGCCGGTTTACACTGATGGGGACGCTGGGTCTGGCAAATGACAGCATGGTCAAAACCATCAATCGGGCTGGCTTCCGTGAATCGACAAACGATGACCGTACAGAATACTTTGTATTACCGGAAGTGTTTAAGTCTGAAATTTGCGCGGGGCTTAATCCTACGTATGTCTCAAAAGTGCTGGCAGATCGTGGCTTTCTTGCCGTAGGCAAAGATGGAAAACCTCAGGTGGCCAAGCGCTTGCCGAGCATGGGCATTAAACGTGTTTATCGGATCTTGCCGAGCATCATGGGCGATGATATCAGCGAGTCAGAGGCTGTTGTTAGTGAACCAGCTGCTGTTGTCAGCATTGAGGCTTCTGTTTCAGAGATGGCGAAACGCTACATAGTGTAACCCAAGGTATAAATGGGTAACACTTGGGTAACAGACTAATCGACTGTAAGTGACTGTAAAATAGATGTTTTTAAGGTCTGTTACCCTGTTACCCATGTTACCCACGATTTTTTGTGGTCCGAAGAAAAATTTGAAAATATCTAACTTGGTTTAGGAATTATTGTGATTGATGAAGTAAAAACAGCGATTGATACGACCAGTCTGCTCACGATTCTTGGGCTCATTGCTGCCGTATGGGCGGTCATCCCTCAAAAAAGTAAACTGAATTTTCGTCTTCGAGTTACGCCGATTGATTGGATGGTGATCTCCTGCATCGTATTGCTGGTTCACTATCTTGTCTTCGAAAAAGTGTTTCGTGCATTAAGCGTTTACTACAGCTTTGGGCCGTGGAAGTGGAATATGGATACAAATAGTGCGGTGTATCTTTTGCTATTCGGGTTGGTCGGTTACATCATTTTTAGATCAAAAACAACTAAGCTTGGCAGACGAAACATCGGTATTTTCGAGAGACTTTTCACCACGCTGTTGATGACAAAACAATATGGTGAGCTTGCACAACTGCTTGAGCTACACATAAAGACCGTATTTGCAATCGCCGACAAAAGAACAATCAGTGATCGTCTTTCTAAGAAGATTCGACCCATGCCGCATTGTGCAATCTACTTTCAGTCGCAGCCATGCACGGAGAGTGAAAAAGAAGATGGATGGTTCAAGAAGACATTTCGCAAGCCATTAACCGTTATCGCTGACAAATTGGAGGTCAATGGAAAACCTGAAAAGGCAGCGAGAGAAATTGTCAGGAAGTTGCTTGCTTCACAGAATTTGACGGCTTACTTAGCAATTTCTTACCCATATTTATGTCTCGAAATATTGGATGAGCCACTTGCATTCGGGGAGGAATTTATTGATTCATTCATGGAGGCATTAATTCTGGACGATACAAGCATCTTCTATTCTGAGCTTAAGAACAACCACAACTTGAATGGGCATCATCGTCTGAAATTACCGGAAGAGAACAAACTGATTAACTATTTCTTTAAGGATGTAAAAGTCTCAGAAAAGCATGGTGTCTATAGGTCGGTCGGTGAGGTAATTTGCCGACTCATTGAATTCGATCAGAAATTAACCACTGCCTATAACGGGCCACTTGGATACTACGACGAAGCGGGAAAATACAAATGCCCAATCTTTTGTGGAATTCATTTTTTTCAAATCATGATTCATGAGGGATTGCATCAAGGTATACAGGACCACCTCTGGCTTTACTATTTCACCCATTTTACCGACAAGATATTGGAACAGATTAGGCCATTCAAGAAGGAAGATTCTGGACACGAATTTCCTAGTCCATATCACTACCTCCTTTACAAGATTATCTCCATCACTATGGAATGGATTGATGAGGCGCAGTACGTGAAAGATAAGGCCGCTCTGGAGATTGAAGGGGGCTCGCTGAATAATAATAACGGCTATATTCCGTTCAATGCAGTATTGGCATTAGGGCAAATCATCACCAATATTATTTCCTCAGAGAAGCTTGGTGATGAATTCAAAATCTACATGCTTGAAGTGGTGCTAAGGCGGTTGGAGAGGTTAGAAAAAGTCGCTGTAATGAATACCCTGTCCCGTGTACTCGTGAAAGCTGTAATTTATCGTGATGAAATTTGGAAAACAGATGTCGAATATCGCCATGAACTTGACCGTCTTTACCATAGAGTTGACAGCATTCTGCGTACTGACACACATCAATTTAAAAGTGAGCTTGATAGGTCACTTGCTAGGGTTGATGCATTCTGAGTCTAAAACTGATACATTTTTTGGTGACTAAGTTCAGAAAATTTGCAAGGGTAACAAGGGTAACAGGGTAACAATTTCGAAAGTAACGATGAATTTGCTATTCTCAGTCGGTGTGCTGTTACCCATCCATTTTTGATTTGGGTAACAGGGTAACATTCTCTATTTGCAGGAAACCAAGATGACCGAAGAAGATCAACCCCTTATCCACTCCCCACTCAGTCAAACCTTGACCCGTGACGGGAAGTCCATAGAGGTGCACATATATGACGATGGCAAGGATGGCTGGATTCTGGAAACAGTCGATCAGTACGGCAACTCTGTAGTCTGGAAGCTGCCTTTCCCTACCGATGCGGAAGCCCTAGACGAGGTGCTAATAACGATCGAGGAAGAAGGCATCGAGGTGCTGATCGGTCAGCCGCCGACTCCACCCAAGCCAAACCCATTGCAAGCTATGGCTCCTCTATCAGAAGAAGAAATTGATGAGCTTGGAGGGTTCTTGATGTCGGGTGCCACTTCTGACGATGCCATGATGATGGACTGCTTAGACGGCTTCCTTACCGCAATCGTATCCGGCCCTGTCATGCTCAGCCCTAGCGTGTGGCTGCCAAGAGTATGGGGTGACTCAGCCAACGATACGCCCAAGTTCAAAAACCGTGCGCAGGCGGATCGTATTACCAGCCTGATTATGCGTCACCTGAATGGCATTATTTGGAGCCTGTACCAAGACGCAGACACGTTTGAGCCGGTATTTGATGTTGCTTTTTATAAAGACGATCCCCATGAATATATCGATGCTGAAATGTGGGCGTATGGGTATATCTGCGGTATTAAGTTGCAGGCGTTAGCTTGGAAGCCATTCTTCGATGAACCAGCAAACTTTGAAGTGCTCAGGCCTATTCATTTGCTCGGTGCCGATGAGGTCACAGATGATGAGGAGGCGCTAACCGTAACCCCAGCTCAGCGTAAAGCGTTGTCCAAACAGATACCGGCTAGTGCTGCTAGGATATACCGGTTCTGGCAACCATATCGCCGGGCAGTGGCTGAGCGTACCATCGCTACCAGTTATCAGCGTGAGCATCCCAAGATCGGACGTAACGATCCCTGTCCTTGCGGTAGTGGCAAGAAGTGTTGCGGTGCTCCAACGGTGGTGCACTGATATACGATGCTGACTATCAATGCCGATACGCTTGACCATCAACCGCAGCTTAGCCTGCACACTCGCTCGCACAGACCAGTCCACAGGGAGATTCTGCTTCAAACTTTCTGTTAGCTCATGGGCAATCTTCTTCATGGTTTCGTCACTACAGGATGGCAGTTCACGCCCCCTCATCCTTGCGCCCCCCCCCAAAAAAAAAGACTTATGAAATTCTTAACTTACTTCACGTGTTATCAGACTTCCTTCCCACCCGCAGGAAGTACAGTAAAATCGTCGCAGTGGTTTAATTAGGCTGATCATTCGATCAACCGGACGACGTTCAATGCGAGAAAGATATTGTGAACCGCATGTCGGGCAAATCTGATCACGCTGCTGAATATTTCCAGATTGATGCTTCATGGGTTGACTGCCCGCCTGATCAGTAATCGCCTCAACTGCCTTCGCCGCAGCAACTGGTTTTACCTCAGCAACTGGTTTTACCTCAGCAACTAGTTTTACCTCAGCAACTGCCTTCGCCGCAGCAACTGGATGTGGAGTCGATACATCTACGAATCGAGACTCTTGTTTTGGCAAGCAGCCCAAATGATCCTTGATAAAGAAATCATGCTCAATCAAGCATGTTGCCCCAGTCGCTTCCAGTGCGGCCACATAGCGTAATGCCAACTCTTTAGTAAGTCCTTTTCTGACGACATACTTTTGGTTTAGTAATATTTTTTCTATTTGCTCGGGGGTGGATTTAAACAATACTGAAAGATTTTCAACGACTTCTGTTCTAGCAATATTGTCACGCACACCGGAAAGAACCACTTGGTACATAAAAGACCTTTTAGATTGACCATCGAAATAGCGCAATCAATGACTCGATTTGGTTGTGCTTGTCCAATATAATTATATTTTCTTTCATGCCAACACGCATTCAATATCATTAGCCACACAAAAGACGCCCTAAGGTTCATTTATTGGACCTAACTGACGCCACGTCTGATCGCTCAATGATCAGTCGCTTTGTTCAGTATAGCTGAACTTCATTCCACAGACGATCGACCTACCATTATCAAGATGCAGCACACCTACCAGCAAATACCTGGATCACCTGCCGCTCTACCGACTGGAACAGATCGCTGCACGTCAGCAGGTCAATCTGTCACGCAGCACCATGAGTGAATGGATCTGCTGGATGGGGTTTGCGCTGCAATCCTTAGCAGAGACCGGCTATCTGAACTGCTCCGGCAACGGCAGGTACTTCATGCCGATGAGACACAGGTCAAACAACTGGATCCCGGTGCGGGCAAAACCAAGCGTGCTTATCTGTGGAGCTACCGCAGCAACGATCTGGATGAGGGACCGACGATAGTGGTGTTTGATTACCTGAATGCGGAGCGGCTACAGTGATATATCTTTGGGGGTTGCGCAAACTCAGCCTGACTAGGTACAATCCTTAGTAAATCAGTTTGCTTTATGCGAATGCCAGCAAACTACCCTTTGGAGAATACCTATGAATAAATCCATCTATACCGTTGCCGCTTTGACGGCGTTATCGCTTCTCTGCGCAGCCTGCTCGAATCAACCAACTACCAGTGACCAACCTCAGCCCGTACTGAAGGACGGTGAGATTCCATTGCCAGCCGACTACAAAACATGGCCAAAATTCCTTGAAGGTGTTCAGCGCCCAGATAACAAGCAGGTTCGTGACATCTACATTAACCCCAAGGGCTATTCAACTACTACGGCCAAGCCATTCCCCTATGGGACAGTGATGGTCATGGAGAATTACAAAGCTCATCTGAGCGCAGAGGGGATTCCGACTACAGTTGATGGCAAAATGACAAAAGATACGCTGGGGGCCATTTTTGTCATGGGTAAAGGAAAAGGCTGGGGTGCTGATATGAGTGATAGCTTATCTACCGGCGAGTGGATATTCGCAGCCTACAAACCCGACGGGAGCAAAAGTGATGCGGATCTAAAAACATGCCGCTCGTGTCATGCACCGCTTAAAACCAAGGACTTTGTTCATCGCTATGATGAATATTTTACAAAGCGATCAAGTTAAGCTTCTCTGTGCGGGGGAGATATTGCTGTCAGGGAAAAATAATCAGAGTTTAGATTAACGCCCCTCTTGATTTTTGCAATACTTTTATCATACAAATGGATTATAATTTTGTCTGATTAATGCCATCCTCAAGTATTAATTTCTTCATTTCCCTGAAGAACTTTAATGGTAGCCGCTCCCCGTGGTTGCCATTTTTTTTGGCATCAGTGACACATATATCGTCCATTTAGAAACAATCCGTTACAAAAAAATCAGTGTTTGAAACACCTTGCTTACACCAATTTTGTATTATTTACAGCCGCTTGCCATTTTGTTGATGCGCAACGGGTCAAATAGGTCGATCTAATCTTAATTGACGTAAATTTCTTAACAAAATCATGAGGTGTAAGTATGAAAAAAAGCTTAGTTGTAGCTATGTTATCCGTTATTTTCGCTGGACAAGCCTTTGCCGCAGATGAAGAAATGCCCTATGTCGGCATTGGCTTTGGTAGTGGGAAGCTTGGGGTTGCTCCATCAGCGGCGGGGATGAGCACCACCTCAAGCTCTGTCGTAGGAGGAATCTTCGGCTACCAATACGACAAAAATTTTGCAATTGAGCTTCAATTCACGGGAGTGGGACAAGCTATTGACACAGCTGGAAATACTGTTAAAGGTGATGCACTAAGTCTTAGTAGCATAGGTCTGCTTCCGGTAAGTGATAGCTTTGAATTGCTTGGTAAAATCGGAGTGGCTACTACCAAAACAACAACATCAGCAGCGGCCAGTAATACTGGAACATCTAGCGCTGGGTTGACGTTCGGATTGGGTGCGCAGTACAACCTGAATCGTGATGTTGGTCTGCGCCTAGTTTTGGATCGTTACAGTGCCGCCACGTTGGATGCAACTGGCACAAAGAACAGCAGTAATGCAAACGTCATGACCATAGGCGCTATTTATAAATTTTAAGTCAAGCTTGGTTTTATGGATGGCGAGTAAATATCGGCTGCTTTAAATATTCCCAATGCACTGGCAGCCATTTTCGTGGCTGCCTTTTTTCCTGCAACTCATTGTTGTAAATGTAACTGATTGTAAATAGTGTCATTTTAAGGATATCCCCACTAAATACTTTCAGAATGTAGCCGATAAACCTCCAGCAGCATCTGCTAAAGACAACTTGGCGGGTTTGTGCCTTCGGGGCATCTTTACTTAATTTTGGAGGTTTATTATGAGCTCAATCAGTGGATTATCCAGTTCAAACAGCTTGTCTTTTTTGCAATCAACGACGAACTCAACTCGGCGTGTGGCTGGTGGAGATAGTGACGGCGACAACGATGGCAGCCGAGGTAGCGGTGTCGGTCAATCAAACTTCATGAGTGCCATTACTCAAGCACTGAGTCAAAGTTTATCCGGAAACTCAACTTCTTCAGCTACGTCATCTTCAGCTACGTCATCAACGACTACAGCACAAAACCCACAAGCGGCTATGCATGCCTTCCTGCAAAATTTATTCTCCTCTCTAGGGCAGTCCTCCGGTACAAATGCAGCTTCATCTACAGGAAGTGATTCTGATGGAGATAATGATGGCAGTGGATCAACCTCTGGCGTAGCTGGACAAGGTTCGAATCTGACTTCAAGTTTGCAAAATTTATTACAACAGCTCTCAGCAAGCAATACCACCACAGGCACATCGACAACCGGTTCCACAAGCAGCACAACCGGAAACTCGACATTAAGCAGCCTAGAGACCAGCTTTCAAAATCTGGTGAACTCTATGAATGGATCACAAGGACAAAGTTCATCTGCATCAACACCTACGTTGCAAAATTTCCTGCAAAACCTAATGCAGAACATTGGGACAGGGCAAAACATGAGTGGGGCATTGATTAGTACAAAGGTATAGTTGTTTTTCATACAAGTACCCGTGATAGCCACAGTGTGAATTCGCATATACATTGTGGCTATCACTTAACCAGCAATCCCACGTCTCGCCCCAGTCACCAATTCAAGCGATAATAGCCCACACTCCGTCACCAACAATCCACCCATGACAATCGACTGGACAAACACGAAGTCACACTACGGTCGGCTCTCACTCTCCCTGCACTGGCTGATGCTGATATTAATCGTCGCTACTTATGCCACGATGGACTTGAAATCAATGTACCCGAGAGGGAGTGCTGGGCGGGATGCATTGGCGTTCTGGCATTTCTCATTAGGCCTGACTGTACTCTGTCTAGTCTGGGTGAGAATCGTGGCTCGTTCTGTGGGTGATACGCCGGTTATCGTACCGGCAATGCCGAAGATGCAGGCTCTGGCAGCTAAGCTGGTTCACTTAGCGTTATACGGGCTGATGATTGGCCTGCCGTTGTTGGGCTGGTTGGCTCTCAGTGCTAGGGGAAAGCCTGTCCCATTTTACGGTCTGCAATTACCGGCGCTGATGGAGCAAAACAAGGAAAATTTTAGTCTGTTTAAGACTATCCACGAGTCACTGGCAACAGCTGGTTACTTCTTGATCGGGGTGCATGCCGCTGCCGCACTGTTCCATCACTATGTTAAGCGGGACAACACATTGAAGTTGATGAGTCCGTTTCGGTAAGTTAAAGCATGTGCAGCCACTACGAATCCGTCAAAGATCATAACCTGCTGAAGTCCCACTTCGGCGTAGACACCATCCCCGATGGTATAAAGGAAGACCTGTGGCCGTCATATCTGGGCGTCTTCGTTCGCAACACTGAAGCCGGTACTGAACGTGAAATGATCCTCGGGTCATTCGGTCTGATTCCCCATTGGTCATCTGACGCCAAGATCGCCCGTAGCACCTACAACGCTCGATCAGAAACAGTCGCAGAAAAACCTAGCTATCGGGACGCTTGGCGATTAGGCCGTCGCTGCATCATTCCTGCCGATGCTTTTTATGAGCCAGACTGGCGTTCCGGCAAGGCTATCCAGACTAGAATTGCTCGTGCAGATGGTAAGCCTATGGGTATCGCCGGATTGTGGACAGGCTGGAAATCACCTAACGGAGACATACTTCGTAGCTATACAATGCTGACCATTAACGCCGACACGCACCCGCTCATGTGTCAGTTCCATAAGCCTGTCGATGAGAAGCGCATGGTGGTGATTCTGCCTGAAGGGTCTTATGGGGATTGGCTGGGGTGCTCAGGTGAGGAAAGCCGGGAGTTTCTAAGGGAGTTCCCGGCTGAGTTGTTGGTGGCGGGGGCGAGGTAGGGGCGCTGGCAGCGTAGTGATAAACTGGTTTGTGCCAGTTGTCGCCAGTCAATCTTGTATAGACCAGAAGCGAACAACCCTCTCAATCATAATGTTACAAAGGCTACAATGATTACCGTATTTAAAGAAGATGACGTGGCTCTATGGATTCCCGTGGCTAATGGTAAAAATGGCGGGGCGGCTAGGGCATTCCTTCCATTCAAAGGTGTGGATGAACTGTACACATATGGCTACAAAGCAGATCCATCCAAAGCAAAATACTTCGATGCACTGAGAGAGATTCAATGCGCATTCATTGTTGATGAGGTTAAAACCTTTCCGGTAAATGGCGGAAATACAGAGGAAAAACAAAAAAAAGCAAAATGGCGTGACGGTAACAATATGGGATCATCATTGCTTGGCCCAACGCTTGGCTGGGCCAAGGTCAACATTGCTGATATCGAGATTGTTTCAGGCGCAGAACTAGGAAAAGCCATAGTTGACTCAGGAAGTGGCTTTGCTGTGTTTACCTTTGCCTCCATAGAGGCTGTTTTATGCGAGACCTTTGAACAGCTTGAAGAAGAGAGTGCAAAGCTTAGAATCGATATTTCAGGAAAGAAGCCAATTGGGCAGGCTAGCCCTTTGAAAATACTTGGCTCTGTAGAGCATTTCGTTAGGGATGCTGCGGTTGTGGCCTATGTTCTAAACGAAGCTGCTGGTAGGTGCGAAAGTTGCTGCAATCCAGCACCCTTTGTAAAACCAAATGGCGAACCGTATCTTGAGGTGCATCATGTGAAGCCTTTAGCGGCGAAAGGTTCAGACCGAACAACGAATGCCGTTGCTATTTGTCCAAACTGCCACAGGGAGTTGCACTCTGGAAGTCGATCGAAGGAAATGATCGGACAGTTGTATTTACGACTCCCTCGACTTGTTCCTGAGTGATGCTAGATATGTTTCGTTTTCGGACAGTTGCAAATAGCATTGATTCCCCCTGTAATGTGAAGCCTACCGCATATTGCTGACTTCAACTTAGCAGCGCATGATTGACAACAGAACGTTCGTTCACTACGATAAGGCTCATCTAATGCCCGTGCAGTTGAAAAATCATGCCCTCATCGTTGCACCAATCCGTATCAGCCCCCTTGGTAAGCTCTCAGCCTATCCTTGCCCCTCTGTTCAGTCACAAAGTTCCAGCCGGATTTCCGTCTCCTGCCGATGACTATATCGAAGGCCGACTGAGCCTCGATCAGCACCTGATTCAGCACAGGGATGCGACTTTCTTTGTCCGTGCCAAGGGCAACAGTATGGTCGGCGCTGGCATATTCGATGGTGATCTGCTGGTGGTGGATCGTTCCTTGAACCCATCGTCGGGTGATATTGTGATTGCTGTGCTTGATGCCGAGTTAACGGTAAAGCGTCTGATTCAGCGTGATGGTCTGGTGATCCTGAAGCCAGAAAACTCCGAGTTTGACGAGATCGTGCTCAAAGATGGCCAAGAATTACAGGTCTGGGGTGTTGTTACCTCTGCGACCAAGAAGTTCATCTAGGCCAGCCATGCCCATCGCCCTTGTGGACTGCAACAACTTCTACGTTTCGTGCGAGCGTGCTTTCAATCCCAAGCTAGAAGGCAAGCCTGTAGTCGTCCTGTCCAACAATGACGGCTGTGCGGTGGCTCGTTCTAACGAAGTGAAGGCGTTGGGTATCAAGATGGCCGAGCCGTGGTTCAAGATGGAGAAGCTGGCGAAGCAGCACGGCATTATTGCACTGTCCAGTAACTATGCTCTGTACGGCGACTTGTCAGCACGGGTCATGTCAATCTTGTCCACGTTTTCGCCTAAACAGGAGGTCTATTCGATCGATGAGTGTTTTCTTGATCTGTCTGGTTTTGATCCGAAGGCACTAATGGCGTATGGTCAGACTATCCGTAAAACCATTAAACAGCAGGTCGGCATTCCGGTATGCGTAGGCATTGCCGATACCAAGACCCTAGCAAAGCTGGCTAACCACTGTGCCAAGAAGCGCTACGCTGGCAAGGACGGTGTGTGTGATTTCGGGCGCTATACTCCGACTCAAATCAGCAAGCTATTCGCAACCATTCCTGTCGGAGACATCTGGGGTATCGGTCGCAAGATTACTGAGCGGTTGATTGCCATGAAAATCGAGACCGTTGAAGATTTACGGACTGCGAATCAGGCCAGAATGCGTCAGCAGTTTTCAATCGTAGTCGAGCGTACCGTCAAAGAGTTGAACGGTATTTCCTGCATAGAACTGGATGCCGCCAATACACCCCGACAGCAAATCATGGTGTCACGGTCGTTCGGACAAGAGGTGTCCAATTATGATGACCTGGCTGAATCTGTGGCGTACTTCGCTACCACTGCGGCGGAGAAGTTGCGGAAGGATAGTTCTGTCGCTGCAAGTCTGTGTGTTTTCATTCAGACGAATCCATTTAAAGAGAAAAGTCAACAATATAGCCCTTCGATTGTTGTGCCTATGGGTGAGCCTTCGGACGATACCAGCAAGCTTGTAAGCGCTGCCCTACGAGGTCTGAGAGCCATCTACAGGTCAGGTTTTCAGTACAAGAAAAGCGGAGTTTTGCTCATGGGATTGCAACCCAAAGGCGCAGTTCAGGCTACGTTGTTCGACGATACCGCTGCGCAGGAGAAGTCAGAAAAGCTGATGCAGGTAATGGATTCGGTTAATCGACGTATGGGCAAAGGCAGTATGACTATTGCTGCGTCTGGCACTAAACAGCGCTGGTCAATGCGCAGGGACAGCAAATCACCGAACTATACGACTGACTGGGATGAGTTGCCGGTGGCGATTTAGCGATATACCAGCAGGAAGTGGTGCTGTGAGTGCCAGTAGTGTTGAGTCTTCGGTGATCTGCTCACGAACTTTCAATATTTCGTGAGTGACGATCAGCCTGTAACCCCTGTAATCATTGGCTTTGCAAGGATTCGATGCTTCCTTTATATAGTATAGAAGAGAATGATAGAATCGAAAGGCGGAGAGTCGGAGAGGCGGAGAGGCGGATAGGTTTATCGGCTGCGGCGTGAGGGGAATAGTTTGACTTTCAGTTGCTGCCAGCGGACTTCGACATTAACTTGTAAATGTGGAGGTAACAAATGCCTGAAGACATTAAAAAACTGATATCAAGAAGTGAATGCCTGCGTGCCGAAAGCAAGCGCCTGCACGCAGAAACCACCAAGCTAACAGGCATTCGAAACCAGTTGGGTGACTTTAGTAAGAGTCTCATCAAAGCGACAGAACACGCATCTGGACGAACTAAGGTGCTGTCAATCGCTTATATGGCATCGTCGATTGATGACCGACTGGGATGAGTTGCCGATGGTAACATGAGTTCAAAATTGTGTCAGTACCGCTATCTTACTGCCTACACTAAGCTTTATCCGGTTATCCACAGCGCAATTCACAGCTATATCCACGGTAATTGTGGGTAAAACAGCGGTAGTGGTTGGCGGCACTGCCCAAAGCCTTAATCCAAGTAATTGAATCCTTGGGTGCTTTGTTTTGCTTGGCGGGTTAGTTGTCCTGCAATCTTGTTTTTTTCAGATGCCTTTTTACCGAAGGCCTGTCTGAGCGCCATATCTTTAGCCGCCTTCGCTGCGGCATCTATGCTGATTTTGCAGCGCCATCGATTACCGGTTTTGGTTACGACAAATCGCATTTGTTCTTTGGGGTGCTGGGCGCAGCAGTGATAGCAGTAGACGAGATTAGAGGGCATGTGCGGCTTTAGTCGGGCGGTTTACAGGGATAGACTGATTCTACAATATGAATCTTTCAATAGTCTTACACAGATACCGTTGCCGGATACGGGAAGAAAAAATAGCCAGTGAAATTAGGCCACATCCACCCGTTCCTTCAATTCCTTACCTGCCCTGAAGTGTGGTGATGGCTTTGCAGGCACAGCTACTTGTACGCCTGTTTTCGGATTGCGTGCAGTTCTGGCTGGCCTGATGTTTAGCTGAAACGTACCGAAACCACGAATCTCAACCCGGCCATCCTTGCTGACCTGTTCGGCAATGGCGTCAAGAATAGTGGTAACGCAGGACTCCGCATCGCCCTTTTGCAGTGCAGGGAATTTATCGGTAAGGGTGATGATGAGTTCGGATTTGAGCATGGTGATGGATGGGCGTAGGCGGTGAAGGTTAAGTTAGGGCGGTGTTCAGGCCAGTTGGATGATCTGGTTCAAGCGTTCGCAAACCTGAGTAAAAAACTCCTCTTTCAGTTTGAGCAACGGGTTTGGCTTTGCGCCTCGTAATCGCCAGTCAAACGACTTGGGTTGATGGCACAGCACGTAACTGGTTTTATCCGCTTTACGCCCCGCTGCCTTACCTACGGCAACTGCAAAAGGGTTGTCAGAATTGTATTCGGCAGTCGTCATCGGCAAGCCAATAACCAGCGAAGTTTTATCGTTGAACGCTCGTGGCGACAGTACCAGAAACGGATGAATGTCTCGCATCTCTTGCCCGACCTGCGGGTTGCAATCAATCCAGATAATGTCTTGGCGATCAGGTATCCATAAGCCACTTTTGACTACCATTGCTCTGCACCTAGATTCTGCGTAGTGGTCATCGCTTCACCGCCATGCCGGACAGGGTCAAACTTGGCTAAGCGTTGCTCCAGTGTCAGCGGTACGTCTTGTACTGGCGTGATCGTAATGAGCCCTTCGGTTACAGCAATCCGCACACGTTGGTGAGCGTGCAGGTGGGCTTCTCGTGCGATGGCGGCAGGTAGGCGTACACCCAGATTGTTGCCCCACTGTTTGATATCCAGCATTACTTCAGTCATGGCGGCCTCTTGTTTTGTTTAGACTTTAGTATAAACGTCAGTGACTACCAATGCAAACAGTCCAGCGACGTCGAGACTGGCAGATGATTTGGCGCTCGTACTGGCTTACCCGTTACAATAGCCGCCCTAAATAGCTCTGAAGGAAACTGTAAAAAAGATGGAAGCTTTATTTGAAGGTTTGATTTTTAAGAGCCGTTGGCTACTGGCACCAATGTACTTGGGCTTGGTCGGCGGGTTGTTGATACTGCTGGTCAAGTTCGTGCAGGAGTTTCTGCACATCGTCGTTCACCTACTGGAAACCTCAGAGCGTGAGGCCGTCTTGTCGATTTTGGCTCTGGTTGACATAACACTGGTAGCCAACCTGCTGATCATGGTGATCTTCAGTGGATACGAGAATTTTGTCTCGAAGATCGATGTCGCTGACCATGTGGACAAACCAGACTGGATGGGTAAAGTCGATTACTCCGGCTTGAAGTTGAAGCTAATCGGTTCAATTGTTGCGATTTCTGCGATTGATCTGTTGAAAGCCTTCATGCACATCACAACACCGGGCGTCGAGCATCTGACTGATTCACAACTGGGTTGGATGGTTGGGATTCACATGACATTGATTATTTCGGGCGTTTTGTTTGCCTTGATGGATAAGCTGGCAGAACCGAAGGCTGAGCATTGAGTTTCAGTGCCTGATTCGGCTGGCAGGTCGTGTGCGACTTGTATCAACCTGTGATCAGGGGTGAAGTTTTTTGGGCAATCCAAACCTGTCCCCACTCACGAACTTTCCATATTTCGTGAGTGGCGATCGGCCTGTAACCCCTGTAATCATTGGCTTTGCAAGGATTCGATGCTTCCTTTATATATACATAGAGTAAACGATAAAAACCAAAATCAGGCAGACAAAACCATCCTAAGTTACCACCAGCCCTGACCTAAAAAACTCCCGCCAGAACACAGGCAGGAGCCGAAGGCAAGCTAGCCCCCGAAGATACAACTCAAAATCCAACCACCTAACCACAGCAAAGTCACCCCTAAGCCTATGATCAGAACCGGCACGACAATCAGGATGATCAAGCCATTTATCAGCATCATGGCGATCCCCGATTAGCCTTCGCCACAACCTTGCCGTTCAGCTTGTCCTGGAGCGATGGTTTGCCTGTAACACTACCAGCACCAGTCACGCCACCACCCACACCGGACTCCTCACCCTCCGCTGGAAAGAACTCTTCCAGAACGTCGGGAATCTCCTCTTCCGTTTCTTCAAATGCCCCGTTTTCAAATCCAACTCTAGCGGCACTGTCCAAGGCAGCTTGATCGTGACCGACTTCCTTGCGCTGTTCAGATAACGCCCTTGCTTCAGCAATCGCCTCTTCCAGTGTCGTGCCTTCCCGTATCGTCAAATCAACGTAATACACAGGCGCACGGTGTGACTGCGTAGTGGACTTTGCTCTTAGCTTCATTGATAACGGCAGACAGGCCAGCAGATCACCGGAAACAGCTTGAAAGTAACTCAGGCGTGCAGCGATGGTGCGGATAGAATTAAAACCGGTAGTCCTGAAGATGAACGTCCCGAGCGCATCGTCCTGTTCGGCAATCAACACGTTCAGCCGACCGTAGGGTTTGCAGCCAGCTTTCGCTCCCCACTCACAACCACTGGGTGACGGGCACGGCAGGCTTTGAACCCCCTCCAGTGTGACACGCTTACAAGTTTCGCCATTGCCACAGCAGACAGGCCGCCCCGTTGTACGATCAAACAGACTGTACTCTGCACGTAAGTTTAGGTCAGGATCGTTGAACATGACCGTCACCGGAATCGATCTGATCTTGCCATTGGCGGCTTTGCGTAACGCTTCGTCATACGGGTGCGTAATCCAGCCGTCCTTGTTTTGTACCTGAGTCGTGATGGTGAACTGGTCGTCTTTTTCCGGCAGTCGCTTACCGTTACGCTCGACCATCCTGCCTATTGATATTCGCCCCAGTACAGGCGGCGTTATTGCGAGTCCCTTAATCATTTTGTAACTCCATGTAAATTTGATTGAATTTGAAATATTGTCCGAGTAGGCTGTACGTCACTGGCTCTACAGAGCAGTCATAGGGACAAAGTTGTTGAGAAATCCGAAACCAATGAGGAGGAAACATGCGGCACATACACAATCCGATGCATCCTGGTGAAACTCTGCAAGACGTATGGCCGAAGGGCTTGAGTTTGACTGCGGGTTCAAAGCAACTGGGCATGTCCCGTTCAACCGTAGCTAACCTCATGAACGGCGATATTGGTATGACCCCAGCTATAGCCAAGAAGCTGCATAACTGGGGAGGAATCAGCGCCGATCAGTGGCTGCAATTACAAGTTACGCATGACCAATGGATTCAGCGGCGCAATGCCCGTACCAACGAAACAACCTTCCCGCTTGCTGCCTGACTAGACGGAGATCAGAAAACGACGACTGCCTGATTTAGTCGTTGAGTAGCGTTGCATCAGGTCTGGCTGGTCAGAAATCAACTTCGCCGTATCTAATACAACCCCATCCTTACTACGCTTCCACGAGACTTCACCGCCTTCGAAAACGGCCTTGCTGGCATCGCCCATGCGTTGTTGAATACTTTGCTTAAGCTTGGATTCCAGAGCGTTCTGTGTGGTTATAGAGGCTCTGACGGCCACAAGATCAGCAAAGACAGCACCCATCCCAACATCGTCAGCTAGGTTCAAAACAGAGCCTGAATCTTGAGGGTAAAGTGCTCGCAAGGCTGTATCAGCCGAATCAGATCCGTCAGCTGGTGGTGGCGTATCGGTCTCAACGTATTGCCAAAACTGAGCCTCTAACTCGATCAGTCTGGCGATCATGGCTTCGTCCCGTTCGATGCGATAGGTGCGAAACTCATTGCCACAGACCAGTACGGCAACATCGGCAGCCGCTTTGCCTGTCACGGCTAACTGGTGCATAACCTGTAGCTGAACGTATTCCGGCACACCTTCACGCCAAAGCTTGGCTCCGTTCATCCCAGCTGTTTTGCATTCCAATACCTGCACCTCCGCCGAACCCATCACCTCCCTGTCCAGATTCGCCAGCATCCAAGAATATTCAGGGTGTTGCAGAACAGCATTCACTCGTCTGATTTTGTTGCCTGTCTTCTTGGTGTAGTGAGTAGCGACGAAGGCTTCCAGTAACGTCCCCCAGTACATCGGACTACTGTCATCGTCGGGATCAGGTTTAGGCAGGTCAGCGTCTCGGCCTGTCTTCTCCATCCACAGTTCCAGTTGCGACTTGTACGGATTCAGACCAACGGCAGCGGCAGCATCACTCGACCCGATACCGTTCTTGCGAACATTCAGCCAAGCTTCACGGCTCAGGTCATTGGTTTTGACTAAGCGCAGTGCCGGTCGTTTTGCAACAAAGTCGGCATCAACGTCACGGATTCTTGCGGTATTGTTCATAGCATTCTCCTCATAGAAAAACCCGGACAGGGGTTGCCTGTGCCGGGTTAAGTTTTAGCGTTTTCAGTTTATTGTGCCCATAACGCCCAAAGACACTTGTTAGTTGCGTGGTGGTTTAAGCAGCCAGTAGCAGTGCCCGATCAAACGCTTTCTGCTTGATTTGAGCACCCTGACCGAACCATGCTGAATCCAGTCTGTAGTCTTGGTTACGAGCACGGCGGTGGGTATCGACAAACTCAGTGACACCATTGACCAATCCCCAGACCGTACCGTTAGCGGCAGACAAGTTGCTCCCCTTTCCTTCGCCTGAGTACAGGTTGTAAACCGTTTGGATCGCTTTCTGGTTTGGCTGGTCTTGTAGCGGCACTTCGGGATCACCGAGCACATTGACTAGGTAAGACATCACCTCGAACTTGTTGACCGGACGTTGCGACATCGCCTTGATCGACTCGCTGAACTTGTCCCACGACGACATACCTAGACCGAGCGAGCGTTTTACGGCAAGCGGATCGAAGATGGTGCTGTGCGGAACACGGATAGCGCCCTTGTTGTCACCGACTGCCATTTGCAACGTGTTGTTGCAGACTACTCGTACAGAGGTGAATTGAGCAGTTGTCGCCAGTGAACCGTCACAGCTAGTTGCCAGTAACAGGTACGCCTTAACTTTGTCACCACCGGCCAGCACAGTTTCCTGACCAGTACGTGCCAGTGCCCAGAGCTTCTTGCCGCCCTTGAGTACACCGGCAGTTTCAAGCTCAAATCCGCCGACAGAGACTAGATCACGGTAGAACTCAAGTACGTCATGTGGCTGAACTACTTTATAACGGGCGGAGACGACTGATAACGCTTCGAGTGTATCGCTGCGATACAGCACCGTTGCGTCTGAGTTCAGGCGAAGATTGAGCATGTTGCCACCGTTACCACTTGCGGAGTTGAACAGGACTTCTGTTTGTTTGATGTCCCAGTCCATACCGGCGGCCTTCTGCCAGACTTCGATAGGTTGATTTTTAGGTAGCTGATTGCCGAGACCGTGCCAGGGTGTTTCCCCGACGTAGGCCATATCGGACGATTGAGCGAGTTCGTGAGCCATGATGATTCCTTTCAGATATGCAGACGTAGAAATGCCCCGTCAGTCACCTGTTGGATAGGCGTTGCGAGGCGTTAAATTGTTGGGTGAAGCTGGGGCAATCAGGCGTATTCGGGATCGAATCCGTAGTTGGGCTGGTTGCGGTTAAGGTGGCTCACCAGCTTATCTCTGAGGTAATTGAAGACGGCTGAGACGGCTTCAATAGCGAGGGCGAGCAGGAATGACAGGGCGGCTTGTTTCATGATTATCTCCTTGGTTTTAATGAAAAGTTTGGTTGTTACTGCTCTTCTTATACCAAGGGAGGGATGGGGAATTGAATGGCCGGTGAGGGATGAACGTTGTGTGCGTCTCGGTACGTCGCATGTGCGTGGCACGATGTATCCGTGGTTGCAGATCCTTGAGGACTGAATCACAGAACGCAATTTTTCCGCATCATCAACTTTGGAGGCTCCATCATGAAACTAATATTGGCTTTGTATTTGATTTGCTTTTCGACATTATCCTCTGCGGAGGTCACAGCGGCAGATGTGCGTGGAGCAACTAATGCAATGATGCAGGCATGTGGCGGAGGAGGCAGTGGTAGCAGGGAATGTTCAGCTGCACTTACTAGAGAGCAGAATGTGAATAATCAGTTGAATCAAGAGATTGGCGCATCCTTAAATCGTGGCGAGTATGGCGATCAGCGGCGAGTCCGAATTCAGGAAGAAGAAAGATGGCGTGAAGAGGCACGTCGTCGTTAATCAACGATGACTGGATCGGCATAACCGCACTGAAAATTTCTTTGGATTTTGCTTGCGATGTAAGCTTTGCGAAAGGTTCGGGGTGTATAGTGAAATCAGTTAAGCCAGATTTCTTGCTCGATGGCGAATTGTTCCACGATGTCGTATACCAGTTTGCATCTATGTTCAGGCAGGTTGCGGATGCGGGTGATCAACTGTTGCTCTTCGGCATTAAGTGCGACTCGGTCTGTCGCAATGCTGAGCGATGATGGTTTTGTGGTTTTAGTAGGTTTTGTTTCTGGGATGCCGTGTCGTAACCACTGTGCAGACACATTCAGCCATTCGGCTAAGGTCTTCATCTTGTCTGCGGTTGGACAGGCTTTACCAGCAAGCCATTTTTGTGCGGCTTGAGGCGTAATGGCATCGTTAGGGTGCCGCAGATTAAATTGCAGTGCGAGTTCGGTTGCGGTCTCGACCTTCTTCTTACTGCGTTTCAATGCCAGTTTTAGCCGTTCGGCAAAGGCAAGTTTTTCATCATTTTGATTAGGCATGCGCTTAGTGTGAAATAAGCGGAAGCGTGAATGAGAACTTATTGGTTGTTTAAAACAACTAAACGGTTGTAGTGTGTCGGTGCAATACAGATTGCTGATTAACGTATATGTAAAAAATAAGGGGGGCTTAATGCAAACTTTTCCTGCAACTTTTCGAAATTGCGCAACTTGCGGTCGATGGGGCGGACAGCGCAACACTGATGCGTTTGGATCAGCAGTGCAAACTAATCAGAACACTCAAGGAAAATGCCAGGGTGGTGGTTACAGCATGATGCAAACAGTGGCGATGTCGTCCTGCCAGCAGTATGTGAAATGGACTGGGTTGCGATAACAACACAACGGACATAAACATGAAAAACGCTCCAATCACTTCTTCATACAATCTGACGACCCCGGAGGGCCTGGCTAAAGCACTTGAAGTGTATGCGAAGGAAAATCCAGGTAAGGCCATGACTGTAGCAGCACTTTCGGTATTGACTATGCCCACAATGTTTGTCATACCGCTAGTCAATGTGATAGCCAAATCAACCTCAGCGCTATTCGAGCATCCGGAAAAGGCTATTAAAGCGCAGCGTCAAGTAGCGGTTGATATCATCAAAGCGGGGAAAGATAACGGAGCATCAAAAGTTCGAGTGACTCTTAATCAAAAAGCCGGGATTGATATTGGCGGAGCATTAGAAGGCTGTTCGATGAATTTTTCAGTTGGCACTGACGACAATATGACGATAGAAGTTGAGTATAAATGAGGCAGATAAAGTGAATCCAGCCGTCGTATTAGCCGTCGCCGCATACAACATTGCTCGAAACTGGGGCGATACAGTCAAGTTGGATATGGTGCAGCAATGGATCGCTTCACATGCCAATCGTGGCGACTACGGGAGAGGATATGCCGGTAACCGTTTGCCTCGTGGGCAAGTAAATGCCTTTGCTGAAATACGGCGGGAAGTAGCTGACGGCGGTGTAAAGATAATCGCAAGTATCTATTTTGATGAACGACAAGGTGCGGCAGCAACCCAAACATGGGGTGCCAAACGAATGGATTCGAAGTTAGAAAAACTATTCGGCCACAATCTTCGGGTTCGTATTGACATATAAATCGGTAAATTCCATGACAACCACAAACTCTATCGCTTCCATACTTGAGCGGCATAATTTTACAGATTTACTGGCTAGACTCACTACGCTCGATGACAACCAGCGACAGCTAATGATCGGGGTTCTGGGGGAATTCAGTTCTGGCAAGTCAACATTAATCAACGCCATGCTGGGCAAGAAACTGCTCCCCGCATTGGTAAAGCCGACTACCGCACGAATTACTGAAATATATCCGATTAAAGGCCAAGAGAAGCAGGAGTTTTACCTGCGTGATAGCTCTGGCAACTTGCGCCCAGTTTCGGCGCTTGATTTCGATGATGCCCTGCTGACGACTGGCTCTGATGTTGCCATTGTTAAAACGGCACCAAACGAATTGATGCACGACGGATATTGCATAGTAGACACGCCAGGACTGGCATCGCTAGAAGACACGCATACTGATATTACATTTGGCTACTTGCCGTTTATCGACGGTGCGATTGTGTGCCAGGATATTAATAAAGGTGGAATGACAGCGTCCCTTAAGTCATTTCTTGAAAAGCCAGAGGTAAGACCATTCATAGGCCGCATCGCATTTTTCCTAACCCTATCAGATAGTAAGCCCCCATCTGCTATTGCTGATATCAGAAAACATTATTGCACCGAACTCGCTGAGTTTCTGGTTAGGATCGGTGTGGAAGTGGAAGTGCTTGATGAGCGGGTCTTGGCTGTTAGTTCCAAAGCTATACTTGATGGACAGGCCTCGACCGAGAATATCGCCAAGATTATTCAAGACACCTTCGTCAATCCACGGCAGCAAATTGTTGCGGACAGAATTACCGTTGAACAACGCCGTATTGCAGGCGAGGCAATTTCACGGCTCCACATGATGCGGGACAACTTAATTCTGGATCGTGCGAAATATGCAGAGCGCAGGAGCGAAATCAACGATGAACTACAGCGTTTGGAGATGGATAAGAAGCGTGTTAAGCGCATTCTTGATGAAATGCATCCGGCACTCAAGGAAATAGTCAGCAGTCAACTGATACCACTCAAACTACTTCTGCCCAAACAATCAACGTCTGAAATGAGTGCTACCTTTACAGCTGTTTCAGCAGATTTGCAGATTCAAGTTTCTGCGCTGATAAAAAAACGATTAGGTGGCGATGGCGAGATACAAGTGCAGGTAAATGAATCACAGCTCCAAGCCGCTTTGTCCAAGCTGGATGGCTTTATTGATATGGGTAAAACAGTTGGAACCGCAGCCTTGGCGATGGCGCTTGCCGCTCATGGAGTTCCACCTCAAGTTCTTGGCACGCTGCCAGAAGCAGAACCAGACCTGCTAGAGGCAACTGACGTTGCAGACGGTGTCATGGTGGCATCAGTAGTCAATATGAGTAAAGGATCCCGTTTGGGCGATGTAATCCGGCAAGTAAACCCCATTGAATGGGCGGGTAATTTTGCATCACGTCATTTTAAAGAAAAAGAAATAAGCCAAGAGATCAATCGACTTATAGCGGCTGTTACCAATAGTATTCAAGATCAATTGAGCGAATATACTGCAATGCAGATATTTGACCCTGCTGAAAAAGCATTGATGTCGGCAAAAATACAACTTGATGGATTAATTTCAGAAGAGAAGCAAGAAGATACAACCCTTGCAACTAAACGAGTTGAAGTTGCTAACGATATTCTGACATTGAGTATTTCCTAAATTTAGCCACTGAGTCGAAAATGAAAAATAAAAACTATACAGAATCAAATATTATAAATTCTGACATTGATCAAGGGGAATATTTACAGCCACATCTCGTTGATTTTCGTGAATTTAGTCATATAGCTTACGAATTAAAACACTCAAAATATTCCAGTTGGTTTGAGTCAGATTTTGAGCAAGAGGCTAGGGTTAAGCATGCTCATCAACTCAGCCGACAGTCGCTACGATTCATGCAATGGGAAAATGGTTCTCAGGAAAATGAGCGTGTTAGGGTTGCCGTTATTGGTGATTTTAGCAGTGGTAAATCATCGTTCATTAACTCGCTACTTGGACAGAAGATATGTCCGGTAAATGTGGCTGCATCTACATCATCAATTACTACATTTAAGTATGGTGACGAGGAAGCTATTTTCCTAGTTGAGAATAATGAAAATACAGATCAACTACAGCGCAGTCCATTAGGACGTCACGAGTATGAACAAATGGTGACGCATCAAGGTCAGCAAGTAAAGCCGTCTAGCGATCGGCATGAGTTTGAAATTTATTATCCATTTGATGGATTTCGGGATATAGAGCTTTATGATACTCCCGGTTTTAATAATGCAGAAAATAGTAAAGATGAACAGATAACTCTTGATAAATGTCGTAATGCAGATGTGATACTTTTTGTCTTTGATATTAATAAAGGCGATCTTTCAGCTGATATATTGAATAAGGTATTGATGCCTTTACGGCAAGAGAAACCTGATCAACCAATGATCGCAATAGTGAATAAAGCGGATACAAAGCCCCCCAGTAAAGTTGAAGAGATTGGAAATGGAATCCGTGCTAAAAACATATTTAATCAGGTAATTGACTATTCTTCACTTGATGAAATGGATGCTTGGAATGAATTGATTGTATCCGCTTCACCTGAACATATATTTGATTCAATAAAACGTACTGCACCATGCAAAATTAAATCTCATGATAAAGGTTTCATATTTACACCATTAAATCCACGGAGTGTTAGAAGAGAGCCAATACTACAGTGGATGAAAGCGATACGTGGTCAAAAGGCGATATTAATTAATGCAAAGCGGCAATCTGAACTTTCCGAATACCAAAAGCACGGTGGTGAGCTACTAAAAAGTTTGCAAAAAATTAGCAAGAAAAAGAAAAATGGAAAAAATATCGAATCTCTATCTTATCGAGAGAAAGTGTTAAAGGCAATCCCTCCCGATGAAATTGGTGATGCATTAAAAATTGCATTGTCTTCGTCAATAGAAACGGCAATATCTTTCAAAGAAATAACATCTGGTGATAACAAGGGGTGGTTTAGTCCGAACTATGAAGTCTTGTTTTCTCAAGGAGCTTTTGGTTATCAAATTAACATCCAATTCGAAATGGTAAAAAAATTACTGAACAAATTTGTCGTCGCAATACCAATAGAATGCTCCGAGTATGTGGAACTATCATGTGGAGAGTTACTCAAGCGGATAAGCCATCCTGAGACACTGTTTAAACCAATTTGCGATGAATTGTTAAGCAAAGAGTGGTCGATAGCAAGTCGTGTTTTCGGCGAAAAAAGTGAAGCGGTTACATTTTGTGAGCAGGTCACAGATTTTGCTTTGGCGCGTGGAACAGATATCTTTTATGAACAAATTGGCTCTCAGGCAAATTTCATTCTTAAACAGCTTGATATTTACGAAGCTAAGATCGATGGCTCAGCAGAAGTTCTGACAGAGCAGACTCAAATATTTAATGCGAGAATTAAACAATTCGCAGATGATTTTTGTTCAAGAAATAGATTTAAAGTTGAAAGTAAAAACTAATGATTAATTACCTCGAAGCATTTAAAAATGAACAAGATCATTTGTTGTCAGCATACCAAAGGCTACCTGAATTAGGTGAGCAATGGTTGAAGCAAGAAAATATCAGCGTCAATCAGATTGAGCAGTGGAAATCTGAACTTAGCGCAAATCGATTTAAGCTATGTGTGGCAGGTCAGATGAACTCAGGCAAGTCCACACTGATTAATGCCCTGTTATTTGGTCGAATTGTATTGCCGGTGCTTGATACGGTAATGACCTCTACTATCACGTTGATTGAGCACGCATCCCAACACCCATCAGGAAGTGAAGGGGCCCGTGTTGAGTTTTATAGTCAGGATGAATGGGATCATTTGCGTCAGCAAATGATTTCAGATGAATCCAATGCCAATAAATTTGAGGATGCAGTTACTCGGGCACGTGAAGTCGGTGTGCTTGCTGTTGAAATTGTAGGTTCAGCGCCTCATATTTTATCCGGGTTTGAAGGCTTAGATGCATATATTGCTCCAATGGAGAAAAAAGGGCGATACACACCTTTTGTTAAGCAGGTTACGGTGTATGCCGACAATCCGCTACTTAAAGATTTGGTAGTGGTTGATACTCCAGGCATCAACGATCCCAATCAGATAAGGGCAAAACTCACAGAAGACTGGATGAGGCAAGCAGATGCTGTCTTGTATGTCACTTATGCTGGACAGGCATTAAGTGCTCCGGATGTCGATTTTATAAACAGGTTTATGTTCCATGTCGCATCAACACACAGGATTGTCGCTATAAATAAAGTCGATAGTGTTACTGATGAATCCCAGTTGGCACGATGGCTCGAAAATTTGCGGAATTGTGAGAGTGAAAGTTTGAAGCAGGTGTTTGCATCAACTACACCTACCATTCTCGTATCGGCACTAGGTGGGTTGCTAGAAAATCCAATTGAGCCTTTAGACGGGGATTCGAAGTGGTATCGAGATAAACTTGATAAAGCAGGGTTTCTTAATCCTGAACGTCATGGTCTTGGGAAGTTAAAAGCCGCTATCGAGTCACGTCTTGTGCAGAATAAGGGTGAAAGTCTACTTGCAGCACACCGAGCTAAAGTTCATGGCGTATGCACACTCGTAGATAATTCAATTCGGACAGAGTTAGCTTCGCTGAAACAAAAAATACTTGATAGCAGTCAAAGCCGTGAGGCCTTGGACAAAGAGAGAGGATGTTTACTTGATGCGAACAACCTAGCAGAAAAACTGTACAGTAAGTTTAGGAACGACTCTGATGTTAACCAACAATTAATTTTTAGAAATCTCGATCAAGCGGTAAGTGATATTCGGGAGCAATTTGCTGGTTTGGCAGAAGGCAAGCTCGCATCAAAAACTTCTGTGAGTGCGGTCATGGAAGAGGCCGCATGGGTTGCCAAAGTTCAGCTTGAAAATTCTTGTCTCAGATTTTCTGAACGTGCAGAGGAGCACTGGGGGGAATTACATGCTGATTTGAATCGTAATCTGGATGGCTTAAAGAGTGATCTTGCTGGAACCGCAGGCCTCAACATCGAAACTATCGAGTTGATTATTGACCGTGCTAGTTTGATTGCATTGGGTGGTGTTTCTTTGGAGCACTGCGGGTTGGGCAAAAGTGATCTTGATGCTGTGGCGCAACAATCTCAAGGTGTATTTCTACGATTCATCAATGGACTATTCGGTACAGGCATGGGGAAGGAAGCTGTTGTTTCGGCTGTTTTACACGACATAAAGGACAAAATCTATGCAGCACTTCAGGAGCGTGTGAAGTTTGCGAGGGGGAGCATCATCGAATGCCTTGATGAATTTAGAGCCTCCATTCAGACGGAAATTACAAAGGCAGTTGAAAAGCGTACCGAAAACATCTCCGCCATTTTGCAGCAGGGTAAAGATATGGACGTGACAATTAAGCAATGGGCGCAACAAAAAAACTTATTAGATGTCGAGTTGCTGCGTGTCACCACGCTGATTAACTCACTGCAATGAAAGAGGGCAATATGAGCAAATTGCTTCTGGTAGGTTTAGTTATTGTTGGTGTCGGATATTTGATACTCCGTTCTCGACGTTATGCAGGACAGTCGTCCAAAAATCCGCAACAGACTACTCCGCTCATAGCCAAATCTCGACAAGTCGATCATCAGGAGTTAAATCGAGTTATTCAGGCGTATCAGCAGGAAGCGCTGTATTACAAAATTTTTAACTGGCGGAATCGCAAGAAAATTTCATTGGCAGCTGAAGATGCTCTTTTTGCCAAATATCCAAAAGTTCTCGGTGAGCCGGTGTTGAAGTTAACTGAAGATTTGGTGCAGCATCCTGAAGTAGTCAGTGACTGGTTGATAAAGCATGGGAAGTCCGTTGGGGAATACGAGTATGTGGGTAGAGTGTTAGCTGACTATCTTTTGGCGGAGGCGGACATACAAGCTGAAGTCATTGTTCAGCAGTTTGTGGATGCCGCAGCAGAATGATAATTGGGCGAGGAAAAAATGAACGATACTGAAACGCAATCCCTGTTTGAGCAGGTTGGGCAATATCTTCAAGCGCTTGATCTGAACTTCGATTCGTCGGCTGACGAAGTGTATATTGGCATGTACGAAGGCGTGCATATGACTTGGCGCATTGTAATTCGGACAGATTCCGAGTCTGAACTGCACCTTTTTCGAATTAGTTCAGCGTTACCCGTTAAAGCACCGACTCACGTCAGAGTTGCTATGGCGGAATTGATGGCAAGGGTCAATTACGGCCTGGGTGTCGGTATGTTCGATTTTGATATGGATGATGGGGCGATGACCTACTGTATTAGCATTGAGCTGTTGGATGGGGCGCTGACAAAATCCATGTTGAGTAGAATGGTAAGCATCAATATGGACATAGTTGACGAGTATGCCCCCACCTTTAACAGCGTGATGTATGGCGGGGTCAGCCCGAAAGATGCTTTCAAGGCTTACGAAGAATTGCGGACACAAGGCGGAATGTTGCAGTAAACGCCATGTCCATCATCCTGATGATCTTCGGTGCATTTTTCTTTCTCGGACTCCTCATGGCAGCTATTGCCGCAGTTGCAATTTGGATCTGGGTGCTGGCAACCTTCTTGGCTTTTTTGATTGGCGGGTCGTTAACCGTGGCGGTGTTCGGAGCCGGACAACTGAGTTTCTTTCTCGGCGGCGCCGGTGCTGTGGTGCTGCTGTGGAGTGTGCTGGCCTATAAAGGCGGTTACGGAGACTGAGGTGTGGCGGTGGCTATTGCGGCCAGTCAGACGTTTGCATTGAAAAATTTCTAATTATGCCGACCGGCAATTTCGATGCATCAATAGATGCCAATTCATTCTGGCGATATCAGGCTCTCCGAGCCAAACGATCAGTGCCTCAGCTGATTTGGGCTGTCAAAATAAATATCCACTTTTTCCATTCGTGCTGTTGACCTCGACTAAAATAAATATAGGCAAGAAATTGATACGTGTTTGTCTAGGTAGTAGTGCATATTTATTGAAAGAAAACATCATGTTAGGAATTAATGTAGACGATTTTAGGAACCATATCATAATAGCGGTCGAGCGGTTAGGCGGACCAACCAAAGCGGCGCATGCGACAGGCGTCTCCAACGCGACGATACACAACTGGATGAACCGACGCTTTATAGCGAACATCGACAAGGCGAAACTGATGGCCAGTTTGACTGGATTTGATGTTCAGCAACTGAGGGCTACACGATGAACAATAGACTATCGCATGTGGCACGGGAAATATATCACGCTATTTCTGTACTTGAGTCGTGGTTGAGCATAGGGTGGAGCAGCGCCATGAAGGCTCAATCGTCAGAGCAAATAATGCGATGCGATTTTCCGTACACAATTCAGCCCACAGGGTGCGGGGTTACGTTTGTCGTATTGAATCGGAATTATCAGCCATTGGGTGTTACGGTTGAAAGCGGCCTGCCGATGGAGCAATACAAGGACGAGTTCAGATCACAGGTTCAGTTTGCCAACTCAAAAATATTCCCTGCGCATGATGGGGGTGCATTCTATTTGTACGGTCCAAATGGAAATCCTCCTTGGTGCAGTAAACAGGACGCTATAGCCTATCTGGACCGGCTTAAAGACTTTTATCAACGGGTGATGTGGGAAGGTGCGAAAGCTCGCCAGCCCGTTGCAATACAGTAGCGATCAGAGCCGGGGTCAGAAAAATTGAAACAAGCCGAAGATGCTGTGCCTCAGTTCAGCGTGATTGCTCGCTATAGCAAACGGTTTCAACATGGGGTGTTTGACTGGTCTAACTAATTCAGGCGTAAAATTTCAATTGTTGATTTTAAAATGGTGTTGTAGATTGCGTTATTCTTTTTTGGTTCCGCTAGGAATGGGAACGTAGAGCGAGCATATAGTAAATATTTTGTTGGTACTTTTGTTGGTATCTGTGTTTTTTAAAACTTACAAATCGTTATTTTATGCGGCATACAGGCTATGATTCAATAGCACCTATCCCACCAATAAAAAGGCAATGTAATCAATAGGTTACGTTGCCTTTATTATTTTCTGCTCCTAAAAAACCTCACAGTGGTCACATTTTGGTCACACTGCGGGGGGAACTTTCGTGGCAACAATCAGAATTAATCGGGGTAAATGGCAGGCAATCGTTAGAGACGCTCGGGTTCACGCTTCATCATACGGGGGGTAATCCAGTCGTTGTTCTCGGTTAATCGCTAGCCGTTATGCTCGACCTCCTGCCTGTTCAGATACTCACTGGTCGTGGTGGCGTTATTCATTTGTAACACCTTGTAAATTTCATTGAACTTAAAACCTTGTCCGAGTAGGCTGTGCCTCATTGGCTCTACGGAACAGTCATAGGGACAAAGTGGTTGAGATAACTGAAACCAATGAGGAGGCAATATGCGGCAAATGCACAACCCGACGCATCCTGGCGAAACCCTGCAATACATCTGGCCTGAAGGCTTGAGTCTGACAGCGGGTGCTAAGCAACTGGGCATATCACGTTCAGTCGTCGCCAGCCTCATGAACGGTGATATTCGAATGACTCCGGCAATAGCTGACAAACTACATAACTGGGGTGGAATCAGCGCCGATCAGTGGTTGCGTTTGCAAATTGCACATGATCAATGGTTAGCGCGGCGACACTCCCGTACCAATGAAATTAACTTTCAGCTGGCTGCTTGACTACACCGAGACCAGAAACCGATTGAACTGCCGTTTTTAGCAATGAATAATATGATTGAGCTTTAGTTTGTGCGCTCTGTGATGTCATTCCATAGCATCACCACAAGCGCCATCAGTGCTGGGCCTAAAAAGAGTCCAATTAGTCCGAGCACTTCAACTCCACCCAGAATACCAAACAGCACCCAGAGAAAGGGGAGTTCGACTGCGTTGCCTATGATTTTAGGACGTACCACGTGATCGCCTATTGAGAGAACGAGCAGACCAAAGATGAACACGCTGGTCGCCGCTGCCAGGTGACCTTGAATCAGCAGGAAAATGGCGACGCCGGTAAAGAGTAACGGTGCTGCGAAAGGGATCATCGCCAATGCGCCGGTAGACAGGCCTAATATGGCGGCATGAGGAACATCGGCGAACCAGTATGATGTCCCGATGACCAAACCTTCCAACAAGCCGACTAGCACGACCCCATTCACCGTGGCTCTAATCGCGGTTGCTGCCTGTAGTGCATATCGCTTGCCGGTATCACCTGTCATTTTATGTATGAGCGCCAGTCCCTTGCCGGATAGCTCGTTACCCTGCTTGTAGAGGAAAAACAGTGTCACGATGGTGAAGACGAGCGTGATTAACCGGTGTGTTGCCTGAGAGCCTAATTGTTGTATCAGCGATTTTACCCATGACGTATCCGCACTTCCCATAAATGTTGACAGCGATTCCGGATCGGATAAATTTGCTGTCCACCATAGCGCCGCCTGATCGCCAAGTTTTGGAATTAAATGCAACCATGCCGGAATCGGTATGCCTGTTTTCTGTGAAGAGACTATCCAATTCGTTATCGCACCCAGGTCAGATGCCGCGAGTATGAGTGCATACACGATGGGTAAAAACAACAGAATGGCAACGCCGGACGTCATGATGATTGCCGTGCCCGTATCTTGCAACTTGCTTTTTCGGGAAAATATGACGCGCAGTGGCCATGTCGAAATGGCAATCACCACAGCCCAGAGTAGTGCCGGGATGAATCCATGAATCAGCCATGCTGCGCAGGCGAGCAGGATGAGAGAGAGGTATTGTTGAAGTCTGTTTTGAGTCTGCATGATGGTCGTTCTGTCTGGAATTGGGGGCCGGTCAACTTTGATGTGAGTGAAGGTGGTTTCTGCAGGTCAGGTAGGAAAAGGATAAAACAAAGGGTCTTGCATTAACGCTGATGCGCTAATTCAAGACCCTTTAATGGCGTAGGCTTATGCGATGTTATGCGTGGCTGGCGGGGCTGCAAGCACCTTGAATTGGGGTAATCGTCGCATTGCTTTTGAGTTTGCGCTCGGCACGAATATTCATCCAATTGCGCGTGGCGATCAGCATGCCTAACGTGATAAATGCGCCCGGCGGTAAGACGGCGAGCAGGAAGCCGTGATAGTTAGGTATCACCGTGATTACCAGCGCCTTGGCCGGTTCGCCGAGTGCGAGATCGATGCCGGACAACAGAGTGCCGTGACCTACGATCTCGCGTATGCCACCTAACACGGCCAGCACACAGGTCAGCCCCAGTCCCATCGCAAAACCGTCGAGTGCGGACTGCAAGGGGGGTTGTTTGGCGGCAAAGGCTTCGATGCGTGCCAGCACCAGACAGTTGGTGACAATCAGCGGAATGAAAATGCCAAGCACCACGTACAGCGAATACATGTATGCGTTCATCATGTACTGGATAAAGGTCACCAGCACGGCAATGATCAGGATGAACACAGGGATGCGAGCCTCATTAGGGACGACGGTGCGGATAGGGGAGATGGCCGCACCCGATAAGGCCATCACCACCGAGGTGGCCAGACCCAAACTGACGCCGTTCACGACCGAGCTGCTGACCGCCAATATCGGACACATACCCAGCAGTTGCACCACGCCGGTATTTTGTTTCCATACGCCGTTGTAGAGTATGTCCTTGAATTCCTGATAGGTCATGATTTTTTCACCTCTGCCGTGGGTTGTACGGGTTGCGCAAATAATTCTGCGCGGTGTGCCGCGTAATATTGCAGCGTCTTGTGGACGGCTTTGACTACCGCGCGCGGGGTAATGGTAGCACCCGCCATGTAATCGAATTGTCCTCCATCTTTTTTGACTTTCCAATCGCTGTCGTTATATTTTTCTAAAGACTTGCCATCAAAACCGGTAATCCAGTTGCTGCGGGTGATTTCGATATAGTCGCCCAGTCCCGGCGTTTCGTGGTGTGAAACGACGCGCACGCCCGCTAATTCACCGTTGTCACGGATGGCGACTAGAAGACCGATCTTGCCGCTGTAACCATCGGGTGCAACCGCTTCGAGCACCAGTACCGACGGCTGTTTTTGCAGACGTGCGCGGTAGGCGACGGTAATGTCGTCATTGCCAAGCAAAGCGTCCGGCTTGATCTCCAGCGTGTCCCTGATGATGTCGTTATCGAACAGGGTTTGCGGCACGATTTGCGAAATCAGTTTCAGCTTTTCGGCTTCCTCGCTTTGCGCGATCCGGTCATGTGTTTGGTTGTAAGTGATGGCCAAAATGGCGGTGCCGATCAGCGCAAATGCTAACAGGTTCATCGCAGTGAGGAATGAGGCTCGTGCCATGGTGCGTCTCATGGTTTCACCTTTTTGCCGAAAATGGCAGGTTGTGTATAAGCGTCAATGAGCGGCACGCAGATATTCATCAGCAGGGTGGCGAAAGCCATCCCGTCCGGGAATCCTCCATATGTACGGATTAAATAAGTCAGCAGCCCGGCACCGAAACCGAAAAGCAGTTTGCCTCTGGGCGTGGTTGGACTGGTGACCGGGTCGGTCAGAATGAAAAATGCACCCAGCATGGCCGCGCCCGAGAACCAGTGGAACAAGGGAGTGACGTAGTGCGCCGGATCAACCAGATGCATGATGCCGGCTGACGCAAATAACGTGACAAGGAAAGCTGCCGGAATATGCCAACTGATGATGCCAGAAGCTAATAGATAGCCGCCGCCGAGTAAGAAGCCAAATGCCACCGCTTCACTGCCGTGTCCCGCTAGATAGCCATAAATAGGCATCTCCATGATTGCATTGATATTTCCGTTTAAATGCAGCTGCGTCTTGAGCGTGTCCAGCGGGGTTGCCATGGTGACCCCATCCAGCTTGATGCCGTCGGGTAGTACGCCCTGGAAAATGTAGTTCAGTTGTTCTGCGAAATCGAGTTGAACCGAACCTAATCCATGTGGGGTGAGCCAGTGGGTCATGTGTACCGGAAAGGAGATAATCAAGATCGCATACGCGATCATCGCCGGATTAAATGGATTGCTGCCAAGTCCCCCGTAGAGTTGCTTGGAGATGCTGATGGCGAAGGCGGTGCCGACCACCACCATCCACCAGGGTGCTAATGGCGGGATGGATAAGGCGATCAGCCAAGCGGTGAGCAAGGCGCTGTTGTCCTTGAGAAACGGTGCGACAGGGCGGTCGCGCAATTTGAGCATGGCTGCTTCTGTCGCCAGCGCGGTGACACTGGCTAACGTGATCGAAACCAGAATCGCCGGGCCGTAATGCCAGACATAGAGGGCTAAGCCGGGTATCAGTGCCAGCAGCACTTTGAGCATGATCTGCGATACGCCGACCGGTTTGCTGATGAAGGGTGAAAAAAATCCGGCCATATTAACCTTTGAACAAGTTGTCACCGGCCTTCAGGCCGGTGAATTTAGGCGTGGAGGGGTTTGTATCCCCTCCACTTCGCACCCTAAAACCTCGCCCTTGAGGGCGAGGTGGTACGCTTTCCGGCCTGAAGGCCGGAGTTTTAACCCGGATCGAAATCGGTTCGGGCAGAATACGCATCATGCCGGCCCTTCGCTGGCGGCTTTGGCGATTTCACGGATGCGGGCACGCCTAGCCTCAATATCGGCGATTTGCGCTAATTGTTCAGGCGTCAGTTGCTCGGTATTCTTTGGTTTACTGGCCGCCGCCTGTTCTTTGGCATGATCGATTGCCGTTTGTATTTTTAGCTGTATGGTGTTCTCAGGATCCGCATTCGGAATGGTCACTGTTGCGGGTGACTGAAGCGGACGAGCTGCCTTGGCGGCGAGTGCGGCTTTTTCCTTTGCGGCCAGCTTCTCGGCTTTTTCCAGTTTTTCGCGTTCGATACGATGTTCGCGGAATTCATGGCGTTCGCGTGCCGCATCGGCAGCCTTCTGGCTCGCCTCCTGTGCCCAGATTTCGCTCTTGGCAAAACGATAATATTGCACCAGCGGGATATTGCTCGGGCAAACGTAGCTGCACGCGCCGCATTCGATACAGTCGAACAGGTGATAGTCCTGTGCCTTGGCCAGATTCTTGGCTTTGGAGAACCAGTACAGCTCCTGTGGTTGCAACTCAGACGGGCATACATCCGCACAGCGGGTGCAGCGTATGCAGGGCATGGCGGGCGCGGGAGGGGGAAAAAGTTTGTCGGATGCAGCGATCAGGCAGTTGGTTGCCTTGACCACGCCGACCTGTTTCGACGGCAGCAGTACGCCCATCATCGGGCCACCCATGATGTAACCTGTGGTGCCGGATAGCTCTTCGGCCTGCGCCACCAGTTCGTTCCCCGGTGTGCCGATCAGTGCCTCAAAGTTCTGCGGGTGAGCGACGTTGCCGGTGATGGTGACGATGCGCGAGATCAGCGGTTCGCCGTAACGGATCGCGCGCCAGGCGCTGTAGGCGGTGCCGACATTAAAGCACTGCACGCCCATATTGGTGGAACGCACGCCGGCGGCGACTTCTATGCCGGTCAGCACGCGGATCAGTTGTTTTGCCCCGCCACCGGGATAGATAGTCGGTACGGCGATCACTTCCATGCGTTCGTGTTTGCCGGCTTCTACGGCGGTGCGCATCGCAGCGATGGCTTCAGGCTTGTTGTCCTCGATGCCGATCAGCACATTGTCTGCGTACAGCAGGGCGCGCATCATCTCGGCGCCTTGCAATATTTCAGCGGCGCGCTCACGCATCAACAAGTCGTCGCAGGTGATGTAGGGTTCGCATTCCGCGCCGTTTAACACCAGCGTGGTGATTTTTTGATTGTGCGAATACAGCTTCATGTCGCTGGGGAATACCGCGCCGCCCAAACCTACTACACCCGCATCGCGCAGTTTGTGGCGCAGGTCGGTGTGTGACATCGATTGCCAGTCATGCTCTTCCAGCGGCATCCATTCGTCCAGACCATCCGGTATCAGGGTAATGCAATAGTCCGGCATGCCCGACGGGTGAGCAACCTGTTCTGTGTCGGTGGCGGTGATGGTGCCGGAAGTCGAGGCGTGTACCGCGCTGGATAAATGTCCTTCCGGGCGGCCGATGATCTGTCCCTTGAGCACGCGCTCGCCGACTTTAACGATGCTACGTGCGATATTGCCCACGTGCTGATGCAAGGGGATGATCAATTTTGAAGGTAGCGCGGCCTGTTTTATAGACGTCTGATTTGACTGATCTTTATTGGTTGGTGGGTGTACGCCGCCGTGGAACTTGTAGAGTGTTCTCATGGTGCGGGGGAATCATATTTCGCAGGGGTTAGTGCGTACACGGGATATTTCCACTTCCAGTTAGTGATTTTTTCGGTGATCGTTTCCATCGTGATGCAGTCTACCGGGCAGGGCGGCAGGCACAACTCGCAGCCTGTGCATTCGGATGCGATGATGGTGTGCAACTGTTTGGCCGCACCCACGATGGCATCGACCGGGCAGGCTTGTATGCACAGGGTGCAACCGATGCAGGTCGATTCATCGATGATGGCGACAGATTTTGCCTTGGGTGCGGTTTCGCTGCCAAACGGTTTATATTCCATGCCGAGCAAATCGGCCAGTTTCTGTATGCCTTCGTCGCCGCCGGGCGGGCACAGATTGATGTCAGCTGCGCCTTCTGAAATCGCCGTCGCATAAGGTTTGCAGCCGGGGAAACCACATTGGCCACATTGCGTCTGTGGTAAAACCCCGTTGATTTTTTCGACCAGCGGATTGCCCATGACGCGAAACTTGATGGCGGCGAAACCCAAAATTGCACCCAGACTTGCGGCGATCAACGCCATAACCAGCAAGGCGTTCAGCATTATTTAATCAACCCCGAGAATCCCATAAAGGACAAACTCATCAAACCGGCGGTGACCATGGCGATCGCAGACCCTTTGAAAATGCCGGGGACATCCGCGCCTTCCATGCGTTCGCGCAGACCGGCAAAAAGGATCATCACCAGCGTGAAGCCCAGTGCACCACCCAGGCCGAAGATGAGGGATTCCATAAAGTTGTGTTTAGCCTGCACGTTGAGCAGCGGGATGCCGAGCACCGCGCAGTTGGTGGTGATCAGCGGGAGATAGATACCTAATACCTGATACAGTTCAGGGCTGGTTTTTTTTACCACCATCTCGGTGAATTGCACGATACCGGCGATCACCACGATAAAGGACAGCGTAGTCAGGTAGGCTAAGTCGGGACCTAACAGGTAGTGGCTGATCAGATAGCTGGAACCTGAACCCAACGTCAGGACGAAAGTGGTTGCAGCGCCCATGCCAGCGGCGGCCTCCAGCTTTTTGGAAACCCCCATGAACGGGCATAGCCCGAGTATCTTGACCATGACGATGTTGTTTACAAACACCGCCCCTAGTAAGAGTAACAGATAGTCAGTCATTATTGTGCTTTCGAAATCAGTCGCGAATTATCCCCCAATTCATAGGCCGATTCAACCACGGGAGTGTTATATGTATATAACCTGAACAGATATAAGGTTGGGGGTTTAACGTGAAACTCGCGCCAGCGTTCGTTCGCTCCTTCCCTCGCAAGCGGCGGGGGAAGGTTGAGATGGGGGAACGGGCATGGCGTGCTTTATCATCAGGGGCGGCCTTTTGCCATGCCCGTTAGACCGGTTCACCTTCTTCGTCCAGATAGAATTCGTTCAGGGCGCGTTCCACTTCCGCCATGTGCGTGAGTACCGGTCCCCCGCCCATCATGATGCCGATTGAACACACTTCCATGATTTCCTCTATGCTCACACCAGCGTGTTTGCAGGCGCGAACGTGCAGTGCGATGCAGTAATGGCATTGCTGGGTCAGCGCCATGCCGAGCGCAATGATTTCCTTTTGTTTCTTGCTCAGCACGCCCGGTTGCATGGCCTCATTCATGAAAGCCTGAACTTTTCCCATCAGTTTTGGGCGGTATTCAGCCATCAGTTGCAGTCCTCTGTGGGCGTGTTCCAGGATTTTACGTTCGCTGTCTGAGCCTTTAGTCTTGTTAGTCATGATAATTCCTTTTTTAGTGAGTGTTGCGAATCGCCGCCACACATTCTGAGATCAGTCGCGGACCGCGATAAATCAGTCCGCTATATATTTGCACCAGAGCGGCCCCGGCTTCAATTTTCTCTACGGCATCTGCCCCGTTTAAAATACCGCCCGCGCCGATGATGGGTAGCGCACCTTGTAAATGGTTGTCGAGTTGGCGGATAACCCGGGTGGATTTTTCACGCACAGGAGCCCCTGACAGACCACCGGTTTCATTGCCATACGGCAGATTTTCCACGCCCTCGCGCGACAGTGTGGTGTTGGTCGCGATCACCCCGTCAATTTGATGCAGCATCAGCAATCGGGCAATTTGCGCGATCTGTTCACCTTCTATGTCGGGGGCAATTTTCAAAGTGAGTGGTACGTATTTCCCGTGTTTGTCGGCCAGTTTGCCTTGTTCTGCTTTTAATAGTGACAGCAAGTCGTTCAGCGCGGCCTCGTCCTGCAACTGGCGCAAGTTCTTGGTGTTGGGCGAGGAGATATTGACGGTGATATAACTGGCGTGTGCATACATTTTGCGCAGGCAGATTAGATAGTCATCGGCGGCTTGCTCGATCGGTGTGATGGCATTTTTGCCTATGTTTATTCCTAAAATACCTTTGTAATCAGATGATTGAATATTTCGTATTAGCGCGTCCACGCCTTCGTTGTTAAACCCCATGCGATTGATGATGGCGCGCGCCTGGGGTAGGCGGAACAAGCGCGGTTTCGGGTTGCCCGGTTGCGGCAACGGGGTGATGGTACCGATTTCGATGAAACCGAAGCCTAAGGCGGCTAGACCATTAATGCAGTCACCGTTTTTGTCCAGACCAGCGGCGAGCCCCACCGGATTGGGGAAAGTCAGTCCCATCACTGTGCGCGGGTCATCGGGTATCGTCGAACTTAACAGTCCGCTCAAGCCCAGATTGCACGCGGTCTGCAATCCGGTTAAGGTGAGATTGTGGGCTGTTTCAGGACTTAATTGGAACAGGGCGGGGCGGAGTAGAGAGTACATGGTCAAATTTTCTTTACGACGACAGGAATGGGGAATTTTTTCTTTCCCTTAAACAGCGCAGTGCGTGATTTGCCGCGCCAGTTTTCAGCCAGTACATCACTCAATTGCAGACAGAGCAGGCCAAACACCACGAAGCCGGCTTGCGCCATGGTCATATTCGGTAAATTGATCGACAGGCTGGCGTTCGATTGATAGCTGATGACGGAGAGATTTCCCACGATGATGCCGGAGAGCGCGGTGCAAACGACACGGCCCCAGTCACCTGCTTTGATACGGGTAAAAATGGTGTTTTCATTCCAGAGTAATTGCATGGCGACCAGTAGTAATAGCGGTGCAATCCACAGCAGCCAGAATAATTTGGCCGGCCATGCTGCACCTGCCGTCAGTCCCATTAGTGCAGTTGCCAGTAACAGGCGTGCTAGCGTTTCCGCGTTGGGGGTGTTGAAGGTGAAGCGGCAGGTCAGTGCCTTGAGCAGGCCGGGAAAGCTGCCAAGTAGAGCGCGAGTGATCAGCACGGCGGGGGCTAACAGGGCAAACAAGGGCGTATAGAGTAAGACTTGTACGAACCAGGCATAGTCTTGTGGTACGGTCCAGCTTGCGACGAAGATATTGAGGTAACTGAGCAGCCAGCCGGTCAATGCGCTGGCGATACTCATGCCGATGAAGAAGCTGCGCTGATCATCGAACGGACTATTGCCTGTCATGCGCTTGATGATGTGATTGATGAGCAAGGAATAGAGCATCAGCATGATGCTGGTGCGCAGCGTGGCGGCTAAGCCATCGTCGCTCGATACGGCGATAGCCATCAGTTCACTCCATTCGGCGCCGCTCAACCACAGTCCCGCCAGCGGGAGCAGCAATAGTGCGGATATAAAAATTCCCAGTCTTGTTTTCATAAGGTTTTCAGTTGTTTGTTGTTAGAGGAATCCATGCCCCATCGATCAGCCCTTGTGCGGGTTGATATTGGGTTTTATAGGACATTTTTTGGCTATTCTTTATCCAGTAACCCAGATACACGTAATTGAGATTCAGTTTGCGGCAAAGTTCAATTTGCCACAGTACGTTGTACACGCCAAAGCGGGCCTGCGGCAAATCGGGTTCATAAAAGGTGTATACAGAAGATAGACCATCGCCCAGTAGATCGATCACGCTGACCATGCGCAGTATGCCATCTTCCCTGAATTCTACCAGCACCGTATCAATCTGACTTTGCAAAAGAAAGGTTTGATAGGCCTCGTAGTCGTCGTTATCCATGCCGCCATCAGGGTGGCGCGCGCGCTGATAGCGTAGATACAGCTCATAATATTCTGCCTTGTCCTGCAAGGGGTGCAGCGTAGCTTCGAGTTTTGCGTGCTGTTTCCATGCGCGTCGCTGAGAGCGATTGGCGGTGAATTGTGCCGCGATGACACGCAACTGGACGCATTCGCGGCATAGATCGCAACGCGGGCGGTAGATATACGTTCCGCTACGCCGGAAGTTGTGCTGTATCAGTTGGGAATACAGATGCGAATTAATCAGAATGCCTGGCGTGGCGACCTGAGAGCGCGCCTGCATTTTTGGCAGGTAGCTGCAAGGATAGGGCGCGGTCAGATAAAAACTCAGCGCCGAGATCGGTATGTCGTTAAGTGCACTCATATATCAAGGATTGAGCATTGAGGATTGAGACCGCAAGGGTCTTCGCCTAAAAACATAGTCGCGCTATGCGCTCGTTGTTTTGAGCGAGTAGCGGCGTCAAATTGCCAGTTTGTTGCGGAGCTGGAGTTTACCAACTCTTTTAGTTTAATGATGAATTCATCGCGCGGTTTGAGTCTGGCGCCTAGTGATGCTAAATGAGGCGTGTGCATCTGGCAATCGATCATTGCGGGTTTGCCGTGTAGACACAGATGGGCCAGTGCGATTTTAGATCCATTGTTCACCCGGCTGAACATGGATTCACCGTAAAACATTTGCCCGATGGAGACGCCATATAAGCCGCCGACCAGGTTTTTATCCATCCAGATTTCCACCGAGTGGGCAAAGCCGGATCGGTGCAGTTCGCAGTAGGCCGCGATCATTTGTTCGTCTATCCAAGTGCCGCGCTGTCCGGTTCTTGGGGCTGCGCAGGCGCGCATGACCTGTTCAAATGCTGTGTCAGTGCGGACTTCATGCCGGCCATTGCGCAACACTTTTGCCAGTGAATCAGATAATTTGAATTCCTTGGGGATTAACACCATGCGTTGATCCGGACTCCACCAAAGTATAGGCTCGCCAGGGCTGAACCAGGGGAAAATACCCTGGCGATAGGCTGATAGTAAGCGAGCGCTGGACAGTTCTCCGCCGGCTGCCAAGAGACCGTTGGGCTCTCGCAGCGCTTCGGTGACGGGTGGAAACGGCGTGTTTTCAGTCAACCAGGGAATCATAAGCTGTTATGGGTATATGCAAAGTATCTGTTTCGTGTTTAGATTGCGCTTGTAATACTTTAGCGCGACATTATTAGCAAAGGCTACCGCATGTTAGCAGGACTTTTTGGTAAAAAGTGCGACCACCCCATGGCGGATGTTAAATCGGCTCAGTTGCTACTGAATGACTTGCCCAAACACGATGCGATCAAGTCGGTGACAGAACTGAGTGAATGGATAGAGTCTGTCTCAGCCCATGAGGAAATTAAACTCGCCGATCAGTATGCCGTTTTGTCTCTGCTTGATGAAACAGCGCAAGTGTATGCGAGAAAACTGGCCTATGAGTATTTCTCCCTGCACGATATGAATGTCTTTCACGGAAACCGTCTGCACATGGTGCTCGATAGTCTTGCGCGACAGACATCAAATGCATACCACAGCGTGTTCATACGATATTGCGAGGCTGACAAGGGTGAGAATACGATTAAGGCGCTGTTGCCTCAGTTGGCGGTTCGCGCTATCCAGGCAAACCGGGATCGGTTGAAATATGCCGCCGTGCGTTACGCGGCACACGACGAATCCGTCTGGCCTCGTCTGGCACAGTGCTACCAGGATGCAGAACAACAGCATTATCTGGACACGCAGATTTCTCTGTATCCTTCTGCCCAGGTGTCGGTTAAGTGTACGTTCGGGCAATTGTTGGCCTGGTCGGCTTGCTCGCTTGATTCATTAGCACCGCAAGCCGTCCATCTGATTGAACGTCTTGTCACCCAATATGGAAATGCCGTTGAAATTAGTGCGGATTTGAGTGGGCAGGTTTTGCTTGGCTTTGATCCGTTGAATGCGCGGGCTGTTCTGAGGCAGGATTGGGTTGCGACTCCACTTCAAGGGGTACGTTATCTTTATCTTCCTGAGATGCAGGCTAAATTGGAAGCATTGATTAAAGCACTGGATAAAAATGTCATGCCTCAAGAACTTAATTTGGGCGGGACTTTTCCGGTGGAAAGGGTGAAGGCTGCAGCCCTGCACATCCTCAGGCAATTGTTTACCAAACCCACCCGCCAAAGCCCAAGGCGTCCATTCAATGCGTCAGTCAAAGCGGTGTCTGGATATGACAATGTGCTGATGCGTTGTCATAGTGCAAACAATCCAAATGCCGGTATGCAATTGAGTCTGGAAAATGCCAGTTCGGGCGGATTTTTTGCCGGATTGCCCGCTCAAGGTGGGAGTGATGCACAAATCGGTAATCTGCTGGGTATTCAGACGGACGGTTTAGCGCGTTTAGGTGTGTCTATTACCCGACGTTTGATACGCGATACGCAAGGTGGCTGGTATTTGGGAGCGGAAATGCTGGCGACCCGCGTCTCTGAGGTGGTTGTGCGTGGTTTAGGTGAGGAAGAGCTGGCTGTCTTGTGGTTACACGCTAAAACATCTGACTCGAATGTTGAGGTCAGGTTGTTGATGCCGTTGAGTACTTTTTCGCTACATCATAGTCTGAAAACCAGTTTCGAAGGTAAAAATTACCTGCTAATTCCGGTTGCTCTGCAAGAGAGCGGAGCGGATTATGATCTGGCCTGCTTTCGACTTATCGAACAGGAAGATGCTCAGGAGTAAAACACCGCGTTGCATACTTATCGGTGCGGGCAGTTCTCCTTGTTGCAATCCGCATAAATATAAAGTGAGTGATCTCGTATGCTAAAGCCGCGCTCTGTTGCGGCTTTTTCCTGGCGTTCCTCGATGGCCTGATCGTAGAATTCCTCCACTTGACCGCATTGCAGGCAAACGATGTGGTCGTGGTGTTTGCCTTGATTAAGTTCAAATACCGACTTTCCTCCTTCAAAAAAATGGCGCACCAGTAAGCCTGCCTGTTCAAACTGGGTCAAGATTCGATATACCGTCGCCAAGCCGACATCGTCGCCTGTCGAGAGCAGTAGTTTGTAGATGTCTTCAGCGCTCATGTGGCGTTGTTCTGCCGACTCAAACAGGCTCAAAACCTTGATTCTCGGCAAGGTGGACTTCAGTCCGGCATTTTTTAGATGGTCTGTTTTTTTCATATCGTCACCTTGATTGCTAATTTTTAACATCATGCCTGAAAGTGCTTGTCATCGCAAATGATAATGATTATCATTTGTATTCAACTTCTATCCGGGACTGCCATGAAAACCATTTTATTCCTCTCCTTGTTATTTCCGCTATGTGCTATCGCGGGTGATGCAGATTACAAAATCGTGATTCGTGAGCATCACTTTTATCCGTCTGAACTGACCGTCATCGCGGGTAAAAAAATGACGTTGCTGATTGAGAATCAGGATGCAACGCCTGAGGAGTTTGACAGCGATGCCTTAAATCGTGAACAGCGCATCAGGGGGCACGGCAACATCACCCTGTATCTCGAACCGTTAGCGCCAGGTCACTATGCCTTTGCCGGTGAACTGCATGAGGCGACGGCGCAAGGCGTCATTGTTGCCAAGTAGTGTTGCTAAAAACCTGAGTTCAATCCGCAGATTACGCAAATTCAGAACAGATTATAAAAAAGTTACGAGATGGTTGTTTTTCACTCAAGAGGTGAAGTAATCAAAAATGTAACTATATGTTTAATATGTAAATTCCATATAATCTGCGGATAACATATTTTGTAAGCTTCATAAATCTGCATGAGAAATAATGATGAATAAAATGCTGAAAGTTCTGCTCAGGAGCTTAGTGCTTTGGGCTGTCGTGATCCTGCCTGTATGGGCTAATCCGGCTGATTATGTTTACACCCCGACCGTTGAGTATGGCGAGCGTGAACTGGATGTCAAATACGGAGCCGCCTCCGATGTGGCCGGAAACAGTAATGCGGCTAGTGTGGGACTCGGTTATGGCGCGACGGAAAACTGGTTTACCGAGCTATATTTGAAGCGCGAAAACAATGCAGGGCAAAAAGTAAATTTGTTCGAGTGGGAAAATAAATTTCAGCTCACGGAAACGGGGAAGTATTGGGCGGATTTAGGTTTTGTCAGCGAGCTGGAAGCTCCGTTGGGCGGCAATGCGCCCTGGGAGTTGAGGGTGGGGCCGCTGGTGCAGAAGGCGCTGGGGAAGTTTCAATTGAATGGGAATCTGCTTTTTGCACGTGCTTTTGGTCGTGCGGATGAAAACGGAGTGCCCTATACGACCAATTTGGGTTACCAATGGCAGGTGAAATACCGCTGGCAACGCAAACTTGAATTCGGTATGCAGGGCATGGGGGAATTGGGAACCTGGGATAACTGGGCTAAACAGGCGGCACAAAACCATCGTATGGGGCCGGCAATCTTCGGAAAATGGCCATTGGTTAGCGGGCACGCGATCAAATACAACGCCGCCTGGCTGATCGGGATGACGCCAGTTGCACCGGCGCATACTTTCAGGACGCAATTAGAATACGAATTCTGAAAAACTGCCGAACAGTTGTCGTTCAAATTCTTGCTCTTTTTGCCGATAGTTAAAAGGAATGTGCTTAAATATTTCGGCGACCAGATCTCATAGGCTAGCTTAACAAATGAATAAATTATTAACGCGGGTGCTGTTTTTGTTGTTGCTGTCGGCTAAAGCTGGTTATGCGGTGCCGGCGCTCAATGAAGCGTTACGCTCTCAAGAAGCAGGAGATTACGCGAAAGCGGCCAGCCTGTATCTACCTTTGGCGACGAAGGGGAATGCGGTTGCGCAGTTCAAGCTGGGTGAGTGTTACGAAGGTTTTGCAGGATAGTGAGTAATCTGTTAAATGGTTAAATATTGCCGCCTATGCCACAGATTCCACTCGTAGTGCGATGTATCTTGCGAGGCGCGATGCCATTGCCAAGGGCATAGATGGACGAAAAGACGTGGAGCGAAAGCAGGAAGCTGACGACTTGGCCGTGCGCGAACAAGAGGCCGAAGCGATTCGCAAGGAGGAGGCCGCCAAGTGGCGGCCTTGCGTGCGGAGGCGGCACGCGTAGCGTTGGATAAAACTGCACAATTGAATGCGCTCGAAAAGGCCCGACTGGACGGTGAGGAAAAAGCTGCACACGAGGCAGCGTTGCAGGCTAAAAAGCAGGCCGCAGCGGAAGCTAAAGCCGCACGGATTAAGGCGCAAGAAGCTTTGTGTGCGGAGCGTTATGCACGTTCGATGGGTGACCGGCATGGATGTGCGAAGCCTAAACCGTACGTTGTTGCAGTGCAACCTGAAATGGTGTCAGCAATCCAACCGGAAAATAATCAGGATCCGCCTGATGTGTTGCTCGGTTCAAAAAAGCCAAGGTAACTATTAGCGGGACTGCAGCAAACTTTCCGCCAGTCGAGACTGAAGCGAAAGTTATACATTAATCAGTTCAGAAGGTGGAATGAGAGACCCGTCAAAAGATGACACAGATTATTTTTTAATTTGTTGGCTGAGCCAGTGCTGGATGTCATGCAGTTCCTGTTCGTTGACCGTGTGCTGCATGGGGTAATCCTGCCAGACAACGGTATAACCTGCCACCAGTAAAGCGTCACGTGAGGCGATACCCATCGTGCAGGGTACAATCGGATCGTTGAGGCCGTGCGCCATAAAGATTGGCGTTTGCTGCGCAATTCGCGTGGCTTCGCTGTTGAGTTTATCGGCTAGCGGGAGATAGGCGGAGAGTACCAATACTCCGGCTAACTTAATATTTTGACGTATGGCCGTGTGCAGTGCGACGGCACCACCTTGGGAAAAGCCAGCCAGAAAGATGTTGTCAGGTTTGATGCCGCGCGCGACTTCTTGTGCGATGAGTGCTTCGATCTGTGTTTGCGATACACGGACACCTTCTGCATCCTGGCGGGCACCGATATCATCGCTGGCGATGTCGTACCAGGCGCGCATGACAAAGCCACCGTTGATGGTCACCGGGCGATGCGGCGCGTGCGGAAAAATATAGCGCATGGCGACGGGTAAGTGGATTTCTTCGACGATAGGGACAAAATCCTGACCGTCGGCACCTAAACCATGCAGCCAGATGATGCTGTGTTGGGGATTTTTACCTGTATCCATAGTGATGTGCGAGAGAGTTGCGGTCATGTATTGCTCCTGTTCACGGCTTTAATTGTATGTTGCAGCGATTAAGATTAAAGGTTAACAAAAAATAACCGATAAAACGAATTCGGTACGAAAAATAAAAGTAGGGTCGGGGATGAAAAGGTCCATAACACCAACTTCGGTTGAAAGAGTGATGAGGGAAGGCGATTTTATCGTCTCCATGACAGATATCAAAGGGCGCATCACTTACGGTAACAGGATTTTTATCGAGTTTTCCGGTTACAGTTCAAGCGAGTTGATTGGTACTCAGCACAACATCATTCGTCATCCGGATATGCCGCGAGCCGTGTTTCAACTGCTTTGGGACAAGATGCAGGCTGGGAATGAATGTTTGCGTAATAACCTTTTGTTCAAGGCGCACCAACTCAATACGGGTTGGGAATGCGGTGAAAAAGTTCAGACGGAAATCATCGGAGCGATGCAGGATGTGGAGACCGCGAGCAATGAGGTGATGAAAATACTCAATAGCGTCGTTTTTGAGAAATATTCTGACATCGCGGTGGCTCGCTAGAGACTATCAAAAAAAAGGGGCGGATCTTGCATTAACGCATTAATGCAAGATCCGCCCCCTTAACTTCTAAGACCTAATTCCAGAACTTGTTTGTTTAGTGATGCGATTTAGACATTAATTTCAATATCTTCACATTGATCACGGCAAAGCGTATCGCCTGCCAAATGAGGCAGGTCCTCATGAAGCGGGTAAATCCGGTCGGCGCCGGGGGATAGTAGGCTTGCTGGTATGGTTCTTTATTGATGTTCGACATGTTTCGCTCCTGAAATGATGGGGTGGGTATTAATCGGGTATTAATGACCAACCCGGTTTCATTTTTGCCTGATAAATGAAGGCGTGATGCAACAAATACTTCATCCAGTGGCCGGCCAGTCCAATTTCACCGAAGGTCAGGTCTATGTCGCGACCATAGTCGGGGTATTTCTCAAAGTCCGGCACTACCGGGAATACCGTCATAGTAGCGGCTGTTCCCTTAAAAAATCCGGCGCCGGTAGAGGCGACGCAAGCGGCTCCCATTTCTGCCATGGAGGCCGTGTGGGTGGGTTGCTTTGCGCCGTTCAGCATATCGCTGATGCTCATAGCGACGGCCATAGCCATGGCGGCTGAGGGCATGCCGGTTCTGGGTGCGGTCGGATTGATCGGCGTGCCGTTAGTGCTTTGCATCGGCTTGCTGATCATGTGTGGTGGGGCAAAGGCGATACCGACCGCGAAGATGTTGCTGTAAGCGGGCGTCTGATAGGTCTTGGGCCAGTCTTTCGCGGCCCACTCTGCATAAGGGCGCGCGGTGTAGTCAGCGTCGACTTTCATGAAACCATTGGGGGCAAACACCTTGGCGGTGATGTCTTCACCGGCCTTGTCGAAGGCCTTCAGGCCGACACCGGCAAATGGCGGAATCAGCATGGAGAAATCAAATTCCTGTTCGTGGAAAGTGCCATCGAGCATTTCGTAATGAATTTTGCCGGCTTCTACTTTCTTGACGTGAGCACGGGTAATCCATTCGATACCACGCTCGACCATCAGTGATTCGGCAAAGGTTTTGCCATTGGTTACATAGCCGCCGCGCTTGATATGCACGCCGCCCATGCCGAAGTCGCCCAGTTCATACTCATTGCTGATCCAAACCATGCGAGCCTTGTCGCGAACGCCCGCCTCCCGCAGTGCATGATCGACATTGTAAATATATTCGAATGCAGCGCCCTGGCAGGTGCACATCCCGTGCCCCGTGCCAATCACGATGGTGCGACTCTCGCCTCGACGCAGTGCTTCTATCGTGGCCTGTAGCTTTGTGTTCGCTTCAATTGCATGGCTTGCAGTACAGACGGAGACGGTATGGCCGTGATCGGGTCCCAGACCTTCGGTGGCGCCAAAGTTGAGTTTTGGACCCGTGGCATTGATCAGGTAATCGTAGGTGATGTTTTCTTGAACGCCGACTTTTCCAGGCAGCGTAGACTCAACACTGATGAAAGGAGCTGTGCTGTTTGCATCGCCTTCAGGGTTGATGGAAATAGCCTTCGCCTGGCGAAATTTCACGTGGGTTTTTTTGTAAACTTCGGCAAGATCAAAGGTGACTTCCTCTTCTTTCATTTGCCCGACCCCAACCCAAATATTGGAAGGAATCCAGTTCCATTTCGCATTGGGAGATACGACGATAATTTCGTGCTTCCCGCCCACCAGCTTATTCAAATGACGCGCAGCAGTATGACCTGCGATGCCTGCGCCTAAAATTACGATCCGTGCCATTCATTCACCCCTGATAGTTGTAAATTATAATAAAAACAAAGTGTTACTATTAATCGCCGAAATTGGTGTTGTCCTGGGCGACGGACTGGTGGTGCGCTACCCAGCCGTCGAAACCACCCGTCATCGACAGGACTCGGGTGTAGCCCATGCGTTGCAGATTGCAGGCCGCCAGTGCAGAGCGTCCGCCGGTTTTGCAATACAGCAAAATTTCCGCATTTTTATCGGCGAGCGCAGGGTGGTCTAGTGACTTAAATTCGATCACGCCTCTGGGGATGCAGACGGCTTCAGCCAGATGAGCCGCTTCAAACTCAAAAGATTCCCGGACGTCGATCACGATGCTGCCAGTCTTGATATGAGCGGCCGCAGCGGCAAAATCGATTTCCTTAATTTGAGACTTGGCTTCTGCGACAAGTTGTTGTGGTGTCAGATACATGGATCGGTCCTGTTTAATAATCAGAAGGTTATAAAGTACGCTCGCAAAGTTACTCAAGCGCGTGGTTCGGGTTAGCGCGTTTGTTTTTTAATCGGGAAATTAACTTTAGATATTGTCCGTCTGAAATGGGCGGAATTAATGTCATATTGGAAAATTATAGTAAATATATTTCGATACGTCTGTGATATTTGTCACATAGCGCAAGAATAGACGAGGTATATTTCAGGCAATAGTACGGCTTAAAGTATTTTATTAAATTTGATTGCAATTATTCACTTGCGATTGATAGGGGATAGTGATGCCGATCTGTGACATTTAGCACAGACGTTCGATTTGATTTTTTTTACACTGCCCCACCTCATCAGAAGGCAATCTTTTGTAAAACTCTTTAGCCGGATAGTCGGCTACCTCAACTAAGGAAAATCATGAAAAAAATCACACTGTTTGTATTGTTGGCTTTGACCTCTGTTGCTGCTTGCGCCGACGAAATTAGCCAATATCAGGACGAGAGCCGTGCCGTTGCAATGCCGTTTTTGAAAAAATTGGGTGCGGCTAACCAGAAGGCGGTTAGCGAGGGTGGTCCTGATTCTGCCACCGGGGTCTGTCGTGACATCGCGCCGCAAATGGCGGGTGAGCTCTCCCGTCAAACCGGATGGAAGCTTACTCGTGTCAGCCTGAAGGTTCGTAATCCGTTGTTAGGCACGGCGGATGCCTGGGAGCAAAAAAATCTGCAAGCCTTTGAAGCGCGTGCCGCTAAGGGTGAAAAACCGGAGACGCTGGAAGTAGCTGAAATTGTTCAAGAGCCAGCCGGTAAATCATTCCGCTTCATGAAAGCGATCCCGTTGCAACAGGGCTGTGTGGTCTGTCATGGCGCAACAGAGCAAATTCCTGATAGTGTGAAAGCGAGCTTGACTAAGGAATATCCGCACGATCAGGCAACCGGTTATAGTGTTGGTCAGATACGCGGTGCGGTGAGCATCAAACGCCCGCTGTAATTGGCTATACGATCGACCTTCTGTCGATGTAAGAGGGGCAAGGTTCGAGAGTCATGCATAGGCCATCTCTTGACGCTTGCCCTTTATCGTTAGATCGGCTGAGGAATGGTTTCGCGCAGAACCTGGAAGATTTCGCGGTAATTTTTACCGGGTTTCCCTGTGTCGCGTTCCTTGATGGCATTGCGGATCAGCGTGCGCAGGCGTTGCACATCGGTTTGAGGGTAAGCCGCCAGCAGTTCGGTCAGCGCATTGTCTCCTTCCATCAGACGCTCGCGCCAGCGTTCGATCTGATGCATATAGCCGATATGTTGTTGTGAGACGCCTTTCCAGGTGTCCAGTTTGGCGATAATTGGTGCGGTGTCCACATCGCGCATCAGTTTGCCGATGTATTGCAACTGGCGACGTTTCGCGCCAAAGCTTTTCATGCGAGACATTTCGCGTATCGAATCGCGCAGACTCTCCGGGATATCCAGTTTTGCCAGCTGATCACGACTCAGTTCTGTCAGTTCTTCTCCCAGATCACGCAATTCGTGCATCTGTTTCTTTATTTTAGTTTTGCTTGGAGGCAGCTCTTCCTCTTCTTCTGCGACGGGCAGGCTGCGCAGGCCGCGTCCTTGAGGTCGAGCCGCAGACGCAGGAGCTTTTACGGGCGACTCGTTATCATCATCGCCTTCTTCGTCACCTTCCTCGTCGCCCCCTTCGTCATCTTCCTCATCTTGCTCTAAGTCTTCGTCCTCAAAGTCTTCCTCGTCTTCATCGTCATCGCTGAGGATAAATTGCAGGGGTTCTTGATCGTCTATATCTTTTAAATCGTGTGGCTTGTGCGTGGTCATGGTGTGCTATGTGGCTAGTGAGATACTGCTATGATAGCGCCTTTCGTCATTTTCGCGTTCCCGTTATGAAAAAACATGTGATATCTGCCCAATCTAACCCTGATATGAAGCATCCTGTTCAGGACAGATTTGCCAATTCGGCTGACCATCTGCGCACGATTGCCAAGGATATGCTCGATTACGCAAAGCGGCAGGGCGCGACGGCGGCTTCCGCTGAGGTGTCTGAAGGTTTCGGACAGGCGGTCACGGTACGTCAGGGCGAAGTGGAAACGATAGAGTACAACCGCGACAAGGGGTTGGGTATCACAATTTATCTGGGGCAGAAGCGCGGCAACGCCAGCACTTCTGATTTTTCTCCGCAAGCGGTACGCGACACGGTAGATGCGGCCTTATCGATCGCGCGTTATACCGCCATTGACGATTGTTCCGGTTTGCCGGAAGCCGAGTTGCTGGCGGATGAATACGCCGATCTGGATTTGTATCACCCCTGGGAATTGTCGGTGGAAGACGCGATTGCGCTGGCAACCGAATGCGAGCAGTTCGCCCTGTCGGCAGATGAACGCATACAGAATTCGGAAGGGGCAACGGTCAATGTGCACGAGTCACAGTTTGTCTTGGCGAATAGTCTGGGTTTTATCGGCGGTTATCCGACTTCACGTCACAGTTTGAGTTGTTCGGTGATCGCCGAACAGGACGAGGCGATGGAGCGCGATTACTGGTATAGCGTGGCGCGCAATTCGGGAGATCTATTGAGTGCGCAACAAGTCGGGCACATCGCGGCGGAACGCACTGTCCGGCGTTTGGGCGCGCGGCAGATCGCCACCATGCAGACTCCGGTGCTGTTCGATGCTTCGGTGGCGGCCAGTCTGCTCGGGCACTTCGTTGGCGCGGTGAGCGGCGGCAGTCTTTATCGCAAGGCGTCATTTTTGCTAGATCAACTCGATCAGCCGGTTTTTGCCTCGCACATCAATCTCTCCGACATTCCCGACATCGCCAAAGGCTTGGCTTCCAGTCCCTTCGATGACGAAGGCGTGAAAACCCGTCGCCGCAACATCGTCGAAAACGGCGTGCTGCGCGGCTACTTTCTGGGCAGTTACTCGGCGCGCAAACTGGGTTTGCGCTCAACGGGTAATTCCGGCGGCAACCACAATCTGATATTGCTGCCTTCCGGTGGCTCGGCTGAACAATTGACTCAGGCTGGTTTGCTCAAAACGATGGGGCGCGGCTTGCTGGTGACCGAATTGCTGGGGCAGGGGGTGAACGGGATTACCGGCGATTATTCACGCGGGGCAGCCGGCTTCTGGGTGGAAAACGGTCAGATTCAATATCCGGTGCATGAAATCACCATCGCGGGCAATCTCAAAGACATCTATCGCAATATCGTGGCGGTCGGCAATGACGTGCTGGTGCAAGGCTCGCGTCAGTGCGGCTCAATCCTGGTTGAAGGAATGACTGTTGCGGGGTCTTGATTTCATTAATAATTTTTAAAGTCAAAAAAGCCGGAATGGTGAGTTCCGATCTTTTTTAAATCTGTTAGTTTGAACTGGCTACCCAGTATTTATACACCGTAGGTTGTTCAATCGAAGTCAGCGGCATTTCATTCTTGATGATTTCGGGCTGTACGCTGCTATGCGGTTTGCTTACTTCCGGGGCCACAGGCTGGGCGGGGGAAGCGGGAGCTGCCGGCGCATCTAGGCTGTCGCTTTCGTCTTCATAGCTGTCGTGCGGCAGCTTGCCATCGCATACTAGGCTTTGTCTGCGTTGCAGATAGGCGTCGCGGATGAAGCTGTAGCGGTCGAGGATCGCGCCATCCATCACATTTTCGGCGGACAGCAAATCGGCGCGCCGACTGATGCCACGCGTCAGATACATCTGGTTGCGCGTGCGTATCGGATAAGTGTTGCTGACCGGACTGACCTGGCCGTCACCCAGATCGCCGATGCCATCCCGAACAGAACTGGGGCCTAGGATAGGGAGCATGAGATAAGGGCCGCTGCCGACACCCCAGTAGCCCAGCGTCTGGCCAAAGTCCTCGTTGTGTTTTTCCAGATTCATCGAGGCGACATCGATCAGTCCGGCCACCCCAACGGTAGAGTTGACCAAGACACGCATTCCGTCGGAGAGCGCTTGGATGAATTTGAATTGCAACACATCATTTGCTGTGACTACCACATCGTTCAGGTTGGAGAAGAAATTCGTTACCATGGTCTTGCCCAGCTCCGGCATCACCTTGTTGTAACCCTGTGCGACCGGTTTGGCGATCGCTTTGTCCACCGTCTCGTTGAACTGATACACGCCGCGATTAAAGCCTTCAAAAGGATCAGCTGGGTTTTTTGCGTGCGGTGCAGCGCAGCCGGTCAGGGCAATGAAGGCGAGTGTGGTGACAAGGCGTGTGGGTATCATGATATATGCCTGAGCAGAGGATTTTGCGTGATTATATCGCGGCTGCGCCTTGTTCGGCAAAGCGCAGGTTGTAGATTAATTTTTAGATGGGGCGTAGCGGGCGATCGAGTTCGCCGATGTGGAAACTGAATGTACCTTTTTTACGTTCGGCAAAGTAGTGTTCAAGGCTCAGGCGTGTCGGGCGAAAAGCCAGTTCATCCCAGGGAATTTCGGCCTCGGTAAATAATTTGACCTCGAGACTTTCCTGACCCGGTGAAAAATCCAGATCCATCAGGCGTGCACGGAACAGCATGTGCACTTGATCGATGTAGGGCAGGCTGTACATCGAATACAGATCACCGATTTCGACACGCGCATTGGCTTCTTCCAGCGTCTCGCGTGCGGCTGCTGCGCCGGTACTTTCACCATTTTCCATAAAGCCGCCCGGCAGTGTCCAGTAGCCATAGCGTGGTTCGATGGCGCGGCGGCATAACAGGATTTTATCTTCCCATTCCGGAATCGAGCCTATCACCATGCGGGGGTTCTGGTAATGGATGATCCCGCAAGCGGTGCAGACGTAGCGCAGGCGGCTATCGTCTTCCGGGATGCGCAGTTCAACGACTGCACCACAGGCGGAGCAAAATTTCATTTCCAGAATTGCCACCATGATTTTGCCGATTGATTGGTCGTTGCAATGGTTGAGGCGACGGTGTTCGCATTCAATACACGCTGCGCATCATCACGCAAATCATTCATGCCCAGCGAGTCATACGCTTGCACCATGATTTTCAAGGCTTCGTGTGTGGAAGAACTGTTCGGATATTGTTTCAATATGCCTTGCGCACGGTTGGCTGCGGCAATATGCGCGCCACGACGCTGGTAGTAGCTGGCGACGTGCAATTCGTGTTTAGCCAGCGCATTGATCAGGTATTGCAGGCGTATCTTAGAATCCGGCGCATATTTGCTGTTCGGGAATCGTGTAACTAAGTCTTTGAATGCATTAAATGATTCAAGGGCCGCTTGCGGGTCGCGTTCGGATGGATCTTGTCCTGAAATATTGCTCAATACACTCAATTCGCCGTTAAACGTAGCCAGTCCTTTGACGTAGTAGGCGTAATCAACATGGGCGTTGTTCGGAAATTGTTTAATGAATCGATCCGCAGTCGAAATGGCCGGATCGGGTTCAGCCTGACGATAATAGGCATAGGCCATTTCCAGCATGGATTGTTGCGCGTAGCGACCATAAGGATAGCGCGATTGCAGCGACTCGTATTGCTTGATGGCGTTGGTGTAGTTACCGTCGTTCAGATCGGTTTTTGCCAGATGATAAAGCTCGTCGGCGGACAGCTTGGATGTGGCATCCGTCGGCGTTCCAGTCGGCAAAGGGTCAAGTAAACTACAAGCAGTTAACGTAAGTAGCAAAAATACGGATAAAATGTGGCGCATGACTGAATCCGAAAAAAATATGCGTGATTATAGCGCACCCGTAGACGATACAATTCATTTTGTCGTCCCTTCCGAATATGCCGGTTTCCGCCTCGATCAGGCGCTGGCTAAATTATTACCAGAGTACTCCCGCAGCCGCTTACAAGAATGGGTGGTGCTCGAACAGGTATTGCTGGACGGTAAACCTGCGATTTCCAAGCAAAAAGTCTGGGGCGGTGAAACGCTGGACGTGCTTCCGCAATCTCAGGAATCTGACCAGGCTTACTTGCCTGAAGATATTCCGTTGGATATCGTATTTGAAGACGACGACCTGATCGTCATCAATAAGCCGGTAGGTCTGGTGGTGCATCCGGGCAGCGGTAATTGGCAAGGCACCTTGCTCAATGCGCTGCTGTTCCATTCGCCGCAGTTGTCCTGTGTGCCGCGCGCCGGCATCGTGCATCGCCTCGATAAAGATACCAGCGGATTGCTGGTTGTGGCTAAAAACTTGATTGCACAGACTAATCTTGTGCGTCAGTTGCAGGAGCGCAGCGTTAAGCGCGAATATCTGGCGCTGGTGCACGGTGAGTTGTTGCATGGCGGCGCGGTGGATGAACCTATCGGCCGTCATCCCTCCAATCGTGTGAAAATGGCGGTGACGGAATCCGGCAAGGAGGCTGTGACGCATTACAAGGTCGAGCGCTCTTATCCGAGTTGCACCTTGTTACGTTGTGCGCTGGAAACGGGCCGTACCCATCAGATCCGCGTGCACATGGCTTATCTCAAGCACCCTCTGGTGGGCGATAGCGTCTATCTGAACGGCCCGCAAAAATGTGTGATGCAACTGCGCGATATATTAACGAAATTTCCCCGTCAGGCGCTGCATGCTACCCGTCTGGCGTTAGAACATCCGGTCACGGGTGAAATGATGGAATGGCATGTGCCTATGCCGGAAGATATGTTGCTGTTGCTAAAAAATATTCGCAGTGCGCTCGATGAGCCAGAGTCCGACTGAACATCTGATCATTCCCGACTGGCCTGCACCTGCAAAGGTGCGGGCGTTTCAAACCACAAGGCTGGGCGGGATCAGTGTAGCTCCTTTTAATAGCCTTAATCTGGGCGATCATGTGGGTGATGCGCCGATGGTAGTCGCGCGCAACCGAATGCTGTTGAATACCTTGTTACCGTCAGAACCTGTCTGGCTGGAGCAGGTGCATGGCACGGTGGTAGCGAATGCAGACATGGCAGGTTGCCGCACGGTGGCTGATGCCAGTATCGCGCGGCGCGGCGTGTGCGTGGTGATGACCGCCGACTGTTTGCCGGTGTTGCTGTGCGATCAGGCCGGTACGGTGGTCGGTGCGGCACATGCCGGATGGAAAGGATTGGCGGCTGGCGTGATCGAAGCCACGGTGCGTGAAATGGGCGTCGAGTCTTGCGAACTGATGGCTTGGCTTGGGCCTGCAATCAGTCAGAAGGCGTTTGAAGTGGGCGCAGAAGTTCGTGATGAATTTATCAACGCCGCTCCTGCAGCGGCTGCAGCTTTTCTACCCTCGCACTTGCAGGGAGAGGGTGGGGGAGAGAGTTGTAAATATCTGGCCGATATTTATGCGCTGGCTAGGTTGCGGCTGAATGCGCTGGGTATCACGCAGATCTACGGTGGAGAGCGCTGCACTTACAGTGAACCTGAGCAGTTTTTCTCCTACCGACGTGACGGCGTGACCGGACGCATGGGAACGTTCATCTGGCTGGAAAAACAGTAGCTGGACAAACGCTGTCAGGGTTATTGCTGTGATAGTTGCAAGTTAAACAGCTGTTTGTGAGGTTGGGTAGTCCCCGGTTTGTTCGCTCTCCAAATGTTTGTGAGACTTACCAACCAAAATACTCAGTCTGATCCAGAAAATCATCAGAATGACCAGTAATAGTGACAGCCATCGCACGAGTTCTCCTGAAAATCCCAAGCTGACAAAGTAAACCAATAGCACGGCAATCCCTTTGCCTAAGCGCAGCCAGAAAATATCGATGAATGCCTTGGCTTCGTACTTTTCCTTGCGAGAAATGGGTACGTAAAGTAATTCCTTCGCTGTTTGGTTGATAGAGTAGGAGAGAGCGTATTCGAACGTATTCAATAAACTGCCAAAAATCAGGATGGGGAAAAGTAAATAACCAAGAGAAGCTGCCATAATCGAAACGGGTAACGCGCAGAGCGAGGTGGATACGCCCCATCGTTTGATGACCCAACTGGTTGCGAAAATTTGTACTAACAGGGCTGAAAAATTCGAAAATACGTAAACCGATGCAAAATAAATTTTGAAATTTTCTGGTGAAACAGAGTGAATCACGCTGGATGTGAACTGGTAGTCCAGGGTAATGGATGCGATCTCGTAAAACATCACGATACCGGCTATCCACCGCAGGTAAAATGAACGTTGCGTTAGCCGCATCCCTTCCATCGCATGGGCGTAGGCGCCGCCTTCTGGCAAGGGGGGGGCGGTGCCGTGAAATTCCGGTATGGGCCTGCGCTCGATAATATGTGCGGCCAAATGTTCAATGATGATAATGCCGATCACTAACCCCAGTGCTAACAGCACCGAGGATGAGGGGGCGGTTAGCGAAGGTTGGTGTGCGATAACGGAGCTACCAAAAAAGCCGCCCAGTACGCCGCCTGTGCCGATCAAGCCATAAGTCAACTTTGACGTTCGCGGGTCAAAACTGTCGTTGAGAAAGGAAAAAAACATCAGTAACATGCTGGTGATGAACAGGTCGCCAAATAGATAGAAGGCCCAGACGGACACTGCACTGGTGCTGTCCAGCAGCAGATAGAATAGAGTCAGGCAGGTTACGAAGAAAGACGATACTAGCAAAGTGTAATGCTCGCGTCTGAATTTGCGCGCCAGCAAGGTGTAGGCAATCATCGCCAAAAATGCCACAACGATATTCAGTTCCTTGGCCAGCAGTTCGGCTTGAGCGGCATCGATGGTTTGCCCCAGGAAGCTAAATAAATGGAGTTTGTGATAGCTGATGAATAGTGCTTTTTTGAGTGGCTTGAGTATCCAGTAGGTGGTGACGATTAGAAAGAAACTGGAAAACATATAAAGCGAGAAAAGCCGATCACGCGCAGGAATTTTATACAGCTGAAATGTAAAACCTGCTCCCAGCAATAAGGCCAGAAGGTATTTCCATTCCCATGCCCAGCTGACAAAATTGACGAAAAAATAATTCATTGGCGAATTGTAACTGATGTTATATGGCGCGCTGTAATAAACCTTACGCTCTGTTAAAATCCAAAAAGTGGCAGGGTCTTTGCGCCCGTTGTGTTAACAACGCAGCCAAAATTCAAAAAGTTCAAAAATTTTGAAAATATATTAATTGATGTGTAGAATGATACTGCCTGTAAGTTTGACGTAACGACCGTGCGTGTTCAGTTCTGAACGATACATACCAAGAAATACAAGTAGTGCCCAGGGGGAGTAATGAAGAAGTCTATTAATTGCGCGCACATCGTGCTTGCATGTCTAATGTTGTGCTTAAACGTAGCTTCGGCAGCGCCGGTCGGTGCTGTCAGCGTGGTTCCTGTCAAATCTACAGATATCAAGACTATCGACACCTCGGATCTACATGAAGTCAAGGTTCATGCAGAGCCTCAGTTGGACGTGGTTGGTCTGAAAAAGCTGGGTGCAGGACTTCCTGATATCGCTGTTACGTCTCTGTATGAAATGGGATTTATACAGGGGAGTGTGTTTGAAGGCGCGAGTTCGGAGCACGAATTTACCGTTTTCTACCCCCTGCCGGTCGACTATATGGCCAAATCTGGCGTGATCAAACTGCGCTATAAGACATCAGCGCTGACCGGGACTGTTCCAAATTTGCGCGTTGATGTGAACGATCATACCGTTTATAGCGTTCCGCTTGCACTGACACCTACCTTGGGCGGGTTGGATATACCTGTTAGTACGGAAGATATGAAAGTTGGTCATATCAAGTTGACCGTCAGGGCGTCGATCATGCCGACCGATGCGCGCTGTCTTGACGAACGCACTTTTGCGCTGCATTACATTCAGATTCTTCCCGAGACGAGAATTGAATTGTCAGGACTGGATACTCAGGTTGCCAGCTTGCGTGGTGCCTGGAGTGTATTGCCAAAAAATGTAATGATGTCTATTCCGTCTAATCCGTCACCCGAAATCATGAAGGTGATTTTGCAGGCTGCATCTCACCTTCGTATATCCGGAAAGACGGTGGGTTTTGTGACGCAACCAGCCGTGGGCGATCTCTTCGTTGCTGAACGCGCTGAATTGAACTGGCTGCTGACAAAGTTGCCCGCCGTAGATAAAAGTGAGTTCAATCCGGATAGCAATATCGCGGTAATCCGCCGTACGAAAAAGTCCTTGCCTAGTTTTATTTTGTTGACCGAAGCTGCCTCCGAGCGGGATATGCAGTTGCTCTCACGTGACTGGCGCAAGGTAACGCTGGAGGGGGAGTATGCAGATCTAACCCCGTCGAGTGCGGACAAACACGCAACGCGCACGCTGACGCTGGGCGAAATGGGGATGAACGACGAGCCTCGTACCATCACACGGACTGCTGAGTGGAAGTTTTTCGCGGGTCTGCCGCAGGTGCCGGGAGATATGCGCATCAAGTCCATCAATGTGAACGTGGTGGCACCTCCCTCGAAGGATAGAATGAATGAACGCATGCTCTTGTTCGTTTACGTCAATAATATTCTTCAGGAAGTTCAACCTATTGAGAATACAGGTAAAACACAAGCCTTTACATTTCATATTGCCAACTACAGTCAGTGGGTGGGTAGAAATTACGTGAAAATCATGGCGCAGCGCTTTGCGCCACGCGATTGTATGAATAGTCTTGCTTCCTTTCAGATGCAGATTACCCGTGACAGCACTATCGAGTTTGAGTATTTTGATGTTAATCCTAGAATATTCAATGACTTGCATCCGTATTTTGCCGATGGATTCGATCTTTATGTAGAGCCGTCCTATTTTTCACCGGAGCATCTGGTGTTGTTGACCACCGTGCTGAGCGACCAGAAATACGACTTGTCCAACCTCAAGGTGATTAGTTACGACGGCACGACCCCTTTCAAGCCTACGCGGCCATTCATGATTTACGGTCGTCCGAAAATTGAGCTGGATGACATGACGGTTCGTTTCGACCGGGGCCCGATCGAAGTGCAGACGGACGATAAGCGGATATTGCTTGCGGTGAAGGGTTTGCCTGCCATTTCTATTGCGCAGGTGGTCAAGCATAACGGCATGGGCGGGCTATGGCTGGCACCGTCTGAAGATCATGCTAGATCTGAGATCAAGGAGTACTTTCTGGAGCAGGGCGATACCTCGTTTGCCGATCCATCGGGCGAAGTGTTGAACATGAAGACCCGCCAGATGAATCGCGCCAAGATTGAGTATCCGCAGTTCCTTGATTTTATGGGTAAACTTGGACGATACAAGTTCTGGATCGTGGCCATAGGCTGGATGCTATTAGGCTTGGTGTTGATTATGGTCTATCGCCGTATTCAGCAATACCAAAAAAAGACAAAGTGAGTTTTTGATGCTAAATAACGGCGAAAAAAAGCTGAGGTTAGGCGAGATTCTGATTCAGAATGGTCAGATTACGCCTGCGCAACTGGAAGAGGCGCTGATGATCCAGAAGGATTGGGGGTCAAGGCTGGGTGACGTGATCATGGCCAAGGGTTGGGTCACATCAAAGAACTTCTACCAGACTCTCGCAGAGCACTTTCGCATGCCATTTGTGGATTTTTACAAGGAACCCGCCGATCCTACGCTGGTTAAACCTGCGCTGTATGGTCGCTACCTTGAGTATCTGGTCATTCCTTACAAGCACCGTGAGGGACGCCTGATCGTGGCAATTACAGACATCGGGGAATCCTCGCTCGAATTTGCGGAACGACAATTCGGCAGTGATGTAGATTATGTCATGACCAGCAAATTCGACATCATCTGGCATCTACAGGCATGCGGAAATGATTTCTTCAGTGAAACTGCCGTCAATTCGCTGAGTTTTTCCAGGCCGAAGCAATCAGCTAAACAGGTTTTTACGATTCAGCAGTTGATTCAGATCGGGCTTCTCCTCGCTGCATTTATTGGTGTATTTGTGGGCTGGCCGACAGAGATGCTGATCGGATTAAATGTGTTGGCAGGGCTGTTCTTCATTGTGAATTTCTTGTTCAAGGCCACGCTGGCCTGGGTGGGGAGTCACAAAAAAGTCGATATGCGTATCTCCGGGAAGATGCTCAGGGACCTCGATGACAGCAGTCTGCCGCTCTACACCGTGCTGGTGCCGATGTACAAGGAAGCCAAGACACTGCCCATTATCGCTGCGTCCTTGCGCAGACTGGACTACCCCAAGTCCAAGCTGGATGTGAAACTCGTTCTTGAAGAAGATGATCATGAAACCATACAGGCGGCGAAAGACTTAGGTTTAGAGTCGTTCTTTGAGATCATCCGTGTTCCAGCCTCTATGCCCAAGACCAAGCCTAAGGCTTGCAATTATGCATTGAA